>JGI26082J51739_10000079_pt1 | contig 52525 bp, 49 predicted proteins | sample SaaInl5LU_22_DNA_FD_51739 | JGI IMG/M metagenome (IMG submission 51739)
CATACTCAGGCGATGACCCGACCGCCGTTGCCCTGATCTTATTGGGCGGCCATGGCAACATCAGTGTGACGGCAAACGTCGCGCCAAAGGCTATGCATGACTTGTGCGTCGCCGCACTCGCAGGGGACGCCAAGGACGCTGCGGCTAAGCAAGTTGGCGTTGATGCCGCTGCACAAAAACCTGTTTATAGAAGCCAACCCCATCCCCGTCAAATGGGCCGCGGCTCGTATGGGCCTATGCCAACCAGCCTTGCGCCTGCCCATGACACCACTCTCTGACGGCAACCACGCTGCCTTAGAAGCGGCGATGAAGACCTGTGGCATTCTGTAACGCACGCTATCGGCGCCATGAGAAATTCGCCCATCTAATAACCGGCAGGCCTCACTTAACCTCTCAACCATGATCCGATTCCGACGTATGACCTTGAATGTAAACATGCTGCCCATCGCGCGCGGCTTGGCAATGGGTGTGGCTGCGATCGCGCTCGCTGGCTGCTCCTCTTTTGGCAACGATAAAGTGGACTACAAAACCGCCAAGCAAGGCAACGCATTAGAAGTGCCGCCTGATTTGACGCAGATCAGCAATGACACCGCCTTCCAATCATCCGGCACCGTCAAAGCCAGCCAGTTCAACGCCCGTGTTGGCGAGTCGAACGTGCCTACCGCGGCCAACAGCGTGGGAGATGTCCGCATTGAACGCGCAGGCACCGAACGCTGGCTGGTCGTAAAACGCGATGCAGGCGCGCTATGGGACCCGTTGGAGGCCTTTTGGCAAGACAGCGGCTTCTTACTGAACGTCAACCGAAAAGACATTGGCGTCATGGAGACCGACTGGGCTGAAAACCGGGCCAAGCTGCCTTTGGACTTCATACGCGAGTCCCTGGGAAAGTTGCTTGATACCCTGTACTCAACAGGTGAGTTGGACAAGTTTCGCACCCGCATTGAGCGTAATGCCGCCGGGGAAACGGAAATTTACGTCACCCACCGCGGCATGATCGAGGTCTACACCGGGGGAGCCAATCAAGATACGCGCTGGCAACCCCGTCCGGCGGATGCTGAGCTAGAAAACGAATTTCTCCGCCGCATCATGTTGCGCTTGGGTGCCTCGGAGTCTGAGGCAGCACAGGCGGTAGAACAAACCGCTGTGGTGCCAAAAGCCCAGCTGAAGAGCACCGCGAATGGGGCCTCCGTTACCTTGGCTGAGAATCCTGAGCGCGCTTGGCGCCGCGTCGGTCTGGCCTTAGACCGCACAGGCTTCACGGTAGAAGACCGCGACAAGACAAAAGGCGTGTATTTTGTGCGCTACGCTGACGATGCAGGCACTGAAGACCCCGGCTTTTTCTCCAAATTATTCGGTGCCAAGAAAAAGGAGATCGAGGCCCTGCAGTACCGCATCGGCTTGGATCGTCAGCCGACGTTGACCACCGTATCGGTGACTAATTCGGCGGGTGACGCCGTGACGCCTGAACTCGCCAAGCGCATCCTGTCGGTGATTGCCGCCGACCTGCAATAGACCCAGTCAGTCGTAACGGGCACCGGGGGGTCGTCTCTACGACGATCTCCCGACGCTATACCTGCGCATCCACCCACCCGGCCTCGTACCACTCTGAAACCAGAGTCAGCGCATCCGCGCTCAGCGCTCCGAGATCGCTTGCACCCAGCTGCTGATGATTCGCGAGTTGTCTCAAGAGTTCGAAGTCATGTCCGCCAGCCACATAGCTCTCGCCGTTGATAAACACGTGTCCGTCGTCGTATAGCAGGCGGGTTTTGACATTGACACGAATGCCCAAGCCAGCACCCAACACCGCCTCAAAAGGGGCCTCTGGCGCCTCAAACCACACACCCGGCTTGGGATCAGTCATCACCTCGCCTAGCGCACACGCCAATGCCAATGGTTGCGTCAAGACGCGATCAATGGCGTCTCGCGCAAAGTCACCCAGCGCTGCAGGCATGCGGGCNGGCTCGCGGGTTGCCGGCTGATTGGGATCACTGTAAAGCGTCTCGTCATCGAGCATTTCTCCCAGTCTTAACAGTACCTCACCAAGCAAACCACCACGTGCTGGTGCCTTAAACCCTACGGATAGCGTGATGCAGTCATCGCCTTGCGCCACACCGTTGTGCGCCCACTTGGGCGGCAAATAAAGCATGTCGCCTGGACCAAGTAAATGGGTCTCCTCGGGCTCAAAGTGTGCCAATAGCTTCAGAGGCATATCTGCCTGTAGCCGCAGGTCCTTCTGCGGGCCAATCTGCCAACGACGGGTGCCAGACAGCTGCAACAGGAAGACGTCGTAACTATCAAAGTGCGGGCCAACACCGCCACCATCTGACGCCCACGACACCATGGCATCGTCTAGGCGAGCGTCGGGTAAAAAACGAAAAGCTGACAGCAAACTCAGCCACGGCTGGATGCAGCACCTCGGCGCCCTGGACAAGCAATGTCCACGTGGGCGTTTTGACGCTGGATAGGATCTTGCTTGTAAAGGGCCCCTTGCGCATCGCCCACTTCCCCGCCTTGTCTTCTATGAGGCGGGACTCAACGCCCTCGCGACAAGCCCAGTCAAACAACTCGGCACGAGACAACATGGCAGGGAGCGCGCCATGCGCGCCCCGTATCAGCAAGGGCTTCTTCTGCCAATGCGCCATCATGAAGTCCGTTGGGCTAAGCCCCCCCAATAAGGCCGATGGTTTGGCAATATCCTGTGGCATTTGTGCGCCAGTAGGCGTCTCGTTATCTTGGATCATGGGACAATTGTCCTATGAAAATTACAGAACAATGCGTGGTCGGGCTGCGCTGGACGCTAAAAGATACGTTGGGTGAGGTGCTAGACCAGACCGACGAGGCCATTGAATTTTTAGTCGGTGGCGACGACTTGCTCCCCAAGTTGCAAGACGCGTTGCTTGGCCACGTAGTCGGCGATCAGGTGGAACTACAGATTGAGCCCATCGACGCCTTCGGCGAATACGACGAGAGCCTGGTTTTCCTGGAAAAGCGCAGCCTATTTCCAGAGAACCTAGAAGACGGCATGGTGTTTGAAGGCTTGCCGCCCGGTTGCAACGCCGAGGCCCCGTCAAACAAGTTGTTTTTTGTGTCCGACATTTACCCAGAACACGTGGTGCTGGATGGCAACCACCCCCTCGCGGGGATTGCCATCCGTATCAGTGCATCCGTGCACAGCGTGCGTGATGCCACCATTAGTGAGGTCGGCGCCGGCACGTTAGGCACTGGTTTTTTGCGGCTGTCGGACGACGCAGGCAGCAACCAGGCGGCCGATGAGCCCCATGTGCACGGACCCGATTGCGGTCACTTGCACTGAGGTTTCGGTTTCAGTTTTGATTCCGGCTGCCGTCTGAGCGCGGGCGCACGGTTGAAGCCTAGCGGCGCCCCGTCGAGCCGTAACCACCGCCAGCGCGTTCACTGGTATCGGCGAAGGCCTCAACCACGTTGAAGCGCGCTTGCACAACGGGCACGATCACCAGTTGCGCAATTCGCTCCATCGGCTCGATCGTGAATGCCTTCTGGCTGCGGTTCCAAGCGCTCACCATGAGCTGGCCCTGATAATCGCTGTCGATCAAGCCGACCAAATTACCCAAAACAATGCCGTGCTTATGCCCCATGCCAGAACGGGGCAGGATCATGGCAGCAAAGGCAGGGTCAGCCAAGTACATCGCCATACCCGTAGGGACCAGCTGCCACGCGTTAGGCTCAAGCGTGAGAGGCACCTCTAAGCATGCCCGCAAGTCAAGCCCAGCGCTGCCAGCCGTGGCGTACGCGGGCATCGCCTCGCGCAGCCGCTGGTCTAGGATCTGGATATCTACCTGCATACCGACATTACCGATTACCAATTGTCGTTCGTGCCGGTACCCGACCCGTAGTCTTCCACAGGCGCGTCCAACAGGTTCTCTACCGCTTCTGCGCTCAGCTTCTTCGTCTGGGTGATACCGCCCGATACCAGTTCAGGGTTAAACATAATCACCGCGACCATGATCAACTGCAGGATGATAAAGGCGATTGAACCCTTATAGATCTGCGTTGTTTTAACCGCGGGGATACGCTCTTTTGTCACCTCATCGGTGTAGTCTTTACGAGCGGCAACGCTGCGTAAATAGAACAACGCGAATCCAAATGGCGGTGTCAGGAACGACGTCTGCATGTTCATCGCAAGCAAGATACCAAACCAAACCAAGTCGATTCCCATCTTCTCCGCGACTGGGGCGAGCATTGGAATGACAATGAAAGCAATTTCAAAGAAATCAATGAACATGCCCAAGAAGAAGACCAGACTGTTTACGACAATCAGGAATCCGATCTGACCACCTGGCACCTTGCTAAACAAGTGCTCGACCCAAATATGCCCATCGGCGGCGTTGAAGGTGAAGCTAAAGACAGTCGATCCGACCAAGATGAACATCACAAAGATCGATAGACGTGTGGAGTTCTCCAAGGCCCCCGTTAGAACAGCAAATGTCAGCCGCCCTCTGAGTAAAGACATCAGGAACGCACCCACCGCGCCCATCGCACCGCCCTCGGTTGGCGTTGCAATACCCAAAAAGATCGTCCCGAGTACCAAGAAGATCAAGACAAGGGGTGGAATGAGTACAAACGTTACCTGCTCAGTCAGGCGAGAGAGCAAACCCAAACGCAAAAATTTGTTTGCGAAAGCAAGCGACATCGCTAGGAACGATGCCACGGTGGTCGACATAATCAACGTTTCATCACCGGGTGCGGGCGTCTCACGCTGCAATAGCGGATTCATGATGCTCTCGTGCACCTCCGACCAAATATAGCCCACCACGCCACAAAGAACGAACAAGGCCAAAAGCGACCAGTGACCGCTGCTGCCTGTCGGCTCAATATAAATACGCGCCTCTTTGGGTAGCGCAGGCACCCATTTCGGCCGAATCAATGCCACGCCAGCGATGAACAGCAAGTAGAGGCTGACCAACATCAGACCCGGGTACAGCGCACCTTGGTACATGTCGCCCACAGAACGGCCTAACTGGTCTGCCAAGACGATGAGCACCAAGGAAGGCGGTAGCGCTTGAGCCAACGTTCCCTGAGGCGGTGATCGCGCCAGTCGCAATGGTTCGGTTGTACCCATAGCGCAGCATGATAGGCAATGAAATAAGGCCCATAGAGATCACGGCAGCCGCTACGACACCCGTGGTGGCCGCCAACAAGGCACCCACCATAATCACCGCGACGGCAAGGCCACCTCGCACGGGACCAAACACCTGGGCCACCGTCTCGAGCAGCTCCTCGGCCATTCGGCTTCTCTCAAGAATAATGCCCATGAGCGTAAAAAACGGAATCGCCAACAGCGTTTCGTTGGACATGATGCCCAACATACGAAGCGGCAGCGCTTGAAACAAAACGTCTGGGAAAAGACCGAACTCCATCCCAATGAAACCGAAGGTCAAGCCCGTGGCAGCCAGTGAAAATGCAACGGGGAAGCCTGTCAACAGAAAACAGAACAGCCCAATAAACATGAAGGGCACAAAGTTTTCACTCAAAAATTCGATCATGCTGCGTCCCTCGCTTCCGCCTCAATCTTGTCTCTTTTTTGATTCGCCTCATGCTCGTAGTTCAAGACATCAACACCATCAAAAAAGAGGTAATTGACGCGCTTTGCAAGCTCAGATAAGCCCTGCAACGCCAAGAGCGCAAATCCAACGGGGATTAACGCGTATATGGGCCAGCGAATCAAACCACCTGGGCTAAAGGATGTCTCGCCGGATACGTAGGCACGCTCCAATAGCGGTACCCCCATGTAAATCATCATTGCGCAAAATGGGAGGAGGAACACGATCACGCCGCCGATGTCTATCCAGTTACGTGTTCGATCGGACAACCTGCTAGCAAGGACGTCAATACGGACGTGCACGTTGTGCAGAAAGCCGTAGCCCGCGCCCAACATAAAAACGGCGGCGAAAAGATACCACTGAACTTCTAAGAAGGCGTTGGAGCCTATGCCAAAAATATAGCGTACCAAGGCATTGCCGGCGCTGATTGCAGTCGCCGCGAAAATCATCCAAATAGAGATCTTGCCAATGCCGATATTTATAAGATCAATCCAGCCGGCGATCTTCATGATATTTTTCACACTAACTCCTCATCCCAAGTAAACCGCGAACCTTCGATTTTATTTGAACTCTGACGATCAAACGACTCAATGCAATAAATTCTGAAAATATAAAGAAAAAACCCCGCCGGAGCGGGGTCTTTTCACACGCGTCCGATTACAGCTTCGCTTGCTGCATGTAACGGTCGAAGGTTCCTTCTGTCAAACGGAACCATGCGTTTTGGTCCTTACGGAACGCTTTGTAGTCAGTGTAGATTTTCTTCCAATCTTCATTGGTATCTGACAACTCGTCGTAAGACTTCATGGCGTAGTTGAAAGCGGCATCCATGATGTCTTTTGGCATCTGGCGCAACTTCGTACCTGAAGCCAACAACGTCTTGAGCGCTTGTGGGTTACGAGCGTCATATTTCGCGGTCATGTTGATCATGGCCTTGGCTGACGCCGCCGAAATAATTGCTTGGTACTCTTTCGGCAACTTGTTGTAGGCATCACGGTTAATCATGACGTCAATCTCTGGGCCACCCTCCCACCAGCCGGGGTAGTAGTAGTAAGGCGCCACTTTGTTGAAGCCCAGCTTCATGTCGTCATATGGACCAACCCACTCACATGCGTCAATCGTGCCTTTTTCCAGCGCTTGATAGATCTCGCCGCCTGGAATGTTCTGAGGAACGCCGCCGATGCCGCCGACAACGGTACCGCCAAAGCCACCAATACGCATCTTCAAGCCTTGGAAGTCTGCCAAGCTCTTGATCTCTTTACGGTACCAGCCGCCCATTTGAGCGCCTGTGTTGCCCGCAGGGAAAGCGACCACGTTGTACTTGGCATAGAACTCGCCCAACAACTTGGCACCGTTACCTTGATACATCCAAGCGGTACGCTGACGCGCATTCAAGCCGAAAGGAATCGCACTACCCAAACCGAAGGCAGGGCTCTTACCGAAGAAGTAGTAAGGCGCTGTGTGCGCCACTTCGATGGTGCCAGACTGTGCTGCATCCAGCACGCCAAATGCAGGCACCAACTCGCCTGGAGCATGTGTCGTAATTTGGAACTTGCCGCCCGTCATCTCGCTCACGTATTGGGCGAAGTCAGGTGCACCGCCCCACAGTGTGTCTAGCGACTTTGGGAAGCTTGATGCAAGACGCCAGCGAATGACCTCTTGAGCGTGAACGACGGCTGGGGCAACGCCCGCCGCCAATACGCCGGCCATACCAGCGTTTTTAATAAGGGAACGACGATCCATATAGATTGACTCCGGTTTTTTCAAAAACAAGGAGATTAAGCCTGAGCAAAACCACCACGAGACTAAGACTAGCCAGTGATCATTCTAGAGACAGAAACTGGTCATTTTGTCAGGGGTTTTCCCTTGTAACACCAAAGCATACGGTAGCGGATCGTGCGTGTCACACATCACGCATTTAAGCCGCCAGACGATCAGAAAAAACGCTCGCTAATCGCGGCTTGAATGCCGTCGGCACTCAGACCCACCGCAGCCAACAATTTCGCGGGATCTCCATGCTCAATAAATTGATCAGGCAGCCCCAAGGCAAGCACCGGATGTGTCTGCGCGTGCGCCTGCAGGTAAGCCATTACGGCGCTACCTGCGCCGCCATCCACGGCCGCCTCCTCAAGCGTCACGATCGCCTCGTGCGACGCCAACACCCGCGCGAGCATCGCCTCATCCAGCGGCTTTGCCCAACGCATGTTGACAACGGTCAGATCCAAAGCTTGTGCCGCTTGCTGCGCTGCATGCATCAGTGGGCCAAAAGCCAATACAGCCACACGCTTGCCACTGCGAACCAGTGCCGCCTCTCCATAGGGCAAGGCCTCAAGGTCGCGCCCCGCATCCATACCCGTTCCGCTTCCCCTAGGGTAGCGAACTGCAACGGGATGATCGCGTCCATACGCCGTGCTTAATAGTTGACGGCACTCCCGCTCATCAGTCGGGCACGCGATTCCCATGTTGGGGATACAACGCAGAAACGCGATGTCATACGCACCCGCATGCGTCGCGCCATCAGCACCTACTAAACCAGCGCGGTCCAGTGCAAACACGACGGGGAGATTTTGCAAGGCCACATCATGAATGAGTTGATCGTAGCCACGCTGCAAGAAGGTCGAGTAAATCGCCACGACGGGCTTCATCCCATCGCACGCTAAGCCCGCCGCAAAGGTGACCGCGTGTTGCTCAGCGATGCCGACGTCAAAGTACCGGTCGGGAAACTGCTCGGAAAAGCCCACCATGCCAGAGCCCTCACGCATGGCTGGCGTGATGCCAACTAAGCGTTTGTCGGCCGCAGCCATGTCACACAACCACTGCCCAAAAACGTTGGCATACGTGGGTTTGGGAGGGGTCGCTGGCTTTTGAATACCCACAACGGGGTCGAATTTACCGGGGCCGTGATACAGCACGGGATCGGCCTCGGCTAACTTGTAACCTTGGCCTTTTTTAGTGACCACGTGTAAGAACTGCGGACCACTCAAATTTTTAATATTCTCTAAGGTCGGAATGAGCGAATCCAGATCGTGCCCATCAATCGGGCCGATGTAGTTAAAGCCAAATTTTTCAAAGAGCGTCGCCGGAACGACCATGCCTTTGGCGCTCTCTTCAATCCGCTTAGCCAACTCAAACAGCGGTGGCGCGCTTTTCAGAACACGCTTACCGACGTCTTTTGCCGTCGAGTAAAACTGACCACTCATTAATTGCGCCAGATACCGGTTGAGTGCGCCAACAGGCGGCGAGATAGACATGTCGTTGTCGTTCAATATGACCAANAACTTGCCGTCCTCAACCCCCGCGCTGTTCATGGCCTCAAATGCCATTCCCGCCGTCAACGCGCCATCACCGATGATCGCGACACTGTGTCGATCCGACCCCTGCAATTTAGCCGCCATCGCCATACCCAAGGCGGCTGAAATAGACGTCGATGAATGCGCGGTGCCGAAGGCGTCNTAAGGGCTCTCACTGCGCACAGGAAAACCGCTGATGCCGCCCAACTGGCGCAACGTCGGCATGGCATCTCGCCGCCCCGTGATGACCTTGTGCGGGTAGGTTTGATGACCCACATCCCACACCAAACGGTCCTCCGGGGTGTTGAACACGTAATGCAACGCAACGGTCAATTCCACCGTGCCCAGGTTTGAGCCCAGNTGCCCCCCTGTTTTGGACACGCTGCTCAGAATAAATTGTCTCAANTCATCCGCCAGTTGAGGTAACGCCGATCGAGGCAATTGCCGCAAATCGGCGGGGGAGTTGACAGAGCGCAACAAGTCAGACATCAAACACTTTCATCAAATAGTTGGCGAGGCATCACCGCACACACGGGATCAATGCGTCCTCGCAACAACGTGCATGGCGAGCGCGCGTAGCGCATGCGCCTCAGCCAGACCCGCCGCATCCAGCGCACCAAGGGCCTCTGCAATCAAACGATCAGCGTAGCGCTTGGCTGGGTCCANACCCAATAAAGAAACAAAGGTGGGCTTATTCGCCGCGGCGTCTTTACCAGCGGTNTTTCCTAGCGTGGCCGTATCGGACAGCACGTCGAGCACGTCGTCCACGACCTGAAAGGCCAAGCCAACCCGCTGCCCATACGTCGTTAGCGCACGTGCCACCTCTGCATCAATTGGGCCGCATAGCCCCCCCATGGAGACAGCAGCGCGCAACAATGCACCGGTCTTCAGTGCGTGCATATGTTCAAGCGCTGGCTGGTCAAGCGGGCGCCCGACGCTCGCGAGGTCAATGCCCTGACCGCCTGCCATGCCCATCGCGCCAGCCGCGCCGGCCAAGGTGCGGCACCACGCAAGGCGCCAGTCACCCGGAATATCGGCATCGCCAGACAGCAAACAATCAAAGGCCTGCGCCTGTAGCGCATCGCCAGCTAAGAGCGCCTGTGCCTCACCAAACTGCACATGCACGGTGGGTTTTCCCCGCCGCAAGACATCATCATCCATGCAAGGCATGTCATCGTGAACCAATGAATAGGCGTGAATCAATTCCACCGCGCACCCTGCGCGCAGTGCCGCGTCCCTCACCATCGGACTCAGATTTTCCGTGGCATCGTGGTTAACCGCCTCGCAGGCGGCCAGCGCCAGTAAAGGGCGTACGCGCTTGCCGCCGTTGGTGACGCTGTAGCGCATGGCTTCCCCTAGCGGCTCAGGGGCGCTGGTCGGCAAGCATTGATCCAGCGCCAGGTCGATCTCGTCGACACGCTGCACCATCCATGACGTTAAATCGAACTGGGCCATACCGCTCACGCATCCCGCTCCCAGGCCTTGGCTTGCTCACCCTCCATGACCTTGACTTGGCTCTCGATCGCGTCCAACTGGCCGCGACAAAAAGTCAGCAATTCAGCGCTGCGTTTGTAGTGCGCCAACAATTGATCCAGGGGCAACTGCCCGGACTCCAGCAACTCGGTGAGCGTCTCCAACTCCGCCACCGCCGCCTCGTAGGTCGCTGGCAATTCGCTGGACGGAAGATTTTTCTTGGGCATACTGATCCTATGAGTGCAGGGCGGGTAGACGACTATTCTAGATCCCAATCCCTGCGGGTGGCCGGGCTCGCCCAAGTTCAGCAAGCCAGCGACGGATATTCGTCGGATATAATCGAGGGTTACCCCGCTTTCTCAGGAGTTTGCCGCGCCCGTTGGCATTCGTTTTCGTGTCATTGCACACCTTCCCTGCCCCTTCATAGGGGGAGTCTCTAGGTCAGGATCACTATGTCTGATTTAAGTCTTCAACTTCAGCAGGCCAAGAGTCAACTCTCGGTTTCTTCTTATTTTGACCAAGCGCTTTTTCAGCGCGAGATGGAAACCATCTTCCGATCGGGGCCCCGCTACGTGGGTCACCGCTTAGCTGTACCCGAGCGGGGCGATTACTTTAGCCTGCGCCATGAGGGGCACGGCCGCGCGCTGGTCCACGGTAGCAATGGCATTGAACTGCTGTCCAATGTCTGCCGTCACCGCCAAGCTGCCATGCTGAAGGGCCGTGGGAATCTATCCGATACACAACCCGGTAGCGCGGGCGGCAACATTGTTTGCCCGTTGCACCGCTGGACCTACAACGAGCAGGGTCGTTTGCTCGGTGCGCCTCATTTCTCCCAAGACCCCTGCCTGAACTTAAACCAATACCGCTTGCGTGAGTGGAACGGTTTGCTTTTTGAAGACAACGGGCTGGATATTCAGCGTGACTTACACAACTTGGGGCCCACCAGTGCACTGAACTTTGACGGGTTTGTGCTCGACCACGTGGAGATGCACGAGTGCAACTACAACTGGAAGACCTTCATCGAGGTTTACCTTGAGGACTACCACGTCGAGCCCTTCCACCCAGGACTCGGTAANTTTGTCACCTGCGACGATCTGCGTTGGGAGTTTGGCGACGCCTACTCAGTGCAAACCGTTGGCGTGACGAACTTGCGCCAGAGCGGTAGCCCGGCATACGCGCGTTGGCACGACGTACTCATGCAGTACCGCAATGGGGAGCTGCCCGCCTACGGTGCCATCTGGCTCACNTATTACCCCCACATCATGATTGAGTGGTACCCGCATGTACTNACGGTCTCCACGCTGTACCCATTGGCGGTTGATCGCACCATGAATGTGGTGGAGTTCTTCTACCCCGAGGAAATTGCGGCGTTCGAGCGTGAGTTTGTGGAAGCCCAGCGCGCCGCCTACATGGAGACCGCGGTTGAGGACGACGAGATTGCCGAGCGCATGGATGAGGGCCGATTNGCCTTGTACAAGCGCGGCGACAACGAAGTGGGGCCTTATCAAAGCCCAATGGAAGACGGCATGCAACACTTCCATGAGTGGTACCGCGGCAAAGTCGACCTGCCCGACAACGCTTAAACCACTTGGGCGCGCTGGCGCCACCTCACCATGCAATCCCTTTGGATGCTACTCGCCGCGTTCTTGTTTGCCACCATGGGGGTTTGCGTTAAATTTGCAACGCAGTATGTGCACAGCTTTGAGGTCGTGATGTACCGCGGCCTCATTGGTGTACTTGTCTTGGCGTGGTGGTACCGAAAAAAGGGTTGGGGCTTTTATCGAACCGCCGTGCCCGGCATGCATCTATGGCGCAATGTCGTGGGCGTCACCTCCCTGTGTTGCTGGTTCTACGCCATCTCTGAAATCCCGCTGGCCACAGCCATGACCTTGCAATACATGAGCAGCGTCTGGATGGCTGTCTTTCTAATGGCTGGCGCCCTCACCTTACAGGCTTCGCGCAACGGCTTTCGAGGCCAAGGGCCACTGGTGGGCACCATACTGATGGGGTTTGCAGGCGTCGCCCTCTTACTGCGNCCCACCTTCTCTTCAGACCAAGGTTTCGCAGCCATCGTTGGTCTGTTGTCAGGCATCATCTCCGCGCTCGCCTACCTACAAGTCGCCGCGTTGGCCCGTGTGGGTGAACCCGAAACCCGCGTCGTTTTTTACTTTTCTGTCGGCGCAGCCCTCACGGGCTTGGCGGGCACGTGGGCACTGGGTGCGAGCACCATGACATGGGCGGCTGCCGCTTGGCTGATTCCGGTCGGCGCATTGGCGCTGGTTGGGCAAATTTGCCTCACCCGCGCCTACGCCTCAGGCGCCACCCTGCTAGTGGCCAACCTTCAGTACTTTGGAATCGTGGTCGCCTGCCTTTACAGCGTGTGGCTATTCGATGACCATTTGCCCCTAGGTAGCTGGGTGGGCATGGCCTTAATCGTTGCCAGCGGCGTCATCGCAACGGTATTGCGTCGGCGCGGTATCCCCAGCATGGCCGCCCCAACGCCGCAAGCCACACAGCCAGACCGCGACTCGCGCTAACATAAGCGTACCCAACGCTTCAGGGCCAGTGCCACAAAGAGGAATACAGATGCACACCACCATCATTTCAGCCGAGACGCTCCAGCGCCAGCTCCAAGGTGAGCCCAACCACACATCGCCATGGGTCATATTGGACGTCACCTTCGATCTATTCAAACCCGAAGAGGCACGCCAAGCCTTTGCAAGCAAGCACATTACCGGCGCCATTCATGCTGACTTGGATCACCACCTGAGTGCCAACGGCGACGCGCCGTGTGCAAGCGGCGGGCGTCACCCGTTGCCAACGCGCGAGGCATTTGCAATGGTATTGGCGGCTTGGGGTATCACACCGCAAACACAAGTCGTGGTCTACGATCGCAACGGACACACCTTCTGCGGTCGTGCTTGGTGGATGTTGAAGTGGTGCGGTCATGACAGCGTTGCCGTCTTAGACGGTGGCTTGGCCGCTTGGGAGGCCATCGGTGGGGCAACGACAGACGAACACACGACGCCAAACGCCGCGCCGCCCTACCCCCTGAACACACCACGCATGGTCTTACGAGACAAGCAAACCGTGCAAGACAACCTAGGCGGTACGCAAACCGTTGTGGATGCGCGCGCAGGCGCACGTTATCGTGGTGAAGTGGAGCCACTTGACCCCGTGGCTGGACACATTCCTGGCGCGCTCAACCTGCCATTTAATGAAAACTTCGATGCAGACGGCCGCTTTAAATCGCCCTCCGCATTACGTGCGTTATGGGAAAAGGTATTGGGCGACCGCCAACCCGAGTCGGTTGTGATGCAATGCGGCAGTGGTGTGAGCGCTGTACCCAATATTTTGGCGATGCAATTAGCAGGGTGGGCGGCACCGGCGCTGTACGCTGGGAGCTGGAGCGAGTGGAGCCGCGACCCCGAGACGCCCAAGCAAACCCTAGAAAAAACGCCTCCGGCAGACGCTTAATGCCCGTGGCCGCTGTGCGCCAAAGCGCCCACTAGAAACACCAGACCGATACCCAAGATGAGCCATGTGAGTTGTCCGACAGAGTCGCGCAAGCTTGCTTGACGCTGCAGCTGCGGAATCAGGTCTGCCAAGGCAACATAAATAAAACTACTGGCGGCAATCACTAAAAAGTACGGCAAATAGGCGCCGAACTGAGCCAACAAAAAATAACCCGCAACGCCGCCCAATGCCGTCACCGTCCCCGCTAAGGACACCTTAACCAGCGCACTGCGGGCGTTGCCTGCGACATGACGCAACACCACTAAATCCCCCATGTGATGGGGAACCTCGTGGGCCAGCACCGCCAGCGACGCCAGCATGCCCAGTCGCCAATCGGCCATGAAAGCCGAAGCGATCAAAATACCATCGCCAAAAGCATGCACGCTGTCACCGACCAAAACCGCCCACCCGCCGGAACCTGTCGTTCCGTGTGCATGTGTATGTGTATGTGTATGGGCATGGGCATGTGCATGCGCGTGGTTGTGTGCATGGGCAGACGACGCCTGCCCATGTCCAGCCCCAGGGTCGCCTAGCGTATCCAAATCTAAGCCCTGCTCACCATGCTCGTGGCCATGGTGGTAGAGCTCGGCTTTGTCCAAAATAAAGAAAAACACCACGCCTGCCAAGAGGAAGGCAAACAAGCGTCAGCAGAAATGCCCGCCGCCAACGCCTCGGGTAATAACTGCAATAGGGCCGTGGACAGCAAGGCACCTGCGGCAAAACTCAGCATGTGTTTGGTGAGGCGAGCCATGATGCCAAAACTCAGCATCGCGGCTATCCACACGCTCCCAACGCCAGCGATTACCGTACCAGCAAGAATCCAAATTAAGGCCATGAAAGGGTCAGCTCACAGATAAGCGGTTACACGCCGTTCTTTTTAAACCAAGCGACACACTGCGCCCAACCGGCTTTGGCAGCCGCTTCCCGGTAGCTTGGGCGATAGTCCGCGTGGAACGCATGCGGCGCATCGTCAAAGACGACAAACTCACTCGCCTGAGCAGAGGCATTGCCTTTGGCTGCGGCTAAAGCGGCTTGCATTTGCGCCACGGTATCCAAACCAATACCCCGATCAGCACCGCCATAAAGCCCTAAAACCGGGGCCTGCAGCTGCGCTGCAATATCCACCGGTTGCTTGGGCGTGCGTGCGCTACGCTCGCCCACCAGGCGACCGTACCACGCCACGGCAGCCTTTACCTTGGGCTGATGTGCCGCGTACAACCACGTCTGACGACCACCCCAACAGAAGCCCGTTACCGCCAACCTAGCGACGTCACCGCCGTTCGCTCCTGCCCATGCCACCACCGCGTCTAGGTCTTGCAACACCTGCGCATCGGGCACCTTGTTAACGACTTCCTTCATCAGGTCGGCCATCACNGCGTAGCCCTGGGCATCGCCTTGGCGCATAAATAACTCCGGGGCCAAAGCCATGTAGCCAAGCTGCGCGAAACGGCGCGTCAGGTCTGCAATGTGTTCGTGCACGCCGAAGATCTCTGATAAAACCAAGACGACCGGGAATGGCCCCGCACCCGCAGGCATGCTGCGATACACCGGCACATCAAACCCCGCCACGTTGACCATGACCTCACCCTCCACGAGGCCTGCACCGGAGGTACTAATCGCCGCCGCCTGAGCCATTTCTGGCAACACCGCCGCTGCGTACCCGACCCCAATGGTTGCGACCATGGCTGCTCTCCTTGTAACGGCTTCACTGCCTCTGTCTAATAATGACTTCGCGTCTGACATGTTGTTGTCGATGGTGGACATGGTGNTCTCCTAAGCGTAAACAATAAAAGTAGATGGAGTTTGCCACCAAATTCGCGCGTCAGTGGGCTTGCTCCCAGTTATTCCCCATACCCACCTCGGCCAATAAAGGCACCCGCAGGTTCGCTACCTCGGCCATCAACGCCGGCACCTGTACGCGCAACCAATCCGCCTGCTCGGCCGGGAGCTCAAAGACCAATTCGTCGTGCACCTGCATGATCATCAACACGCCGTTATTGGCCGCATCCAAGGCCGCCTGAACTTTCAGCATGCTCATCTTAATGAGGTCAGCGGCTGTCCCCTGCATGGGTGCGTTAATGGCAGCACGCTCCGCGCCAGCCCGGCGAGGGCCATTCGGCGAGTTGATCTCAGGCAGGTATAAACGCCGTCCAAACACCGTCTCGACATAGCCCTGGGCCTTGGCCTGCTCGCGTGTGTCATCCATGTAGCGACGAACCCCGGGGTAGCGTGCAAAGTAGGTTTGAATGTAATTTTTAGCCGCGGTGTTGTCGATGCCCAAGTTCCGCGCCAAACCAAAGGCGCTCATACCGTAAATCAGGCCAAAGTTAATGACCTTGGCGTATCGACGCTGCTCGGTGGTCACCGTGTCGAGACCCACGTTAAAGATCTCCGCAGCTGTTGCGCGGTGGACGTCCAAGCCCTCCAAAAACGCGCGAATCAGGGCAGGGTCTTCACTCAGGTGCGCCATGATGCGCAGCTCAATTTGGGAGTAATCTGCGCTGGCAATCAGGCGCCCCTCGGGCGCCACGAAGGCTTCGCGCACCCGCCGACCCTCTGCGGTGCGGATAGGGATGTTCTGCAAGTTGGGATCATTACTCGACAAACGCCCCGTCACGGCAATGGCTTGGGCATAGTGGGTGTGCACGCGCCCCGTTTGGCTATTGGCCAAACCCGCAAGCTTGTCGGTGTAGGTGCTTTTCAACTTGGCCAAGCCGCGGTACTCAAGAATGCACGCGGGCAAGGGGTAATCGGCGGCGAGCTTCTCCAACACCTCTTCGTCGGTACTGGGTGCACCACTGGCGGTCTTCTTGACCACGGGTAAGCCGAGTTGATTAAAGAAGATATCCCCAATTTGTTTAGGGGAAGCCAGATTGAAAGGCTTGCCGGCCAAGGTATGCGCCTGACTTTCTAGCGCGAGAATGCGTTGCCCCAGCGCATGACTCTGGCTGGCTAAGGTGGGGGCATCAATGCGAACGCCATTGCGCTCTATACGGTAAAGGCCCTCGCTACTCGCCACCTCTAACGCATAGATGCGCGCCAAACCAGCCTCCGCCTGAATGCGTGGCCACAACACCCCGTGGACATCTAAGCATTGATCGGCGTCTTCACATGCGTACTGCGTCACTTGCTCAATATCGACCTGCGCGATACTGATTTGATTGACCCCCTTACCGCACAGATCTTCGTAGCTGAGTCCTTTTCGCCCCACATGGCGCAAGGCCAAACTCTCTAGGCTGTGCGGGCGATGCACCTCTAAAACATAACTCTGCAGCATGGTGTCGTGCACATATCCGCGCACCTCAATGCCGTGACTGGCTAAGACATGGCGATCATATTTGACGTGCTGGCCTAATTTTGCGTGTGCAGGATTTTCCAGCCACGGCTTCAGCGCAGCCAAAACGACGTCGAGTGCCAATTGCTCCGGCGCCCCCGGGTAGGTGTGCCCCACCGGAATATACGCCGCCTCGCCGGGTCTCACGCTCAAACTGATACCTACCAACCGCGCCTCCAGCGGATTGAGCGAGGTGGTCTCGGTATCGATGGCCACCAAATCTGCCGCAACGCATTTAGCGACCCACGCGTGTAAATCCGACGCCTCAAAGACGGTGGTGTAGGCCACCGGGCCAGCAACCGCAGATACAACAGCTGGCTCGGCCACCGGGGCTGCGCCGCCGGGCGCACCGAACAAGTCACCCGATGTCGCTGCGCGCGCAGTCGCGGGTGCTGAACCCGCATGGGTCAGACTTTTAAAACCCATGCGCTCATAAAAAGCCATCAACGTGGCCTCTTCAGAGCCGCTCTTGCGCAAGCCCTCCAAGCTGGGCCAGGTGCTCACGTCAGCGCTTAAATCACAGTCAGTGCGCATGGTCACCAGCGCACGCCCTGTGGGCAGCCAGTCCTTCGCGTCGCGCAAGTTTTGACCCGCTACCCCTTTGATGTCGTCAGCGTGCGCCAGTAAGTTATCTAAAGAGCCGTACTCAAGCAACCACTTCGCCGCCGTCTTAGGGCCCACCTTCGCCACCCCGGGAACGTTGTCCACGGTATCGCCGACCAAGGTCTGATAATCAATCATGCGATCGGGCGGCACACCAAACTCTGCGGTGACCCCGGCCACATCGCGGCGCTTGCCGTTCATGGTGTCAACGACCATGATTTGCGGGTCCACTAATTGGCTTAAGTCCTTGTCTCCGCTGGAAATAATGACCTTAAACCCCTGCTCTGCCCCCCGTTTCGCTAGCGTGGCAATGACGTCATCTGCCTCGACGCCCGCAACCATGATCAGCGGCCACCCCAGCAGTTTGACCACCTCGTGCACGGGTTCAATCTGCGCACGCAGGTCATCCGGCATGGGGGAGCGCTGTGCTTTGTATGCGGGGTACAAATCATCGCGAAAGGTCTTACCTGGCGCATCAAAGACGCACACCGCGTAGTCGCTGGCAACCTCGCGACCCAGCGACTGCATCATATTGACCATCCCACGCACCGCGCCTGTTGGCGCACTTTGAGGGTCATTGCGGTCGACCCGCAAATCAGGCATGGCGTGAAATGCGCGGTACAGGTAACTGGAGCCGTCGACTAAGACCAGCGTTTTTTCGGAATTTGAAGTCGTCATAAACCACATTATGCGCAAGCCCTACAATGTCGCTTGGCCGATCAGCCGCTTTTTTCGCACTTTCGTAGCGACGTGCCAGCGGTACGCCTCACAGACACCACTCCAAACCATCCCGGACACCCTCTATTCGTTATGGCTGTTTACACCGAAGTTTCTGACGATCAGGCGCAAGCGCTGGTCAACACGCTTGACCTAGGCACCCTCACCGCTTTGCAAGGGATTAGCGGCGGCATAGAAAACAGCAATTTTTTCATGACGACCGAGAAGGACGGTGTGGCCAGCACCCACGTGCTCACCCTGTTCGAGCGTTTGAGCCACGCACAACTCCCCTTTTACCTCGAACTTATGCGCCACTTGGCGGATAAAGGGGTCGCCGTACCGGCTCCAGTACCCAATGCCGAAGGGGCCATACTGCACACCGTTTGCGGCAAACCCGCTGCCGTTGTCAGCAAATTAGCGGGTAAAAGTCAGCTGGCACCCACCACGGTGCACTGCGCCGCTTTAGGCGAGACCTTGGCCAACATGCACCTCGCGGACAAGACTACCCCAGCACGCAGCGCAACCTGCGCGGGCTGCCTTGGTGGAATGAAACGGTCCCCGCCATTACCCCCCACCTGTCAGATGCACAACGGGCGCTGCTTGCCCAAGAGCTGGCCTTTCAAAACCACTGCCAAGCGGAGGCGCTTTACCAAGCCTTGCCCAGCGGCCCCGTGCACGCCGACCTGTTTCGTGACAATGCCATGTTTGAAGGTGAGACCTTGACAGGCATTTTTGATTTTTATTTTGCAGGTAACGACTCTCTTTTATTCGACTTGTGCGTGTGTCTAAACGACTGGTGCATTGATCTCGCAACTGGCGTGTGGGAAGATGGTCGCGTGCAAGCCTTGTTGCAGGCCTACCAAGCCGTTCGCCCCTTAACCGCTGCGGAGCGCCAGATGCTTAACCCCATGTTGCGCGCCGCTGCCTTGCGTTTCTGGATCTCGCGGTTATGGGATTTTTACCTGCCGCGCGAAGCCAGTATGCTGACCCCTCATGACCCCACACACTTTGAACGCATCCTCACCCAACGGAGTCAACACGCGCTGAGCTTATGAAACTAAATATAGTGACCCCAAAAACAGGCGCTGAATGGGTGCGCGGTGGCGTACGCACTTTTTTCAAGCAGCCCCTGGCTTTGGGCGGCCTGTTCTTTTTATTCATGGGCGTTATCTCCGTGATCACCATGGTGCCCATGGTCGGCGGCGCACTCGCGCTTGCGGCCTTACCCGCCGCCACACTGGGACTCATGCAGGCCTCTGCGATGGCCGCAGCAGGGACATTCCCCATGCCAAAGGTCTTGTTCACCGCCTTCATACATGGGGCAGCCAAGCGCCAAGCCATGTTGCACCTAGGCGCGCTGTACACCGTGGCCTTTCTATTGGTTGTCGGACTTACGGTGTTGATCGACGGCGGACAGTTTGCGAAGGTTTACTTGTTCGGCGAGCCCGTGACCATGGAAATGATTGAGTCCGATGGTTTTTATACCGCGATGTGGGTGGGTACGCTGATGTACATCCCATTAGGCGCTATGTTCTGGCACGCCCCCGCCTTGGTTTTTTGGAACGACGTCTCACCCGCGAAAAGCCTGTTTTTCAGCATGGCGGCATGCTGGAAAAACAAGGGAGCCATGGTCGTCTACATGGGCTGCTGGTTTGTCCTGTTTGCGCTAGCGAGTCTGGTGATTGTCACCATCGCCTCGGCGCTCGCTGGCCCGCAGATGATCGGTGCCCTCGTCGCCCCACTGGGTATGGTGTTGGCCTCTATGTTTTTCGCTTCGATTTACGCCACCTACCGCGATAGCTTTGTCATCGAACACATCGTGGACACCACGGTATAAGCCCTCGCAACCAGCCCCAGCGGCGACCTATTCGACGACCGTGAGCTTGGCGACGCTAAGCGCCAGCCACTTGGTGCCATGCCGGGGGAAGTTCACTTGTGCCCGTGCATCGGCCCCCTGCCCCTCAATGGCAAGTACCTTGCCTTCACCAAATTTATTGTGAAAAACCGCCGTGCCCGCACGCAAGCCCGCCGCCGCATCACCGCGTGACGTCGGCTCGGGATCTTTCCCGCCAGAGGTGTCCCCGTGCCATGCAGGCGACCACGCGGGGGAAGCGACTTTGGCGTTTGACTGAAACCCGTTCCACCCCCCCTTGTGCGCGCCACCCGCTTGGTTATCAGAGAACTGTCCCCGCGGCGGCGACAGCCACTTGAGGGTTTCTTCAGGCAACTCATCAAAGAAACGGCTGCGAATGTTGTAGCGCGTTTGCCCATGCAACATGCGTGTTTGCGAGTGGGTCAGATACAGACGTTTGCGCGCGCGCGTGATGGCAACATACATCAGGCGACGCTCCTCCTCCAAGCCGTCAAAGTCGGCCAGCGCGCGCTCATTGGGGAACAACCCCTCTTCTAGTCCGGTAATGAAGACGACGTCAAATTCCAGCCCCTTGGAGGCATGAACCGTCATGAGTTGCACCGCGTCTTGGCCAGTAGACGCTTGGTTGTCGCCAGCCTCCAACGCGGCGTGGGTTAGAAAAGCCGCTAAAGGGGACAGTACCTCGCCCGTCTCCGCATCGGGCGCGGGCACCCCAACCCCATCCACCCCACCTGGCCGCTCGGTTGCCAAGGCCTCAAAAGGCAGGCTGTCATCCCAATCGCCAGACGCGGCGTCTTGCTCTGAGTCCAAGTCATGGCCCTTGTATGTGGCATTGAGCCCCGCATTGAGGGCTTGCAACTCTGCGTTAACGCGCACATCGTCTTCAGGCAAGGCAACTGCGTCACGCCCGAAGCCCTCTTGGCTAACAAAGCTCTCCGCCGCATTCACCAATTCACCCAAGTTCTCTACCCGGTCTTGTCCCTCACGCTCGCTCTCGTAATGGGTCACGAGTGTCGAATAGTCCAACACCATTTCGATAATGTCGCGCAAATTTTTACCCACTGACTGCTCGCGCATGACGTCAATTTTTGCCACAAAGGCGCGCAAGTTCACCCCGGCCTTACCCGACACCGCATCCACAGCATCGGACAAGGCACAACGGTGACTGGCTGCGGCATCCTGCAACTGCTCCACACTACGTGCACCAATCCCACGCGGCGGGAAGTTGACGACGCGCAAAAAACTGGTGTCGTCGCGTGGGTTCTCTATGAGCCGCAAATACGCCAAGGCGTTCTTAATTTCTGCCCGCTCGAAGAATCGCAAGCCACCGTAAACGCGATAAGGAATGCTGTTGTTGAATAAGCCGGTTTCTATCACCCGGCTCTGCGCGTTGCTGCGATACAAGATGGCAATTTCCTGACGTGACATGCCCTCACGCACCAGTTGCTTGATCTCATCCATCAACCAGTCGGCCTCGGCGTAGTCAGAGGGCGCCTCCATGGCCCGCACCAATTCACCTGCACCGGCCTCGGTACGAGGTTTTTCCCCAGGCGGTGGCGGTTGTTGCTGATCAGAACGTTGGCCGTATCCAAAATATTGCTGCAACTGCGGTAGTTGTGCTCCAGCTTAATTTGGTGCTTTACGTCGAACTCGCGCACAAAATCCGCCATGTTGCCGACACGTGCGCCCCGAAATGCATAGATGCTTTGGTCGTCATCTCCGACCGCAAGCATGGCATTGTCACCGCCCGCCAAGAGCTTTAACCACTCGTATTGCAAGCGGTTGGTATCCTGAAACTCATCCACCAAGAGGTGCCGGAAACGCCGCTGATAGTGCTCCCTCACCATGGCATTGTCACGCAACAGCTCGTAGCTTCTCAGAATCAGTTCCCCGAAATCCACGACGCCTTCTCGCTGACACTGCTCCTCGTAGAGTTGGTAGAGTTCAACTTTTTGGCGTGTATCCGAATCCCGCACCTCCACATCGCCAGGCCGCAGACCGTCCTCTTTTGCACCTGCAATGAACCACACCAGCTCTTTCGGGGGAAATCGCTCACTGTCAATTTTGTATTGCTTGCACAGCCGTTTTATCGCCGAGAGCTGGTCTTGCGTGTCCAAAATCTGAAAAGTCGACGGCAGACCCACCAACTGACAATGGGCACGCAGAAAGCGGTTGCACAACCCGTGAAACGTCCCTATCCACATCCCGCGCACGTTCACAGGCAACATGGCACTCAGGCGAGCCATCATCTCCTTGGCAGCCTTGTTGGTAAAGGTGACCGCCAGCACGCCGCCCGGGGTGATCTGTCCCGTCTGTAACAACCACGCAATACGGGTGGTTAAGACGCGGGTCTTGCCCGACCCCGCGCCCGCCAAGATGAGCGCATGCGCGCTCGGCAGGGTGACCGCTGCAGCCTGTTCCGGGTTGAGCGCCTCCAATAATGGAGAAGTCAAGGGACCGGCGGGCGCGGCAGAATCGGCGGAGTCGTGGGAAAGAGACATACCCCCATTGTAGAAACCTCTGGCGGGAAAAATTGCGCCGGCTAAACCGTTTCAATGACATGAAAATTCGGTAAAATCAGTCACCGGGCCCAAGTTTTTTGGCGTCCGGTTTTTTTTGGCCGGATAACAAACCAAGTGCTCACGTGCTGCAGCGCGTCGCCTAACCGCGATGGAACTGCATCGCCGACTAATCTCTTTAGAAACTTGGGAACCGCCATGGAAATTTTTGATTACGACAACGTCTTGTTGCTCCCCCGTAAGTGCCGCGTCGAGAGCCGCTCTGAGTGTGATGCGGGCGTGCAACTGGGTAAGCACACCTTCAAAATTCCCGTCGTACCCGCCAATATGAAGACCGTCGTTGACGAGCGCATCTGTGAGTGGATGGGTAAAAACGGCTACTTCTACGTCATGCACCGCTTTGACCTCGATAACGTGGCTTTTGTGCGAAGCATGCACGATAAAGGCGTTTTCTCCTCTATCTCTTTGGGCGTCAAAGCCCCTGACTACGCGACCGTCGACCAGCTAAAGCGCGAGGGACTCACGCCTGACTACGTCACGATTGACATTGCGCACGGCCACGCTGACAGCGTTCAAAAAATGATTGGCTACCTCAAAGAGCAGCTGCCAGACACCTTCGTGATTGCAGGCAACGTGGGAACACCCGAGGCCGTGATTGATCTAGAGAACTGGGGCGCCGATGCCACCAAGGTCGGCATTGGCCCCGGCAAGGTGTGCATCACCAAGCTCAAGACGGGCTTTGGCACGGGCGGCTGGCAGTTGTCTGCGCTCAAGTGGTGTGCCCGCGTTGCCACCAAGCCCATCATTGCCGATGGCGGAATTCGCGAGCATGGGGACGTCGCCAAGAGCATTCGCTTTGGCGCGTCTATGGTCATGATTGGCTCAATGCTCGCCGGTCACGAAGAGAGCCCCGGCGCCACCGTCGAGGTCGATGGCAAGTTATTTAAAGAGTACTACGGCTCGGCCAGCGACTTCAACAAAGGTGAGTACAAGCACGTAGAGGGCAAGCGCATTTTAGAGCCCGTCAAAGGGAAGCTCGCGGAAACCTTGATAGAAATGGAGCAAGATATTCAAAGCTCTATCTCCTACGCCGGTGGCACCAAGCTGCTGGACATTCGCCGCGTGAACTACGTGATCTTGGGTGGTGACAATGCGGGCGAGCATTTATTGATGTAACGCGGCTTCATTTCACCTTGGCGCTGACCTCACTCACCTCTTGTGCCGTCAGCCAGCGCCACTGGCCGGGCGCTAAGTCCGTCAGGGTCAAACGTCCGATTTGGCTGCGATGCAATGCCTCTACCCGGTTACTCACTGCTGCGATCATGCGCTTCACTTGGTGGTACTTGCCTTGCGTCAAGGTCAAACTCAATTGGTGGGTGTCTCGTTGTGTCGCCGTGTGTGCGGCGACCGGCTTGGGATCATCGTCTAGCACCACGCCATCGATGAGCTTGGCGATCTGAGTGGCGTCGATTGGGTGCTTGGTGGTGACCTCATACACCTTGGGCACGTGGTGCCGTGGCGACGTCATGCGGTGTATGAACTTACCGTCATCGGACAAAATCAAGAGCCCNGTCGTATCTTGGTCCAAACGCCCCACCGCCTGCACACCCGCGGCCGCGCCGCCGCCGCGCTGGCGCAAAGGGCTGGGCAACAACGTATAAATGCTGGGATAAAGGCTAGGCTTTTGAGAGCACTCGGTACCTGCGGGCTTGTGCAACATGAGGTAGGCCTGCGCGTGATACACCCACGGCTCGCCTTGCACCGTGATCTGCAAATCGNTGGTGTCCACCCAACCATCGGGATCGGTCACCGGCGCGCCTTGATGCACCACCAGACCCTGCTGAATCAGCCCCAAGCAGACTCGACGCGTCCCAAAGCCCTGCGAGAAAAGAATATCTTGCCAACGTTTTTCAGTCATGTCCCTATTGTCGCTCGATAAATTTGGCGACCCCGGCTTCGACCGCAAACCAACGGCACAATAGAGGCNATGCTGAAACGCCTTTTACGCCGCTTACCCGCACGCGAAGACATACAAACCAACCGCTGGCTACGTTGGTTAGGGCCCGCGTTGGCGCACCCCCGCCTGTGGCATATGAGTCGTAAAGGGGTGGCTGCCGGATTGGCGCTGGGCTTGTTTTTTGGCTTATTGGTACCGATCGCCCAAATTCCATTGGCNGCGTCCGCTGCCGTCTTAATACGTGCCAACCTGCCTGTCGCAATTGGCAGCACCTTAGTCACCAACCCCGTGACCTTTGGGCCCGTCTATTACGGCGCTTACAAGTTGGGGTANTGGATGCTACACCGAGGTGAGCTGCCGGAGCAGGTCGCCGTCAGCCTAAGCCCCNGCACTCAAGATCCATCGCCAGACGATTTGATCGCCCAACGTATCAGCGCCCTCCACGCGCCAGCCGCCGAGGACACCGCGCATGACGGTATAGGTGGCTACTTGGCCTCTGTATGGACACGCATACAGTCTCTGGGCAAGCCCCTGATTTTAGGCCTAGGCGTGGTGGCAACCGCGACCGGACTGGCCGTGTACTTACTCACGACTTGGGTCTGGGCCGCCACCATCTGGATGAAGCGGCGCCGACGCACCTTGAACCGACGGCGCGCTTAACTTAAATGAGTGGGACGCCCGTCTTGCTCTGAATCAACTCGCGGCTCACGCCGTCCGCCAGCGCGACCAGTTTCAAACCGTCGGGTGTCACATCCATCACGCCAAGGTCGGTGATGATGCGGTCAACGACACCCACGCCCGTCAATGGCAGCGTACACGCGGGCAGAATTTTCAAGTCTTCGGTACCGTCTTTCTTACGTGCCACATGCTCCATCAAAATGATGACGCGCTTGACACCCGCCACCAAATCCATGGCGCCGCCCATGCCCTTGACCATCTTGCCGGGAATCATCCAGTTGGCTAAGTCACCGCTGGCACTGACCTGCATCGCGCCCAAAATACTCAGGTTTATTTTGCCGCCGCGAATCATGGCGAAGCTATCGTGGCTACCAAAAATACTGGTACCGGGTATCGTCGTCACGGTTTGCTTACCGGCATTAATAAGGTCTGCATCGACCGCGTCTTCAGTTGGGAAAGGGCCAATGCCGAGCATGCCGTTTTCTGACTGCAACCAGACCTCAATGTCGTCAGGTACATGGTTCGCCACTAGCGTGGGAATGCCAATACCCAAGTTCACATAAAACCCATCTTCCAACTCAGCGGCTGCACGGGCAGCCATTTGATCTTGTGTCCAACTCATATGATTTCTCCGAATGTTCTGACCCTTAGGCCTTTTCAGTAATCGTGCGGCGTTCGATACGCTTCTCGGGGCTTGCGTTCACCACAATTCGGTGGACGTAGATACCGGGTAGGTGCACCTCATCGGGCACCATGGCACCGACGTCAACCAGCTCCTCAACCTCGACCACACAAACGCGCCCAGCCATGGCTGCTGCCGGGTTGAAGTTGCGTGCCGTCAAGCGGAACTGCAAGTTGCCAGAGCGGTCAGCGCGCCACGCTTTGACCAAGGCCACGTCAGGCACCAAGGCGCGCTCCATCACATAGGCCTCGCCGTCGAACTCACGAATTTCTTTTCCTTCCGCCACCATGGTGCCCACACCCGTTTTGGTGAAGAACGCAGGGATGCCTGCCCCACCCGCGCGCAACTTTTCGGCCAATGTGCCTTGGGGTGTGAACTCAAGCTCGAGCTCACCCGCTAGATACTGGCGTTCAAACTCTTTGTTTTCGCCCACATAGCTAGAAATCATTTTTTTGATTTGGCGCGTCTCTAGCAACTTACCTAAGCCAAATCCGTCAACGCCAGCGTTGTTAGAGATGACAGACAGACCGGTGACACCGCTGTCGCGCAAGGCGTCGATGAGTGCCTCAGGGATACCGCACAAACCAAAACCACCAACGGCCAGGAGTTGGTTGTCGGCGACAACACCTTTTAGCGCCTCTACTGCGCTGGGAAATACCTTGTTCACACGCGAACTCCTTGAACGAAAGAGAAAAATACGACCCCATATTGTGAGGGGAAACGGTTCCTAGAATATTACCGCGTTACGACCTCGGGTTTGATGCAAGGCCTCACCTTCAGGCCATTGGTAAGGTACGAGACATCAGCGACCGCACCATGGCGGTTTCCCGCGCAAAACGCCTCGGATCTTTGGCATACTGTTTTAAAAACCTTAACCGCTGATATTGGAGCCTCCGTGTCTCAGACCACTGCCCGCTACCCCGTACCTGACCTGAATACCCTGCCCGAAGATCTGAAATCAAAAATTTTGGAAGTGCAAGAAAAGGCGGGGTTTATTCCCAACGTCTTCTTGGGGTTGGCGAGACGCCCCGCGGAGTGGCGCGCCTTTTTTGCGTACCACGATGCACTGATGCTCAAAGAAGGCGGCAACCTGAGTAAGGGGGACCGCGAGATGATCGTCACCACCACCAGCGCGGCGAATGCCTGTCTTTACTGTGTGGTTGCCCACGGTGCGATTTTGCGCATTTATGAAAAAAAACCCTTGGTTGCAGACCAAGTCGCGGTGAACTACCGCAAGGCCGACATCACGCCAAAACAAATGGCCATGCTCGACTTCGCAATGAAGGTCTGCAACGCCTCTCACACGGTGGAAGATGCCGACTTCNAAGCGCTGTACGCGCACGGCATGGATGACGAAGACGCTTGGGACATCACCTCGATCACCGCCTTTTTTGGGCTTTCCAACCGCATCGCCAGCGTGACGGGGATGATGCCCAACGACGAGTTTTACCTCATGGGCCGAGTGCCCAAACAAAAATCCAGTTAACAGCGGCGCATGCCCCAGATGGTTGCGCTCAGCTCACGATCGCGCGTAACCAATCTGGCAGCGCGGCAGATTTTTGCGCGGGGAAATCAATCCAAACGGTGGTCGCGCCGCCAGTGGAGTAAATCACGCCTGGCTCGTCAACCAACTCCAAGGTGCACCAGGTGTCAAAACTGCTACGCCCCGCATCACTGACAAACAACTTACCCAGCACCTCGCTGGGGTAGGTCAGCTGCTTGTGAAAGCTGCAAAACGCATTCACGATCACAGGCCCCTCCCCGCTGGCATCAGGCGGGCAACCGATGCTCCGCATCCACTCAATACGCATGTGCTCCAGATAGCGGAAGTAAACCGTATTGTTTACATGCCCCATGGCATCCATATCACCCCAGCGAACGGGGAAACGCAGGTCAAACACCCACTTTTTTGTCTCAGGTAAATTCAATCGCATCTTTGATATTCCACATAAAAGACTGTTTTTATAGCGCTGGTCTCGCACTTGGGGGCCGCTGATGAGCCACAAACCAAGCGACGCAACAAGCGCCTATAGGCGGTCTGCCCTCTCGGCATGGGCTCAGTCTATCGACGAAACCAATAGCGGCAGGTACGCAAGCGCGACATCGCGACGCTGCCTTCCGGCTTAGCGGCTTAACGGCTCTTACGCCGACCCGAGGTTTACATCCCTGATTACGGGCTAGGCCATCCCTTTCTTTGACAATCAATATTAAATACCATAATAGTACTATTTAATAAATAAATTACCATTTAAATAGCTATTTATAGTTATTCACAAAGGTATTATTCGAACGGAGCAGGTTCAATTTCACACACGTGCTGCCCGTGTGTATCGGCATACAAGCAAAACAAACATTTAGGAGACACCATATGAACAAAAGACACATCGGGGCCTTAGTCGCTCTCTGTCTGAGTAGCTTCTCGGCCAGTGCCCAGTCCATTGACGAAACAGTCAACAGCGTGTTCGCAAGCGCTACGGGCTGGTTCGTTAGCCTCATTTTCAGCCCCATCCCCGGCACTTCGTTTCCCTGGATTGTTGCTTGGCTGGTGATCGCGGCCTTTATTTTCACGATTTACTTTGGTTTCGTGCAGCTCCACGGCTTTAAGCACGCCACCCAATTGGTGCGCGGGCAATACTCCGACCCCAACGACGTTGGCGAGGTCAGCCACTTTCAGGCACTCGCCACCGCCTTATCCGGCACGGTAGGCTTGGGCAATATTGCTGGCGTTGCCGTTGCGCTGAGCATCGGTGGGCCTGGCGCCACATTCTGGATGGTCTTGGCCGGCCTGCTCGGGATGGCCACCAAATTTACGGAGTGCACGTTAGGCGTGAAATACCGAAACGAACACCCCGACGGCACCGTCTCTGGCGGCCCCATGTATTACATCTCCAAAGGGTTTGCTGAGCGTGGCATACCCGCCGGTAAGTTCATGGCGGTTCTGTTCTCTATCTTCTGCGTTTTAGGTGCACTGGGTGGCGGCAACATGTTCCAAGCCAACCAAGCCCACGCACAAATTGTGAATGTCTTTGGCGACTTCCCCGGTTGGATTACTGGCCTTGTTTTTGCGGGCCTCGTCTTCGCAGTGATCGTTGGTGGCTTGAAGTCCATTGCAAAAGTCACCGAGAAGATCGTTCCCTTCATGGGCACCATGTACGTGGCTGCGGCCCTCGTTATTTTGGCGATGAACGCAGACAAACTTGGTTGGGCGTTTAGCGAAATTTTCACCGGTGCGTTTACGGGTGCAGGTGTTGCTGGCGGTATGGTCGGCGCCTTGATTCAAGGCTTCAAACGCGCGGCCTTCTCCAACGAGGCCGGCGTCGGCTCGGCTGCGATTGCCCACGCGGCCGTGCGAACCAAAGAGCCCATCACCGAGGGAATGGTCTCCTTGCTGGAACCATTTATCGATACCGTCGTNATCTGTACGATGACCGCCCTNGTGATCATCATCACCGGTCAACTCANCAGCGACCCCACCACNGGCATGTATTTGCTGAACGAAGGTGCGACGTCGATTCAAACCATCGACGGTAACAACGGCGTTGCGCTAACCTCCGCAGCGTTCTCATCGTCTTTCGGCTGGTTTAAGTACGTCTTGGCGCTTGCGGTCATTTTGTTTGCGTTCTCAACCATGATCAGCTGGTCCTACTACGGCCTGAAGGCCTGGACCTTCCTGCTCGGCGAGAGCGCGAGGACCGAATTGGTTTTCAAGCTGATGTTCTGTGTCTTCATCGTGATCGGCGCCGCAGCGAGCTTGGGCCCGGTCATCGACTTCTCCGATGCGGCCATTTTTGCGATGGCGGTCGTCAACATCGCCGCGCTGTACTGCCTGATGCCCATCGTCAAGCGTGAGCTGGAGAGCTACATGAGCCGACTGAAGTCTGGAGAGATTAAAAAAGTGGGTGGCTAAACCCCCAGCATGCTCAAAGCGCCTAGTCGAACACCATCGGCTAGGCGCTTTTTTGCGTCAACAGCACAGCCCACTACAATATTACGCAGCGGAGCCTCCTGCGCCTGCGGTACTATTTAGAACCATTTCTCATCTCGTTGGACCCCATTCATGAGCAGCTACAACACACGCCAATCAACCCATGCCGCGCTATTAGAGGCCCATGGTCCACGCGAGTCCATGGACTACGACGTGGTCGTGGTCGGTGGTGGTCCCGCTGGGCTCTCAACCGCCATCCGCCTGAAGCAATTGGCCAGCGAACAGGGAGCGGAGCTGAATGTGGTGGTGCTCGAAAAAGGTTCGGAACCGGGGGCACACATATTGAGCGGTGCGGTCATGGACCCACGGGCTCTGAACGAGCTGCTGCCTAATTGGAAAGACCTAGGGGCGCCGCTGAATCAGCCCGTGACCGGTGACGACGTGTTGTTCCTGAGCGCGACAGGCGCCAAGCGCACGCCTGACGCACTGGTGCCCGACTGCTTCCATAACAAGGGTAACTACATCGTCAGCCTCGGCGCCGTCACTAAGTGGCTAGGCGAGCAAGCGGAGGCTTTGGGTGTCGAAATATTTCCTGGCTTTAGTGCCGCAGAGGTGCTGTACGACGACCAGGGAGCCGTCACCGGGGTGGCAACGGGCCACATGGGCGTCGGTAAAGACGGTGAGCCCACGGGCGATTTTCAGTTGGGTATGGCCCTGCTGGGTAAGTACACGGTGTTTGCCGAAGGGGCGCGTGGGCACTTGGGTAAAGAGCTCATCGCACGCTACCAACTGGACGCAGGCAAAGACCCGCAAAGCTACGCCCTTGGTGTGAAAGAGCTCTGGGAAATCGCACCCGATAAGGCGGACCCCGGTCGTGTGATTCACACCGCCGGTTGGCCTATGGACAGTGAAACCTACGGCGGTGGTTTTTTGTACCACCTGCCTGACAACCAGGTGACCTTGGGCTTTGTCACTGGATTGGACTACAAGAACCCATGGCTCTCACCCTTTGAGGAGATGCAGCGCTGGAAGACCCACCCGTCGATTGCGCCCCTTTTGGCAGGCGGCAAGCGACTTGGCTACGGCGCACGCGCGATTACGGCGGGCGGCTTGCTGTCCCTACCGAAAACCGTGTTCCCCGGCGGCGCATTGGTTGGCTGCGATGCGGGCTATCTGAATGCGAGCCGCATCAAGGGGAGTCATGCTGCGATCAAGTCGGGCATGCTCTGTGCAGAGGCCGCGTTTGAGGCCGTTCAAGCGGGACGCCAGCAAGATGAACTCAGCGCCTACCCCGTCGCATTTGAGGCCAGCTGGTTGTACCAAGAATTGAATGCAGCACGCAACTTCAAGCAGTGGTTTAAGAAGGGCAATACCGTTGGCTCGTTGATGACGGGAATCGAGCAGTGGTTGCTACCCAAGCTGGGCTTTAAATCGCCCCCATGGACCATACACCGCTCAGTGGCCGACCACACCACGTTGCGTCCTGCTGCAGAGTGCCCCAAAATTGACTACCCCAAACCCGATGGCGTCCTCACCTTTGACCGCTTAAGTAGCGTGTTCATCAGCAACACCAACCACGAAGAAAACCAACCTGCCCACCTCACACTGCGCGATAACGACGTCCCAGTTACGCTCAACTTGGCAACCTATAGCGGTCCCGAAAGCCGCTACTGCCCCGCGGGTGTGTATGAGTTTGTGCCTAACGAATCGGGTGGGGAACGGCTGCAAATCAACGCTCAAAATTGCATACACTGCAAAACCTGCGACATCAAAGACCCCTCTCAAAATATCGTGTGGGTGACCCCAGAGGGTGGCGGTGGTCCGAACTACGCCGGGATGTAGGGTCACTCTGGGTTTCTAAAAAACAGGCTCTACAGCTATACTAGAGCCCTGCCAGGAGAGAGCCGCTAGCGACGCTAGCGGCCGCCGAAGGCGCAAGGCAACGGATCGCCGTAGCCCGAACGCTCAGGTACCCAGGACTGGCAACACGTCGTTGTTCAATGCCATTGAACAACACGTTTCCCTGATGGAGAGAGGCCCACCACTGAGTGGGTCCACCGAAGGAGCAAACGCACAACACGTGCGTGAATCTCTCAGGTAGAGCGGACACAGGGCAGACAGTTTGGTGCATGGCACACACGTGTGTGAGCGATGCGATTAACAATGCTGCGCTTCCCTAGGACACCGTGCCCGAGGTCTGAGCCGCTTTCTGGACTGAGATGACTGATACCGCCTCCGGTGCGCCTTTGCACACCACCCCACTCAATGACTTGCACATCGCACGCGGCGCGCGCATGGTGCCATTTGCGGGCTACAGCATGCCCGTTCAATTCCCACTCGGCGTTCTCGGTGAACATCTGCACACCCGCGCCCAAGCCGGTTTATTCGACGTCTCACACATGGGGCAATTGCGCTTGGTTGGCCCACAGGCAGCGGCGGCGTTTGAGACACTGATGCCGGTAGACGTCGTTGACTTGCCAGTCGGCAAACAGCGCTACGGTCTCTTGCTCAATGCGGCAGGCGGCATCCTAGATGACCTGATGTTCGTGAACCGCGGTGACGATATTTTCATTATTGTGAATGGTGCCTGTAAAGCAAATGACATCGCCCACATCACGGCGCAAATAGGTCAGCAATGTGCCGTCATCCCCATGCCAGAACAGGCCCTGCTGGCACTCCAAGGACCGGCGGCGGCGGCTGTCATCGGCGCCCTAGATGCCCGCGCTTTATCTCTGGTGTTCATGACGGGCGCCGCCCTCACATTAGGCGGTATCGCGTGCTACGTCACACGCAGTGGCTACACGGGCGAAGATGGCTTTGAAATTTCTGTTGCCGCGCAAGATGCCACGGCATTAGCAACCCTTTTACTCGGCGATGCACGCGTGCAACCCATCGGTTTGGGCGCGCGCAACTCGCTGCGCCTAGAGGCGGGACTGTGCCTTTATGGCAACGACATTGACACCACAACCACACCCGTTGAAGCCGGATTGAACTGGGCGATACAAAAAATACGCCGAACCGGCGGTGCTCGGGCGGGCGGCTTTTTGGGCGCCGATACGGTTTTATCGCAACTGGATGACCCCGCAACGCTCACCCGACGTCGCGTCGGATTAGTCGCCACTGAGCGGATACCCGTGAGAGACCACACCGAACTGCAAAATAGCGCTGGCGAGCGCATCGGCGTTGTCACCAGTGGACTCTTGGCGCCCAGTGTGAACCAAGCCATTGCCATGGGCTATGTCGCCCCCGCTTATGCCCATGTGGGTGATACCGTGATCGCGATTGTGCGTGGGCGCGCGGTTCCCATGACGGTGACAGCCATGCCGTTTACACCCGCACGCTACGTTCGATAATTCCCCCCCACATTTCAAACACTTTCTCAAGGAGCTCACATGATCAAATACACAGAAGACCACGAATGGATTAGCGTCGACGGCGATATCGCAACCGTTGGCATCACGGTGCACGCGCAAGACGCGCTGGGTGATGTGGTGTTCGTCGAGCTTCCCGAAGTGGGTCGCAGCTTTACGCAGAAGGAAACGGCCGGCGTGGTCGAGTCTGTCAAGGCGGCGGCGGATGTGTACATGCCCATCAGTGGGGAGGTCACCGAAGTCAACGAGGCACTGCGTGACGACCCCTCACTGGCCAACAGCGATCCGCTGGGAAGCGGCTGGTTCTTCAAGGTCAAGCTCAGTGACGCCAGTCAAATAGACCCGCTAATGGACGAAACGGCCTACAGCGCCTTCGCGCAGTAAGCCCTTTCTCGCGGCACAACCAGCGCCCCGCCCCCTCATTCACAACCTCAAACCACGACCACACTATGGCCTTGCAAGATCTTGAAAATAACGGCGGCTTCGAACAGCGCCACACCGGACCCAACGCAGAACAAGAAGCTCTGATGCTCAGCAAAGTTGGGGCGGCCTCGCGGGCGGCGTTGCTCGCCGAAATCGTGCCCGAAACCATCGCACGCACAACCCCCATGGACTTGCCACCCGCGGTCGACGAGGCACAGGCCTTAGCGCAGCTACAAGCCATCGCGAGCAAAAACCAGGTGCTCAAGTCATGGATTGGCCAAGGCTACTACGGTACCCACACGCCAGGGGTCATCCTGCGCAATATCTTAGAAAACCCTGCTTGGTACACCGCCTACACGCCCTACCAAGCCGAGATTTCGCAGGGCCGCATGGAGGCGTTGGTCAACTTTCAAACAATGGTTTGTGACTTAACCGGCATGCCCATCTCGAATGCCTCCATGTTGGACGAGGCCACAGCCGCCGCAGAGGCCATGACCTTGGCTAAACGTGTCGCCAAGGCAAAAGGCCATGTCATGGTGGTGTCTGGGGATTGCCACCCTCAAACCATAGAGGTGGTGCGAACACGCGCCGAGCCGCTGGGCATCGAATTGGTCGTGACCACCACGCCAGCCGAGTGGGCCCTCGCTATTGCTCGTGACGACTACTTCGCCGTTTTNGCGCAGTACCCCACCACCTATGGCCGTATTGACGATCTCGGTGCCGACGTTGCTCAGATCAGTGCCCGCGATGCCGTGTTTATTGTGGCCGCAGACCTGTTGGCGCTGACCTTGCTTAAAACACCAGGGGAAGTGGGCGCCGACATCGTAGTGGGCACAACCCAGCGCTTTGGTATGCCGCTATGCAATGGGGGCCCACACGCCGCTTTCATGGCCTGTCGCGATGCCTTCAAGCGGTCGTTGCCTGGTCGCTTGGTTGGTGTCAGCGTCGATGTCCACGGCACGCCCGCCTATCGCTTGGCGTTGCAAACCCGTGAGCAACACATACGTCGAGAGAAGGCCACATCCAATATTTGCACCGCGCAGGTGCTGCCTGCCGTCGTCGCCAGCATGTACGGGGTTTACCACGGCCCGCAAGGACTGACGCGCATCGCACAGCGTGTCGCAACCTACACGGCAATTTTGGCCAAAGGTTTGACCTCACTGGGCTTACACGCGGTCAACGCCTCCGCTTTCGACACCCTCACCTACAGCGTGCCCGCACAAGCGGATGCGCTCGTGGGGAAAGCCGTTCAGGCCGGGGGGAATATCCGTCGCGTAGACCAAGACACCGTTTGCATCGCGCTAGACGAAACCACCACCCGTGCTGATCTAGAGGCGCTCTGGCGCATCTTTGGTGCGTCGCCTGACAACCTGCCCAGCGTCGAGGCGTTAGCCGACGGTATCGATACGCTGATACCGACGGCGCTGCGTCGGACCAGCGGCTTTATGGCGCACCCGATCTTCAACAGCCACTTCAGCGAGACCAGCATGTTGCGCTACATACGCGCCCTTAGCGACAAAGACTTGGCGCTAGACCGCACCATGATCCCGCTGGGGAGTTGCACCATGAAGCTCAATGCAACCAGCGAGATGATTCCCGTCACCTGGCCCGCATTTGCCAACATTCACCCCTTTGCACCAGCTGAACAACGCGCTGGCTACACGCTGCTCGACCAACAATTGCGCGACTGGCTGTGTGAGGCAACCGGCTATGCCGCCATCAGCTTGCAACCGAATGCGGGCAGTCAAGGCGAGTACGCGGGTCTGCTCGCGATCAAGGCTTACCACCAAGCCCAAGGGGACACACAACGCACGGTCTGCCTGATACCCGCCAGCGCACACGGCACCAACCCCGCAAGCGCCCAAATGGTGGGCATGCAAGTGGTGGTGGTCGCTTGTGATGCCGCCGGTAACGTGGATATGGCAGACCTGGCGGCGAAATGCGACGCGCATAGCGCACGCATCGCCGCCATGATGATCACCTACCCCAGCACACACGGCGTATTTGAGACGCAAGTCACCGACCTCTGCGCGTTGGTCCACCAACATGGTGGACGCGTGTATGTGGACGGCGCCAATCTGAATGCACTGGTTGGGGTCGCCGCGCCTGGTCACTTTGGCGGTGACGTGAGCCACCTCAACCTGCACAAGACCTTTTGCATTCCCCATGGCGGGGGTGGGCCAGGTGTGGGACCCGTGTGTGTCGTGGAAGACCTCGCGCCCTACCTGCCCGGTCACGTCACGGGCGGACTCCCAGTCACCGGTGGCGATGCAGCGGTCGGTGCGGTCAGTGCGGCACCTTTGGGTAACGCGGCCGTCTTACCTATTAGCTGGATGTACTGCCGCATGATGGGTGCCGCCGCCTTGAAGCGTGCGACAGAGGTCGCCATCCTCAATGCGAACTACATTAGCGTGTCACTGCGCGACCACTTTCCAACGCTGTATGCCAGCGCCTCGGGCCGCGTGGCGCACGAATGTATTTTGGATTTACGCCACTTTAAGGAAACCACGGGCATACAGGCCGAAGACGTGGCGAAACGCCTCATTGACTATGGCTTCCATGCCCCCACCTTGTCGTTCCCAGTGCCCAACACGTTGATGGTCGAGCCCACCGAGAGCGAAGGGTTGCGCGAACTGGACCGTTTCATAGACGCGATGAAGGCGATACGCCACGAAATTGCGCAGGTAGAAAATGGCGCTTGGCCCAAAGACGACAACCCGCTGGTGAATGCACCCCATACCGCAGCGCATTTGCTCAACGAAGACTGGACGCATCCGTACTCGCGTGCCTGCGCGGCCTACCCCGTGGCCACACTCAAGCACAACAAATACTGGGTGCCCATCGGTCGTGTGGACAACGTCTATGGGGACCGCAACTTGTTTTGTAGTTGCGTGCCCCTCAGTGCGTACACGAGTGAGGCNGAGGTTCCCGCAGCCTAATANGGCCACGAGACCGTGTAAGCTTGCGACATGTCCGATCACACAACGCCAACGCCTGACCTAGCTACCGCCACTCGCCAACAATTTGCNAGCGATAACTACGCCGGTATGTGCCCNGAGGCGGCGCACTGGTTTCACACAGCGAATGCGAGCGGGCATGCCCCAGCCTATGGCGACGACGATTGGACCAAGCGTGTCTCCGACCGTTTGCGAGAAACCTTTGAGACGGACTGCGACGTCTACTTCGTGTTCAACGGCACCGCAGCCAACTCCTTGGCATTGGCCAGTTTGTGCCAAAGCTATCACTCGGTTATTTGCACGCCCGTCGCCCACATTGAGACCGATGAATGTGGCGGTCCTGAGTTTTTCTCAAACGGCTCCAAGTTACTGATCGCCGACGCGGGGGGAGAGGCGGCTGCGCATGGCAAGCTAACCGCACAGGCGGTTGAGACCATGGTCCTCAAGCGCAGTGACCTGCACTACCCCAAGCCAAAGGTGGTCTCGCTCACCCAAGCGACGGAGCTTGGCACGGTGTACAGCGTGGATGAGGTCAAGGCCGTTACGGCAATGGCACAGACGCACCAACTAAAGGTCCATATGGACGGTGCGCGGTTTGCCAATGCCGTCGCGTCCTTAGACTGCCATCCCGCAGACATCACCTGGCGCGCGGGCGTCGATGTGCTGTGTTTCGGTGGTACAAAAAACGGTTTACCTGTCGGCGAGGCGGTGGTGTTCTTTGATCGCGCTTTAAGTGAAGATTTTTCCTACCGCGTAAAACAAGCGGGTCAGCTGGCGAGCAAAATGCGGTTCATTTCTGCCCCTTGGCTAGGCATGCTTGAGAGCAATCTTTGGCTGCAAAACGCAGGCCATGCCAACGCAATGGCACAGCGGCTGCGCGCACACTTGGCCAAGATTCCTGGCCTGAGTTTACTGGTGCCAACACAAGCCAACGCCGTGTTCGCGCAATTGCCGCAAACNGTCATTNCACGGCTTCAGGCGCAGGGGTGGCGCTTCTATGANTTTATTGCAGGCGGCGGCTGTCGCTTNATGTGTGCATGGGATACCACCGAGGCATCGGTAGATGCTTTTGCCGCCGCCATCGCGTCGGCGATGAAAGACGCCTAAGCCGTGTCAACGGCCTCCCCCACCATGCGCGTCTTGGCGATTATTCCGCCGATGACGCAACTCAATACGCCCTACCCGTCCACAGCCTACCTCACAGGATTCCTGCGTGGGCGNGGCGTCGAGACGCAACAAGTTGACTTGGCGCTGGCATTGGTGTGTCAGTTATTTACGGCAGCGGGTCTGCGCGACATACAGCGAGAGGCCCTGACGCAGCCAGAGGCCGNACGCTCGGCCAGTGTGCATGCATTTCTAGACCAGTTCGATGCGCACTGCGGCGTGATCGAGCCNGTCATCCGCTTTTTACAAGGTCAAGATGCCACGCTAGCCCACCGCATCGCCCACCGCGGACTGCTACCNGAAGGGCCTCGCTTTGCATCGCTTGACGTGTATGTGGACGACGAGGGTGGCGACCCATTGGGCTGGGCATTTGGTGCGTTAGGGGTACAAGATCGCGCCCGTCATATTGCCGCGTTGTACCTCAACGATCTCGCAGATGTGCTGCGCGACGCCGTTGACGCCCGCTTTGAGTTTGTACGCTACGCTGANTCACTCGCAGGCAGTCAGCCCAGCTTTGAACCGCTAGCAAACGCCTTGGCCGCGCCCAACACGCTGATTGATGACTACCTCCACGCCCTCACGTGTGCGGCCATCGCCGAACACAACCCCAGCCTGGTCTTGCTGTCTACCCCATTCCCCGGGTCGGTCTATGCCGCNCTTCGGATTGCGCAGACCATCAANCANATCGCTCCCAACACCCGCATCTGCCTAGGCGGCGGCTACGTCAATACCGAGCTACGGGAACTCAAAGAGCCGCGCCTCTTTGACTACGTTGACTTCATTACGCTGGACGCGGGCGAGCGCCCGTTACTGAGCCTGATTGAGCACCTCAACGGCAAGCGCAGCGCGCAGCGCTTGGTACGCACCTTCACACGCAACGCGCAAAACGAGGTGGTGTATACCAACTGGCAGGAGCCGGACATTCCTTTTGAGGAGGTGGGCACGCCCACGTGGGACGGCTTACCGCTGGGAAAGTACCTCAGCCTGCTGGACATGCTCAACCCCATGAACCGATTGTGGAGTGACGGGCGTTGGAATAAGCTCACCATCGCGCACGGGTGTTACTGGAAAAAATGCAGTTTTTGCGATGTCAGCTTGGACTACATCAGTCGCTACGAAACCGCCAGTGCCACTGTGTTGGTCGACCGGATAGAGGCCATCGTTGCGGAGACGGGGCAGACAGGTTTTCACTTTGTCGATGAGGCGGCGCCACCGAAAGCACTGAAGGCGCTCGCCGAAGAGTTATTACGGCGCAACGTGCACATCTCGTGGTGGGGCAACATTCGATTTGAAAAAACATTCACCCCCGAACTCGCCGATCTATTGGCGCAGAGCGGTTGCATTGCTGTCTCCGGCGGCCTAGAGGTTGCCAGCGACCGCCTGCTCAAGCTCATGAAGAAAGGCGTTAGCGTTGACCAAGTCGCGCGCGTCACACGCGGTTTTACCGATGCGGGTATTTTGGTACACGCCTACCTCATGTACGGCTTTCCAACACAAACCGTTGAAGACACGGTGGACGCGCTGGAGTACGTGCGCCAATTGTTCGAGAACGGCTGTATTCAAAGTGGCTTCTTCCATCGATTTGCCTGCACGGTGCACTCCCCAGTTGGGCGAGACCCCAGCGCCTACGGGGTCAAGCTACAGGCCCTGCCAACAATCACTTTCGCAAAAAACGATGTGGGTTTCTACGATCCAACAGGTACCGATCACGATTTACTTGGCGAAGCCTTGCGCAAAGCGATATACAACTTCATGCACGGTATTGGGACGGAGGCTGATGTACGGAGTTGGTTTCAGGGCGTAGACCCCGACGGCCGCTACAGCAAGCCGCGTATCAAGCGTGATGCGATTGCCAAGGCACTCGCTACGGGCTAGTCTCTTCAGGGTGCCAAACCATGGCATCCATTGCCAAGGCATCCAGGTAAACCGCACGCGTTAACACCTGCATCGCCTCATCGGACGCGACAGACCCAAGCGCAAAAAATAACGGCAAAAAATGCTCGGTCTGTGGATGTGCCTCGTGGACATGTGGTGCATCAAACTCAAACGCCGTAAGCGCCGACACATCGTGCGCGCTGAGGCGCGCCAACACCCAATCCGCGAAAACACGCACGTACGCTGTAGAAACAACTGCGCCCCGCCCCGCCACATGACTCAGGTTGTGGGTCATGCTCCCGCTCCCCAAAAGCATGACACCCTGCGCACGCAATGGCGCCAAGGCGCGTCCGAGATCTAATAAGAACGAGGGCGTGGCATCCAACGGCAGTGAGAGTTGAAGCATGGGCACCTGTGCGTCAGGCCACAGGTGCATCATCGGCACCCATGCGCCGTGGTCAAAGGGCCTGTGCGTATTCACCTCGGCCTGAAAACCGTGCGACGCCAGTAACTCGTGCACCGAGTGGGCGACAGCGGGAGCGCCGGGAGCGGGGTAATTGAGGTCGTAAAGGGCTGGTGGAAAACCACCAAAATCGTGCCACGTCTCTGGACGCGCCGCGCCCATGATTTCCAAGCCCTGGGTTTGCCAGTGGGGTGACATCACGAGCACCGCCGACGGTGTGTCACCCCGAGCATCTTGTTGGGCGGCCCAAGCGCGTAACGCGGCACCTGCCTCTCCCGGCGCTAAGGCGTAGGTGGGCGAACCGTGNGANATGAACGCGGCGGGTTGGCCCATCAACTACTTTGGCGCAATTAACGCCCCGCGATGTCNGGCGTGTCCACNCGCACGTCTGCGCACTGTGCACGATGGGCTAAGACCTGCTCCATGACCACCAAGGCCAACATGGCCTCGGCAATTGGCGTCGCACGAATACCCACGCACGGATCATGACGACCTTTGGTGATGACCTCGGTCGCCGCACCACTGGCATCAATGGTATCGCGCGGCACGAGGATAGAGCTGGTCGGCTTGATCGCGATGCGGACCTCCAAGTCTTGACCCGTGCTGATACCGCCCAGAACGCCGCCAGCATTGTTGCCCACAAATCCGTCGGGACGCAGGCTATCGCCATGTGTACTGCCGCGCTGAGCCACGCTATCGAAGCCCGCGCCTATCTCTACGCCCTTGACGGCGTTGATACCCATCATGGCGTAAGCGATGTCTGCATCGAGTTTGTCGAAAAGCGGCTGTCCCAAACCCACGGGCATGCCTGTCGCTGTGATGCGCAAAGACGCACCACACGAGTCGCCCGATTTACGTAACTCGGATAAGTAGTCTTCCAGAAAAGTGGTGTCTGCGACGGGCGCGAAAAATGGGTTTTGAGAGACGTATGACCAATCTTCAAAACCAATTTTTTGATCGCCAATTTGCGTCATGCAGCCCTGAAAGGCAACGCCCAATTTAGAGGACAACCATTTTTTGGCCACCGCACCCGCAGCCACCATTGGCGCCGTTAGTCTGGCAGACGAGCGACCGCCGCCGCGTGGGTCGCGTGAGCCGTATTTATGCCAGTAGGTGTAATCGGCATGACCTGGACGAAACGTCTGCTCGATATCGCCGTAATCTTTGGAACGTTGGTCGGTGTTGCGTATCAGCAAGGCGATGGGAGTGCCCGTCGTGAGCCCCTGATACACGCCGGATAAGATCTCGACCTGGTCGGGCTCATTGCGCTGAGTCACAAACTTAGAGGTGCCAGGTCGGCGCCTGTCCAGATCCGGCTGGATATCCGACGCACTCAAGGGCAAGCCGGGTGGGCAACCATCGATCACGCAACCGATCGCTGGGCCATGGGATTCACCAAAGTTGGTGACCGCAAATAAGTGTCCGAATGTATTTCCGCTCATACCGATATTATCGATCAAGCAGTGGCTGTTTCAAAGCCAAGCCCCCCAGAATCAGCTAGGCGGCACCCTCTGACGTATCCTCTGGCCAGTCACGGATATAGGCTTTTAGCATCTTATTTTCAAAGTTTTGGCTGTCCACCACCGCCTTAGCGACGTCATACAGGCTGATGACCCCCATAAGCATCTTCGCATCCATGACCGGCATATAGCGTGCGTGGCGATCCAACATCATGCGTCTGACCTCGTCGAGGTCGGTTTCGACCGTACACGTCAGCGGTGCATCGTCCATGGCATTGCGCACGATAGACGAGCCCAATGTGCCGCCGTTGGCCACAATGCGTGCAATCACTTCGCGAAAGGTCAACATGCCCACCAGATCACCGTGTGACATGACCACCAGTGAGCCAATGTCCTTGTCGGCCATCAAGTCGACGGCGGACTTCAACTCGTCATCTGGGCCAGCGGTGTAAAGGATAGTCCCCTTGACGCGCAAAATGTCGCTTACTTTCATGATCCATCTCCTCGGTTGTTCTGGGTTTGCGACGGTGCTCAGCGCAATATAGCCCAAGGGTAGTCCACAACGCGGGCACTTTGGCTAGACGGGAACGTTTAAAGTTTAGGGCATTACCCTGATGTCCAGCGCACTGCCCCGTTAAAGCAATGCGGTTAAGCTTGCGGACGCATGCGTTTTTTCTTTTCCCAAATGGAGATTCCTTATGTCTGGCTACTCAGACCCTGGCTTTGATACCCTGAGCCTGCACGCCGGGGCAGCACCCGATCCAACGACCGGTGCGCGCGCCGTTCCCATTCACCTCAGCACCTCATTCGTTTTTGAGTCAAGCGACCATGCCGCCTCGTTGTTCAACCTAGAACGCGCCGGCCATGTCTACAGTCGCATCAGCAACCCGACCAATGCGGTCCTGGAACAGCGCGTCTCCGCCTTGGAAGGCGGCGTCGGCGCCCTCTCCACCGCGAGTGGCCAAGCCGCGTTGCATTTGGCGATCGCGACGCTCATGGACGCGGGCTCACACATCGTCGCCAGTAGCGCGTTGTACGGCGGTTCGCACAACTTACTGCACTACACCTTAAGCCGCTTTGGTATCTCCACCACCTTCGTACCACCGGGAGACGTGGACGCTTGGCGGGCCGCAGTGCAGCCGAACACCAAGCTGTTTTTCGGCGAAACCGTCGGTAACCCTGGGCTCGATGTATTGGACATCCCAACCATCTCTCAACTCGCGCATGACCATGGCGTTCCGCTCATGGTGGACGCCACACTCACCCCACCCTGGCTACTCAAGCCGCTGGACCACGGGGCCGACTTGGTCATGCACTCCGCAACCAAGTTTTTAAGCGGTCACGGCACGGTCATTGGCGGTGTCTTGGTTGACGGCGGGGCGTTCGACTGGTCAGCCAGCCCCAAATTTGCCAACTTAAGCGAGGCCTATGACGGCTTCCATGACATGGTTTTCAGTGACGAGGCCACGGTCGGCGCGTTTCTGCTGCGCGCCAGACGCGAAGGGCTGCGGGACTTTGGTGCCTGCATGAGCCCGCACAGTGCNTGGTTGATTTTGCAGGGCATAGAGACCTTGGGTCTGCGCATGGCGCGTCACATGCAGAACACCGAAGCCGTTGTGGCCTTTTTGGCGGCGCACCCCATGGTCGAACGCGTNGGCCATCCCATGCTGGAAAGCCACAGCAGCCACGCCTTGGCCAAGCAACTGTTGCCGCGCGGCGCTGGCTCCGTCTTTAGCTTTGACATCAAGGGGTCCCGCGCCCAAGGGCAAGCATTTGTTGAGGCACTGCGGGTCTTCAGCCACCTGGCCAACGTGGGGGACTGTCGCAGCTTGGTCATTCAGCCGGCCAGCACGACCCACTTTCGTATGGATGCCGCCGCGCTCAAGCAGGCGGGCATCACACCGGGCACCGTTCGTCTGTCTATCGGCCTAGAGGATGCGGATGACCTCATCGATGACTTAAAGCGTGCCTTGCGCGTCGCAGAAAAGGTGCAGGGTTAAGCCATGAACGTCACCATCAACGACGCCAACACCTTCATCTACACCGGCGGCAAGNCTTGGGTGGAAGGNCAGCCCACCGTGGTCATGATCCACGGGGTNTTGAATGACCACAGCGTGTGGATTTTGCAATCACGGTTTTTAGCGCACCACGGCNATAACGTGCTGGCCTTAGATTTACCCGGGCACGGCAAAAGCACCGGTACACCGCCCGCAACGGTGCAAGCCGCAGCGCAGCATGTGTGGGACTTGCTGGACACACTGAACATCCGGGAAGCCGCACTGGTTGGCCACAGTTTCGGCGCACTCATTGCGCTGCAAGCGGCATCTGATCAACCAGCGCGCTGCACACACCTCGCGATGGTCGGCGTCGCCTACCCCATGCGCGTCTCGCCAGTGCTACTCGAGGCCTCGCTGAACGACCCAGAAAAAGGCATCAAGATGGTCAATACCTTCAGCCTCAGCACCTTAGCGCCACCACCATCGGGATTGGGCCCAGGGACCTGGTTATACGGCGTGGGTCTCGCGCTCATGCGCCGCGTGTTGCGCAGCAACAGCCAGCACAACGTGTTCAACATCGGCTTCCACGCCTGCAACGACTACGCCAATGGCGAAGCCGCCATGACAGCCGTTTCAGCCGGGCAGACAAAGGTCTTATTCCTGTTAGGCGAGCATGACCAAATGACACCGCCAAAGGGCCTCAAACCACTGACTGCGTTGGCTCCGACCGCAAAAACGGTGATCGTTGGTGCGGGTCACCAACTGATGCTCGAGGCACCAGAGGAGGCGCTGCGCGCGCTAGCCGACTTCTTAGACGCACGCTGAGTGCGGCACCATCCACTGAGCAAGGTCAAATTTCATATGCCAAACGAGACGCAGAAGCCATACAAGGGCTCACAGGCCACCCCGGCGCCGCCCACCTTGGAAAATGCCAAAACCTTTGCCGAGTTTTTCCCCCTCTACATGCAAGAGCACCAACACCCGCTGTGTCGGCGCATGCACTTCATTGGATCGATTCTGGGCATTGTGGGCTTGCTGACATTTGCCGCAACAGGTCGACCAGAAGCCATTGGCGCCGGCATAGTCGCGGGCTACGCCTGCGCGTGGATCGGGCATGCAGGTTTTGAAAAAAACAAACCCGCCAGTTTCAAACGCCCTTGGTTTAGTTTTTTAGGTGACTGGGCCATGTTCCGCGACATGTTGGGCGGACGACTACCCTTCTAAGGAACAGGCGCTAGGACACATCCAGGGCGACACCCGTTGGCAAGGCCTCGCTGACGGTACGGGCGTCCCACCCGCTGCTGCGCCACATGGGCAAACTATCCTCGGTTTTGGGTAGTAACAAGGCATCGACCAACGGTGCCAAGGGCGTCCGCGTAAGGTCCGCGATGAGAACATAACGCGCATCCTCATTGTCCAACCGGCCCACCCAACCCAACGCCAGCAGGACCTGCATGGGGATCTCTAAACTAAGTGCATCAATGCGCAAGGCGTCCGCCAAGCCCTCCGCAGTGAGGCCGCTTGGGGCGTCGGTATGGCCGTTACTCTGTTGGCTGCGTCTTAAGAGCGCCAAGATTTCAATAGCCAGTTGATAGTCCCACCCCGCTTGGTCACTGCGGCGCGCCACCCCGCGCAATAAACTAGGTAAGTAGGCGCACACCACCGCGCCAAACAGCACCATCAGCCAGGCCATGTAAAGCCAAACCAGCAAAATCGGGACTGTCGCAAATGTGCCGTATACCGCCGAGAACGTGGGGGTGGCCTCGAGATACCAAGCCAGCAAGCGCTTAACGACCTCCAGCCCGGCCGCAGCCAACAAACCACTGATGACCGCATGTGACCAACGGACCTTGGCATTGGGCACGAAAAAATACAGGGAGGCCAAGGCCAAGACCACTACCCCGTACTCGAACAGGTCGATTAACCACACATAGCCCGCGCCCGCGCCTTTGTTGACCGAAAAAAGATACGTCGTCACGCTGATGCTGCTACCCAGCAACAGCGGGCCCAAGGTCAGCACACCCCAGTACGTCATGACCCGTTGCGAGAAAGGGCGCATCTGTCTAACCCGCCAAATGTCATTGAGCTTGCGGTCAATCGTCGAGACCAAGGCCAGCGCGGTGAAGAAGAGCGCGCCCGCCCCTAGCCACCCCAATTGCCCGGCTTTTGCCGAGAACTGCTGCATGTATGTCAGTACGGACTGCGCAATTTCATTGGGGATCAGGCTCTCCACCAACCAGCGCTCCACCGAGGTTTCTAACTTTGAAAAGGCTGGGAGTACGCTAAAAATAGCCAGCGCCACCGTAAACAAGGGAACCAAAGCCATCACCGTCGTAAAGGTTAAGCTGCTGGCCGCCTCCCCTAGACGATCCGCCTTAAATCGCTCGCGAATGGTCAGCCCCGTGGTGCGCCACGGAAAGCGCGCTAAGTCATGGCGCACCTCTTGCCAAAAGCGTTGCCAGTTCCCCCACGTCGACGACCATTGTTTCATGTCGGTATCATGCCAGCTTACGTCCAAACAATGGACGTGATCGCCATTTAGCTGCTACCTGTAACCGCGTGCTCTCGCACGACCTGCTATGACCACTCCCGACGGCGTTGAGACGCCTCTTTATATCTCGCCATCAAGCCCCAAGGTCCGGCGTACGCGCCTTGTCGCTGTCGCTAGCTTATTGGGCCTAATTGTGGTCGGTTTGGCGTGGGAACTTTGGCTGGCCCCGCTACGCCCCGGGGGCTCTTTTTGGGCGCTGAAGGTCCTGCCTTTGTGCCTACCGCTAGCGGGCCTGCTCAAAAATCGTCTCTATACCTACCGGTGGATGAGTTTGCTCATTTGGCTTTACTTCACAGAAGGTGTTGTCCGTGCGTGGTCAGACGGTGGCCTGTCCGCTGGTCTGGCGCTGACCCAGACGGCGCTGTGTTTAGCGCTCTTCGCGGCAGTCGCCCTGCACGTGCGTTGGCGCTTTCAAGCGGCCAAGAATGCCGCCGACGGCATCGACCGAGACGACGCTAACACCGAAACTCGCCCAACACCCCTGCCATGAACACGCCTGCACCGACCATTGACCTGCCCGCTTTTTTAAACAGTCTGCGCCACATCGTCGGTGAGGCGAACGTACTAACCGACGGCGACCTGAGCGCTTGGACGCACGACTGGCGCAAGCGGGTACAGGGGAAGGCACTGGCCGTCGTTCGTCCAGCCACCACGGAAGAGGTTGCTGCCGTGGTGCGCACCTGCGATGCCCATGCAACCGCCATCGTCCCACAAGGGGGCAACACGGGGTTGGTCCTCGGGTCGGTACCAGACGAGTCCGGCACCCAAGTGTTGCTGAGCCTGTCGCGCATGAACCGCATCCGCCAGATCGACTCAGACAATTTGACGGTCACCGTTGAGGCTGGTTGCGTCTTACAAGCACTACAAAACGCCGTGGCGGAAAAAGGGCTTTACTTTCCACTCAGTTTGGCAGCTGAAGGCAGTTGCACGATTGGCGGCAACCTCGCCACCAACGCTGGTGGCACGCAGGTTTTGCGCTTTGGTAACACCCGTGATCTGTGCCTAGGCTTAGAGGTGGTGACGGCTGAGGGCACGATTTGGGACGGTTTGTCTGGCCTACGAAAAGACAACACGGGCTACGACCTGCGCAACCTGCTCATAGGAAGCGAGGGGACACTGGGCGTGATCACCGCCGCCACCATGAAGCTATACCCCCAGCCCACCTCGCGCTCAGTGGCTTGGTTGCACGTTAACCAACTGGATGACGCCGTGCAGGTACTGGGGCATGCGCGCCGCTTGTTATCTGACGGCTTGACCGGGTTCGAGGTGATGGGCGCATTCGCACGCTCCTTGGTGGTGAAGCACTTCCCACAACTCAACATGCCTCTGCACGAGGTAGCGCCCGAGGCGCCTTACGCCATTTTGTTGGAGTATGCGAGCGCTGATGACGATGCCACGACGCAGGACAGGCTGGAACAGGTTGTTGGCGAGGCCATAGAGAAGGGCTGGGTTACCGACGCGGTATTAGCCGCCCAACTCAGCCAAGCCGCCACCATGTGGCAGATTCGTGAGCACATCTCTTTGGCGCAGAGCCAAGAGGGACTCAACATCAAACACGACATCTCTATTCCTATCTCCCGCATTGCGGCCTTTGTGGCACATACCGACCATGCGCTGGCCCAAGCGATCCCTGGCGTCCGTCTGGTTAACTTTGGACACCTGGGGGATGGCAATTTGCACTACAACGTTCAAGCGCCACTGGGTGTCGACGCGGCCACCTTTTTAGAGACGCAAGAGATCCGCATCAACACCGTGGTCTTTGACGCGGTGTTGTCCTTTGGTGGCTCCATCTCGGCGGAGCACGGCATTGGCAGCCTGAAGGCCGAGACCTTACCCCACTACAAGTCACCCGTAGCGCTGCGTATGATGCGCCAGATTAAAACCGCCCTAGACCCCAAGAATCTCTTTAATCCGGGGCGTGTGTTGCCCCGCTCGGTAGAGGCGGGCCATGAATAGCCGGTTATTGGTATGCTATGCCTGCCGCGATGCGAGTCGCGCGTTTTAACGTCTGTTACCCCTTAAGCCTCGATAATTGCCTTATGCAACCGACCACCCCACCCCGTCAATACGAAGACTTTATGCAGCATGTGTTCTCCCAGGGTGTGGAGAAGACGGATAGGACCGGGACGGGAACGCGTAGCGTCTTTGGCTACCAAATGCGCTTTGATTTGGGTGCGGGCTTCCCGCTGGTTACCACCAAAAAGGTGCACCTCAAATCCATCATTTATGAACTGTTATGGTTCCTGCGTGGCGATGCAAACGCCACGTGGCTGCAAGCGCATGGCGTGAGTATTTGGGACGAATGGGCGGCTCCCAATGGGGATCTTGGGCCAGTTTATGGTGCGCAGTGGCGCAGTTGGCCCACCCCAGATGGTGGTCACATCGATCAAATTGCAGAGGTCGTTAACACCATCAAAAGCAACCCGGACTCGCGTCGCATGATCGTGAGTGCATGGAACGTGAGCGAGTTGTCCAAAATGGCCCTCATGCCCTGCCACGCGTTCTTCCAGTTTTATGTCGCGCCGCCCACCACGGCAGGCGGCAAAGGCAAGCTGAGTTGCCAGCTGTACCAGCGTAGCGCCGATATTTTCCTCGGCGTACCGTTTAATATCGCCAGTTACGCCTTACTCACCCACATGGTGGCGCAGCAATGCGACCTTGACGTGGGTGACTTCATATGGACGGGCGGAGACTGTCACATTTACAGCAACCACCATGCACAGGTGCAGCTGCAGCTCAGCCGCGACAGCTTCAACTACCCCACACTTCACATCAAACGCAGGCCAGAGAGCCTGTTTGACTACAATTTTGAGGACTTTGAGGTGCAAGACTACCAGCACCACGACCCCATTAAAGCGCCTGTCGCTGTCTAAAGATCGGCTGACGTGCTCACAAAAAAACAAGCTTGGGCGTTGCTTGCCCTCACGCTAATGTGGGGCCTTAACTGGCCCATGATGAAACTAACGCTGCAAGAGCTGACACCGCTCTACTTCCGCTCCGCCACCATGCTGCTAGGCGCGATGTGGCTATTCGTTTATTTCCACCGCAAAGGTATTCGTTTACGCCCAGTGGGCAACGAGTGGCTCATCATCATTGGCTTGGGTATACCCAATATTTTGGGTTGGCACACCCTGTCGATCATGGGCGTTAGCGAACTCCCCTCGGGCCGCGCAGCCATTTTGGGCTTCACCATGCCCATTTACACCGTGCTGTTCGGGGCTTTACTCTTCAAACAACCCCTCAACCGACGAGCCGGCTTGGCCGTGCTCTGCGTTTTTGTCACGGTGGGCCTATTGCTGTGGCACGAAGTGAGCAAGATAACCGGCAGTCCCACTGGCGTGATGTGGATGGAGGGCGCGGCCGTGTGCTGGGCTTTGGGGACCTTACTCATGCGTCGCGTCCATTTTGTTCTCGCTCCAGAGGCGCTCACCGTATGGATGATGCTCTTATCCAGCGTCGTGATAACGGCTCTGGCCGTGGTGTGGGAGCCTGCGCCCAGTCTGGTGCAGATCAGTCAGTTCAGTGGCCCCATGTGGCTCAGCTTGGCTTACGCAGTGATCATTAATTATGGGTTTGCCCAAGTTATTTGGTTTGGTATGGCCCGTGATCTACCGCCAGCAACCAGCGCGATGAGTATTATGGCGGTCCCCGCGATTGGCACCATGACTGCCACATTCATTGTCGGCGAGGTACCGCATTGGCAAGACTTACTCGCCCTTGTATTCGGGGTGACCGCCATTGCATGCGTGCTACTGCCGCCAAGAAAACCCGCCCACATTTAAGCATGCGTCTCAACCTCATTTATGCCCAAGCGCGGAACGGCGTCATCGGTATCGACAACCGTTTGCCGTGGCACCTGCCACAGGACTTGGCTCACTTCAAGGCCCATACATCGGGCTGCCCGGTCATCATGGGCCGCAAAACGTGGGACTCCTTGCCACCTAAATTTCGACCACTGCCCGGACGTATCAACATCGTTGTGACACGCCAAAGCGATTGGCAAGGGGACGGCGCCGTGGCGCGCCACAGCTTACCCGACGCCATTACCCATCTGCAAGACTCGAACGCGACTGAGGTTTGGGTCATTGGCGGGGCGCAGATATATGAACAAGCCTTGCCACTTGCACAACGTGCCGTCGTTACAGTTATTCACAAAGACTTCGACGGTGACGCCTTTGCCCCCACATTGCCGAACGACTGGGTAGAGGTTACGCGAGATCATCACCCAGCCAACAGCGTCGACCCCTCGGCGTTGGGGTACGACTTCGTCGTTTATGAACGCACGCCTGCAGCGATACCGACTTAGCCATTATTTCTAAAGACCGCACACCGGTCGCAACCCAGATGATCATGATTAACGTTTCTGGACAGGAGTATTTCATAATAGGGGCTTCACAACGACTCGACCCGCTCACGCCGCCATGCAATTTGCCACCTGGAACGTCAACTCCCTAAACATTCGCTTGCCGCAAGTACTCGACTGGCTAGCGGCCAACCCCGTCGACGTACTGGCCTTACAAGAGTTGAAAATGGCGGACGAGAAATTTCCGCTCGCCGCCTTCACTGAAGCCGGATGGCATGCCGCGTGGTTGGGGCAAAAAACGTATAACGGCGTCGCACTCATCAGCAAAACACCCGGGCGCGACGTGCAGCGCAACAACCCTCACTTTCCCGATGACCACGCCCGCCTGATTGCAGCAACTTACGACGCAACCAACGGGGAAAGTGTGCGCGTAATTGGGGGTTACTTTCCCAATGGCCAAGCACCAGACAGCGATAAGTTTGTGTACAAGATGGCGTGGCTCGACGGCTTGCGAACATGGGTAACAGACGAAATAGCAACCCATGAAAACTTTTTAATCATGGGCGACTACAACATCACCTTCGACGCCCAAGACGTCTGGGACCCCGATACGTTGGAGGGAACGATTCATTGCACCCAAGTCGAACGAGACCAACTGCAGGCCCTGATTGACCTCGGGCTCTCAGACAGTATTCGGCTCTTTGATCAACCTGAAAAAAATTACAGCTGGTGGGACTACCGCGAATTTGCCTTCCGCCGCAACCGCGGATTACGCATTGACCATGTATTGATAAGCGATGCGCTCAAAGCGAAAGCCACGCGCGCGTTTGTTGACAAAGCACCCAGAAAAAATGAACGTCCGAGTGACCACACGCCCGTCATTTTCGAGGCAGCGCTGTAAATGTCTACCCTGTTCAAAACCCTTTTTATAACGCTCATTGCGGCGACCCTCCTCTCCTGCACATCCACAACGAAAAAAGGCGCTGTTGGGGCCGACCGCCGACAGTTACTGCTTGTTTCCGAGGCAGAAGTCGCCGACATGGCGAGGACAGCGTATGCAACGGTTTTGACGGACGCCAAGGAGGCGGGCACCCTCAACACCAACACCCGACAGCTTGAGCGAGTCCGCTCCATTGCCGCAAAACTCATTCCACAAATCAAGATTTTTCGAGCAGATGCGCTCAAATGGCAATGGGAAACCAACGTCATCGACTCCGAGGAACTCAACGCCTGGTGTATGCACGGGGGAAAGATTGCGGTTTACACCGGCATCATCGAGAAGCTCAAGCTCACTGATGATGAGTTGGCCGCCATTATTGGACACGAAATGGCCCATGCATTGCGAGAACATTCACGTGAGCAAATTTCGCAGGAGATGGCCACCACATTTACCCTGAACATTGGCTCTGCACTCCTCGGTCTTGGCACCGTTGGGGCGACCGTGGCGCAGACAGGCTCAGACCTCATGCTGAAGCTACCCAATAGCCGCACCCATGAGACCGAAGCGGATCGTATTGGGGTGGAGCTCGCCGCGCGCGCCGGATTCGACCCACGTGCAGCGATTTCACTTTGGAAAAAAATGGGGGCGCTGTCACCCTCAAAAGGTCAACCAAGCTGGCTATCGACCCACCCCTCGGGCAAACAACGCATTGCTGATCTCGAGATTTACGCGGCACGGGTAGCACCGCTGTACAAAAGCGCGCTTGCGAACTAGCGCAATTCGCGCAGGGACTCGTCCAAGCCCAGATCATGTATCTTTCGCGTAATGGTGTTACGGCCAATACCAAGCTTGTTGGCCGCCTCCACGCGGCGCCCTCT
>JGI26082J51739_10000082_pt1 | contig 51589 bp, 47 predicted proteins | sample SaaInl5LU_22_DNA_FD_51739 | JGI IMG/M metagenome (IMG submission 51739)
TTCGGGTACAGATTTATTTTTTATTTCGGAAAAATCATATTGTTCTAAAACAATAACGGATTTCAATAAAATATCTAACATAAAATTTTTGCTATTGAAATGAATGCCCTTAATATGAAGAGTAGGTACTATTTTGTAATTTTTCAATTTAGATTTATGGACTATACAACCTTTGCTATCTATAATCACTAAATTATTTTTGTCTAAAGAACAATTGATATCATAGCATCCTTTTTGAATATTACTTTTTAATGGAGACAAAAATGAATTTTCTACATCATTATAAGTTAATTCTTCATCGAACCACTCAGAACTCTTATTGTATATAAGCTCAATGCAATATTGATACAAACTTTCCACCCATAAAGCGTAATCTTGACTTGCTAAAGAGATACATATATTATCGGTTAAGTCTTTAAACGAATAACATACACGATTCGTTTGAATTATAAATGGAGAATCGTTGTAACTCAATCTACAATAATAATTTTCATTGTCATTTGTTTCAGGTTCAGATAATTTTATAACACTTGCATCATAATGTTCTAATATATTCATTTATAATCATAAGTTAAATAAATAATAATATTATGACGCATATATATATGAATTCTCTTAAAGAAAATATAAATAAATTGATAGTTTTGGAAAATGAATTAAAGACAATACAAAATAATACATCTATAATAAGATCTGAAAAACAAAATCTTGAAAAAAAGATAAAGGATATAATGATAAAAGAAAACTTAAAAGATAAAATACTTATCATTCAAAATAAAAAAATAAAATATAATGAAACTAAAAGTTACCAATCATATAGTTTACAATATTTAGAAGAAAGACTAAAAGAATTACTCGAAGATAATAATCAAGTAAATTACATACTTCATTATTTAAAAGAAAAACGTAAAACAAATATAAATAGCGAAATAAAAATATTAGATAATAATAATGAATAATTTTCCTATTGGATTAAATATCAAGGAAATAAATGAAGAAAACTTATTATGTAAAAAAAAAAATTTTGATATTCATATTGAAAAAAAAATACTTAATAAAATTTATGGAGACAAAACCCGAATTATGACTCTGAAATGTAAGCAACAAAAACCTGGTAAAACAAAAAAAAACTATTGATAACTCCATTTATCTTTATTGAATGGAGCAATTAACATATCTTCTTTTTCTTTACTTATTTTGTCTAATTCTTTTTGGTCTATCGCAGGTGAATAAGATAATTTTAAACGCTCCATATATTCTTTATCTTGTTCAGTTTCTTCAGGTTTTTCACCAAAACAATTTACCCCAAATCTTACGTGTTTATTATCAATAAATCCACCATTTACACCTGGTCTACCGCAATCATTTTCATGTCCAGGAATAAGTTTCAGATTATTGTATATATCCATTTGTGTAGGAAATAATGCCAATTGGTCTTCTGACCATCCATAACTACACCAATTTGCTCCATTATTATACGCATCTTCTACTTCACTATATGTGGCAAGTCTTGCATTATATTTACGACATATAGAACGAGCTTTTTCATAAGAATGTATATTATTTGGTATATGAAATACTTCTTCATTTTTGTTTGTTTCGCATTTGACATCTTCTTTTTTAGATACATTTACATCTAATTGCGTCATTTCTGAATTGAATAAGTTTTTTATTTGAGTAGAAAAATCATAATCGTAATTTTGTATATTTACGCCTATTACTAATATTAATACAACCCATAATATAATTTCAACTATAATCATAAATGGACCACTTGAACCCGACGAGTTTCCAAATAAGGCAAATATAAGTATATATACCATTACAACAACACCTAATAACAAAATATAAGATATCTTAAAAGAATCAAATGATTTATAAAATATATTTGAATAAAATTGTGGTAAATAATCGGATGAATTTACACTTATATCTAAACTCATTTATATTTATTTTTATTTTATTTTCCTGTAAAAGAGACAATAATTAGAAGGATGAATAAATGTATCTATTTTTTTTATTTGATTGTCATTGAACATAAACCATTGATTGTCTCCTTTTATAAAAGAAAAATAATGACCACCATATAGATTTCCTTCATGATTAATCACACCAAATAATTCGTAATTAGCTTTCTCATTAGAATAACGAGACATATCCAATATAGGGTCTAACTCAATTTTACTTTTATGTTTTTTTTTACAATCTATCCATCGTTTTAAACTGATAACTAATATAGTAGGACAATATACCATCTTTACATATTTATATACATTTTTTTTTTCATTGGTTTTATCGTCTAACCACGCATTATCGTCACATAAATATTCCTCTTTGAAAGTAAAATCTAAACATTCATATAAAGTCAAATTGTTATTTTGTGGTATACAAACATCAAGGTTCCAATTGATCTCATAACTAGATGAAACCTTTTTCTTCATTTCATCTATATATTGAACTTCAAATAATGAAAGAAAAATATGACTAATAATAGAATTGTCTTTTTTTGAATATTCTTGGAGAAATTTATTATCATATGATTTTTTGTCTAATAAATTATAACTATTATGAATACATTCTATAAAAAATAAAAAATATTCATTAGCATCTCCTTGTTCATTTTCTAAAAAATCTATTTTATTTTTTTTTTTGAATAATTCGCGATTTATACGAATAAATCTATTTGGAGATATATGTACTTGTTTTTTCATAATATCTTTTAATGATTTCCATTCGGTCGTCATGACATAATCCAATGTTTGTTTATTATAATGATTATATTTATCTATATAATCATTTAATTCGTTAATATGATACATAATTTGTAATACACTATTGATATAACATGTATTACCTAAATTGACTAGTCCTGACATTATATATTTATATATTTATTTATTTATATTATACTCATTTTCATTTTTGCGATTATCTAATAAATCATTTATAATGTTAGGATCAATGCTTTTTGTTTTTAGAATAAAAAGAGGTCTTACTGGACTATAAAATTTAATAAATATATTAATCATTAGATTCAACACATTACTTTCCACGTAAATAAATGTACCCAGTAATTTATCTTTGAATAATTCATAATTTTCAATAAATATTTGTGAAAGTTCTTTGTATTTTTCAGGTTGAATCATCAAATCTAAAAATGTCGCGTCATAATACATATAAAATTTTTTTATGGAAGGATCATCACCAATGGTCTGAAGTTTTTTTTTCAGTTCATCTTTAAACATCAACCATTTCAAGGGAGTCAATGATGTATTATTTACTACACATGATAACTCGTGTGAGTTGGTTACATTTTTAATGTTTATCTCAGCATAAGGTTCCATTAAATAACTTATGAATTATTATTTATATTATAATTATATAATAATGTATTTGAATTATTATTATAAACTTCGCCACATAATTTAGATGATTCATATATTTCTTTCAATAACCCACTTGGTGCAGTGGTTCCAAATTTAATTAAATTATTTGTTTTTAAATAATTCTTTATAGTATTTAGTTTAGTTTTTTTTAATTCAGACTTAGTATGCTCAATGTTTTTTCGTGTTTTATTACATTTTATTAATACATTTATAGTATTATTTTTTTTATTTTTTCCTAAATGAAATGTTTTTTTTATTTCACGTGCTTGAATATATGGTTTTTTTGATTGCAAATCAAATGCGTTGTTCTTCTCTTCACCACATAATCCAATCTGTTGAGTGGAATGAGGTTTTATTGTACTAACAGATTCCATTGAGGCTACAGGTTGAACAACAGGAAATGTTGTAGAATATGCATTAATTGTAGGTACAGAAGGAGTTACAGAAGGCATTACAGAAGGCATTACAGAAGGAGTTACAGAAGGCATTACAGAAGGCATTACAGAAGGCATTACAGAAGGCATTACAGAAGGAGTTACAGAAGGCATTACAGAAGGAGTTACAGAAGGCATTACAGAAGGCATTACAGAAGGAGTTACAGAAGGAGTTACAGAAGGCATTACAGAAGGCGTTGAATTCATTTTATGTAATTCTCTGTAAGTAGGTTTTGAACCATTTTTTAAATTGCTATAACTTGGAATTTTACTATCAAACTGGTCACTATTCAATAAAATATTTTTTTTAGTTTTTTTATGTTGTTTAAGTTTTTCAAGTAATAATTTTCTTATATTGGTACTATTGATAGTAACTGGTTCATTCAAAGAACTATTATATGTTATTTTTTTAGATTTACTCTCTTTTTTAGGTTTGACAATTAAATCTTTTTGATTGATGGATATACTACGAATACTCATTATATCATTCTATGTAAAAAAAAATATATAATTATACTAACAAAATTGAATTAAATATAAATATATAATTATCTTAGCAATGTATAAAGAAAGTGATAGTTGGATTGTTATTGAATCTTATTTCAAACATATTCATCTACACCAACTGGTCAAACATCAAGTAGACTCTTATAATGATTTTATACAAAATCAAATGATGAAAACTATTGATATGTTTAATCCATTGGTGATTAAATCACCACATGATTATTTTCCAGAATACAAAACATATAGATTAGAAGTAGAAATAGTATTTGAAAATTTGTCTATTTATCGTCCAGAAATTCATGAGAATAATGGTTCTACTAAATTAATGTTTCCAAGTGATGCTCGACTTAGAAACTTTACATATTCTTCTAATATTACTCTTGATATGAAGATTAAATATATTATTCGTAATGGCGATCGTCTTGAAAATGAAGAATATAAATATATTAATTTGTCTAAAATACAATTTGGAAAAATCCCAATTATGTTAAATTCATGTATTTGTGTATTAAAACAATATCCAAATATTCATCCTGATAATATTGACGAATGTAAAATGGATCCAGGTGGATATTTCATAATAAATGGTTCTGAGAAAACCTGTTTGGGTCAAGAAAAACCTGCTGATAATAAGATATTTTGCTTCAAACAAAAACCTGGAAACAAATGGTTATGGACTGCCGAGTACAGATCAGTACCAGATTGGAAATGTATATCACCTAAACAAATATATATGATGATTCATTCTAAATTATCGTGTTATGGTCATGAGATTTTGGTACAATTACCACGATTAAAAAAACCAATACCATTATTTGTATTGTTTAGAGCTCTTGGAGTAGAAAGTGATAAACAAATATGTAGTTTAGTTGTATTGGATATTGAAAAAGAAACGTCTATTTTAGATTATTTAAAAGCATCTATTTATGAAGGAACATCTTATAACAATTATGAGGATTCATTAGAATATATCATTTCCAATGTAATCTATACACCAATCAATATGGACAATGATGAAGGACATAAAAAGAAAACAGAATTTGCCTTGGATGTATTGTCCAATGATTTATTTCCACATTGTAAAACAAAAGAAGAAAAGTTATATTTATTGGGTTTTATGACAAACAAATTAATTAAGTGCTTTTGTGGAATGGAACAACAAACAAATCGCGACTCTTATGAAAATAAACGAGTAGAGTTAACAGGTACATTATTAAACAATTTATTTAGAAATTATTTCAATAAGGTTGTAAAAGATATTCAAAAACAAGTGATTCGTGAAATTAACAATGGTTCGTGGAAATCAAGCGAAGATTATTCCAATATTATCACATTGACCAATATTTATAAAATTGTGAAATCGGCTACGATTGAAAATGGAATCAAGCGCGCTTTGTCTACAGGAGATTTTGGTATAAAAAGTATGAATACAAACAAAGTAGGAGTGGCTCAAGTATTGAATAGATTGACTTATTTATCAACATTGAGTCATTTGCGACGCGTCAATACACCCATTGATAAAAGTGGTAAATTGGTAGAACCACGAAAATTACACGGGTCCACATGGGGATTTTTGTGTCCAGCCGAAACACCAGAAGGTCAGTCGGTTGGTATTGTTAAAAATCTCAGTTATATGACGAATGTATCTACTTATTCTGATAGTACACCTATATATGAATATATTCAACCTTACTTATCCGCATTGGATCATTACAATACAACTGAGATATATGATAAAGTTAAAATATTTGTAAATGGAAGATGGATAGGTGTAACAAATAAACCAAATGAATTGTTTCTGAGTTTGAAAGATAAAAAATATAAGGGTATAATTCATATATATTGTTCTATTGTATTCAACTATAAATTAAAAGAAATATATGTATGTAACGAATGTGGACGACTAGTACGTCCTTTGTTCAAAGTAAATCAAAATAAAATATTACTAACCAAAGATATGATCGAAAAAATAAAAGAAGATAAATTAGTGTGGCGTGACTTGATTATTCCATTGAAAACGGAAGATTCTATCATTGAATATATTGATGCAGAGGAACAAAATACATCTATGATTTGTATGAAACCAAACTTATTTCAAGATAACTATACTTATACTCATTGTGAAATTCATCCTAGTACTATATTTGGTGTGTTGGCATCATGTATACCTTTTCCTCAAAACAATCAATCTCCTAGAAATACCTATCAATGTGCTATGGGTAAACAAGCAATAGGTATTTATGTGTCGAATTTTAAAAAACGAATGGATAAAACTGCTTATGTATTAAATTATACTATGCGACCTTTGGTTGAAACACGAGTAATGAATATGATGAAATTAAATGAGTTACCTTGCGGTAATCAAGTCATTGTAGCTATTATGACACATAGTGGTTATAATCAAGAAGATAGTGTATTAATCAATAAAGGAAGTTTAGACAGAGGATTATTTCACGCGACTATTTATCATACGGAAAAAGACGAAGATAAAAAAATAAATGGCGAAGAAGAATTACGTATCAAACCAAATAAAAATCTTACACGTAATATGAAATTTGGTAATTATGATAAAATTAATAAAATGGGTGTTATGAATGAAAATGAAATTATCGAAGACAAAGACATCATTATTTCCAAGGTAGTGGTAATCAAAGACCATAAAAATGATAATACAAAATTAGTGAAATACGAAGATAAAAGTAAATCTTATCGCACTACGGAAGAATGTTATGTTGATAAAACATATATTGACATGAATGGAGATGGTTATACCTTTTGTAAAGTTCGTATTCGTGCTATGCGAAAACCAAACATAGGTGATAAATTTAGTAGTCGTCACGGACAAAAAGGTACAGTTGGAAATATCATTGAAGAACAAGATATGCCTTTTACCAAAGAAGGTATTCGTCCTGATATTATAATCAATCCACACGCGATTCCTTCGCGTATGACAATTGCCCAATTGAAAGAAACTATCATTGGTAAATTATTATTAAAATTAGGATTATTTGGGGATGGAACCAGTTTTGGTGAAATAGATATGAACGAAGTATACAAAGAACTACAGAAACATAATTACGAATCAAAAGGAAATGAAGTATTATATGACGGAAAAACAGGTGAACAAATAAAAACATCTATCTTTATTGGTCCAGTCTATTATCAAAGACTGAAACATATGGTTAACGACAAACAACATAGTAGATGCATTGGACCTATGGTTAATTTGACCAGACAACCAGCGGAAGGTCGTAGCCGAGATGGTGGATTAAGATTTGGTGAAATGGAGCGGGATTGTATGATATCCCATGGAGCATCTAAATTTACAAAGGAGCGTATTTATGATGTCTCGGATAAATATGCTGTGAATGTTTGTAAAAAATGTGGAATGATTGCTGTATACAACGATAAAGAACATATTCATATTTGTAATGTTTGTGAGAATCGTACTGACTTCTCTTATGTAAAAATTCCGTATAGCTGTAAACTATTATTTCAAGAGTTAATCACAATGAATATTGTTCCTAGAATTATGACCTAGGTAAACCATATTTTTTTATATTATATATATAATGAGTTATTTAGGTGGAAAAATACATGGAAAACGTTCAGAAGTAGGCTTTCAAAGCACTATGGTTGGGTCGGATGTAGCTATGCGAAGAAAAATTCTTCGAAAAGCATTCAAATCAAATAATATAAAAACAAATATAGGGGAAGATGTTGGAAAATCTACCATTGGACCTTTTAGAACTTCTCTTCATATGGGGGATGTTTTGTCTCGAAAATATCAATCATGTGGTGGCGCCAATCAGGTGAATGGAACTTACGTCAATAGAACTAAATTGGGTGGCGGAATAAGTTCAAGATCTTGTGATATAGAGACAAATGGTGTAACACCAATTCAGGTGTCCTTGGGAAGTGGTAATGGAAAAGTAGTGGCAGATTCTTCACTTTATACTCGATTCAAAAATCTTGAAAGTGTAAATTTAAATTATAATGATTCTACCTTTGGTGGAAGTGATACTCATTCAACTTATACCGCATTAAATAGAATAAGAAAATAATATTTTATAACTATAATGACTCATAGATATAAAAAACATAATATTAAAACACGAAAAAAATATACAGGCGGTTCCAATCAGGAATCACATAAAGATGTACCTGCATCTATCTTAACAATGGACCCAAAAGTATTAGAAAATGTAACGGACCCAAAAGTATTAGAAAATGTAATGAATACAATGAAAGAAAATGTAATGAATATAATGAATAGCACTACAGCATTTGGTATAGTAAAAGGTATAGTAAAAACTATATTTAAAGAATTTAAAAAATGTATAGGAATGTTAAATAATATATTATTAGAACAAGGACTATTTATAAGAAATGTCATTAATGTTGGTTTTGAAACAAGTATATATTATATTATAGGCGATGTATGTGAAGACTTATTTTTAGAATCAACATGTAAAACCAAAATAAATTTTTTGAATCATAAACAAATCGAACCTCAAAAAGGTGGGAGTTCAAATGATTTGTCTGACACGGAAGAAGAAATAAATAAAAACCTATTTATCTTGAATGAAAATATTATTTCAGAAAATCCCAGTAGATATGTGAATAAAAAAGATATTAATATTGAACTAGATAAAGAGTTACATTTATTAAATAAAGAAATATTGTATTCGTTTTTAAAATGTTTAAAAGTATTACATTCTTTATATAAAGAAAAATATGATAAAGAACCTAAAATAAAACTTCCATCACAAAATGATAACCCCAATATGTGTTTAGATTTTTGGTCAAACAAAATACAATTAAACAAAGAAGACGAAAAACATTGCGAAACAACTGGAAAACCCTTATTTGTTTCCAAAAATTATTCATCCAATGAAACTTGGAAAAAATGTAGTGATTTGCATCTAGGAAAAAATGAAATTACCGATGAATTAAATAAATTATGTAAGTTGGATTGCGATAATTGTATAATGAAAGAAAATTATATTTTTTTTGGTAATTCTACAAATGAACAAAATATTTCGTTATATTTAAAAAGTATAAAAGACGTAATGAAAAATTATTATGATATTGAAGACACCTATATAGACGATACACTATATGTACCATTTAAAGAACCTATGAATAAAAAAATAGAAGATATGAGTGAAGACGAACAATTTGAAACATTCAAGATAGATGATGTAGAGGAAAAAAAGAAAATGCCAGAAGAAATAAGCAATATATTTTATAAAATATATAAAATAAACAAAAACTATTTTATTCAATATATTATTTCTAAAATATTAATAGACAAATTAAATAAATAGATTTAATACATTATTATTAATAAGTAAATAAATAATAAACCTACAAAAAACAAATATATTTTTTCATAATTATCATAACCACCTGAAAATCCCTCTTTGTACATATTCATTTGGTCTTGTAAAATATATTCATCCTTATAATAAGAATAGGATATATCGTCTATATTATCGCAATAACTTATATCCGTAAACATTGATATAAGTTCTGAATTTGTTTTTTTATCTATATTAGGAAATAAAGAAGAGCTTTTGATTGGATTGTTTTTAGAATCCATTATTTTATTGTTACTGGAATCGTATAAGTAAATTCCGTAGCCTTCTTTATAATGTATAAGTTCAATTATAAAAAGTAAGCACAATATAGTAATTAAAAAATTTACATTCAACATTATATATTACAATATTTTTTCAAATTACTAAAATAAGTTTTTAAATATTCATTATATGATTTATAGTCATTTTGAAAAACATCGTTTTTGTATGTATTACCATTGTTTTTTACATCATAAATACTTGCGATAGGAGCATCTTCAATGGTTACATCTTTACAGGTCATTGATTCATGTTTATGTATGAACATACATAAAACAACTATACATAAAAGTATTTCAAGAATCATATATATATATTTTCTATTTTTTATATATGTCGTTGATATATACTTTTCGAGTGACACCGCAAAATCATTATCCACCTAGTGAATATAATTATGTATATGGCAAACCTCAACCTATAAAACATTGGAGAAAACAATACAAAACAAGTGATTGTAATGTAAAAACAGAAACATTCAAGGAGAATGTATGTGATGGTATAAAAGTAGATAATAATTGTATTACTCGTAAAGTAAAACATTTAGGAACCACTAATTTAAATAAAAAATATTATACATCTACAAAACAATATTTACAATCGAGACAAAAAACATATGAACAGCGACAAACTTTAGGCGAAAAAATAAAAGATTATACTTACAAATCTACTTATGATAATTCAGGATGTGTCATATATAAACCAAGTAATTTGGCGTTCAAAACTCAAGGGGGTGTCTCTGCTTCGTTGACCACTATGAAAAATAGAAACAACGAAATTACTAAAAACACCAATAGTTTTCGTTCGCCATATGGATTGAGTGGTGCCAATTTTGGTAAATATCACGGATATTCACCTTATTTTATTAAAAATAAAACCAATGTTTGTTATACAAATTGTTCCTCTACAGGTAAATGATGTTTTTTACACCATTTGATACATTTCAATAAATATGACCTTTTTATATTATCTAAGTTTGTATTTCTATTTTCATCTAATAAATAAGACAATACATGTTGAATATGTTCAATTTGCGTTTGACCTGTAATAGAATTAATTTCTTTTATTTTGTCTAAAAAAATAAGTGGTATCTCTATATTCAATATGCCTGTTATAGATTTATGTTGTACATCATAAGATTTAATTATTTTTTCTATGATTTGGTCTATATTTTGAACCATACGAAAATTAATACATATGATATATTTTTCAGAATTAGCTGGACGACTAGTAAGCGGTTTTATAATATAAATTTCTTCATATAAATAATTCAATAAATAAATCATTTCTACGGATAATGATGTAAATGTGTCAAATAATTTTAATACAAATGAACCGCCTTTTTTTTGTAGACACATCGCAAAACAAATTTGTGAGAAAATCAAATTTAAAGAATGTTCTTCTTGTTTGTTGAAATCCATACTATAGTCAAATCCTCCATCACCTGTCACAAAATCAATACTATGTTTATATTTGTTGTATACATATTCTAGATTCGTTTTATGATATAGATTTCCAGTATTATCATGACCATACTCTAATGAAATATGCTTGTGAATATCCAAATATATTTCATTTTTCTTCCATTTAGGAATGTCATTTCTTTCTTCCATTAAAGTCATTCCATAATATACATCTTTTGGGTTGTTTCTGTAATTTGATAATGCTTCTATAAAGCCACCAGGTCCTTCTGCTAAATGAAATGATATCATTGTGTCAGGAAATGAAAAAGAATAATGGTTCAAAATTTCAATCATTTTAAAATAAGAACGAGACAATGGTTTATAACTGCATATAGGTATTGTATTGTTATCATAAGATGTATTAATAAACTCATATGGATTTGAATATTTTTTGTATTTTTCCCATGATTTAGATTTCTTGTCTATTTCTTTCTTTATATTATGACTATATTGACGCAAAGATTCGTTAATATATACCATAGATTGGTCGTAAATTAATTCTACATCACGTGTTTGTATTATTCCAATAATATCTGAAATAGAATAACTTGTCATAATAGTATTATTATAATGATTTTATATTAAAATGTTATATCTTTTCAAGCGTTATCTTTGATTTCAAACGAACTGGTTTTGATGAGGTAATATATTGTTTAGGTAGTTCTTCCACTTTTTTAGTATTCAAATTATATACCAATTCAGAATCTACATCGTTTATTTTTTCAAACACAAATGCTTTATTCAAAAAAGATATTTTTTTTTCTTCTTTGGATAATTTGGTTTTCTGTTCCTTTTTTTTATAATAAGATTCAAATGAATTCAATTGTATCATTTTGAATCCATAATCATTCATACTTTTTTCAAAATACTTGAAATGAACCAAATATTCATCATTTTCTTTATTGATAGAATCTTGCCATACACCAATTTTGTATCCAAATACTTGCGAATGGTCCAAAAACTGAGAATTATTCTTATATTTTTTGTTGATAGTCCATAGGCGTGAGCCATCTTTATGAAATAATTCACTTTTTTCTTTATCTTTCAAAAGGTCGTATACTTCTTCTCCATCATAACACGTACCAATTAAATGCCCTTTTAACTTGATGGTTTTACAACAATTCCACATAAAATTATGTAACATTTCCTTTGTTTCAAACATATAATGTAGAGAAAACTGTATAGACCCTAAGTCAAATCCTTTTTTTACAATACCAAAATCAGGCATGTTATGAAAACTACTTTTTTGGGTACCAAACACATGGTCGATGACTTCTTTACTGATTTTATTTCCTTGTGAAAAATCATCTTTCAACTTGATTCCAGTGTTTCCTTCTATAAATACATATTTTGTTTTTCCCTTTATTTTTTTAAGTTGTCGAAGATACCGAATACATGCGCCATCATTTACATTGTTGATATTATCCTTGGACAAATCAATCCCTAATACAAAATAAGCATCATTTTCTAACCATTTATGTAAATCACCACCCTTTCCTACTGCAAAATCAATAATATTACATTGACTATTACAAAATTCATTATATAATTTTTTTTTTATATATTTGTTATGAAAATCTCTTAAATTTGTAGTTTTAGATTTTACGCCATCTTTGTTGTAATATACGTCATCATTTTCAACTTCAAATTCTACGACTACTTCTGGGTCGGTTAACATTTCACGCGTTACTGGATTATGAATACTATTCCAATTGCTATTTGCTGTATTTTTATTATTTCCGTAAGATTTATCAAAACGAATTCGTAATGGAATCCAAGCCAAACGTTTATCGTTAGACATATTATATTTAAATTCAACTACATTATTATCATAAATAACATCGTGTTCGGTGGTTCCTTCTTTTTCTTCTTCTACGTATATATGTCCGTTTTCTTCTAGTGGAATATAAGCCATATAAGCATCTTTATCAAATGGATTGGTTGGTATAAATTTGATAGCTTTGTTACTCGAAGGTGAATGTTGTGGTCCTTGTAATAATTCTTGTTGTGGATTTATTACTTCTTCGGAGTTAGAATTACCAACATACAAGTGAATTATCTGATATTTTTGAATGGATTGCCCAATCCATATGCTTTCTGTGATTGGTTCTCCTTGGTCGTTTTTAGGAAATTTTACCAAGAAATCAATTGTATTGAATTCAGGAGGTTTCCATTTAAAACTATGTTTCCAAGCATATTTTTTATTTTTAACAATATCGTCTTTTGACTCCATACCAACGCCTAATGTAGACGACGAAAATATGATACCATCTGTATTATATAAATAGTCTGGTGAATCAATTTGATTCAATACAAACTGACATTGCTTATATAAGCTATTTTTTTCATCTATAAAATAGAATTGTTTATTCTGAAATTTTATGGAATTCTTGTATAATTCAGAATTAGAGTCCTCGTTTATTTTTTGAATCATTTCTTTTAGTTTTGGATATCGTTTGTGTTTAAATTCTTCTTTACGAATATCAATTACTTTATCACCTTTCTTATAAAAGTATATATCAAATCCAGTAAATAAATCAATCCTATTATGATTTTTATCGTATTTGATATATTCGCCATCGATTAACACCTCGCTAATAGTATCATCTTTTATGGTTCGTCCTGTAAATTGCACCTGAATAGGATTTGTATTTGTTATAAAATATATTTGTTTTTTTTTGGAAATATACAATAATTTACGTAAACCATCTGCCTTGTCTGTCACACAAAAATCCTTTTTAATGCAAGGGTCATACTCCAATGACAAATTTGCTTTTTGTAATGTATATGAGGAAGGTCCTATGAAATTTGCATATTTAGACTGGGAAAATAAGTTTTTATATTCGGTTAAAACATTTTGTTTCAATAGTTCACTTATAGGAAAATTGGTGTCGTATTTACCACATAATATATATTTTATCGTTTTTTTTAGATGATTGCTTAATAAATCGATATCTTCAATTGGTTTATCATGTTCCTCTAATTCTATTTCGATTTCATATTGTTCACTTGCTTCAAAAATTCCTGAATTAGTCATATTAGATACGTTCATTTTCATCTTTACAATACTCATATCTACGACAAGTCCTGGCATATTTTCATGTCTCAAAGACAACCTATTCATAAGTCTAAATGTTTTAGAGGTCTTTTTGAATTTACTTTCCAAATTATTTATTTCATATTCGCTACATGGTATTTCTTTACATAATACCGTTTTAAATCCGTATTCTATATTGGTTTTGCTAGATATTCGTGTTTTTTTTATATGGGTCGTATCCTCTGACATAATATTTGTATTACAAAATCCTTGAATATTAGATAATCCGAATATTTCAGACCGAATATTTTCAACCGAATCCGTTTCACAATTCATATAATCTTTATTATTGGAAAAACAAATTTTTAATAAATGCTTTTCATAGTCTCGTTTGAACCCATTTTCCAACAAAATGTTATATATATTTTCAAATACACTTTTTTGATGGATTGTATTAAACCTGAATTCTAATTCCAAATTGGATTGCGAATGAACCACCGATTTATTGAATAAATTCAAACTTTCCAGTATACTCATATATATATCTTATATACATTAATTAAATCAATTTTGAATGTTTAAAATAATTTACTATTTGGTCATATAATTCTTTTTTTGTTTTTCCAATAATATTCATTGTATTTGCCATTTGTTTTAATTCATCTAATTTGTAATAAGTGATACTTCGTAAAGGTTTAAAAATATCATTTATTTTGTAAAGTAAATTATCTGGTTTATTTGTCCATTCATAAGATTCAGATAAATAATAAATAGGATAAAGATCATTTACTATAAATTCGTGATAACAATAGTCTGAATACCATACTATATTCATATTCCATACTAAACACAATGAATTTAAAGTAAACAATTTAATATTAGGATTTTGTAAATCGTCTAATAATTTATTTTTATGTTTTATATTAAGTAGTTCTAATTGTTCGGTTACCTTTATTTTCTCTATGGTTTCATTGTACTTTTCTAAAAACATAGTTTGTTCATAGCGTTTATGATAAATTGTATAAAATAATTTATCATAGACTTTAACCACAGGGGGAGGTTTTTTTTTGTGATTTACTATTTTGAATTTTGGATTAAAAAAATGTTCGTGATTCAACATAGTTATTATATATTCATATTTTTAAATCTTTTTTGATTTCATTCATTTTATGTTCGATGGAAACTATATCTTCTTCCTTTTTTTCAACATATTTGATATAGTCTTCTATTTGTTCTAAAATAGGTTCACTTAACTTATCCATTTGAATAAATGTACCATTATTATTTTCACTATATGGAATACTAGGGTCTTTTAAAATAATCTTTAAAATATGAATTTGCTCCTCTTTTGTATACCCATCTATTTTTTTTGAAATAGATATTAACGATTTATTCATATATTATAAGTGTATAGGTTATATTTATATAATTTCAGCTATAATACTAATAAATGTATCATTCAATTCAAATCTATGCCCCAATACTTTTACCCGAATAGTTTCATTTTCATTGTAGCGTTCCATATCTACATTCACATTATGTTCATTACTAATAAAGATATTCATTGGATTATTCTCTTCTTGAATAATACATCGTAACCCGATTTTATTTATGTTTTTAATGATGCAATATAGTTCCATATCCTCATAAGGCATACAAGCCTCTACTTCAAAGACAACTATAAATTCAACTTTAGACCCATACAATAATCCAGCAGAATAATTTATTACTTTGGATGCGTTGTTTTTTATATATCCTTCATTTCGACATTTTCCTTCGATGTATGTTTGAACATAAGACTTAAAATAAGAACTCATATCGGAACCAATCCTATTATAAGGAACCAAAAGTTTTTCGTGAATAAGTTGTTTATGAAATAAGTTATCCATATTATACTATTTATATTATATATTAATCAATTTTTTATATCCAATTGTTTTATTTCATATTTACAATAAAAATATTTTGTCTCTTTATCGAGATTATCTAAATATCTTAAATACAATTCCAATATAATTTCTAAAATAGTTTTTGGAGATAATTTAGAGGTTTTTTTAGGAAGTAAAGATTCTTTTCGTGTTTTCAAAATGGATTGTATAAAATCCATAATTTTTTCTTTAGGTCTATAATCAAATTCTGGACGTTTCACTAATCGTGATTGTGAAATTAACTTGATATAACCCAAATGAGAACTTTCCTTTTTTTTAAACTCGAATATAGGTTCTTGGTCTATTTTTTCCCATCGTATATCCTCTTCTAGAGAATAGACTTCTATTTTCCCGCGTTTGTCTTTGTCATTGGTCATCGTATTATTCAATATAATTGTATTGTTTTGAACATATTTACGATAAAGTATATCTTTTATAGGTTGTTTGTTTTGGGTATGGATATAATTCAACAAATAAATCTGGTCTTTTATGTTCAAGTAGTCGAAGTTTCGCTCGAATACCAATGATTCCAATAAAGAGTCATCTTTCAATATATCTGTAAATGAATTGGTTATATCAGTAAAATCTTTATATAGAATTGTATTTTTTATTTGTTCTATTATATCATGAATGCTTTGCTCAAAAGATAAATAAGTTTCATTGTCTTCTTTTTTTATATAAATAGGACTCATTTCAACTGAATCTTCTTGTATAGTTGGCATCATTCTTTCATAGGCACTTAAATACTCATATTCATCTATATCAGGCTGAAACAATAATAAATCGTGTATTTTTATAATTTTTCCCTTTTCATCGTATTTATCATATATATCTTCATACATTAATTTATCTAATGCATATGTATATTCTTCATCTTTCATAAAAGGATACAATTTATACATATGGTCTTTTAATTCATCATCTTGATATATATGCTTTTCTTTAAATTTTGATTTTAAACTATATATAATTTGATGGTTATTAAGATGTTTGTAATTATAGGTAGACTCGTCGGTATTTGTTTTGGGCACATCATGGTTGATACAAGTATATTCACAACTTTCTTGATAATCACAAATATTAGTATATGGTTTGTCTTTTATTGGGAAATCGTGAATTACTTTACCATTGCTTAAAGACAACATAACACTTTTGTTTATGGTTGCAAAATCTTTTTGTGATTCATTCAACAAACAATCTACCGAAACTTGTTTCAATACCTTGGAGACATTGCCAATGATTTTATTTTTTTTTTCATTCAATCTATACATATACATATCTATCGGTTCCATAGATCCGGTACTTGTTGATATAGGTTCAACACTATGTAAAAATATTTGAACGTTTCTTTTTTCATTAGGTAATTCTTTATGACTACAATTTCTACGTGCTCGACCAATCACTTGTTCAATACGATTCATATTGTACCATGGTTCTAAGATATGAACTTGTCTTATGTTTTTTAAATCGATGCCTTCTGTTCCAGTTTGAGATATGATAACCACCTTGATTCTTTCGCCATTGGTATTATCATTGGTCAACGCAGTAATGTCTCTATTTATGTTTGGAGATAACTCCTTATTACCGCATATAATAGAATATTTGAACTTATGTTTACGATTTTGTATTAAGTTTTCTGACCCAAATCTACCATATCCCATTTCTTCTAACGCTAGGGCCATAGGCAACACTCCATAATATATCCATTGAGAATATATTAATATAATGCCGTCTGATTCTCTTATGTTGTCCAATATGGCTTTTATTTTTGTACTATATTCACCTATTTTATCGTATTGAAATATAGGTTCCTTTTTATAGGTAAACGAATGCATTACTTTGGGTTTTCCAGTTAATTCCCAGTCCATAATGTCTCTTATACCTTGTTCGTTGTCTTCTTCATATTCTAAATCAGTCGGGTATGATATATTTAAACATTGTAAGGGTTTTAAAAGTTCGGTATAACTAAGACCTCCCCCACTTTTTTTCTTATATTTTTCTATAGAGAGCATATAGAAATCTTGTTGTGTTTGTTCTAAGGGAGACAAATATAAATCCAAGTGCTCAATATGTTGTTCAAGTGGTTTATAGTTGAATAAAAGTCTAGGATAATTTTGTTGAGTAACAAAAGAACGAGACTCATCAAACAATTTTGGTGAAATAAGATGAGGAAATGTATAAGGATTTTCGCCTCTAACATAAGATATATATCCATTAGCCATATGAATTAATTTCTCTTCACCACCTTTTTTGAAAGTTCCGTCATTATTAAATATCTGAGTCTTATGAATATGTTTTTGCTTATCATTCTTATTCAATATATTCAACATATACACAATTTCCTCAGCACCATTAAACATAGGAGTCCCTGTTAAAAAAATAAGTTTCATATAATTTACTTTATCCACTAAAAACTCTAAATATTTAGCTACTTTTTGCATTTTATTATTTTCTTCTACTGTTTTTATATTATGTATTTCATCGATTACTATCATTCGATCTTCAAAGTCTTTTTTTAATACATCTATTTTTTTTTCACGTTCTTCAATCATATTTGCAAACTCGATATAACCTTTGAACTCATAATATTTATTAATAAGTTTTCTAATTTTTCGAATGATAGTTATTTTATCCAAATCATTTACGTTTGAAAGTCCTACTTCATCTAGTAACGATGACCCTAAACAACCATAAATTACCCATTGTCCGTTTATTTTTTTTAGTTTATTTTCATCAAACAATTGTAATTTGAAATTTTCTTTAACGTTTTCAGAGGCGACAATTAAAATAGGTTTGAAGTTGGGATGATATTTTATATATTTACGCGTTTCTTCGGTAATTCCAATGGCCGAACACGTTTTACCACTACCTAATCCGTGGTATAACAACAATCCATTGTAATAACTATTATAAGAAATAAATCTTTTTACAAATTCTTGATGTGGTGCCAATGTAAAAAAGGTATCTTTGCAAGATTTTTCACTTGAATCATATTTGTAATCAAACTCCTTTTTATTATTTATTTTAAATTGAAACTTTTTGTCTTTTATCAAAGGATACATAAAATCCCTATTGAGTGGATTTGATACTTTTACTTTAATCATTACAATACAATAAGAAAATACTTTAGGTATATTTTTCTATTTTTTTCAAAGCATCAAGACATGCCAATTGTTCAGCCTTCTTCTTTATTTTATGAACACCTGTACCAAAATGGATATTATTACTAGGTTTAATATTATCTAGTGACTTTATCAAATCAAAACTAACACAATTATCATTTCCAAGACATAAATATACACCCATAGTATAACGTAATTCTTCGTCTTGGTTAATAATTTTATATTCAGGTGTACATTTGAATTCTTTTTGAATTTTAACTTGAAAAATGTTTTTGTAGTTGTCATCGTTTTCTAAAATTTCATTCCAATCGACTAATGCGTTGTATACATTTTCAATGAATAACTGACAATAATGAATACCATTTCCCATTAAAAAAGTTTCATCTTTTGTTTCATTCGTATCTAAAAATAATGCTCCTAGAAACGATTCAAATAAACATCCTAGTTTTTTGTAATTACATCTATTTTTTTTTTCTTCGCTTTGTTTTGATAATAATAACCATTTATGTAATCCCAATTTATAGGCTAATTTACCAATATGGTCATTTTTTACCAAATTAATTTTTTTTTCTGTCATAAATCCTTCATCCGCATCTGGAAACCTCTTATATAAATAATATTTAGTAATCATTTCTAATATACCATCTCCAATAAATTCGAGTCGTTCGTTTGAACTTTTCTTCAGTTCAATACAATTATATGGACATGATAAATAATTCATATTGGGTTGTTTTATATAAGAACTATTCACAAAAGCTCTGTTCCATAGATTCATATCTACGACTTTATGATAAATATCAAATGTTCGTAAAATTGTCTCAATGTCTTTTTCTTTGATCAAGACATTTTTTTCATTATAAGGATTTAATATATCGTCCATTGATAAATAATAGAAATATTATTTATATTGTAAAATAAAATATTATAGATATATATATGCCTTATATTGCCAAGATACAGTCTAGGGTAAACCACACCGATGCTTGTTCTACTGGAAACAAAGAAGCTGGATTAGTAAATGGTTGGGAATTTGCTAGTATTCCACAAAATATTTTAAAAAGTAAAACACCTACTGGATTGGAATTTTCTTTGACCGGTAGAGCGAACTTGCAATGTTGCTCAGCAAATCAAGCTGGAGGATGCCGTCCTTATGTAAATCCAAGAGGACGAAATAACACCGGCGTATAATTTAAAGATATAATGATATATGATTATATGATTATATTAGATTGTCGCGAAAAAGAAATGATTCGTTTCATAAATGAAACAATGGAACCTAATTCATTCAAAATAGAACCCCTACATTTAGGTGATGTTCTTATTTCTGACAAAATTATTATTGAACGTAAACAATGGAACGACTTAGCCTCTAGCATTATAGACGGTAGATATAGCGAACAAAGTGCTCGTTTATTACAAGCCAAAGAAGAAGGCTATGTCGTTTATTATTTTTTAGAAGGAAATTTAGAATTATACAAACCTAGGGGTATTTCTAAGGAAACATTAATGAGTTGTGTATTTAGTTTAACGTTTGAAAAAGGTTTTTTTGTATTAATGACGAAAACACCTAAGGAAAGTGTAGATTATATTATAAAATTTTATAACAAATATAATAAAACCACCATACCTAATAGACAGAAATATGGTATACTAACAAAAAAGAAAAACTCACAAATTACAAAGGAAAATATTAGTACGTTAATGTTGTGTCAAATTCCTGGTATTCATTCTACAACGTGTTCTATATTATTAGAACATTTTGGAACCATTCAAAATATAATATATGAATTAAATCAAAATGAGACCTTGTTTGAAGACTTTACCTATATGAAAGATAACAAAAAAAAATCATTAAATAAAAATGTCATTGTTTCGTTGAATCAGTTTCTGCGTAAATAATGCGATGGTTCTTTGTTTTCACTATTTGGATATAATACTATTTTATCATCACCTATTCCAGGTGTTTGATTATAAGGGTCTATGCCTGGTAATATATTTTGATTATAAGGAGGATTGTCTCTAGACGCATCTAACACTTTAGGATATCTTGGCATACTATGGTTCATAGATCCTATAGGTATATCGGTATCAAAACTTGGTTTTATTTCATAGTTTTCTTGACCTTGGGTATCAAATACTTTTTCTAAATACAAAATTGGACAATTTAATTTATTATGTTTTTGCCATTGTATATATTCTTTGTATTCTTCTAAATTATTCAAAATAATAGGGTTTACACCAGGTATTTTAGCCATTTTTGGATTATATACCATAATATTTTCTCCATTTTTTATCATAGTTGTTGGACATTGACCGCTTACAAAGGTTTCTTTATTTACTTCATCATTAATTATAAATAAAATTCCCATAATAAATAATATTATGGATGAAATAATAATAACGTATTTTTTCATAATATAATATATATATATATTAATGAATGTGTTAAAATTAAATCATGAAAATAGAGACCAATTTAATTCTTTATTGAATACAAGATGTATTGTTTTATTTTTTCATCCACAATGTGGTCATTGTATTGAGTTGAAACCTACTTGGGAAAAATTAAAACAACAAAATAGAAATAGTCCACTAAATATTTTGGAAGTTAATGCTGAAATGTTAGACGATATAAATCATCCAGTAAAGAATTCTGTAAGAGGTTTTCCGCAAATTGTCCGTTTAGAAAATGGAAAAGTTATGGAAGAATTCAGTCAAGCACGAAGTTTAGAAAACTTGAATTCATTTATAAATAACTCGTCAAAAATATTGTCAAACCAAATGGAAGAATTATCAAAAAATATGTTATTAAAAAATTCAGGATTTAATAATTCTAAATCCAAATCCAAATCCAAATCTAAATCTAAATCCATTAAATCCAAATCTAAATCCAGTAAATCCAAATCTAAATCCAAATCCAGTAAATCCAGTAAATCTAAATCCATTAAATCCATTAAATCCAAATCTAAATCCAAATCCAGTAAATCCAAATCTAAATCAAAATCCAAATAAAATTGATTTAAAATGAAAAATATAGTTCATTAAATGACTCTACAGATTAAAATGATTGATTTTCAAGTGAGTGAAATGAAAGACGAGTTTAAAATCCAAATGTATGGTTTAGACGAACATCGTAAAACATATTCTATTACTGTAAATCATTTTAATCCATTTGTATATATTTTAGTTCCCAATATTTGGTCTAAATCTAAAACGGACGATTTTATACAACATTTCAAAGATCACGATGACAAATATATCGCCAGATCATCATCAGAAAATATTGTTTCATATGAATGGGTAAAGAAAAAAACTCTTTATGGATTTGATGCAAATAAATATTATAATTTTGTATATATTTCGTGTAAAAATATGTCGTTTATTTACAAATTAAAATCATTGTATTACGACAAAGAAACGCAACAAATAAACGAGGGATATTTATATCAGAATTTTCGTACAAAAATATACGAATGTATGATTCCTCCTTTGTTACGATTCTTTCATATTCAAAAAATAAGTCCATCTGGATGGATAGAAATCAATACCTATAAAAAATATACAACAAAACGAACACATATGGATATGGATATTGGGTGTCATTACAAAGATATTATATCTCTAGATAAAGATGATATAGTTCCCTATAAAATTTGTAGTTTTGATATTGAGGCAAGTAGTAGTCATGGTGACTTTCCCGAAGCCTCTAAAGATTACAAAAAGGTAGCTTATGATATTGTTTATTTCTTAGAAAATGTACCTAAAGACGATTATGCCTATTTATTAGAAGTATTACTTGAAAATGTATTTGGTTTCAAAGATACTTTACATATAGATAAATGTTATCCTAAAGAGAAATATACTTGTTCTCAATTTAAAATTCATATGGAAAAATTATATAAAAAAAAAATATCCACTACCAAAGAAACAGAATATAAAATAAAAAAATATTTTTCTAACGATTATGATGAAGAAAAAATTAAAGTAAGAAAAGTAAAACAAGCCGATATATTAACTATGTTGATGGACGATAAATTAGATAATCCAAACAAAATAGCACATATGATTACCTTATTAGATAGTATATTTCCTGAATTATCTGGCGATCAAGTTACTTTCATTGGGTCTACTTTTGTAAATTATGGTGAAGAAAAACCCTATTTGAATCATTGTATTTGTTTGAATGATACTAGCACTATTGTAGACAATCAAATCATTGAGTGTTATGATAATGAAAAAGATGTTTTATGTGCTTGGAGTAAATTAATAAAAAAGGAAGATCCTGATATCATTATTGGATATAATATTTTTGGGTTTGATTATCCGTTTATGTTTGAAAGGGCAAATCAAACAAATTGTAAGGATGAATTTATGATTTTTGGTAGACATAAAGAGCAAAGTCAAGAATTAATAGAAACCAGTATTGTATTAGCATCTGGCCCATTTGAATTAAAATTATTACCTATGACTGGACGACTGCAAATTGATTTGTATACTCATATGCGCAAAGAATATAATTTACCTTCATATAAATTGGATTATGTATCATCTTATTTGATGAGTGATAAAGTAACCCATTATGAAAATAATTCGAATGATACGTGTATGATTTATACTAAAAATATGAAAGGATTAGAACTATATAGCTATGTTCATTTTGAGATCCAAAATCATTCTAGTGAATTGTATTTGGATGGAAAAAAGTTTAAAATTATAGAAATGAACACTGAAGGGTTTGTTATTAATGATGTATTAGATATAAAGTATTCATTTACATGGGGATTATCGAAAGACGATGTGTCTCCTAAAGATATTTTTGAAATGACTCGAAAAGGTAAAGAAGAACGCGGATTAATTGCCAAATATTGTATTCAAGATTGTAATTTAGTACATCAAATCTTTCAAAAAATAGATGTGATGACTACATTCACTGAAATGAGTAAATTATGTAGTGTTCCAATTACATTTCTAGTTTTACGCGGACAAGGTATTAAACTAACCAGTTATATTGCTAAAAAATGTAGAGAAAAGGATACATTAATGCCTCTTATTTCAAAAGGAAACTCACAAGATGCTTATGAAGGAGCCATTGTATTAGAACCTAAATGTGGTCTATATTTAGATGTTCCTGTTGCGTGTGTGGATTATAGTTCTCTTTATCCGTCATCTATTATTAGTGAAAATATTTCACATGATAGCAAGGTATGGACAAAAGAATTTAATTTAGACCATACTATAAAGTTAAATTCAAGTGGTAAAGAATGTATTTATGGCACGAAAGACTATGAAGGAAACTTTATTTATGATAATTTACCAGATTATGAATATGTAGATATAACCTACGATACATTTGCATATGTTCGAAAAACACCAAGTGCTGCGGCAACAAAAGTATTGACTGGATATAAAATTTGCCGTTATGCTCAGTTTCCAAATAATGAAAAAGCAATTATGCCATCTATTTTAGATGAACTTTTAGCAGCACGCAAATCAACTAAGAAACAAATGAAAAATGAACATGATCCTTTTAAACAAAATATTTTAGACAAGCGTCAATTAAGTATCAAAATTACTTCAAATAGTTTGTATGGACAAACTGGTGCAAAAACAAGCACCTTTTACGAAATGGATGTTGCAGCATCTACCACCGCCATTGGTCGTAAGTTACTTATTTATGCTAAAGAAGTTATTGAAGGTGTATATGGAAATAGTGAAGTAGATACTAAATATGGTAAAATGAAAACACGTGCAGAATATATTTATGGAGATACAGATTCAGTATTCTTTACGTTTAATTTTGAAGATTTGAATGGTGTAAAAATAAAGGATAAACAAGCATTAGAAATGACGATTCATTTAGCAAAAGAAGCTGGTCATTTATGTACATCTTTTCTAAAAAACCCACATGATTTAGAATATGAAAAAACATTTATGCCATTTTGTCTATTGTCTAAAAAAAGATATGTGGGTATGTTGTACGAAGAAGACCCTGAAAAAGGAAAGCGTAAATCTATGGGTATTGTGTTAAAACGTCGTGACAACGCACCTATTGTGAAAGATATTTATGGTGGAATTATTGATATTTTGATGAAAGATAAAAATATCGATAAATCGATTGATTTTTTGGATAAAATGTTACAAAGCATTATAGAAAAAAAGGTAATTATGGATAAATTGGTCATTACAAAATCATTGAGATCCTTTTATAAAAATCCAAATCAAATTGCTCATTGTGTATTAGCAAATAGAATTGGTATTCGAGACCCTGGTAATAAACCAGCACCTGGCGATAGAATTCCATTTGTCTACATACAAACTACTGGAAAAAAACTACAAGGAGAACGTATTGAAACACCACAATTTATTCAAGACGAACAATTAAAAATAGATTATGGATTTTATATATCCAATCAAATTATGAAACCCATTATTCAAATATATAGTTTGGTGCTATATGATATGAGTAAATTCAATCGTCGTAAACGTTCTTTTATAGAAGAAATAAAAACCATAGAAGAAAATATCGAAGACAATGATAAAAAACAAAAAAAAATACAATCGTTAAAAGACAAAGAAGTAGAAAAAATATTATTCAGTAAATATTTGACTATTTGTAACAATAAGAAAAATAACAATCAAATGATTACATCATTTTTCAAATAGTTTTATACTCCATTATGTATGTGATTAAAAATTGTTTGCAACACATCATTGAATAATGTTAGATTTTTTTCAGATAATTTGTTTAAAAACATTAAACGCTTTTCACGTTTTTCATGTTTATCGTCGGTATTTTGGGTTAAAATATGGCGTAATTCTTCTGATAAATTCTCAATAGTATAATATGTTTTGTTTTTATAGTGTTTTCGTTTAGCTTCATATAATGTATTTTTTTGGGTTCCGGAAAATTTTTCATCATGATTAATTATACCAATCGATAAATCAATGCATTCCCCATATTTACTCTTATATTCTTTTTGTTCTTTTTCCGATATACATGTACCAGAAGAATTGATATTATCAAAGAGTAAATATCCTTGTTTTATTCTATTCAAATATATTCCAATATCGTTTATGTAAGAGGATGTTTGTCTATATCCGGTATATTGTGACATTTTTCCATTATTATTTATTTTTTTTATATCTACAGGTGCTATATTAGATAAATTATACATTCGACCAGATCCCCAACTATCATTATATTTCCCTATAAATGGAAATAATTTTGAGGGACTATATGAAGGTTTTTTAAGTTTTTTTAATTCTTTTGGTAAAGTTTTCTTTCTAGTTTTTCTACTTTTATTTGCTTTTATTGTAGTGGTTAATTTTGATAAAGTTTTTCTTACACTTTTACTTTTACTTTCACCACCAATGATAGAATTATTGTTTAATAAAGATCTTAAAATAGAGGCGGATAAAACATTTACACGACTTTCATCTATTTCATCATTATCCGAAAAAAATAAAAGATCTAAATCACTTTGATTGGATAAAATTTCTTTCATACTTTCTTCAAATTCCGGGTCACTAAACAATTCATTTAAGATAAACAAATCTACATTTAAATGTTTTTTTATATTGTTCAACATTTTATTATTTGTATTTAAATTTTGATATAAGTAACATAAGACTCCAGCAAATACAAAAAAAATATTACCACCACTTAAAACATATTTTGAATTACTTATAGGTACAATTCCCAAGTAAGACGACCATTGTTTTTTTAGTTGATAATTTATGTTAGTTACACCACAAGACAATAACTGAAGAGTATTTTCTAAATATTGATATGTTGAATTAATTGGAGGACTAATTTGAAATATAGCTTGAAAAATATTTGCTTTTGTAAAATAAGCACATATTATTTTGTATTTATACATATCTATCACTTTATTTGCTATAAGAATTTCTTGAGCAGATGGTTTTTTTGATAAATACATAGCTTCGTTCAATAAACGATACGCATAAACTATATCAGATTCATTGTATAATTGCCATATAAATATTTCTTTGAATTTTACCAACCAATTTTGCATAGTATCTGTTCTAGTCAATTGTAATTTTGTTGATTCTCCCTTTGCTTTTGCTTCTTTTATTTTTTCTTGTAATAATTCTTCATAAGATTTTTCTATATTGCAAATATTATATTGTATAACCTCTACATTTCTTACTATATTATGCAATGACGATGAATTATAACTATATCTAGGGTCTTTTATAGAGTTATCTACAAATTCATTCATTTGTGAATCTATATCCAAACTTTGACTATACATTTCATCATTTATTTCATTCTTAATTTCCACATCTCCTGTATCCTGACTTAAAAATTCGGTATCATAATAACTAATTTCTATAGGTAGCCCCTGAGAATTAGCAATTGATTTACTAAGATTTAAATTAGAAACATTTGTTAATGTATTCATTGAAGAACCACCTTTGATAGTTTTTCTAGGTTTATTTTTTTGAATCATCCTTTTATATGTCTTACTAGCTTTTCTTAGATAACCGCATTTAGAAGGATTCAATATATATACCATACATTTATATTTTCCTATATTGATAAAGTGTTTGTTATATATTTTTGGAGTTTCATAAAATCCTTTTTTTTTGTCTAATAATGTAGTATCTTTTATATCATAAATTTTTCCATAAACAAATTTTCCTTTACAAGGTTCAATCGTAGCTACACACGACGTTCTCGGATGGTCTAATATTTTTCTAAACACCATCACATAATCTTTTAGTATTCCATTAGTTATAAATGTATAAGGAGTATATTTTCCCAATTCTTTTTCTGATAAATTTGCTCCATAACTGAAATAATACATATATATATGTATTATAATAATTAGTTATAGTACCAATTCATAGATAGCCATGGCGGAGTATCATATACCTTTTTATTCGTAATCTTAGTTAAATTTGGTCCAGATGCCATAATATTTTGTATCGTTTCTTCTGATATGGCATAATCGTAATATCTTAAATTAGAAATGTATCCACCAAATCCCTTTTTGTCTCCAATGGTCGTATCATAATAATTTTGTTTTGGAACATTCAATAAAATATGCTCTTTGGTCATAATTCCATTTATATATACATTAACTTTTTTATCTTTTAAAGTAATTATAGTTTGTACCCATTTTTCAATAGGTACATCATCTATTTCAATTGTCTCGTATATAGTTTCATTTTCAGAATACGTATTTATGACAAGCAATAAATGATTTTTTTCTTCGTCATAATATAAACCTGGTGAATTATTTAAAAAAGTTACATTATAATTTTCTAACGAATCGTATAAACTATACGTCCCTTTTGAAAATATACGTTTGTATGGATTACCACTACTCAAAAAAGGGTCTTCAATATAAAACCACAAAGACCAAGTATATTCTATACCTGTCATTTCGTTTACTGAACGCATAATAGGAACAGAATTGGTTATATTTGGATTACTTGATACGATCGTCTCTTGGTTACTTTCGATCATTCCATTTACCAAATATGGACTACGAGTAGAACCATATATATATTGTAATGTATATAATCCTAAATGAAATAATACTATAAATATGATCAATATCAATAATATAAATACAAACTTACTTATAGTGGTATTTACTTGAAAAAATGAATGTTCGACAGAAACATTTTCTGGTTTGACTTCTTTGGGTTGAACTTCTTTTTCTTGTCGTTGAGAATTCGAATTGTTAGATTCCTTATTACTGTTGTTCATAGATTGATTCTTATTTGAATTTGACATTTATATTCATACAATATAATATTTTGCTCGTTCATTATTATCTTCATAAAATGTAACCGAAGCGTTGTATTTACTAAACAAAGAGCCTACTACTACTGGATTAAATCCTTCTTTGTAAATTTTATAGGCCTTGTCAGGGGACACCAAATAATTATAATAAGATGTTTTCGATATAGACCCAGAATATCCCCCATCAGAACAAATAAAAATATCATTATGGTCAAATTCGCTCATAAATTGAACTCCATTAAATGTTTTAGTTTTTACTAATTTACCATTCATATAAGTATCCACGTGATTGTTTCCAAATCCATAAATTACATTAAACCATTTTTGCAAAGGTATATTTTTCAAAGTAGAACTATGTTCGTTGTTGATTGAATCGCAACTATTGTTTTCGATATCCACTAAGGTTCCATCTAAACATTCATACACTTCATCTACACAGCGAACCCCCGAAGTAGACGCCATATATTCACCAGTTTCAGGATTAAAATTACATTCTAATAATTCACCCGAAATATCTTGTGTATTTTCACTACACCATAATTTTGCTTGTTCATAATTATTTGATACATCGTTGTCTGAACTATCATTTATATAAAAATCAACAATCATATCATTTTTGTAAGGGTCTAAATATATATGGGGATTTTGTTTTTTTTCAGCATTTTCGCGTTTTAAAATAGTTTTCTTTTTTCCAAACTTATAATTCCAATCGTTTACATAAATCCACATAGAAATTGAATAATGTCCGTTGCTATTATTTATAGTGTCTCGTGGTACACGTATTGTTTGAGTTGCGTCCGTGACATTTTTCACAATTCCATTATAATCTTGAAATAAATTCATATTCATAAAAATGAATATTCCTAATACAAATAATAAGATAATCATAATGATTTTACTTGTATTTTTCATTTGGTTAGTAAATATTACATAAGCAATGATTACAAATAATATAGAAGAAAGAATATTCCAAAAACTAAACAATAACATTATATTAATTATTTATTTTATTATAAATTTTTTTTATTTTATACAAAGACAATGGTTTGTCATAATATCGCAAATGAGATATGGCTCCTATGTCAGTATTTTCAATGGAACCTATTTGTAAAACATCAGTATCATTTATATACGGAGACACATTAGATTGGGTAGAAACAATTTCATTATTTACAAATAAATCAAACTGACCATTGACATAATTCATAACAATGTGGTTCCATCTTTGAAATAATATTTTACTGGTATTATAAATACGCGTTTGTTGAAATGTTTTATTATTTACTTTATCCTTTATTTCTATAACTAATTCACGAGTATTGTAATCGTAATATAAAGATGGTCTTGACCCTAAGGTCAATATTAACGCTTTGTCTCTATGTTTGTCCAATAATATATTGGAATTTAAGTATAGTCCAAAAGAAATACCATAATGATATGTATACAATATTGGGTTAGTATATTGAGACAACATTTGTTTTTGTTTTTCGTTATAGAAAAAATGTTTTTTAAAATAATAATAGATCTTATTCTTTAGAGATTTATTGATTTCATGGGTGATATATTGTTTCAATTTTTCAGGATTATCTTTATATTGAGTGATTAAATCCTGAATCTCGTCGCTCTTATGTTCTTCTGGTAAAGAAGTCCCATTCCACTTGGGTAGATTGACTTCACTTAATGAACGAAATTCTTCTTTATACAATGGTCCGTTATTTATGTTTTCTTTTAATTCTTTGAGTGTAAGAGTTAAAATGCTTTTATTCAAAGATTCTTTGTTACGTATCAATAATAACCCATCGTGAATATATAAATATTGATTTATCATTGGTATTATAAAAAAAAGTATAATTAATAGTATCAATATGAATCCCAAAACATACGTGGTTTTATTAGTTTGTTTGGCATCATCTATAAAATAATTGATCATTAAAATCAAAATACATGGTATATAAAAAATGAAATATTTAATGACTTGAAATAAATCATCACCCTTACCAAAATAAATAGTCGTATTTCCGAAAAATATATTATATACTATAGCCATAACAACAACATAAAATAAAAATACTGCCCCAAACGATATATTTATTGTATATAACAATATATGCTTTAAGATAAAATATAATATAGCAAAACCTAAAAATATAGATACATATTGTAGTACTTTATAAAAAAACTCCATTGGATTTATTATATGATCAATAGAGACAAATAAAAACACAGCTGTCATAATAAATAATAGGATAAAGGGTAAATATATATAATCTAAAATTTGGTAAGGATTTAAAATAAAAAAGGCGTAACCCAATAATACAAATATAGATGTAAGTATAATCTTTATATTTTGATTCAACTCTATCATTATATATATATTATAACATATTTTCCATAGCAGTTTTTTTACCGTGACAATCTCTACATAAGGCAACTAAATTACTTATTTCATTTGTTCCACCATGTTCAAGTCTTATTGTATGGTCTACTTCAAACCAAGCGGGTAATTGTTTCTTGCATTCACCGCATTTCCAGTTTTGCATAGAGGCCACGTATTTTTTTTTTGTTTCACTTACACTTCTTTTTGATTTGGTTGCACCAGACGTTTCTATTTTTTCTATTGCGGTTTTTTTTGGTAAGAATGGAGTAATAAGTTCTTTAGACTCTTTGTCAATAGGTAATACTTTGATAAAGTTATTTAACACAGAAACAGTACCCATATGTCTTCCATTTGAAGACATGATATATAATCCTAAACCAAATAAGGCTATTCCAAACATTTTATAGTATTTTTTGTAAGTTTTGAATAAATGAAAATAGTAATGTTCGTGATAAGTATCATAAATCAAAAGTCCAGTAACTATAATTATCCATAATTTAAGTTGCATATATAAAGTAAATACAAATTAATACAATGATTATAAACAAAACCATAGTCCATTTTTTTTTCATGTCTAGAGTTTTTTCTTCTTGAGAGACAAATAAAATATCATCGTAATGTTTGACATAATCTTGTTCATCTAAATAACTCATTTGTTGTTTTATATGATATAATTTATAAATAATATATCCATAGTTTACCATTTGTGAATTAGTATCATAATAATTTACAATAGAATTTTCTTTTATTATTTGAAAGAATAAGGACTGGTCTTTGGGTAAAAAAAAAGGCAATGATTCAAACAATTGTTTAATTTTCTTCTTATGAGCAATACTAGGAACATAGGAACGAGTAATAAAATATATGTATTGAAATACTATATCTATATTTATGTGAATCATATAAATATATAATATAAATAGATTTATGATAGGTAAACCCCTATGTAACAATTGTGAAAATTACGGACATTTATTTTATAATTGTAAACGTCCTATTACAAGTTTAGGTATCATATGTTATCGGTTTCATAATGATGTAGTAGAATATTTGATGATACAGAGAAAAGATACCTTAGGATATGTGGATTTTTTAAGAGGTAAATACAACGAATACAATGATTTTCATTTAAAAAATATAATCCAAGAAATGACCGACTATGAAATATCCCAAATATTGAATTTATCTTATGAAGAATTATGGGATAAATTATGGAATAAAAAAAATGAATCTTACGATATAAAACACAAAGAAAAAATGTTATTTGTATTAAAACACAAACGTCATTTGTTAGAAAATCCATATTGGTCTTTGCCAGAATGGGGATTTCCAAAGGGTCGTAGAAACTACAAAGAAAAGGATATGGATTGTGCTTTAAGAGAATTTCGTGAAGAAACCGGATATCCTATTTTCAATATATCTTTTATCCATAACATAGTTCCTTTTGAAGAAGTATTTACTGGTTCTAATTTAAAATCCTATAAACATAAATATTATATTGGATATATGAATTATCAAGATACATTATATAATGCTAAATACCAAAAAAGTGAAATTGGTAATATGAAATGGTGTAATTACGAAGAATGTTTATCCAAAATTAGAGATTATAATACGGAAAAAAAACACGTGATTAATTGTGTAAATGAACTAATTAAAAATAGTAATATATATTAAATATGAAATACATAAATCCAAAAATAAATGTAGATAACTTAAACGATTATTTTAAACATATCAAAATAGTTGGAGATGGTAATTGTGGAGTATATGCTATTATATATAATTTAAAATATCATAGTTCTTTGAATACTTATGATGACTTTGAAGACCTTTATAATGATAATGGTGAACTATATTATGATGAAGCCGCTAAAAAAAAGTTTAGAACACATATGTCTCAAATATACACCGAACAAAAAAAATTATTAACTGATCAAACAACAATAAAACGTTATGAACAAAGAGTAACGACAATCCAACAAGACAATGAATGGTTAGTAGACACTGACATTGCTTTATTTGGTGAAGAAAATGATGTATGTATTGGTGTTTTTGAACCCTTACCAAAGTTTCGGTTTACNGTTGTCTCTAATATAGATAAGGGTGTCAGTTTAGACCAATGTACCAATAATATATTTTTATACAATACAGGATATACAGTAGGGACTCATTTTGATGTATTAAGTCCATTATCAGATGCAGAAATATATAGAGATTTGACTATGGATGAAATCATTCAATACCAAGGAGCATCAGATTCTTCACTGAAACAAATTACAACTCATTTGTTTTATAAACAAAAAGATATAGTTAATTTGAACACATTTATTCGTCGTTTGAATAATCAGTTAAATATTCGATTAGATGAAAAAATTTCATTTTATACTGAACATCCAGAGAAAATAGACCAACAAATCGTATTGGAACCTGAACAAATCAAAGAAAAGAAGGTACCTGAAAAGTCTAAACCAAAACCTGAAGCCAAAATACATTTGGTTCCATTTACGGACGTAGATAATGAATTATTAAAACATTTTCCGTTATATACTCCAAACACCATACAAATAAATATGAAAAAGTTTTACTTGAACGACCAATATGGCTTTTATGATACAATACACGAATTATTAGATGATTTATATAAAGAAACTGAACAAGACAATGGAAGTTGTGACAAATCAACGTCTGAATTTGTTATGTTAAGACATCAAAAAATAGTTCAAACATATTTAAATAGTTATACCCCTTATAGAGGATTATTATTGTATCACGGTTTAGGTTCAGGTAAAACGTGTAGTTCTATTTCTATTTTAGAAGGTATGAAACACGATAAAAAAATATATATTATGACACCAGCATCATTACAGCAGAATTATCGTACCCAGTTACAATTTTGTGGAGACAAAATTTTCAAAACAAAAAATAGGTGGACTAAAATGGATGTGAACGAAAATTATGATAGCATAATTCAGTTGTTCAAAGACTATTTACATTTAGACAAAGATAAAGACGAATTGGTTAAATACATTGAACAACATAAATGTGTTTGGTTAATACATGAAGGTGGTAATTATTATAATGATTTGAGACAAGAAGATAAATCACAAGTAAATCAACTCATTCGTTTATTGATAAGTGTAAAATATCGTTTCATCAATTATAATGGAGTCAATAAGAAAAAATGGGAAACCATCAAACAAAATAAAAATCCATTTCATAATAGTGTAGTTATTATAGATGAAGCTCATAACTTTATTGGAAAAATATACAATAAATTATCTGTGGATAAACCATCAGTGTCTAGAGATATGTATGAATATTTAATGGACGCTCAAAATTGTAAAATTATATTGTTGTCAGGTACGCCTTATATCAATTCTCCTGCCGAATTAGGCGTTATGATTAATTTAATATCAGGATATACTACTCAATACGAATTCAAACTCAATGGAAAATATGACAAGAAGCAATTAAGAAAACAATTGGAACCTATAGAAAAATATAATGTAATAGACTATAAATTAAATGAAATTCATATAAGCAGAAATCCATATGGATTTATAACTACACCAAGTGGTGAGATTGAATACGAGAAATCGTCTTCTTACACAGAGGCTAATAGTCATAAAGCATTTGAAACAAAAATAAAAACATTACTAAATAACGTGTCGGGTGAACTATCTATAAATAAATATAAAAAAATGCCTGAAACTGAAAAAGATTTTAATAATTTATTTGTAAAACAAGAAGGATCTATCAAACTTATCCATAACAAAGATTTTTTTCAGACACGTATTGCTGGATTAATTTCTTATTTGGGAGACAAAACATCTCTTATGCCTAGATTATTGGATATTGTAGTAGAAAATATACCTATGAGTTCTCATCAGAAAAAACAATATGATATTTACAAACAAAAAGAGTCCACTAAAAAAGGCGACTCAAAAAGCGAAGGCAGTTATAAAGTATTTACTCGAGCAGCATGTAATTTTGTATTCGATGAAAAAATACCACGACCTTTCCCTACTATGAGTATAAAAACTGAAAAAGATTTCGATTATGCCAATAAAGAAGAACGAATTCAAGATGCACATGGTATCGAAGAAGACGGAGACCTTATTGTAGAAGATACCACTTACGATAACAATATAAAACGGTTTATTTCACAGATTGTTACTAATCGTCAAAATTATTTTTATAATGAACTAAAAAAAGTAGCTATTTTTGAACAAACCGAGGTAGAAGATGGATTACAAAAATATAGTCCAAAATTTCATAAAATACTGGAAAATATTTTGAATAATTTGAATAAATGTCAACTACTTTATAGTGGTTTTCGACGAATTGAAGGTATAGAAATGATGTCATTGATGTTGAAATATCAAGGTTTTAAACAATTAGAAATAAAAAAGTTAGGTAATCGGTTTAAAATCGAACTTCATGGACTTCCAGGTTATACCTACAATAAACTACATGTATTTACTTTATATACAGGGACAGAAGAAAAAGAAGTTAAAGAATATATTCGTAATATTTACAATAGTGATTTTAATAAATTACCTTCTTATATGATTGATGAATTGAAAACATTGTATAATTTAGATGAGTTAGATAATATACGTGGAGACATAATTAATTTATTGATGATTACAGCTTCTGGCGCAGAAGGGATTGATTTACAAAATACTCGAATGGTTCATATTACCGAACCTTATTGGCATTATGTTCGAATAGAACAAGTTATTGGTAGGGCAAGGAGAATTTGTAGTCATAGTCGATTACCAAAAGAAGAACAAGACGTCCAAGTATATATATACATAAGCGAGTTAAAAGATGATAATAAAATGATATCTACCGACGAATTTTTGTATAAAATTATGAATGAAAAACATATGTTATCAGAATCCTTTTTGAATACTTTAAAAGAAAGTGCGATTGATTGTGTATCCCCCAATAAATGTTTTAAATTTCCAAACAAAGAAAAACGAAATAGAGTCTATGAATTGGATTACAAAAAGGAACCACAACAAAAGAAAAAACGAAACAAAGAGTTTATGAATTATTATATAGAGGTATACGGTAAAAAAATTCCAATTTTGTACAATGAGAAAAAACCTCATGAAGCTTATATACAAAAAGATAAAAAACTGAATAGTTTTAATGTAATAAATAAAAATATTATTTATAATGGTAAACCATACAAAATGAATAAGAATAAACTATTATAAAATAAATTACTTTCTTTACATACACTATCTTTACAATAAGGTAAATTATATGGACACATATTTTATTGTGGAACTTTACTATAATCGTGTTTACATTATATCCATATATTAGATTGTAGATCGATATTGTATGGTTTGATATAGGTGGTTATTTGTATGGAAGTGGTATAGGATACTCAGGTATTTTGTCTTTATGTATCGTATAGTCATTGGTCATAGGCATTACATATGGAAATTAATTCATACATTTTGTAAGTATTCCTGAACAATCGTTGATTTTATAATCTCCATAACTTAGTTGACCAATAAAATATTGGTAATAGGAATATACAACATCTTTCTATCTAAATCACTCACACTATATAAATATTCACACGATATACCTATTGTATCCTCAAGGTCATATGTATTACCTTGAGGATAAGATTCATAATTTTAATATTCTATGTAATTTCCAAATATATCTTTTTGTCTCATCCTTCCATTGTAGCAATACTGATGCGAATCTGATTCTTTACATTTTACACGATCTATATTTTTAGGTAAAATTACTGGTAAAGAAGAATTATTCAGAGTTTCATTTTCTAAAGGAAACAATTAAAATTGTTCTTTTATAGACCATACGAATAATACTAATAAAAAAATACATAATAAAAAAATATTTTTTTTCATTATATTAATCATTTATAATAATACTGGACTACATTTACCAAATTTAACTCCACACTCATACCCAACACATTGCTCGTTTTCATTGCAAACATAATTTTTGTATTTTGAATTTATAGTTTCTCCATAATTCGCTATACATTTATTTCCTCCATCACCATTGACATCTTCGTCAATTATTCCACTGCCTCTAGTGTCTCCATCATCATTGACATCTTCGTCAATTATTCCACTATATCTAGTTTCTTCACAATCTTTACTAATATTGGTTCCATTGATTAAATTTGAATTGTCTAAATAATTACATATATTAGTTTTTACAAACGATGAAGTATTAGCATCATATGTGATGACATCATTTCCGCTTATTTCTGGATCAATATAATTACTCTTATAAGGAGTTGTGAGTCCTCTAAAAAGATTAAAATACTCTTCGTCTGACTCTTCGCCTGATTCGTTGCTTGCATATTTACCCATCATATCATAAGATAATTTTCCAATGGATACAGAATTTAAAGACTTATTATTGGTGTTATATAATGCGGACCCTTCACAATATACGGGATTCAAACTAGAATCAGAATCGCAATAGGGTTTAAAGACACCATTTGAGTTTTCAATAGGTGTATAGTCATTATCATGACATTTTAATTTACCAAAACAATAAGAATACCGATTTGTGTTTTCGTCACTCATTCCACTAATATCTTCTCTTTTGTTCCAAAAACCTTTGTGACTCGTATCATTCATATCTACTTTTGAAATCACTATATCTTTATAATTACCATTGAATGTATTTTTATTATTGGGTCGTGGATTCCATAAAAATAATTCTACTTTTTCAACCCCTTTATGAGGTGTAAGTGGATCTGTAGATGTAGATGGATCTGTAGATGTAGATGGATCTGTAGATGTAGATGGATCTGTAGATGTAGATGGATCTGTAGATGTAGATGGATCTGTAGATGTAGGTGTAGGTGTAGGTGTAAACCCTGGAATATAAGATATATCGGTTTTACTTTCTAAATAAGATTGTGAAGCACCTAGAATATATTTTTCATCCCCATTTTTACTCTGAAAAATATAATTTCCATCCGTAGAAAGAACTATTCCACTAAAACCAGCATCTGAAGAATTGGAGACAACCACATTAGTTGATTTATTATCTTTGTCTTGAGACCATGTAATCGTACCTAATGGAGTAATAGATTCATAAGTATCATAATAATTTATCTTCAAAATACGATTTGAACTGAAGTCATAGTTAGAGTACAAAATACTATTATAATAATTGGGTTCGTTTATTTTTCCATACGAATCATATAAGGCATTTATATTTACACTAGTATTTCCATTAAATGGACTTTTTGAATATTGGTCATTATAACTTTGTCTTAAAACTAATTCCCATTGACCAAATGGTGACTTTTCAGTAAACCCTTCTTTTGTAAAATATTCAAAAAAGGGTAATACTAAGAAACATATAAATACTATAATTAATAATGTTTTTAATTTATTTTTCATATTATAAATATACATTATTTTTTTTTTAATATTTTAATTTGAGATTCCAATATTTTTTCTAATATTAAATTTTGTTGATAAACCATTTGTTTAAGTTCCAATAATTCAGAAGACATAATAGGTTGATTTATTGGAGCAGGTTGATTAGTCACAGGTGCGGGTTGATTCGTTGGAGGATGAGACACGACAGGTTCGTCATTTGAATAAATAACGGGTTCTTTTTTTGGAGTCATCATAGGTTCTTCATTTTGTCGTTCTTTTTGTTTTTCAGCAATAAGTTTATCTAGGTCTTTCAAAGGTTCTTCTTCTACATTATCACTAAAATCTATAATAGGTCTTTTTTCACTTGGTATTAAGTCTTTATAAGTTACTTCCTTTATTTTTACTCGTAAAATAGAAATAATCTCATTAATATCTTTAGTTTCTTCTATAGTTTTTTCAAAAAGTTCTTGTATTCTGGGAAGTTCGTCTTCTCTGCATTGATCAAAAACATTTTGCTTTAAACATTCATTCCATACTTGTGCCTTATATTCCATTATAATAGGTCATAGTTTATACCATTATATCATTTTATTATAAAATATATTTCGATAAGCATTCATTTTATGGTCACTGATTCGATGAGTCAAAAAATATTGTACTTTATGTTTTTGTTCTAATAACTGTACAATAGTATATAAACAATACATACCACATTCTCCATCTTCATATTGATGCCTCATTTTATTTGTATATACTTTCATATCTATATTTAATTCATGACATTCATTAACAATACGTTTGGTTAATTTATAAATTTGTTTTGGCATTTGTAAACCATTAGAGTCTAAATATAATATATATTTATGCTCTAAATTAATAAACATACATACCCAATGAGAACCACTTTTATCATGGGTATCCAAATTAAAAATTATTCCTATATATTTTTTTTGTTGTCTCAATTGTCCTTTTATACTTAAATTACAAATCTCAGGCCATATACATCTTGAACCATATTTCTCATCAAAGTCAATTGGTGTTGGACCTAAAAATATGAACTGAGGATAGGTCTCCTCATATTGTTTCATTACTTTAACAATATCTACGCTACTTAACCATTCAGATTTATTACTATTCCACGATGAAGGACTAATTGGTGCAAATAAATTCATTTTCATATCAAGTGTATTGTCTACCAAACATTTTTGATGACTGCAAACGGATAAATAACGACGAAGTGTATTTATAATGTTTTTTTTTTTTCGGGTTTTGATTAATTTATGAGGATTTTTTTTATTCCAATTGTCTCTCATATTCATTACTATATCTTCATTCAAACATAAATCATATTTCTTATATTTTGGATGACATTTCAAAAGTTTAAACGTCCTTTTTTTCATATATTATATTTTTATTTTTTAATAAGTCCAAAATAGTTTTTTCTTTAGTTACCATTATCTTTTTGTATTCTTGAATAAACTCATATGATACATCTATTGTTACTGGTTCTTTTTCGTGAAGTTGACCTTCTATAGATACAAGTTGACCTATAAACTCTGAAAATATTTCTTTATAAAAAGAATAATGTGGGTATAGATGTTCAGCATCTTCTTTCATCATATTTTGAACTATATCTAGAATAATGTCTCGGTGTTCTATAAAATTGTATTTTTTTTTCATAGGTTTATGTTTTCGTGAAAAATAATCATGATACATACAATACAAAAGTTTATTCCTTTTTCAAATAATAACGAGTAGAATTATGAAATATATTGGGGTCTAATGTTTTACAAAGACGACTATGAGATGAAGTAAATGATGTATATTGCTTTTCATAATTCATAGGATGGTTATATAAATCACTATTTATGTTCGGGACATATTGAGCTTGAGAATTGCGTTGGAGTGCCATATATTGATTTCTTAAATAACTTTCTAGATCTACTTTTTCTAAACCTTCCTCTGTTGGTCCGCGATATCCTGGATTGAATCCAGATTTAGGATATTTTAACAAAGGAACATTGGACGATACTTTTGGTTCAAATACTTGAAAATCAGTATATTTTGTTGGTTGTGGTCGAAGATCAAAATTAGGTTTCAATGGTTTGTCAGGTATATTTCGGTCATTAATCATTATTATATAAAGATATAAATAATTATTTGTCTTGTATATAATCTAAAATTCGTATCATCAATAATTCTTGATCGTAGAACTTTTGAAATAAAATAATTTTGTCCATTTTTATAGTAAATATCTTATTTTTATAACTTTTACATAATAAATATACTTGGTTGTTTATATATTCTATATTTGTAAGTATAGCACCATTATATAATTTCATATTATTTAGTTTAGTTAAATTAAACCATCTAATATGGTGACCCAATGACAATTCGTCCAATTCATCAACGAATCTATAGTTTTTCAATACTTTATGATAATGTTTCAACTCATTTCGTTCAAATCCCATTTTTTGTAGTATATTGTTTTTAGCGTCTTTTATAATCGACGAATTTAAATAGGTTAATTTTTTTTCATCCATTTCATTGAGCATATGTTGTATTTCATCATTCATATAATTTAACTATTCATTATTTTAAGTTAAAACGTAGATAACCCAAGTGCTTCATTTGCAGCCATAGGTCCTTGGTCTATCATAGGTTCATTTCTTCTGTACATTTTTCCAGTAGTTTCTTCCTTGGTATTTTGCGGATAAGGTTGGTTCACAGGTTCGGGATTAGGAAGTGGTATACTGGGTGGTGTATATATTTCTTCTTCTTCTTCTGTGTTCACATCTTGCATATATTCCTTTTCTAACCCTAAATAAATCATAACTCTCTTAAGAAGTAAATTCACTTTTTTGCTGACATTTGTCTCTAGAGTAAATAAAACAAATAAGAAAGGGATTATAAAATGAAATACATTCATAGTACTATAATTTTCTTTACTGTATGTAGGTATGAACATAATAAAACGATGAATAAACCAAAAAAAGACAATTAATACTACTAATTGTATTAGAACTTCTACCAATATTTCTATATTACCTTTATAAGGGTCAAAGGACGGTAAATAAAGTTTCATCCAATAGACTAAAAGAATAATAGGAACGAACGCCAATCCTATGTATTGGACGATATTCATAATTTCCATTTTATCTTTTTGAGACAACGAAAACATATAACTAAAAAATGATTCGTTATTTCCACCTATCATATTTTTTTCTTGTAGAAATTCTTCATGTTCACAACTTTCCATCTTACTTTATAAAAAGAAATTAAAAATAAAGATAGTATAATTACAATGCTTTCTACCATAATGAATGAAACTTATGATCACCAAGAAAAGCAATATTTAGCCATAGTGAAGGAAATATGTTTGACTGGACATAAAATAGAAGGGCGTAATGGATTCACTTATTCTAAACATGGTGCTTGTATGTCTTTTAGTTTAGAAAATAATACTTTACCTATATTAACTACTAAAAAAGTAGCACTAAAAACTTGTCTGAAAGAACTCTTTTGGTTTTTGTCAGGCTCTACTAATAATGATATATTAAACAAACAAAACGTTCATATTTGGGATCCACATGCCGAAACCTCCAACGATTTAGGACCCATCTATGGACATCAATGGAGACACTTTAATGCCCCTTATGTGGATTGTGAAAGTGATTATACAAATCAAGGCATAGACCAAATACAATATATTATTGATAGTTTGAATGACCCTGAAAAAAGATATTCACGTAGATTAGTGGTGTCTTCGTGGAATCCTTGTCAATTACATCAAATGTCATTACCACCATGTCACATTTTAATGCAATTTCATGTAGTAGAAAATAAACTTTCTTGTTCACTATATCAACGAAGTGGTGATTTAGGTTTAGGAGTTCCTTTCAATATATTATCTTATAGTGCATTGACTCATTTGATCGCACACCATTGTCATTTAGAAGCAAGTGAATTTATTTATCATATTGGAAATGCCCATGTATATGATGATCATTTAGACGCTTTATTAGTACAAGTTGAAAAAGAACCTTATGAATTTGCTAAAGTAGCCATTAATAATCGTTATGATAACATTTCAGATTATAGTCTAAATGATTTTGAGATTACAAATTATAAGTCACACAACTCGGTATCCTTAAAAATGCGTAAATAAATTAATTCTATTATAAATTATTCTTGTATATGAGTGGTACAGCAGCTTTAGCCGCTGCCCGAAGACGACGTGCAGGTGGAGTAAATACACCTGCAAATGTACCTATTACAAGGGCAGATATACCACAACCACCAAAAGTATCTATTAACCCATTACAAATATTACAAACACATGATAAACAATTAACCGTTTTGACAAAAAATGTTGAAACTCTTCAAGAAAAACATACCACAAGTGAAGACGTACTATTTTACAAAGAAAAATACAACAATTTATTGTCCGAAATGACTGAAATGAAAACCAATTTTGTAAAAATGCAAACCTTTTGTATGGAGACCAATATGAAAGTAGAATCCATGAATTCAAGACTAACAGAATTATTAAACTCAAAAGTAAATGAATAAATATATTATTTTATACATCGCTATAAAATGATATAAATACTTATATGAATAAAGTATATGTTAATCAAACTCTGTTTGGTAGTATGGTTAGTATTTACTTATTTGCATATTATCATCCATTTTACAATCACAAAACAAAATACCATATATAGATTGAATGACCCAGTGACGAAGGACATTGTACACCACGAAGTTATGAATAAAATACCATTTTATTTTAGGTGGTCTTTAGACCACTATGAAGTATTTGAACCTAGTGTAAAATATTTTCAGAAACAAAAAAGCATTCATTTCAAAAAATACATTAAATTACATCGTAATTTAGAATGTAGAAATTTTTATAAGGTTGTCAAAGGAAATCCATGGTTTATTTGTATTCATCCAAAATACAAATCAATGTTCAAACATAAAGACCATAACTTTGAACATAACAAAAAAGTAGTCAAACAAATCAAGAGTAATTCATCTTTTATTTCAGTTGTATTAAGTAAAGATGATGTATTATTTTTACCCAATTATTGGTTGTTATTTGTTGTAGCCAAAGAAGAATCGAATATTGAAAAAATACAATATTCAACTATTTTAAATCAACCATGTTTTAAGTTAAAACACTATATATAATTTATAGTCTTTCACTATGAACGAACGGACTCCGTTTTATATAATTACTACTATTTTTTTATTTATTACCATTGTTCTTAGTTTAGTTAGTACCTTTCATTTGAATCAAAATGGCTCAGATTTTTTTCCAAACCCAGGAATCTATAAAGGAAAACCTATACACGATAATAGTTTTATGGATAAGTTATGTTGGTATTTTTCACAAATCACACACCATACTCTATTTTTTTTATTTAGTTATTTTTCTATGGCTTTGTTCAATTACAAGTCGGTTAAATTTTTCAAAATGATAGGTCCACTTTCCCTAACTATAAGTGTTTTGTATTTTTATTTTTTATATCCGAGACAAAAGTTAAAAATTCATCAGTTGTCTTTTTATAGTTTTTTTTCACATTTCATGATTATATTTTTAGTCTTTTGTGAGTTTATGTATATAGATAAATATGAATTTCATGAAACAACCAATTGTTTTATTTTTATCATAACCTCTATTTTATGTATTCTTATCAACTACTATTTAAGAGGTGTCTGGAGTTATGATTTGGTTCATTTAGATCGTTTAGGTGGATGGAAACTCATTTGTGAAACCACCCTTATTATGTATATGTTCAGTGTAATGTTTTATTTGTTCAAATATAAAAATACACCCTATTATGGAATGAATACAATAAATATGATGAAATCGGCATATCCGTTGTATGGACTTATAAACATAGTATATGTATTACTCATTATTAATTATGATAAGTAATTATGATAAGTAATTATATATGTCGGATTGGATACAAATTAGAAAGGCACGTACTTTATTAAAAGGATGTCCTGGGCCACAAGGAATACAAGGACCTCCCATATACCAAGGTAATATAGCTATGGTCGATGCCATTTATGGAAACGATGAAACTGCTTCTGTAAGCGGATCACCATATAAAACAATTGAACGTGCCCTGCAAAATGTTTCTTATGGACAAACCATCTATATATTACCTGGTACCTATACATTAACCAATAGTATACAATTACCAGATGGTATTTCTATACATGGATTGAGTTCACAAACCACTATTATAGAAAGAAATGTGGATACATCCACAACAATGATTTATATGGGTGAATATTGTCTTTTAGAAGGATTAACCTTACATTTGAATTGTAGTGGAAACAGCGATAATGTAGTTTTAAGAGGAATTGTTTTTGATGGAACGTCATCACAAACTTCCAAAATAAGAACAACATATATTTATGTAAACAATCAAACAATGACTTTAAGTTCGAATGTATTTGGAATTGAATTTTTAGGAATAACTGATTTAAATGGATTTTCAAGAATTAGTGTAAAAAATTCTATGATTCATATATATTCAAATGGAAATGGATTGAAACGAGGGATATTGGTATCAGGTACAAATCGTGTCTCCATAAAGGACTCTAATATTTATGTTTATGAACCCACTTCGAATGACTCACTTGGTTCATATGTAGGAGTAGAAACAAACGATATTTCTAACATAGGTACTATTGAATTAAGAAATTCTACTATAGGTGTAGTTTTGCCTATTGATGCTTCATACAATGCTTCGGATATTTTACAAACCAAACCGGAGAATATATTAGTTCCAACCTATTTGATTAACTCTGGTATTCAAATAGGTCCGGGTACCGACTTGTTAAGTAAATCTGCTGGTGGGAAAGGGTTTTCTACTTATGTTTACCCCACTATTATTTATTATGGATTAAAAGGGAACACGAACTCCAATAAAATAGGATATTTGTGGCCAGGAACTCAAATATTTAGTAGTAATTTTCCTGATGATGACGGAATTAATAACGATAACTTACCTGCATATTTTCGTGTTCAACAACCATCCCTTATTTCAGGTTTGTCTTGTTCTACAAGTAGTACGGATGATATAGGCTTTGTACTAATATTTACTATTAAAGTAACTCCTTTCAATAGTTCGATCGTAGATACTTCTTTTTCAGTTACATTGACCGATTCTCAGTTGGATTCGACCTTTTATAATAGTTCGTTTCGTTGTGATACTGGTGACCGAATACATCTATATTTGGATTTTAGTGGAAATACACATACACACGATATAACAGCCCAAATTGATTTATTTTAAGTAGTAACACGATTTGACACTAAACCAAAATAATAATATATTAAACTCTTTACCATATTGTATCTTTTGATATTTATAATAATCATATACACCAACTATACATAAAATTCCAATAAAAATGGCTATGCTATAAATATATTTTCTATAATATTAATTATCTTTATTGGTGATTACATTACGCTTTTGTAAAAATTCACGTTGACTATTTAGTATATACATCAATAATAATAATAATCCTAACACCAAAAGATTCGGGATTAGTTTCATTTTGGATATAATTATAAAGATGAAATATAACCCAAACGCATAGATTAATGTATTAAATATATTACCATTCGACCAATCAACCTTTTCGTGATTTTGTAGTTCACTATAAAACGACCAACCACCTTGTTTAATAATAAAAATAAAAATCAATAAAAATCCTATTATATGCTTTACATATATATATTGTCTTTCAAAAACATTTCTGTTTGACAAGATAGTAGATGTGTGGAATATTTTCCAGATATCAATACAAAACATAAAACAATAAAAATTAGTTCTGTAAAAGGACTACCATTATAATATAAAGATATAAAATAGTATATATTATGTATCGTTTTTTTGTAAATGAAAAAGTAAGATGTTGTGAAACATATGAACCAGTCGACTTATCTTTTGATTCATCTAAATTATTTCATTTAGATGAATTTTACCTTACAAATAATATATGTAGTATTCAATATTCACCTATTCGAAATCAAACCTATATTGCTGGTGTATTGGATATTACCAAAACATATGGACGTAAAAACAATAAATTATTATATTTATGTAGACCAGATGACAAGCGACTACCTTTTTTTTTAGTTACATATGATAAACGACCATCGTTTGATAAATCATTACGATATTTATATGTAACCTTTAAATACAAACATTGGGACAAAGAACATCCACATGGTACATTAACACAAATGATTGGTAATGTAGAAGATATCAATAATATATATGAATATATGCTTTATTGTAAGTCGTTAAATCATCCAATACAACCTTTTACAAAAAGTACTATTTCTCAAATGAAGAAACAAATGCATAATGAATTTGATTCTTTGCCTATTCGCAATGGTCATATTTTTACAATTGATTCGTCTAAAAGCATCAATTATGATGATGCTATTTCGATTCATAATAATGTCATTAGTATTTATATTTCAAATGTACCCATTATTTTAGACCATTATGATTTATGGGATTCGTTTTCCAATCGTGTTTCAACCATTTATTTACCAGATAAAAATCGTTCTATGTTACCCAAAGTATTGACCGAGCGTGTTTGTAGTTTGAACGAAAAAACCAACCGCGTTTGTCTCGTGATGGACATAGAATATGTTGATCATCAAATTAAACGTTCATCTTTATCTATTTGTAATGCTAGAATTTCACGTAATTATTATTTTGAACAAGACAAATTACTCGAACACAAAGATTATAAGCGTATGAAATATATTTGTCAAGTAAACAATTCATATGACCTGATTTCAAAATTAATGATAGATTACAATGAACAATGTGCCATTTTTTTAAAAAAACACCAAATAGGTATTTACAAACAAATGTCTTATGTTTCACCTCATAGTATAGTAGACCGCATTAAAACATTTCAACTATCTTCATCCAATTATCAAATGTTTCAAGAAAATGTCCATTATGCTCAAACTAGTTCACCTATTCGACGATTGGTAGATTTATTGAATATGTATTTGATTTGCGATAAAGAAGGTTTATATAGTTTTTCTTCCAAAGCAGAAGAATTTTATCATCGTTGGATTTCGCAATTGGATTCTATTAATATAGCCACAAAACATATTCGTAAATTGCAATCCAAATGTAAATTAATTTCTATATTTGAAAAGGAACAACACAAAGTATTTCAAGGAACTGTGTTTGGTAAAATATCAAAAAATGAACACACTTATTATTACAATGTATTTTTACCAGAATTAGATATTTGTTCTTCTATGTCATGTAATGAGGATTTGATAGAATATAGCGAATATTCTTTCAAACTCTTTATGTTTAAAGATGAAGCTTTACTAAAAAAGAAATTAAAATTAGTATTACATAAATAATATTAATTCGTTTTTTTAATATATCATTTATTTTTATTGAATTCTATTCTATTTACTATCTATAAAAAAGATTATTATTCAACTTGTTTTACACCTTTGAACATCCATAGTATTTCATTATAATCGTAGCATAAGGGCATTTATGATAGATAAATTAGCTATTCTAAATTTTTTATTTATGATATATTATTTGTATTATAATGTAAGCAATACATTTTGGAATGGATTTATCGTGACGTTGTGTATTATTTGTTTATATTTGATATAATATTATTTTATTATGGTTATGTATTTCAATGTTTTTGTTGTGACCCTATAAATTCGGACTTTTATAATAGTATGGTCCATTATATTACTTCTTTTACACACGCCTTTATTGTGTTTATAAATAAAGAGATTGGTTATTCATAATAAACTTCATTATTTGTTGTTTACCTTGTTTGATTTTATCCAACAACTCATAATTTTCAACGTATTCGCAAATACTTGTAATTTCATTGCTAATATGAATTAATTTCAAACAACATTTAACAAAATCGCCAAGAAAAAACTCGCCTTTGAAATTGCGAATAAATTGTAAGCAACTAGTTTCATCGTTACATTCACTCATCCATGTATAGATATAATCATACATGACATATTGTAGTTCACTATGGTCCATAATTCCCATTTCTTGTTCTTCATAATAATGCATACGTTGTTTTATGAATTCTATATTAGAATCTTTTGGCGCATCTACTTGTTCTGCTTTTAAGTCATAAAAACAACTCAACAACGAAAACAAGGAACATGAAGTATAGTGTTTGAAACCATTGGTTTTATCATATAAATCGCAAAACAATAATAAATGAATTTCATTCACCATACACGCCATTTTACCTTTTTCAGTGAGTATATGGTTTTTCATAAAAAAATTGTCTTCTAGAATACGATATATAGTATCTAACTTTTGATCAATATATGTTTCGGCATAGTTCTTGTATCCTATTTCATTCCTTATTTTTTGTTCATTTTCTTTACGTCGATTATTGTATTCTATAATATCGTCATATTCTTTCATTTTCTTTCTTAATTCTTTTTGTTTTTTGTGACTTGCCAAATCAAAATGGACAACCAATGCCTCGTATTCTTGACAACGAATCATTAACATTTCATCTTCACAAGATTGTTTTAAATCTTGAATCGTTTTATTGCTTCGTTCAATCTCACTTTGAATGTCCATATACATCAAACTTTTTTTTATATAGTCAACGCATTGGTCTTTGGTCATAGAACTATGTAAAACCAATCCATAATTTATTTTAAACTTTGATTTGATATTGGTTTCTTTGTTAGTCATCAATTCTTTATATTCAGATGGTTCCATAGATGAAAATAAATTGGTCAATAAAACCACATATCCAATTTTATCAATATTTCGTCGACCTGCTCGACCACACATTTGTTTAAATTCGTTGTTATATAACATTCGGTAGTGTTGACCATCGTGTTTATGTAGACTTGTAAAACATACTGTTTTAGTAGGCATATTCAAACCAATAGAAAATGTTTCTGTAGCAACCAATACTTTAATATATTTTTTTTCATATAAAATCTCCATCATTTCACGAAAAATAGGAATCATACCAGCATGATGAAGACCAATTCCTTTTTCTAATAGTTTGACATAATGTTCATATTCTGGTAAAATAATATATTCTTTCCAATTAGGTACTCTAGACACTAAAAGTTGCTTACAAACAGGGGCAATATTGTAATCTTTTTCATTATCTTCAAACAAAGGGAATGTAATGTCGTTGGATAACTCCTCAACTTTTTTTCGTGAAAATACAAAGAACAAGGCTGGAAACATTTCTTTTTCGCGTAATACTTTACACAACTGATTCACCACATATTTACGATTTATATGACTATGTTTTACAATACTCATACATTTTTTATTTGTTTTCAAGGAAGTTTCATTCATTGGAGACAAATGATTATAATGTTTTAATAGGAGTTGTTGATCTTCTTTTTTAGACAATTGTGAAATAGATTTCTCAGGAATCGTGAAATATTGATAATATTCTAGTGGAACTACCCTTTGATTTGTACCACAAACCACTATATCTTTTTCTTTGGTGTTTGTCAACCATTTGGAAATATATTCTACGTTACCAATTGTAGCCGATAACATAATCATTTGTACTTGTTTCGGTAAAAACATCATAGATTGTTCCCAAATGGTTCCACGAGATTCATCATTAATATAATGAACTTCATCAAAAATGACACAACCTAGGTCATTTTCAAAATCCATTTCAAAATCCAAATGAGATATGGTATCTTTTCGCAATAATTTGTTATATAAAATCTCGGTGGTCATAATCAACAACTCCCCACCAGGATTATGTTTGTTGTCTCCTGTCAAAATACCAATTTCTAATGTTGTATATTTTTTTACAAAATCAGAATATTTTTGATTACTTAATGCTTTGATAGGTGACGTATAAATCACCTTTTTACCCTTTTTGGTAAAATAGTCAATAGCATATTCAGCTGGTAATGTTTTACCTGATCCAGTATGCGCCGTAATTAAAACATTTTTTCCGTCTTCAATACCTTGGATTGCTTCTTTTTGGAATGGACTCAATATCATACTATACTAATATATATCTTTTGTTTAATATATATTATAATATAATTTTTAAATTTGAAATATATTTTACTGCATTGTCGATTATAATCATTTAAAATACTTTATTAATATCAATATTGTTTATTTCAGTAATAACATCATTTACATGTGAAATGGCTTCTTGTGAATTAACAATTATTGTATTTACACTCGTATTTATAGTTTCTACTAGGTAACCTTTTATATTGGTTAAACTATTATCCAATAAGTTATTAAAAAAAGGATCTATGGAGACAAAAGATAGATCATTTAAAATCCTATTGTATGTATTTATTGTAGAAATCAATAAACTATTATATATACTATTTAAGGATTTGTCTATTGAATCAAATGATATTTGTTCTAAAATATCTTTATACTCAATCAATGTAGAAATTAATGAACTATCATATATAC
>JGI26082J51739_10000091_pt1 | contig 49664 bp, 44 predicted proteins | sample SaaInl5LU_22_DNA_FD_51739 | JGI IMG/M metagenome (IMG submission 51739)
TGACTTGATCCTCGAAAATCTTACTCACGAGATAAGCCCCTGCCGCTACGGGAATGCCGCCCGCCAGTGCGGCTACCCACGGAATATTGTCAGCTAAGGGCAGAGTCACGACGAGCTCACCATCAATGGTTTGATGCACAAGATCTAAGTCGCTATCGATTTGAAAGCCACCACCGCTTCCATCCACCTTGAAGCCCGGAATGATTATCTGCCCCGGTTCGAAAATGAACTCGCCGCGTGCAGATTTGAAGGCCACACCGGGGTCAAATAATCGTGTGACATTGGCCCGCTCAAACAAGCCAGCAAGGTTTAATACGCTCAGTACTCGAATAAACCCCGAGGCCCCTGCGGGTACCGGGAGAAATGCGCCCTCGCGCAATAACAGATCAACGCTGCCACTTAGGTTATTCAAACTTATGTCGAGTGGCGATCCGGCCCAATTCAGCGAACCGCGAGCAGTGCCGCTGTCGGATTGCACAACGGGATCACTCCCTAGCTCACGAATTGATCGACCTATGTCACCCAGTTGTGCGGCCACATTCACAGCCGTACGGTAATTCCCATCGTCACCTTTTGACCACGTCAAGTCATTGCCGTCTAATAAGTCGACATCGACGAGATTGCCGCGAATACCGCTCGCCACCAAACGTTCACTGCTCGAATCCAGACGAAACGTGGCGGCGCCCAATGGCTGCTGCCCATAGGTTACGTTCGCTATCACTACATCAATGGGCGCATTAAGATCAGGTGGCGTAAACACCATTGGGCTATCAAGCTCAGTGCTTAGCTTTGTCGGCAGACGATCGAGATCGATAGTATTAATAATTAAACTCGAGATACCCTCTTCGTGCGGCAGTGTGAGTTCAGCATCGAGCCAGTCGGCACTGATACCGAGCATATCCCAGCCTAAATGAGGCTCTAGATCGAGCTGGACAGGCCCCACATCAACGCCACCCAGCAACACTTCCGACGCTAATAAATCACTAATATTGACGGGCACTCTACGACCGGACCGTCGCCACATGGGGCCGATAATCCGACAAAGTAGACAACCAGGGCTCAAGCTCGAGCTTTGGTAGAAAGCCCGTTACGAATAACCCCTCTCGGACCTCGAGATTCGGGAGCTCGATGTGTCGAGTCCGAGGGGTAAGGTCTAACGTAGCCCCGATAACAGCACCGCGCTCTCGGTACATCTCAACGGTACCTACCCCAAACCAAAATCCGCGCCATGCTGCGTCAGGACTCAAGTCGAACTCTACTGATAAAGGTGCCGCCCTACCCGCAGGCTTAGCAAGAGGCGCCGGCAAGTCGATAGCCGTTTCGGCCAGTGTCGTGCTCACTCGCACCAAGGAGTGTGCGCCAATATCGATATCGACGTTTAAATCGATCGTCCCTGATGCCGGTTGCCGTAGTGACACAGGATCAATAGCCGCGAGATTGAACAGCCAATCTGTCACCGCAACGGCCGGTAAAGAGGTCTCGACATGTCCGGCAAAAACACTGTCACCCACGAGAGATGCATTCTCTGAACCGATGGCAATATTTAGGGGGTGATCAAACACTTTAGCCTGTAGATTCTCACCACCGAATCCGGTGTCAGTACTAAAAGTCAGCGTTCCCGAAAGCTCATCGATAGCAAGATCAAGAAGCTGGGAGTTCACCGTTGAGTCTACAATGTTTGCCGAAAATTCAACGTCAGGCTCAGCCGATAGGTTCAGAACATTGATGCCCACCAGCACGTCACCCGCCAACGTGCCGTCAACAGAAAGATCGGCAAGCAATCCCGGCGCTTGCTGGGAAATAGGCGAATGTTTCAACCAATCTATGACGGCGCCAGCCTGCCCGGAAAATTGGGCACCAATCTGAAGCTCACCCTGCCCCGCTGCGACATCAACCTCAACAGACATGTCAGCGAGATCCACTCCATCCGACTTACCCTGAGATGCCCAAACGCTGATTCGATTGGTGTCAATATACGCGGTCGCCGATCCATCAACGAGATTGGGCCATGCGGGGTGAAAGTCGATTGCGGCATTATTAAGATCGAGACCGAGCTGCATAACTTGCTCGGCCTTGCCATAATTTTTAAAACCACCGCGCCATACAAACGCCGCGGTATTGATGTCTGCACTGGGAACCAAGGACGCTAGCCACGCATATAAGCCCTCATTCAGACGTGTCGGGACATAGCGGGCTTCAAGGTCTTCGGATGCATCCGTCACTGCCGCGCTCAGATACATAGCCAGAGGACTTTCTTGCTGCCCTTGAAGGCTGAGGGGAATGTCGATACCAAATAACACACGCGTGCTGTGAGTCTCAGCTACCGCGTCAAATACCCCGCCCTCAAGAAACAAGGCACCTGCGCTCCAGCGCCCCTCCAGCTTTCCACGCGCCGTTTCAAACATCAGCGCCTTGTCGTATACCTTTGGCAAATCCAAACCAAAATTTACTGTATCAATCCATGCGACGGCGCCCTCGTGCGTTGCCTCAAGGGTCGCATCAATACCGTAAAGCCCGGGGACCCCACCATAAGGGTAGGTTGTTGCATCCTTAACTTCCGTTACCAGCGACCAACCATTTAGCGGGTCGCGTACGTCAGTCACTGAGGCTCTTAGCGCTGTTACCTGCCCCTCAGGCGCTAGCGTATCGACGACTTTGGCTGCCCTGTCAGGTAATAATTTCGATGCCAACAACACTTGGCTAAAAGGCGTCACATCGAAAGGGTCAAGCGCTAACGCTAAGCTACCGTCTATTACATCAACCTGCGCTCTAGCAAGTGATGCCTCGTGATTATCTTGGGTTAGATTGATATTTTGCAGCCTAAGACGCCACCCGTTGTCAGTCTGGCGCAAGCGGGCGCTGGTCGTTAACGATGCAAGAGAGGCGCTGTTATTGGGCTGATTCTCGCGGGCCAAGTGAAGATCAGAGAGCCCTGCCTGCACAGTAAAAACAGGATCACCCGACCGTATGGTGAGCCAAAACCGCGTATCAATCTGCGCTGTTATGGGCAGATCTAATCGAGCCAGTAGCGGATTTAAGTCACCAACGACGAACCCATGGTAATCGCCACTAAACGTATCGAAACGAAGGGGGTCACCGATTCCTCGACCTTCGATCCTCGCCATTAAGCCATTGCCATCACTTAACGTCACTCGGACATCGCGCAAACTGCGCTCTCTGTAGAGTTCAGCGTCCATAGCCATTGCCATTGTTCTCTGACCAGAAACCAGGGCAATCTGTGCGTTAGTTATAGCAACCTTGCGGAAACGNCGGAGAATATCTGCAAGGGTTGATAGATCGGTGCGTGACTCCGTTTGCGTGTCACTGTCAGNATGGAACTCAACTCTCATACCCTCGAGCAATAGACCACCCAAGCGCGGCTGCAGCGCCAAAAGCGAGTCCCACATATCGATACTCAGAATAGCGTTGTCGACCGCCATACTGCTTTCTGCGGGGCCTGGCAGCCGTAACGCTAAGTCTTGCAAGACCAGCTGGGGTGTAAAACCAATGAGCTCACCGCTGAGTTCACCGATCTCAATGCGAGCACCAATTTGTTCAGATAACACGTCGTTGAGCGCACTGCGGTAACTCGGCAATAGCCCCAGCATGACTCGGGCTGCAGACACATACACAGCAAGCACNACGATGGCGACAATGAGGAGCTGCCAAATAAAGCCACCTAGCCCTCTGTGAATACGCTCAATCATCAATGCTCAATGCCCAGTCAGGGGCAATCCCGAACGACGCTAACAGCTCTCGAGTTTCCACCAGCGGCAATCCTACAACTGCGGAATAACTACCCTCAATGCGCGTAACAAAACTCCCTGCTCGACCTTGGATCGCGTAAGCGCCTGCTTTATCCCATGGCTCGTCAGTGGCCAAATACGATTCAATAAGCTCATCGCTCAAGGTCGTAAATGTCACCCTGCTTGTCACCAATATGTCTTTATAACGCTCACCTCGACGCGCCGATACCGCTGTCAGCACCTGGTGTTCGCGGCCCGACAAACTGCGCAATATTGTCTTAGCGTGATCATAGTCGAGTGGCTTACCTAAAATGTGCNCATCGAGACTGATTGTCGTATCCGCGGCTAGAACAAGCGCGTGATCTTGCGTTCTTTCTGCACAAACGCGTGCTTTTTCATGGGCCACACGGGAGACGTAGGTTTGGGGNAATTCTTGAGGCAATACGCTCTCGTCAATATCTGCGGGAAAGGTTGAGAATTGATGCCATAAAAGGCTAAGCAACGCTTTTCGCCGAGGACTCGCTGATGCCAGAATTACATCCACTATTCGACCTCGTAGTATCGGCGCAGTCCCCGCAAACTATTTCGCACGAGGGGCCAAAACAGTATCGTCGCCGGTAGCGAGTAGATGAACCCCAAACCTGTCCCAGCCATTCCCAAAAAGCCATGTAACCAGCGCTCAATGATCAATGCTAAGCCCACGAGTAATCCCATCGCGACGCTCTGCAGTACCGTGTCGAATTGCCTTATTCGCTGATAGTTAAGCAATATGAACAAAGTGCTGATGACCGCTCCGAAGCCGAGCGCCCCAACGGCAGAGCCGTTGATGATATCGAGGGTGAGCCCAGTCACCGCAGCGCTAAAAATACCGACTCGATGCGGCAATGCTAGATTCCAGTAGAAGAGTACAAGCAATGGCAATTCAGGACGAAACCATCGCCAGCTGAGCGGTAATGGCGCGACATAGAGGATGAGCCCCACGAACAACGATGACCAGATTACCCAGCGCGCGTGTGCATTCTTCACGGTGTAACAGTGGCGTCAGCCGCCGCGTATTGAGCGATGAGAACATGCCGACCGCGATCGAGATGAGCGAGCGGCACAGCCGTAACGGTCGCGAAAGCGGCACCTGGAGCAATATAAATGTCGGTCACCGTAGCAACTGGATAGCCCGGAGGGAACCGGCCACCTAAGCCTGAGGTAACCAGCACATCGCCAATACGAATATCGGTTGTCGCCGCGAGATGCCGAACGATTAATTGATCAATATCGCCAACACCTGCTACTAGGGCCCGAACACCACTCCGAACAACCTGAACCGGGACCGCATGAGTTGAGTCNGTAATTAGCATCGCTCTGCTGGTCGTGGCCCCCGTCGTCACAACTTGGCCCATGAGTCCGGCCGCACCGAGGAGCGCCTGACCGTTGGCAACACCCTGGTCGCTGCCTTTATCGAGCACCAGTAAATGTCGCACTGGATCCGCAGAGACAGAAATAATCTCGGCGACTATGACATCGCCTTCGATCAGTTCGGAGGAATTCAACAAGGCGCGGTAGCGGCTGTTCTCTGCAAGCACTGACACTAAGCGCTGTGCTTGCCCCTGCATAACCAGATTTTCTTGGCGTAAACGCCCGTTCTCTTCCTGTAAGGCCCGTCGGCTTTGGAAATAACCGGTCAGTCCGCGCCAAGCATCTCGTGGCGCGACAGCAATCTCATAAACGGTGGCAGTTGCATCGATCATAATCGTTCGAAGCGGCGCTATACGTGGGTTTTCTCGAAACACAAATAAAGCACTGAGGCACAGGGCCAACACAACCAGCAATCGCCAGCCTACGTATTTTTCCTGCAAAAAAAGCGGTTTGATGTCTCACTCTCCAGAGGTGTCAGTCCGCAACGGTTTGCGTCACTCAGTTGACAGTAAATCGAGTGCGTGGCGATCCATAAGTTCCAAGGCCCGACCACCACCACGAGCGACACAGGTGAGTGGCTCATCGGCTACGAGCACCGGCAAGCCTGTCTCGTCAGCTAGTCGACGGTCTAGATCTCTCAACAGCGCACCGCCACCTGTCAGGACAATGCCTGACTCTGCAATATCTGCAGCTAATTCGGGGGGAGATTGCTCCAGCGCCATGCGCACCGCGCGTATAATGGCGTCAACAGGATCTTCAAGCGCGTCACGTATCTCATCACTGTTCAAGGTGAAGCTTCTAGGCACACCTTCGGCAAGGTGGCGTCCACGCACATCGATCTCACGCAGCTCGCTGCTCGCATAGGCGCAGCCGATCTCTTGCTTGATACGCTCAGCCGTCGCATCACCTATTAAACTGCCGTAGCGACGTCGCACATACGACACGATGGCTTCATCAAACCGGTCACCACCCACGCGAATCGAATCGCGATAGACCACCCCATTCAAAGAAATAATGGCTACTTCAGTGGTACCACCACCGATATCTACCACCATGCATCCGGAGGCTTCTTCGACGTTGAGGCCTGCACCAATCGCCGCTGCCATGGGCTCCTCGATCAAGCGTACTTCTCGCGCACCTGCGCTCAAAGCCGACTCGCGAATCGCGCGACGCTCTACCTGCGTCGACATACAAGGGACACANACNAATACCCGAGGACTCGGTCGGATGAATTGGGTTTCATGTACTTTGGCGATGAAATGCTGAAGCATTTTCTCTGTGACTTGGAAATCCGCGATAACGCCATCCTTGAGCGGGCGAATTGCTTGAATATTGCCTGGCGTTCGNCCCAGCATACGCTTGGCTTCCCGACCGACCGCTTCGATGGATTTCACACCGTTGTGTATGCGAATAGCAACAACGGAGGGCTCGTCAAGGATGATGCCTTTGTCCTTGACGTAAATTAGAGTGTTTGCGGTTCCAAGATCAATCGATAAATCGTTGGAAAATAGGCCTCGAAGGCGCTTAAACATGTCGTTATCCCAGTGCTATCTGGTCGGGTATCGTCTCGGTAAATTCGACAACACTCTCCCGGTAAAAGTCGGTATCGCTTGCTCCTACGGTAACCTTCGACACAATGACGGCTAAATTCTAAAAATGGCGCCAAAAATCAAAGGCTTCATGGGGCAAGTTAAGGTAGAGAATGTAACAACCAAGGGGTTTTTGGGCAAGGTGCAATATGATAGCGTCCGCATTCTCCCAAAGTATTTGGATTATCCTATGTCGGTCTCCCCAGCGGATGTTGCCCAGGTGGCGCAATTGGCGCGTCTTAAAATTCCCGAGGACGCTCTCTCAGACGTCACGGATCGTTTCAGTCGAATTCTCGACATGGTTGACGAACTGCAGCAAGTCGACACGCAAGGTATCGAGCCGATGTCAAACCCGCATGACATGGTGCAGCGTTTGCGCGCTGATCAAGTCACAGAGCCAGATCAGCGCGAGGCCCTTCAGTCAGTGAGCCCTGCGGTTGAGCAAGGCTACTTTCTGGTGCCAAGGGTGATCGATTAATGAACCATTCAGATCTCAGTTACGCCAGCGCAAAAAAACTCTCGACAATGCTGAAGCAAGGTGACGTCTCAGCACTGGAACTGACGAGCCATTTTCTCGATCGCATACGCCAACTCGACGGGCCGCTAAACAGCCTGATTACCGTTTCTGAGGAGCATGCGATCACAGCGGCCAAGGCCGCTGACAAGGCTCTGTCAGACGGCACCGCCACACCTCTCACTGGCATCCCTCTGCTGCATAAAGATATTTTTTGCACCAAAGGTATCAAGACGACTTGCGCCTCGCACATGCTCGATAACTTCGTCCCACCGTACGATGCGACGGTTGTGAGTCGCCTAAATGCGGCGGGAACGGTCACGCTCGGTAAAACGAATATGGATGAGTTCGCTATGGGCTCGTCGAACGAAACCAGCTTTTATGGCGCAGTCGCCAACCCTTGGGACACCGATCGCGTTCCCGGTGGCAGCTCTGGCGGGTCTGCGGCAGCCATAGCCGCAGGTTTTGCGCCGTTAAGCACAGGCACTGATACTGGCGGCTCCATTCGCCAACCTGCCGCTCTGTGTGGCATTACCGGGCTTAAACCTACCTATGGACGGGTATCACGCCGAGGCATCATTGCTTTTGCGTCGTCCCTCGACCAAGCAGGGCCCATGACACGCAGTGTCGAAGACGCGGCAATGATGCTTAATGCAATGTGCGGCATTGATGAGGGCGATTCGACATCAGCGGACATAGCAGTCCCCGATTTTACGACCTTATTGGAGCAAGACATTGCGGGCCTGCGCATCGGACTGCCTAAAGAGTACTTTAGTAGCGACCTTGACGCTCAAGTCAGCGCACAGATTCATGCCGCGCTGGCAGAGCTTGAAAAAGAAGGCGCGACGCTTGTCGACATTGAGCTGCCGCACACACATCAAGGGATAGCGACTTACTACGTTATTGCGCCAGCAGAAGCATCGGCCAATTTATCGCGCTACGACGGCGTACGCTTTGGTCATCGGTGTGATAACCCCAAAGATCTCATGGATTTGTATGAGCGCTCACGGAGCGAAGGTTTCGGCGATGAAGTGCAACGCCGGATTTTAGTGGGTACCTACGCGCTATCGACAGGCTTTTACGACGCCTATTTTAAGAAGGCACAGCAGGTGCGGCGTATTATCGCCAACGACTTCCAGCGAGCGTTTGAGCAAGTCGATATCATCGCGGGACCGGCGGCACCAAGCGTTGCGTTTAAAAAAGGCGAAAAAGCCGCCGACCCCCTCGCAATGTACATGGAAGATGTCTATACCCTGTCGGTCAACTTAGCAGGGCTGCCGGGCATGTCGGTACCCGCGGGCATGCTTGATGGCCTCCCAATAGGCCTGCAGCTCATTGGTCGTTCATTCGACGAACAAACGCTGCTCAACGTGGGACACCGCTTTCAACAGCGCACCGATTGGCACCTCAATACACCAACGCTTGCAGGAGCCATATCGTGAAGTGGGAAGTCGTCATGGGGCTAGAAGTGCATCTACAGCTAGCTACCAAGAGTAAAATTTTTTCAGGCGCCGCCAACCGCTTTGGCGCCGAACCCAATATTCAGGCCTGCGCAATAGATCTCGGCATGCCGGGCATGCTGCCGGTGCTGAACGAGCAAGCCCTGCAATACGCAGTAATGTTTGGCTTAGGTGTTGGCGCGGCTATTGGCAAGCGCTCCGTCTTTGATCGCAAGAACTACTTCTATCCCGATTCACCAAAGGGTTACCAAGTTAGCCAGTTCTTTGAGCCTATTGTTGGGGAGGGCTTATTTGATGTCCCCATGTCTGATGGCAGCCTTTATCCGGTCCGCATTACCCGCGCGCACCTCGAAGAGGACGCCGGCAAATCGGTACACGACGCCTTTGCAGATCAGACGGGTATTGATCTGAATCGCGCCGGCACACCGCTGCTAGAGATTGTAACTGAGCCCGACTTTAGGACCGCCGAACAAGCGGTGGCATACCTCAAAGCATTGCACTCACTGGTCACCTACCTCGGCATCTCTGACGGCAACATGGCCGAGGGATCCATGCGCTGTGATATTAATATCTCATTGCGACCTGAGGGCACTGACGAACTGGGAACGCGCACCGAAATAAAAAACGTAAACTCATTCCGCTTTGTAGAGCGCGCAATCGAAGTCGAAGTCGAGCGACAACGAGATATCCTCGAAGACGGCGGGCGTATCATTCAAGAAACCCGCCTCTACGACGCCGATAAAAACGAAACACGGTCGATGCGCTCTAAAGAAGTCGCTAACGATTACCGCTACTTCCCTGAGCCTGACCTCCTCCCTATTGTGATCGACGACGACTATATTGAGTCCATTCGCGAGTTACTTCCCGAACTTCCGGGACCCAAGCGCGCCCGCTTCGTTGATCAATACGGCCTGGGTGACTACGACGCCGCGCTGCTCGTATCCACGCGTTCTATGGCCGATTATTTCGAAGCCACCGTAGCGGCCAGTGACGAGGCGAAGCTTTCGGCCAACTGGATTCTCGGGGATTTGTCCGCAGCTATGAACCGCGATGAGCTCTCGATCGAGGAATGCCCCGTATCTCCCGAACTCCTCGCAGGACTCGTAACACGTGTTGCCGACAACACCCTATCGAGCAAGCTTGCAAAGCAAGTGTTCGAAGGATTGTGGCAGGGAGAAGGCAGCGCCGATGACATCATCGAGTCACGCGGACTGAAGCAAGTCAGTGACAGTGGTGCACTCGAGGCAATGGTCGATGAAGTGATTGCGAATAACCCCGCGCAAGTCGAGCAGTATCGCGCAGCGGATGATGGAAAACGGAAAAAGCTCTCTGGCTTTTTTGTGGGGCAAATAATGAAGGCCTCAAAAGGCCAAGCCAATCCGCAAATGCTCAACGAGCTACTGAGCAGAAAACTCGATAGCTAGCGATTGTCATAGGGCACTCGCCCTTTCATGAATTTCTCTCTATTCTCGCGTTTCTTATCCGCGCTTTTCTTCATCAACAAATACACCGCGCCGGTGCCACCATGGACCGGCTGCGCCGAATGAAACGCNTGCACATCATCGAGATCTTGCAGCCATTGGTTGACGTAGCCTTTCAGGACAGCCGTGCGTTCAACCTCGGCTTTGCGCTGGCCTTTGCCGTGCATGATCAACACCGTCCGCAAGCCAAGTTGCATAGCGTCTTTAACAAAGCCAAGGACCTCGTCCCGCGCCTCCTTCACCGTCATACGGTGTAAGTCGAGGCGCGCCTCGATATCGTATTTACCCATGCGTAACTTCTTATAAACGCCATTCTGAATACCTGGACGCTTGAAATCCAAGACATACCAAGCATCTAAAGGCTCAATACCTTGGTCAGCAAGCGGGTTCATGGTTTTATCGAGCACACCCGAGGCCGCAAGACGGCGCTGCTCGGTATTGGCAGATTCGGGGCGCTTATCCAAACGCTCCCTAGGCTCAGGCTTTAGCGGCTTTACCCCCGCCATCTCCTCAAAAAATAATTCATCGTCTGCCATGTGATTTCCTTTGCCGTCAGCTACTGGCAGTATACTGTTACCGAGATCAAGGAGGATCACTCATTATGAAAGGAAATTTGCTTACTGGCGCAGGCTACTTCTTCCGAGGCTTGAGCATGCTGCCTGAAAAAGGCATTCGCAGCTTCGTTGTACTCCCCCTCGCTGCCAATATCATTCTTTTCGGTGTACTAGGAAGCTTAGCTTATGACTACGTTCAGTCACTGATAACAAGCATAGAAGCAGCGCTTCCCGACTGGCTCGGCTTTCTGACTTGGCTACTCATTCCACTGCTTTGGCTGGCGGGCGGACTCCTGACAGGCTACGCATCAACGCTGCTTGTACTATTGTTTACCTCGCCCTTTCACTCGTTGCTCGCTGAAAAAGTCGAGGAGCGAGTGACAGGCAAGCAAGTACCCGCATTAGAGGGTTTTCTTCCAGCCCTGCTCGAGATACCGCGAGGTATCGTCAAGGAAATCAGTAAATTCGCCTACTATGTTCCTATGGCTCTGTTCGTCCTCGTGCTTTCGTTCATACCTGGACTGAACACATTGTCACCGCTTTTGTGGTTTTTACTGGGTGCATGGATGATGAGCTTGCAGTTTCTTGACTACCCTATGGATAACCACCGTTATCCCTTCAAAGAGGTGCGTCATGCGTGCGCAGCGAGGCGCTTAAGCAGCCTCGGCTTCGGCGGCATGGTCGCGTTTATTTCAGGTATACCCTTCGTCAACCTAATCGTTGTTCCAGCGGCTGTGGTGGGAGCCACCCTCCTCTGGTGCGAGGAGCTTGGCCCCGACAGTCAGTGATCTCATTGCTTCAAGGGCGCTAAACGCAATCATTAACAAAAAATANCAATACGCATTTGATAATGCTTATCATTTGTGTATGATTCCGAGCCCAGCGNTTAATGGATCTCGGAGACATCCCCATGCCTTCTCGTCGCAATATCGTCATAGTGGTATTGGTGGCTATCGTCAGTGCCTCGAGTGCTCTAGCGCAAGACGTAACCACCTCCGATACGCGAGAGCTCGTCATAGAGCAGGTACTTGTGCGCGGCGCTTATTTTGGCAAGCGCGTGGCCTCAGGCGTAAAAACTCCGACATCGTTATTGGACATACCGCAATCCGTCTCATTGATGACCGCGGAACAGATCAATGACCAGGCGATGACTAGCATCGCGGAAATCATGCAATACACGCCAGGGGTCAGTATTGGCAAGGCGAAGACCACAGAGATCAAATTACCATTCGCGGCCAAAATACGACCGCCGACTTCTTCATCGATGGGTTGCGTGACGACATTCAGTATTTCCGCCCACTCTATAACCTTGAGCGCGTTGAAGTCCTGCGTGGATCTAATGCCTTGCTATTTGGTCGCGGCGGCGGCGGCGGCGTGGTTAATCGCGTCAGCAAAATGGCGCAAACAGAGCAGAGCTTCGTTGATATGTCAGGCGGCGTCGATTCATTTGGTGCCAATATAATGACCGTCGATGGCAATCTGAGCCTGAGTGACTCGCAGGCTCTGCGTCTCAATACCATGATCGAGAACATCGATAACCATCGCGACTTCAAAGAGGGTGAACGCTGGGCATTCAACCCCACATATACCTTGCAACTAGCGGAGGGAACCACACTGGTCGCGTCCTGGGAGCGAGTCGACGATCAGCGCGTCGTAGACAGAGGTAATCCCTCATTGAATGGCGCGCCGTTAAAGGGCTACGACGAGACGTTCTTCGGCAGTCCAACCCTGAACAACACCACATTTGAGGGCGATATTTTCCGACTGCGCGCTGATCACCGACTCAACAACGAATGGTCGATGAATGCGACCATTCAATACGCAGACTACGATAAGTACTACCAAAACCTGTACCCCGTCGATTTCGATGACGTCGCCTCGACCGTAACGTTAGACGGCTATGACGACACTACGTCCCGCAAAAACAATTTGCTACAACTCAATCTTATAGGCCAGCTGTCCACTGGAGCACTCGAACACACGCTGCTTGCAGGTGCGGAATTTGGGGATCAAGAATCGGCAAACAGCCGACGAGACGCGTATTTTTTTGACTCACAAGATGACCAAATAACCTTTAGATTCACCGACCCACTCAACATTCCTGGCGTGACCCAGACGGAACCTGTGCGTGATACTCGCTCCGATGTCAGCTTCACTTCACTATTTATACAAGATGAAATCCGTCTCAATGACCAGTGGTCTGTCGTGGCGGGTCTTCGCTGGGACGAGTTTGAGATTGATGTACTCGACGCCATCGAAGTTAACGACGGTGTCGACGATGGCCACACTGGGATTTTAAGCAGCAAAGACCGCGAAGTGTCCCCACGAGCAGGTATCATCTACAAACCCACGGACACCACGTCCCTTTATGGTAGCTACAGCGTCACTTTTTTGCCGCGTTCAGGCGATCAATTCCTAAGCCTTACGCCAACCACTGCCAATCTCGCGCCCGAAGAGTTCGAGAATGTAGAAGCCGGCCTCAAATGGAGTCCATCCGATAGGCTCAGCATTACCGGTGCTATTTTTGAGATAACACGGGAAAATGGCACCGCAGTCGACCCTACTAACCCGGAGCGTAGTGTTTTAACAGGCACCAAGACGCGCGGCATTGAGTTACAGGTCGCCGGTGCCTTAAATGCCAACGTCATGATCAACGCGAGCTACACGTACCTGGACGGTAGTGAGCTGGGGCGCTTTACTGAAGGTAACGCGGCGAATCGCGACCTCGCTCAGCTGCCTGCCAATAAGTTTACGTTGTGGGGTGACTGGACACTCAGCAGTCAATGGCGCGCAGGATTGGGGCTACTGTATCAGGATGATCAATACGCAAGTCTCAGTAATGCGGTAACACTGGACGCCTTTACTCGCGTCGATGCGGCTGTATTTTGGGACGTCAGTCCATCCCTCGCGCTGCAGCTGAACATTGAAAACCTACTCGACGAAAATTACTTCCCGGCGGCACACAACGACAACAACCTATCCGTTGGCCGGCCTCTCAATGCCCGACTAACGGTGCGGTATCACCTCTAAAGATTGATTAGTCCAACAAACCTTCGGGAGGTGGGGTGCATTTCAGCTTTTCACCAAGCAATGCTTCTATGTCAGGGAGCAGAAAAGCATCGTCCTCGCTGGCAAAACTAATGGACGTCCCTTTTGCACCGGCTCTCCCGGTACGACCAATACGGTGAACATAATCTTCAGGGTCTTCAGGCAAATTGTAATTGACGACATGGCTTACACCATCGACATGGATACCGCGGCCGGCGACGTCAGTCGCGACTAGCACTGCAATCTTACCTTCCTTGAACTGCGCTAGCGTTTTGGTGCGCTTAGCCTGTGTAATCTCGCCAGAAAGCATGCCACAGGAAACCCCAGCCTTGCGGAGCTTTTCATGAACGTTACGCACTTGGTCACGGCGGTTAGCAAATACAATCGTCGACACAGTCTCTGGCTCGCGCAACACGTTAACCAGCACCCGCATTCGCTCGTGACTCTCACAAAGCCACACTTGCTGATCAACGGACGCTGTGGCAACTCGCTCAGGCTCAATTTCTACTGTGATCGGCTCAAACGTCCACTGCTGCGCCAAGTTGAGAATGTCAGGAGTAAACGTCGCAGAGAAAAGTAAAGTCTGGCGATCTTTCTTCTGAGGAGTAGCGCGAACGATACGCTTCACCTGAGGAATGAAACCCATGTCGAGCATTCGATCTGCTTCGTCGAGAACAAGGGTCTCAACGTTATCAAGGAACAAGTCCCGACGCTGCAGAAAGTCAATTAACCGCCCCGGTGTCGCTACAATTAAATCAACCACCTTAGACGTAACTTGATGAAGCTGTTTTTGATAGTCCGCACCGCCGATTAAAGTGACCGTATTAAGCCCTGTGTGTTGCGCTAAATCAGCGGCATCGGCCGCTATTTGCATCACCAACTCACGCGTCGGCGCAATGACGACGGCGCGTGGTTCCGCCAAGAAGCGCTCACCTTCGATGGGGTGGCTCAACATGTCGTTAAACAGTGTGATCAAAAACGCAGCTGTTTTTCCAGTACCCGTTTGCGCTTTTCCAATGGCATCGTAGCCTTGTAAGGTATGGGGTAGTATCTGCGCCTGAATAGGAGAACAATACTGGAATCCGAGTGCCTCAATCCCTCTTAGTAGCGTGGGATGCAGATCGAGATCATGGAAACGCGTTTTACCCTCCTCGGGCGGAACAACAAATTGTTCGGGGGTCCAGTTGGTATCACCGGATGCTTGCTTAGATTTACTCAAAAGAAATAACTCGACAGAACATGAAAGTGAGCCGGAGTCTACCACAGCCAGACGCTCACGAAGTTAAGCTGACTACGCTTGCAAATCCCGTCACCGATAAGAGACCAAGTGCTAATGTTTCCAATTCCACCACTACATGAACTGCGAACTGAATTGCAGCACACGTGGAAGATCGCCTGGCCCTTGTTCATTGCTCAACTGGCGCAGATGGGGACAGGTGTGGTCGATACGATCATGGCAGGCCGCTATGATCATCAAGATTTAGCCGCTATTGCTGTGGGGTATAATATTTGGCTACCCGCGTACCTGCTAGTTCTCGGCGTGTTGTTTGCCAACTCGTCAATCGTTGCGCAGGACTTCGGCGCCCATAGGCTCAGTAAAATTCGCGCCCAACTTCCCCAATCGCTGTGGGTAGCCGTCGCTCTCGGCTTGTTCGTCGGCCCCTTGGTGTGGTTTAGCAGTCCGCTGATGAGTCTCCTCGAGTTAAACGCCGCCACCCATGAGAAGGCGCTGGCCTACACGCGCATGGTTGCGCTTGGAATTCCAGCGGTCGGCATTTTTCTTTCGCTTCGATTCCACACTCAAGGTCTGGGCATCACAAAACCCTTTGCTGTCGCAAGCGTCATTGGTTTTCTTGCCAACATCCCTTTGAACCTCGCTTTTATCTATGGGCTTTGGGGGGCACCCGAGCTGGGCGCAGAAGGATGTGGAATCGCAACAGCTATTTCCATGTGGCTTAGCCTTGTGCTCATTTTGGGCTATGTGCTGTATGACAAGAATTTGAAGCCCTATTTGCCAGACTGGCGACCAACTGCACCCAACTGGACAATTATTCGTGAGATTTTGGCGCTGGGCATTCCCATTGGACTAACTTTCTTTCTCGAAATAGGCGTGTTCAGTCTTATCGCCCTACTGGTTGCCACGCTCGGCGATACCGCCATGGCATCGCATCAGATAGCGTTCAATATTTGGGATCTGTTCTACATACCTATGCTGGCTTTAGGCACCGCCATGTCGACGCGCATGGGGCATGCCATTGGTGCTGGCGATGCGAAGGGTATTTATCGCGCGCTCTGGGTGAGTTGTCTCGTCGCAACGGCAGTAGCGCTCGCAACAACGCTAGTGCTGCTAACCGCTCCGGCGCTCATCATAGCGATCTACACCGAATCGCCAGAAATTCAGGAACTCGCGACGCGCCTGATACGTCTAGCGGCATTTTTTATTCTCATCGACGCTGTACAAATTATCGGCTCATTCGTTCTGCGTGCATTCAAAGAAACACGCTTTCCGTTCGTCGCTATGGTGGTTTCATATTGGCTTGTCGCCTTACCATTAGGCTGGTTGCTTGGGTTTGAATGGGCGGACAACATGAGTGACGGGGCTGCGGGCTTTTGGTATGCCACTATCGCAGGGATCACTGTCTGCTCGTTAATGATTGTCTTACGTGTTTGGGTCATTCTTAAACGCCCGCTGCCAAAGGCCTCAAACTTTAAACCCGATAACGTCACCGGACTGCCTGACAACGCGCTCTAGCGCTTGGGTGCAAAAGCTTGACAGACAATAGTGAGAACAGTGCTTGTGCAGGCTTCAGGCATTTAACCTGTCTGCAACCAAGAACGGCTTTAAATCAACTTAATCCCTAGCTGCTCTCCGCCAAAACCAATCACATCACCTGTGCTGATTTTTTTTCGACGCCTCGTCTCGATGTCACCATTAACGGTCACTTGCTGATCATCAATGAGTCGCTTGGCTTCTGCACCGCTGGACGCAAGCCCCTCGAACTTAAGGATTTTGTAGAGCTCAACAGGCTCGCGGGTAATTTCTATAATTCGCATGAGAAATTTATGACCTAGATAAGTAATAGTACCGTTCAATAAGAACGAGCTGGACATTATTGGCCTGAAATCAGTGAGCTGAAATCAGCGGGCTGATTTGAATGAGCCGAATTGAATGAGCTGATTTGAATAAGCCGACTTGAATAAATAAGCCCCCTACGCTACCTGCAACCCGCTTGTGCCGGCATCGGAGTATAGGCGGTTAAACTACGGTGGGAAACGCGTAACTTTCCTGGCAGCGATTGGGTTAGAAAAATGTCCACCCAAACCGTACCTCTGCAATAAAAAATTCCAAGAAAGTGTATTGAGGTCCATCCCAGCGCTTATTTTTCGGTATGCTGAGTGCTGTTGCGAGCGAGTACGGTGAGTGTAGGGTGAGTACAAGGTGAGTATTGAAAGCAGCGTTCGGCTCAATAAATATATCAGCGACTCGGGCTATTGTTCTCGTAGAGAGGCCGACAAGTTAATTGACAGCAATCGAGTCAAGGTTAACGGCAGGCGCCCTGAACTGGGCACACGCGTGTACGCCGACGATCTAGTGACCGTTGATGGACAAGAAGTGCTGGGCAGCGCACCGAGTAAATCTGATCGAGTTTATATTGTTTACAACAAGCCCATCGGCATTACCTGTACGACAGAGCGCAGCGTTAAGGGCAATATCATTGATGCGATTGACCACGATCAACGTATTTTCCCCATCGGTCGACTGGACAAGCCCTCGGAAGGTTTGATTTTACTCACTAGCGATGGTGACATCGTTAATAAAATTCTGCGCGCTGAAAACAACCACGAGAAAGAATATGTGGTCACGGTAAATAGGAGCCTTGGCTCTGATTTCGCGAGCAAGATGTCTGGCGGCGTACCCATTTTGGGCACCATGACCAAGCCCTGTCGAGTCAGTGTCATCGGGCGGACTTCATTCAAAATCACGCTCACCCAAGGTCTCAATCGTCAGATACGCCGCATGTGCGAGTATCTTGGTTATGAGGTAATTCAGCTATCCCGGGTGCGGATCATGAATGTCGCCTTGGGCAAGCTAAAGCCGGGACAGTGGCGCAACCTCAGTCCTCAGGAGGTTGATCAACTCAATACGGCGATTGATCATTCGCACAGCGAACCTGTCACTCGTCACGGCAGCCCAAAAAAGCGACGGGGACAACCGCCCGCGAAGCCCGGCGCCGCGAGTAAACGCCACGGCGTAAAAGCTGGCGGCACACCGGGCAAGAGCACCTCTTCGACCAAAGCACGAACCGATAAACCGACATCCGCTAAACCCGGAACAAAGAAGGTCGGTGCTAAAAAGGCCAGTGCTAAGAAACTCGGCAAGATGGCAAAAGGACAATCAACTCGGGGGGATAGTCGAAAAAGCGAACGACCCGCGGGAAAAACGACTCGAACTGGTCGTGCAGGCATTAAGAAATCACCCTCGACACGACCCTCACGATGACCCTCGACACGACCCTCACAACGATCCTCTCAACGACCCTCTCAACGATCCTCTCAACGACCCTCTCAACGATCCTCTAGGCGACCCACATAATTCCCACAGTAGCTCAGGCACTCATAGGCTATGCATCGCGCATCCAGCCAAACCGCTTCATATCGATTCGACCGTCTTTAACCACTACACCTTCATCTAACAAACGCTGGCGCGCTATGTCGGCACGCGGCGCTCGAATCACTCCCACGCTGTTAACCACGCGATGCCAGGGTAGGCTGGAGTCCGCAGGCAATTGCGCAAGCAATTTCCCAACCCAGCGTGCACGACCGGGGTAGCCCGCTGATGCGGCAATTTGACCGTAGCTCGCAACGTAGCCAGGGGTTATCTGTGCGATAACTAGATTAACAGCCGTTGGGTCTTTATCGGCCATGCGAAGACCCAACATTCGGCGCCTGACCTAAGTCCGCTGCTTGTCGGCAAGCGTAATGCCCCAGCGCCATACTGCTAGTCCTGAAGGCGACCCACATAACCTGGATTAATAATGGCCGACCCTTTTTCAAGCTGGTTGAAAATGTCATGAGCGACAATTGCGGGATCCTCCCACTGCGCAGCTCGATCATTCGTGGGGTCCGCCATGGGACCAACGGAATGCTTCCCGACATGTGTTCGCATACCGGCTGGTGCTGCAACAATGATGTCGATACCCGCATCCGCGACTTCTTTCATAGTGCTTTGAAATAAACCGTGCAGTGCATGTTTGGTGGCCGCGTAATGACCGTAGCCCATGCTTCCACCCCGCATACCCAAAATAGAGGACACATTCACAACAGTGCCCTGACCTTGAGCACGCATCAGCGGCAGCGCTTGCTGCGCAAGATCGGCATAGGCCCAGTAATTCACTTCAAAGAGATGATGCGCCGCAGCCATATCCATCTCTTCTAACGTCGCCAAATACGCATAGCCGGCGTTATTAAAGAGGTAATCTATTCGTCCAAACTCATCGACAACCTGACTGACTAATCCTGCACGCTTCGCCGGGACCGCTAGGTCGACTTCGTAGAATGTGGCGATGCCCCCCGACGCGCGAATCTCCTCAACCTTCAGTATGGAAGGCGCAGGGCGCACATCAACCAGCGCAACGCGCCATCCGCGGGCGACAGCAAGCCNNGTAAGTTCCGCGCCCAATCCATAACTGCTGCCGGTAATNAGTGCCACTGGGCGATCATCTACATCTGGCTCACTAGCACTAGCTACGCCAGAAACAAAAAAACAAATAAGTAGATTGAATAAAAATATAGACTTGCTCATAGACGCCTCTTTGACAATATTGCCCGGGACAGGTTCAAGCACCAGTTCCTGGGAACAAATGGCGGCTGAACGCCAACGTAAATGAGTATGAGGGTGTGCAGAGAGTTTCTCAAGAACTGCACAATTGCGCCTGGGCGAGTAAACTGAACCACACTCTCTCGGCTAGTGCCCTCCTTGCGGAGAGGAGTCCTTTTTAAAACACATCAATGAAGGTGCCAGAGAATGCCCGAAGGCCCAGAAATACGCCGAGCCGCGGATAAAGTGGAAGCGGTTCTGAAAGACAAAACGGTCGAAAGGATTGAATTTGGGCTGCCGCCACTGAAAAAATTTGCAGAGCCACTTAGGGGCAGCAACGTGCTGTCGCTGGAAACTCGCGGCAAAGCGCTACTCACACATTTTAATTCGGGCTTCACCATTTATTCGCACAACCAGCTCTATGGCGTCTGGCGGGTTGTCAAACGTGACAAGCTCCCTACGACCAATCGTCAGCTTAGGCTAGCCATACACACCGACCAACACAGTGCGCTCCTCTATAGCGCATCCGATATCAGCGTCTGGAAAACCCAGGACATCGAAGAACACCCTTTTTTAAAACGTATTGGTCCTGACATCCTCAATCCCGACTTAACCTGGCAAGCTGTAGCTACGCGGCTGCAAAGCAAGAAATTTTCAGGCAGAGCGCTCAACTCTGTGTATCTTGATCAGGCCTTCCTCGCTGGATTAGGTAATTATCTGCGCAGCGAAATATTGTTTATTGCCGGTGTTAATCCCGCGCAAAAAGCACGCGACCTCAGCAAAGGTCAAATTGGCAAGCTTGCCCGAACAACCCTTGATATTTGTCGACGGAGCTATGCGCTAGAGGGCGTCACCCTTCCTGAGCGCCAATACAAAGCGCTTAAAAAACAGGGGATCACTTATGGCAAAGCACGCTTCTTTGTTTTTGGTCGCGCCAAACAGCCATGCCGTGTCTGTNACACAAAAATCCAACGCTCTACCGCCAACTCACGCAGAATTTATACGTGCGCAACGTGTCAGCCCGTTTAAGAAGATAGCTACGCTTTACGCTTTTTAGCGTGTTTCAAACCGCTCCTCGAGGAGAAGCAGGATTGCCCTTTCTAACAGCAGCTTTAACTACCCTATACCGTTCGCGCAAGGCCGCGGGGAATGCGAGCATGGCGGGCGTTGCAATAAGCGTGAGGATGGTGGCAAAAGACAAGCCAAATACAATGGCCTGGGACAATGGCCCCCAAAAAACACTCATTTGACCAGCCACGCTAAAGCTCCGGTTAATCAAATCAATCGATANACCACAGGCCAGAGGTAGCAAGCCAAACACGGTGGTTACCGTTGTTAGCATCACTGGACGCAAACGCTGGGATGCTGCACGCACAATGACGTCACGTACATGCAATTCTGGGTGCTCATCACGCACATGATTAAACGTATCGATGAGAACAATATTGTTNTTCACGACAATACCAGCCAGCGCGACTACGCCCACGCCAGTCAGAACCGCACTAAAGGGGCTGCCAGTAACGATAAGACCGAGTAACACGCCGGCTGTCGACATAATCACTGCCAGCAGGATCAGTGCGCTCTGATAAAAACTATTAAACTGCGTAACCAGCAACACGAACATAAGCAACAAAGAGATTAAAAATGCCACCTGCACAAACGCCATGGCGTCAGTTTGCTCCTCGTTGGCGCCTCTGAACTCAATCTCTAACCCTGCTGGAAAGTCTTGCGTCGCAAGCCACGCTTCTATTTCACGCACCACCGCATCGGCATACACGCCCTCAATAACGTCGGCCCGAATGTTTTCGACCGGCACACCGTTTATGCGCTTAAATGAATCCACCCCAGGCACCGGCGCCATTTGGACAAAATTCGACAGTGGNACCATTCCCTGATTAGTGCTGATGCGAAGCTCGGACATTGCGCGAAGCCCACGCTCGCGCTNTGGGTATCTGACCCTTATGTCAACGGCCTCATCGGCACCGTCTGGTCGATATTCGTCGACCTTAACGCCATTAGTCACTAACTGCACCGCGGTGCCTGCTGACGAGACATCAGCTCCGTATATAGACGCTTGCGCTCGGTCTACTGACAGCCGCCACTCAATTGAAGGTAAGGCACTTGTGTCGTCAATGTCGACCAACTGCGGCATCGACTCCATATNTGCCCGAATCCGTGCAAGTGCGGGCTCAAGCAAAGCACGATTGACTGACCGCAACTCAACCTGAATCGGCTTACCCACGGGAGGGCCCATTTCCATGGGCAACACTTCCACCGAAATACCTGCAAACTGCGCCGAACGATCGCGAATCTGCTGCACAACGGTGTTGCCTTTAACAGCACGTTGATTCTCGGGATACAGCTCGACAAAAATAGACCCTACGGTATCGGAACTGCCGCTGCCGCCTCGAGGGCTACCGCCGCTGCCGCCACCAGGCAGTACCGCGCGGGCATTGACAGCGCGAACGCCCTCTAATTGTAAAATCTCATTTTCTACTTGCTTGACCAATTCATTCGACTCACTGGCCGAAAAATTTCCCCTAGCGCGCACCGATACTTGAATATATTGGGGATCTGAATCGGAAAAGAAAATCATGCCCACACCAAATTTGCCATAGGCCCAAAAGATGCTAAACAGCAAAGACCCAATGATTGCCATGGTAACAATAGGTCGCGCAACGACCCCGGCAACCAGTCGGGCATACTGACCGGTCGCNGCTTTNAATTGTGTGGGATCACCCGTTTCGAGGGTTTCAACGTCGGCGCTACTCTGACCCTTGTGCGCCGCGGGCTTACCAAACAGCGCTCCCAACACAGGTCCAAACAGAAGCGCATAAAGTAATGAGCCACTCAATACGGTAAACACAGTGATTGGGAGATAACGCATAAAATCACCCGAGATCCCCGGCCAAAACATCAACGGTAAAAACGCAGCCAGAGTCGTTGCGGTGGATGCCACTACCGGCCAGAACATCCGTTTGACCGCCAATGAATAAGCTTTTTTATGATCCATACCATCCGCCATTTGGCGATCGGCATACTCGGTAATAACAATGGAGCCATCGATCAGCATGCCCAAACCCAGCAACATCCCAAACATCACCATGAAATTAAACGTGTACCCTAAGAAATAAATGATGATGACCGAAAACAATAACGAGACCGGAATCCCCAGTCCAACAATGACACCGCTGCGAAAACCCATCGCAGCAACCACTACGACCATAACCAGCGCGAGCGCGGTAAAAATATTNCCCTGTAATTCATTGACCTGCTCGCTGGCAAACTCAGCTTGATTCTGCGAAATAAGCACTTCGATACCGTCAGGGATGTTGGGGCGCGCTGCGTCGACAATTGTTAGCACCTGATCGACGGTATCGATTACATTGCCGTTGGCGCGGAGGGAAATAGCGATCGTCATCGCCTCAAGCCCATTGACTCGTGAGTAGCTGGTGCGATCCTTAAACGTCCGGCGAATGCTCGCGACATCGCTTAGGGTCACAACCGTGTCACCCTGTGTACGCACAGGAAGGCCGAGCACGTCCTCAGCCTTTTCAACTACCGACGGCACTTTCACTGAGAAACGGCCTTGACCTGTATCAATGCTACCCGCGGGAATCAAACGATTATTCCGCAGCAAAGTAGTAATGAGTTCCTCGCTAGAAATACGATAGGCCTTCAGAGCACTGGGATCGATAATCACTTCAAGTAATTCTTCCCGATTACCCTGCAAGTTCGCTTCAAGCACAGAGGGAATGGTCTCGAGTTCGTCCCTCAAACGCATCGCTGCCTTAAAGACGTCCCGCTCGCCAACGTTTTCGCCAATTAAATTGATTTGAATGGTAGGGAAATCGTCGGCGGAAAGTTCGCGCACAAAAGGTTCTTCCGCTGTGCTTGGTATTTCAGCTTTCCCTCGATCAACTGCCTCTCGCACGTCTAACAATGCCTGATCGAGATCATGCGCTACTGAAAACTCGACAAACAATGCCGCCATACCCTCGGAAGCTGTAGATTTGAGTTCCTCGACACCCTCAATTTTTCGTATCTCAACTTCCATGGGCTGAACGAGCAGACGCTCGGCGTCTTCGGGTGAAATTCCTTCGTGGACAATGCCCACGTAAAAGTAAGGCAACTCAATATAGGGCTCATTCGCAATAGGCAGCATCGCGCGCGCGATGATCCCACACAAAATAACAACACCCATCATCAATAACGTTGAGCGCGTGCGACTAATAGCCGCATCGATGAAGGTAATCACGGCGTGCTACCCATGGGCACCGTACTCGATACCAAAGCCGGCTCATCGACACTGGCTGACGGTGTGTTTACGTCAAGCTGAGTGCTTGCTTGGCGTACCGGAGCAACGTTAACCGAACCAACCTTAATAGCCGAATCGACTTGTGCTCCAACATAAATGGGCTCAACCAGCTGTCCCACCAAAACAAACTCTTGCCCTACCGTGATTAAATTAACGGCGCTCGGTAGACCAGTCACCCACGCGCCCTCAGCCGTATCTTCGATAACATCGACGGCATAAAACACAACACGGTTGTCTTGATCGATGGCACGCACTCCGAGTGCTCCGGCATCATCAAGGGTAAACAAAGCGGGCGAAACTCTGTGCGCTAACACTTCATTTAGCTCAATACGCATACTTGTCGTTAACCCAGAAGACAAACTGTAATCGGCATTCTCTACGGTGGCCTCAACTGAGTAGGTACGGGTCAGCGGATCGCTCTGTTTACTGACAAAAGTTATCTCGCCTAAAATCTCGACACCCGCGCTAGTAGACCCCACGACAGGGGTCGCCAATTCGACGTAGCCGACCTCCGCCTCGGTGACATCAGCGGTAATCAGCATAGGATCCAAATCGATCACGGTAGCGCACAGAGAACCGTTCGTCGCGTAATCGCCTATATTCAGCGGCAAATTCTCGACAACACCGTCAAAGGGCGCAACGATACGCGTTCGTGCAAGGTTTAATTCCGCACGAAGAACGTTGGCACGTGCAGACTCGAGCGCCGCCTCAGACCGCGCGATCGCTGTTTGAGACTGCAAACCTCGGGCTTTAAGTTTCAAGCTGCCCTCATGCTCTATTTCGGCCTCGTTAAGTGCAGCCTTTGTTTCGGTCAGCGCAACCTGACGATCATCCAGCGCAAGCTCGCACAGCAAATCACCCTGCGCCACCCGCGCACCTCTCTCGATAGGACGGGCAACAACTTTACCTGCAAGCTCGGCCTTCACATCGACTATTCGCTTGCTGTGCATCCTTCCGCGCAATGTTAAAAAGCGCTTGCGCGACTGTGCGTGCCTTACCTCGGCGCGTACTCGGGCTATATGAGCCTGTTCTTGAGATTCCCGAGCAAGATTCACATCGGATAACGTTGCGTGATCAGTCACCGGCGATTCACCAAAAATAATGCCCGACAACAACCAAAGTATTAATGCACTGCCGATACAAAAAGCTGTGAGCCAATTTCGACGCATAAAGACATTTACCTATAGAGGGTGGGATGGGAGTTTTTCAGCTGCCCGAACTCGGCGTTCTCCGTGGGTAGATCGGCAGCTCTCAGCGAGCCGCATTCTAAAACAAAAGTGTTTCAGACACTATCGGGGTCGACTACAAAGCCCGCGAGCCAATTGACAATGATAACCTACTCGGCTTGCTACCTCTGTTCACCGCATACGGCGCAGTCGCCCCGCCTCTCTACACTTAAGTGATAGCTTTCATCTGTGCGGAAATCTCGAATTCGCAACGAGCCGAAAGCCGGCTGGCCACAACCCGATAACAACTTGATGGCGTCGAGCGCCTGGGTCATCGCGACAGCGCCAACCACAGGCCCAAGAATACCCAGTTCTGCGCATGAACCACCAACGTCCGCATGTTCGGGAGCGATGCAGTGATAGCACCCATGCTCCCTCATTGCGTCAAAGACCATGTTCTGACCACTCATTTGAACGGCCGCGCCCATTACCCATGGCAAACCAAGTCGCGCCGTGTAGCTATCGATTAACGCGCGAGTGGCACGACTGTCCGATCCGTCGATAACCATCTGCACGCCCTTTAAAAGCTCGATAGCGGTTTCATCATTAAAGCGTTCGGTCACTGACTCTACAGTGACGGCACTATTACGAGCCTGCAGCGCAGCGCACAACAGGTCCGCCTTGTACTTGCCCACATCGTGCTCGGTATAAGCGATCTGGCGCGGCAAATTACTCCGCTCAATCTTGTCATCGTCGACGAGACGCAGGTTTCCAACGCCTGCGGCCGCTAAGTAGAGGGCAACCGGACAACCCAAACCCCCGCAGCCAACTATTAAGACCGTTGCATTCCCCAAAGCTTGCTGGGCATCGAAATCGAAGTCCGGAACAAGGAGTTGACGTGAATATCGCTCAAGATCTTGATCGCCGATCACGGTAACTGCCCTCCGGTCACTCGCTCATGGCCGGCCAAATCGCGGCGGCTAACCGTGCCATTAAAACCGGCCTCATCTAGCAAGTTGCGAACCTCTTCACCCTGATCCCAGCCATGCTCCAACAGCAACCAACCTCCAGACATTAAATGAGCGGGCGCGCCTGTAATGATCGCTCGAACACACTCTAAACCGTCGGCGCCGCCAACCAACGCCGATACCGGTTCAGCAGGCAAATCGCCTCGTCGCAAATGCGGGTCGTCGGCGCGGATATAAGGAGGGTTACTCACAATGAGCGGCCATTGCGATTCGCCAAGCGCGCTAAACCAATCGCTATCGTGAAAGCTAACATTACCCAACCCGAGTCGCTTGCCATTACTGCGCGCAACGTCGAGAGCGCGAGCGCTGGAATCTACAGCCGTAATGTCACACTCCGGTAACTCAGTTGCCAACGCAAGCGCGATAGCACCACTGCCCGTGCCCAAGTCGAGCACGCTGCGACAATGATGCTCATTGGCAAGGGTCAGCGCCCAATCGACTAACAGCTCAGTATCAGGCCGGGGAATTAACACTGCGGGACTAACGCGAAGATCAAGAGACCAAAACTCCCGACGACCCAAAAGGTAGGCAATGGGTGTTCCCTGCTTATGATCTTCGACCCACGCGCGAAATCGTACCTCATCGCTCTCCGAGACCGGCTCATCGGCGTGTGCGAAATACCACGCTCGATCTCGATCGATTAGGGCTAAGAGGAGATACTCCGCCTCACGTCGAGGCAGCCCCGAATGTTCGACGAGCATCCGAGCAGTGGTCAATGCTGCTCGCTCATGGCAGCGAGTTGATCTGCCTGATGCTCCCGTCGCAAAGGCTGAACAACGGCATTAAGGTCGCCCTGCATAATCTCATCGAGCTTGTAGAGAGTCAGGTTGATGCGATGATCGGTCACGCGTCCCTGCGGGTAGTTGTAGGTGCGGATTCTGTCAGATCGATCGCCCGTCCCCACCAAGGAGCGCCGCTCAGCGGCTTGTGCAGCTGCCGCTTGTTGCTCGGCTGCATCGAGAAGCTTCGCCTGTAGCAGCGACATGGCTCTGGCTCGGTTCTTATGCTGCGATCGTTCGTCCTGACATTCCACCACGATGCCGGTCGGAATGTGCGTCAAACGTACCGCTGAATCTGTTGTGTTGACGTGTTGGCCACCAGCGCCTGAAGAACGAAAAGTATCCATTCGTAAATCTGCTTTGCTGATCTCAGTTTGTGTAACTTCATCGGGCTCAGCCATTACTGCTACTGTGCATGCAGATGTATGGATACGTCCCTGCGATTCGGTTTCAGGGACTCGCTGAACGCGATGCGCCCCCGACTCAAACTTTAAATAGGCATAAACGTCTTCACCCGCGATCCGTGTAATCACNTCTTTAAANCCGCCGTGGTCACCGGGACGCTCAGAAATAATTTCCAGGCGCCATCCTTTGATTTCAGCGTAACGGGTGTACATACGGAGTAAATCGCCTGAGAAAATTGCCGCTTCATCACCGCCAGTGCCAGCACGAATTTCCAAAAAGACATTGTTATTGTCGCGGGGGTCTCGGGGTAACAGCAGAATTTCCAACTGGGCATCCAACTCATTCGCCCTATCGCTTGCCAACGATATTTCTTCGCCTGCCATCTCGCGGACATCGGCATCGGCGTCGGAAAGCATTTCCTGCGCCGACGCTAAATCTTCTTGGGTCTGCAAATAGTCACGGTAAACTTTGACGACGTCATCTAGCTGAGAAAACTCTCGGGACAAATCGCGAAATCTGTTTTGATCGGCAATGACCTCACCATCACCAAGCAATGCGCTGACCTCCTCGTGGCGGTCACAAAGGTTCTCTACTTTCGCTTGGATAGACGCCTTCACTGTGAAGCCTTCACTGTAAAGTCGGCTTATCTGGACCCTGCCCGAGATCCTCTTCCAACCCCAACAGCGCCTTCGCGCGCGTTACCTGACTCGAGTCGCCTTCACGAGCCAGTTGGCGTAAACCCGTCGTCGGTGCGTGTATCAGTTTATTCGTCAAATCGCGTGCGAGGCGTTGAAGCACCTGCTCTGGTGACTCACCACGCTCCACGGCTTTCAACGCTTTCGCCAACTCAACCTCTTGAATGGACAGTGCAGACTCACGGTATCGCCTTACTACATCGACCGAACGTCGAGATCTAAACTCCTGCTCAAGGGCCGCAATACCGGCGACGATAATCTCGTCTGCTTTATTGGCTTCGTTAACTCGCAGGCGCATGTTTTCCTCAACGACACCACGCAGATCGTCCACACTGTATAAATAGATATCTGAAAGCCCCGCTACTTCAGCTTCAATGTCGCGCGGCACGGCGAGATCGACCATCAGCACGGGACGATAACGGCGTTTCTTCAACGCGCGCTCAACCGTACCTTTTCCCAAAATAGGCAGCTGACTCCCCGTTGAGCTAATCACGATATCGGCTTCTGCCAGCCTGTCCGGGACATCCGCCAACATAATGGCTTCAGCATTGAATTGCTCTGCGACGTTCTCGGCCCTCGCCAGCGTTCGGTTGGCGATGAGCATACTTCCCAAATTCGCTTCTTTGAGGTGCCGCGCCACCAACTCAATGGTTTCGCCAGCGCCAATCAACAGTGCCTTACTGCGGGCGAGATTGGCAAAGATTTGTCCAGCCAGGTCGACAGCGGCATACGCTACGGACACTGGGTTTTCGCCAATGGCGGTATCTGTTCTCACTCGCTTTGCTATCCGGAACGCAGCGGGGAACAGTTGCCCGAATCGGCCACCAATAGCACCCGCGTCATCGGCCACAGCAAACGCTGACTTGAGCTGACCGAATATTTGAGGCTCACCCAGTACCATGGAATTTAGCCCCGCAGCCACTCTGACTAGGTGCGTTACCGCGTGATGTCCCGTGTTGCGGTAGATACACTCGTTAAGCGCCGATGATTGCAGCCCATGGAAACGCTCTACCCATTCCACAACGGCATTCCCTGCTTCAGTCGGGCAGTATTGAGCCGGTAGCACGCCGTAAATCTCTGTTCGATTACAGGTAGACAAGATAATGGCCTCCTCAAGAGGAGTCTCGCCAATGATGCTGCTGAGTGCGACATTGATTTTTTCTGCGGCAAACGCAACCTGCTCACGGATCTCCACAGAGGCCGAATCGTGGTTAATGCCAATTGCCAAAATATCGTCGAACAACAATCCAACTCCGGGACGCAAATACGCGGGGTATGATAACAAACAAGAAGGCATTTAGCGCGCAGATTTGGCAGGTCCAGTCGGCGGGCCGAGCTGGCGACCCCACAAGCTCTTTTGTGATCTTTCTCGTGACATGACTCAGAGCAACGTTGTTCATGCGCACCAATCACGGCTAACCATTACTATCACGCAAACCGTGGGTTTGTAATTAACAGTGTGTCATCATCCGCCTATGAAATTTTCAACCTTAATAATCTTATTAACCGCCGGTGCTATTTTATCGGGTTGCACTACAGCACCCCAGACAAACGGAGCCGGCGAGGATGTAGCGTCTGGTGCGCAAGCAAATACGGCCTCGCAGGACACCAAATACAACCCCCAAACGGAAGAAAGTGCGGCCCAAGACAGTGCAGACAACGCGCCGACGCCGCCCGATCCGGTTGAAATCCCGATACCTGACGACAGCGTCTACCCATTGCTCGCTGCGGAATTTGCGCTGAGAGAACGCAATTTTGACTATGCGCTTGAGCTGCTTTTCAAGCAATCCATGATTCTCGATGATCCTGAGCTTGCGCGCCGGTCACTCAAACTTGCCGAATTCCGTGAGCGAGACGACCTTGCTCTGCAGCTAGCCATGCGCCTCACAGCGCTTGACCCAGACGATGCGCTTGCAGCACTGACGGCGATGTCACAACTGATTCAAGCGGGACAACCCGAAACGGCCATCGACTATGCACGAGAAGCCAAACGCCGAGGGAGTCGAATTAACGCGCCGGCATTACTGGCGGATTTTGACCGCCTAAGCCCATCGCGTCGCGCTGCTATCGCTGTAGGCCTAGAAGGACTGGCCGAGGAATTCTCCGAGGACAACGATATAGCCATTGCGATCGCCCTTATCTATAGGGAGCAAGGGCAGATTGATGCGAGCCTGAATAAACTGACTGAAGTACACAAACGTGATCCCGAAGAGGAGCGCTCGCTTGTTCTGTGGTCTCAAATAAAGGCTGGCCGAGGCGACACCGATGCGTATGAACGCATAGAGAACGCGCTCGACGAGAAACCGGAGGCGCAAACCTTACGACTGCAATACGCTCGCCTGTTAGCCAGTCAATCGCTTCTCGATGCCGCTCGCCAACAATTTGAAGTATTGCTGGAGCAATCGCCTCGCAATGGCGACTATCTCTTCTCTCTCGCCCTCATTGAAATGGAAGCGAAAAACGCTGCAGCTGCAAATGAGAACCTGCAGGATTTGATCGCTTTGGGACAGCGAGTCGATGAAGCCCATTATTTTCTGGGGCGCGTCGCGGAAGAGCAGCTGGATATCGATGCGGCGATTAATGCCTACAGCCAAGTTGGACCGAGCCGCGAGTTCAGCGATGCGAAGCTACGACAGGGTCGTTTGTTACTCGACGACGGCAATCTAGAGGACTTTTCACGTGCGTTTATAAGTGCGCGAAGCCAATACCCAGGGCAAGCTGAGCGCCTTTATATGCTCCAAGCCAACTTGCTAGATGAGCGCGACCAGATACAGGATGCCATTGACGTTTACACCGATGCACTCACCATATTCACGGAATCCTTACCCCTGCAATATGCTCGCGCAATGACCCACGAACGACTGGGCGATATTGCCTCGGCAGAACAGGACCTGCGCGCGATCATTACGCGCGAACCCGATAATGCAACCACACTTAACGCGCTTGGATACACATTAACTGTACACACCACTCGCTATCATGAGGCGGCAGCACTTATCGAGCGCGCCCTGCAGCTGAGTCCAGGCGAGGCTGCGATTCTTGATAGCCTCGGCTGGGTCTACTTCAAACTGCATCGACTGGACGAGGCTGCTGCTTATCTAGAGAAGGCTTACCGACTACTGCCCGACGCCGAGGTAGCCGCTCATCTGGGCGAAACGCTGTGGGCGATGGGGCGCACGGATGACGCATTGGCAATCTGGCAAGACTCGATAGCACGCCAGCCTGACAGCATGCATGTACGAGACGTCATGCAACGTCTTGGTGTGGAACTCAATCGACTGGGTGTAGAACACGATCGAAGTGGCGACGAGCCAGGTCAGAGAGCCTCAAATGATGACGCGGCTTCCCAGTAACTTGTTTCGATCAGTTTGGCCGAGGCGTCGAATGCAACTGCGACGCGGGTATGCTGCGCACGAGTCTGGCGTCAAGACACTGGTTGGTCTGTTTATTTGCCTACTGTTAAGCGCCTGTGCAAATGCGCCACAGCCCGTGGCAGAGCAACACCAGATGCCTGCGCGCTCGACTGAAAAATGGCAAGCCGTGGGCAAAATTGCTGTCACCCGCGGCGGGCAGACAGAGACCGCTAACCTTCAGTGGTTTCGCCAAAGCGCTGCAACCGACCGAGTCATACTCACGGGCCCCATAGGCACCGGTGCCACCGAGCTTAGACGCGAGGGCAACCGAGTTTACTGGCTGGACGATAACGAGCAAAAACCACTGACCGCGCTACCTCTCCCCAGTGACTTAACACGCGCATTGAATGCGTTACCGCTGGCAGATCTTGGGAACTGGCTGCTCGGCTATGTCCCTAACACCGGCATGACAGCGCTTGAGCGAGGGTCTTGGCGTGTAGAGGTGCAGAGTTGGCAGCTCTTATCGGAGCAACGTTTGCCTCGCAAACTGCTACTTAACTATGAGGAATTGCAAATACGGGTTGTGTTGCTCGACTGGTCAGTGGACGACAAATAATGAGCGCTCACTATCAACGTATCGAATGTATTGCGCCCGCTAAACTGAATCTGTTTCTGCACGTTACCGGTCAAAGGCCAGATGGCTATCACACGCTGCAAACGGTATTTCAGTTGCTCGATTGGGGTGACTCCATGATCTTCGAGCGAACAGAAGAACCTGGCGTCACGCTCGCAACAGGGATGAGCGGGATAGCCGACGAGGACAATCTGATCATCCGCGCCGCCAGGGCACTCGACGCCCCTCAAATGGGCGCGCGAATAAGCATCGAGAAGCGGATCCCGCAGGGTGGCGGTCTCGGTGGCGGTAGCTCCGACGCGGCATCCACGCTACTTGTGCTTAACCACCTTTGGAATCTCAACTATTCGATCGACAAACTAGCCCACATAGGTCTAACGCTTGGCGCTGACGTACCTGTCTTCGTCAGAGGCAACAGTGCTTGGGCGGAAGGTATTGGGGAAGTCATTACCCCGATTAAGCTGCCCGAACGCTGGTACGTAATTGTACGACCTCAATGTCATGTGAGTACTGCCGAAATCTTTTCTGATCCGCAATTGACAAGGGATACTTCCCCGATCACAATGTCGGCCTTTTTCGCGGGGGCAATACGCAACGATTTGCAGCATGCGGTCGAAGCTAATTACCCTGCGGTGCGCAAGGCGCTGAATTTACTTGAAAAATTCTCGCCTGCCATGATGACCGGCAGTGGTGCTTGTGTGTTCACTGCGCTTGACAACGAAACTTCGGCGCGGCAGATTGCCGCCGCGATTGAAGAGCAGTTTGAAACGATTGTCGCGCGAGGCATAAACACCAGCCCTCCGATCATTACGCACCATAACTGAGTTCTTTTGGGGTGTCGCCAAGTGGCAAGGCAGCGGGTTTTGATCCCGCCATTCGCAGGTTCGAATCCTGCCACCCCAGCCATTTTTTCACAGTGCGAGGCGCAGCATGTCGTCCAAGATGATGGTTTTTACGGGCAACGCAAACCCTAAGCTTGCGGAACTCGTGGCTGAGCGGCTTTATATGAGTCTCGGCGACGCTAATGTCAGTAAGTTTTCAGACGGTGAAATCACCATTGAGCTGAATGAAAACGTGCGCGGCAAAGACGTTTTTGTCCTTCAGAGCACATGCCAGCCGACCAATGACAACATTATGGAACTGCTGCTAATGATCGACGCGCTGCGCCGAGCATCCGCCGCACGCATCACCGCTGTGGTTCCCTACTTCGGCTATGCCCGACAAGATCGTCGAGTGCGATCATCACGCGTTCCGATCTCTTCGAAAGTCGTCGCAGACATGATGGTCTCAACAGGTGTCGATCGCGTACTGACCGTCGATTTACACGCCGAGCAAATTCAGGGCTTCTTCACATGTCCCGTTGATAACGTCTACGCGTCGAGCATTCTCAATAACGACATCGTTCGCTGTGACTATGAGAATATTATCGTTGTGTCACCCGATATCGGTGGTGTTGTCCGCGCGCGCGCCATTGCGAAGCAGTTAGATGATGCCGAGCTAGCTATTATCGATAAACGCCGCCCACGCGCCAACGAGGCGCAAGTCATGAACTTGATTGGCGACGTTGAAGGGCGAACGTGCATCTTGGTTGACGACATGGTCGACACTGCAGGCACACTCTGCGCCGCAGCCGCTGCGCTGAAAGCACGCGGCGCTATCAAAGTCGTCGCGTACTGTACGCATGCGGTGTTATCGGGAAAAGCCCTCGATACTATTCGCAATTCGGAACTCGACGAACTTGTAGTGACGGACACTATTCCACTGTCACAGGAAGCGCGTGATATTCCAAAAATTCGCCAGCTCACCATGGCAGATTTATTGGCTGAATCTATTCGCCGAGTCAGCAATGAAGAATCTATTAGCGCATTGTTCGACGATTAAATCGTCGGCAATGTAAACCCACCCATCACCACGCCGGTCGCAGGTTAAGTGATGTTATGTCAGGAGACAGACCATGTCTGAATCTTTTACTATCGAAGCCGAAGCTCGAGTTGACGAAGGGAAAGGTGCGAGCCGCCGCCTACGTCGTCTTGAAGGCAAAACCCCCGCCATTGTTTATGGTGGCAGCAAACCCGCTAGAAGCATTAGCCTGATCCGCAAGGACCTGGAGAAAATGCTTGAGAGCGAAGCGTTCTATACCGCTCTACTCGACGTTAATGTCGGCGGAGAAATAGAGAACGTCATTTTAAAAGACGTACAACGTCACCCAGCAAAAGGCTTTGCAATGCATGTCGATTTCATGCGCGTCGAAGCCAATAAGCCGATTAAAGTTAACGTACCACTTCACTTCCTTAACGAAGAGAAGTGTCAGGGCGTTAAAATCGGTGGCGGTATGATCCAGCATCAAGCGACAGACATTGAAGTTCAATGCTTGCCAAAAGACATTCCTGAGTACATTGAGGTCGATATGGCCAATGTAGAACTCGGCGGCATCGTCCACATTTCTGATTTGGTACTCCCAGAAGGTGTTGTTTCAACTGCGCTTGCACTGGGTGACGATCACGACCTGTCAGTTGCNGCAGTTGTTGCAACTCGGGGTGGCAAGTCAGCCGATGAAGATGACGCTCCTGTCGACGCTGCTGAATCAGACGAAGACTAAGGCTTAGATATGGCTAAGATCCGACTCATTGTCGGGCTTGGCAATCCAGGCAAAGAGTACGAAGGCACCCGTCATAACGCGGGTGCCTTTTTCGTTCAAGAACTGGCGCGTCAAGGCGGACAAACGCTGAAATCCGAAGGCAAATTTTTCGGCGATACTGCGCGTGTAACCGTTGCAGGCCATGATTTGCGACTGCTTGTTCCGTCGACCTTTATGAATCGAAGTGGNAAATCCGTGGCGGCGATCGCAAATTTCTACCAAATCGCGCCAGAGGAGATACTCATCGCCCACGACGAGCTAGACATTGATCCTGGACAGGCGCGGTTTAAGCAGGGTGGCGGCCATGGCGGTCATAACGGACTAAAAGACATTATTCCCGCTTTGGGCGGTGACAAAAACTTTCATCGCCTCAGAGTTGGTATTGGCCATCCGGGGCATGCGAGTCGTGTATCGGGCTACGTGTTATCAAAGCCTAACAAGGCNGATCGTGCAGCCATAGACGACATCATTGATGACGCTGTTCGGGCGCTGCCGCTGTTGCTAGCGGGCGATGCAGTAAAGGCAATGACTCAACTACACAGTATCGATACTCGGCGAACTGCCGATTAATTGACGAGGAAATTATCATGGGCATCAGATGCGGCATCGTTGGACTCCCCAATGTGGGCAAGTCGACACTATTCAACGCGCTGACACGTGCAGGGATTGATGCGGAGAACTTTCCATTTTGCACCATTGAGCCTAATGCAGGCATCGTAACGATTCCGGATCCTCGACAAGACAAGATCTCCGCAATTGTAAAACCTGAGAAAGAAATCGCTGCAACCATGGAGTTTGTGGACATTGCGGGCCTAGTTGCCGGCGCATCGAAGGGCGAAGGGCTCGGCAATCAGTTTCTCGCCAATATTCGTGAAACCGATGCCATTGCCCACGTTGTGCGCTGCTTTGAAGACCCTAACGTCATTCATGTCGCCAACGCTATTGATCCGCTTGCAGACATCGAAACGATTAATACCGAACTCGCACTGGCGGACTTGGAGTCATGCGAGAAACAGCTCAATAAAGTGGGGCGCACAGCCAAAGGCGGCGATAAAGACGCCATTGCCATGAAAGCGTTGCTTGAAGACAAGCTGCTCCCCCAACTCAATGAAGCCCTGCCCATTCGTGCGCTGGAACTCGATGATACTGAGCAAGCGTTACTCAAAACGCTTCATTTGCTGACCACTAAGCCCACCATGTACATCGCCAATGTGGCTGAAGACGGGTTCGAGAATAATCCTCATCTCGATGCAGTACGTGCGCTTGCTGAAGCCGAAGGCTCTCAAGTNGTAAGCATCTGCAATAAGCTAGAGTCTGAAATTGTCGAGCTGGAAGACGATGAACGCCTCGAGTTCCTCACTGATATGGGTATGGAAGAGCCTGGCTTGAACCGAGTTATCCGCGCGGGCTATCAACTCCTTAATCTACAAACCTATTTCACCGCCGGCGTTAAAGAGGTCCGGGCTTGGACTGTCAAAGTTGGCGCAACAGCCCCTGAGGCAGCAGCTGTTATTCACACCGATTTTCAGAAAGGCTTTATCCGCGCAGAGATTGTCGCCTACGACGATTTCATCCAACATAATGGGGAGCAAGGCGCCAAAGACGCCGGCCGCTGGCGGTTAGAGGGGAAAGAATACATTGTGAAAGATGGCGACATTATTCACTTCCGCTTCAACGTTTAGCGCTCAATAGCGGCGTTCGAGGAAAATTTCACACACTTCCAAGGCACCAGCCATTGACTTAGGAGCTGGTTTTTTAGAGAATTCGCATCCCCAAGTGATGGGGCATTTCCTTTGTGGCTACGTAGCTCAGCTGGTTAGAGCACAGCATTCATAATGCTGGGGTCGGTGGTTCAAGTCCACCCGTAGCTACCATTTCATTCAAAGGCTTCTCTTCAACTTTTCATTAGCTTAGCGTTGTTTTCCGCTGCGTGAGGGTTTTCCGTTTGGCGGCACTGTATCAAAGAGTGCCTTACGGTATTAACGTGATTGAGAAGCCACACGCCAAAGAAAGATGCCCGACGCCAGNCCAGCCACACCATCAGTCCTGATGTTGGACTGCGTATGCTTTGATAGTTAGCAGCTGTTTCTTAAGCGCCTTAGAGACCACACTTGGCAACAAGCTATTGAGCCGCGCAAAGAACGTCTCCGGAAAACCCACATAGCCTATGGCCGCCCGGCTCTGCAGGAATCTGATAAACGCCTGAGCCACAATGGGGGGCTCGTCCATTACCACTTTTAACGCCTGATTCATTGCTACCACGTTAGGTGCGTTAATAGCAGTTTTTGTAGCGCGGGGGGCAAAATAGCGTATTTGTATAGCGGTATCTGACAACTCACGCCCCAATGCCTCAGAAAAACCACGCAAAGCGAATTTACTGGCCGAGTAAGCCACAAAACCGGCATAACCGATCGTGCCAAAGGTCGAACCAACATTGATAATTTGCAGCGGCTTGGCTTTATCGACGGCGCATATGACGGTCTTGGTGAGCAACATGGGTGCCGTGGCATTGACGGCTAGCTGATCCATTATCACCTGCTCATCTTGGCCTTCAAATAAGCCAAACTGATTGATCCCGGCAGTATTAACCCACAGCGCCAAAGGCTCTTTGATGGCCATGACTGATTGGACAAGCGATTCGCGCTGCAGCGACTCTGTTATGTCGCAGTTGAATGAGTAAACACTCGCTCCCGCATGGCAAGACGCGAGCTCTGTGTGCATCGATGTAAGCTTTTGTTGGTCTCGGCCGACCAGGCACACACTATAGCCCTGCGCGCACAGTGCCTCAGCGATAGCACCACCGATCCCGCCGGTAGCACCGGTAATAACGGCAAGTGAATTCATAAAANTTCCTCCATTGACAAGAGCANNCTTGNGCTGCCGTCANGTAAACTAACGTAAGACTANGCNTCTCGAACACCGAGACCCATGGCGATGTAGAGCAATCGCTCCCCCAGAGGGACGGTAATTTCGCGCCTGCCATGCATGACCCGCTTATTGTCGATAATGGCAACGTCACCGTCGTTCCAAGCAATTTCCTTGGTATGACGCTCTCCAATTTCTCTCAATGAAGCCAGTGTGGATTTATCGATCACCCTCCCATCGGCGAAGGTGTAAGAGGGTGCCTCATAGTTAAAGGAGGGCCCAAGCAAGGCATTAGCGAAAGCGGGCTCACCGGATAGGTTGTCGTTTCTAATAGCGGGAATCTCAAGACGGTAGTCGATCGATCCATCATTTCTCAGATGGCATCGCTGCCCATCAACGGCTGCAATAAATTGCTCAAGCAACNCAACCGTCACCGACTCCTCCGATTCAATACCAAAGGCCGTCGCGACATATCGCTGCCAGATAACTTTGGGAAGTCGACGGCACATAGTGAAGGGTCTCTCAAATCGCTGGCGTAACTGATCAGGCATGTCCGCTAGCACTTTGACACCGTCACAGACTGTCGTTTGAGAGCTCTCGCGCGCACTTTTCGCGCTAAAAAAACTGACTATATCCGGAGGTAATGGAGTGTTGCCATTTTCAATATGCAGCCCCACCGCATCGGTACCTGCATCCACGGTTTGGGCAGAATGAGACGCATAGTGTCGGGCCGGATCAAACGTCAGCTGCCGGCACAGCTGATTTATCAAAGCACTGAAAGCATCGAGTGAAAAACCAGCAGTCGATAACACAACAAAACCGTCACGCTTGAGTCCATCCAACAAATATTCTTGGCTAGGCAAGTCGGCAGACTTAGCGTGGCGCATATCAGGCTTCATTAATAATGCGCTCATGCAGCAACCGCCTTAGCTTGGACTAACGCGCCACTAAACTGTTTAGCAATCTCTGCACGGCGCAGCTTGCCATTGGTCGTTAGCGTGCCTGCCACCGATGTGAACGGTTCAGATGACCGGTGCCAACGGGTGATTTGAGCGTAGTCGGGCAAGCTTTGATTAATGCTCTTAATAATTAGCATGAGCTGCGCATCGCTGGTCCCTTCATCAGCGACGATAACCGCACTCAAGCTGGGCTCACCTTCACCAAAGACAGCCAATTGATTCACTGCCGGGTGCGCAAGAAAAGCGCTCTCCACCCACTCGGGTGAAATGTTACGGCCAAAACTGCTGATTATGGTGTTTTTGATACGACCAGTGATGTACAGATAGCCATCGTCATCGATGAAACCTGAATCACCCGTGGCGATCTCAGTAGTGCCTGACTGCTGATCGAGGTAACCACTCATGGCGGCACCCGTCACCATCACTTCGCCTGAGTTACTAATACGCACATTCGCGTGACGCAAAGGCTTACCCACACTACCTACTCGCGCGGCGGCAGGCGTGTTTAGTGCCACACAGGAACCACACTCGGTTAGTCCATAGCCTTCATACACAGGGAGGTCCAATGCAATGGCTTTACCCAGCAATTCCGGTGCAACCTTTCCACCGCCAACTGCGATAAATTTCAGCGACGTTAATGCCGATAGATCGCCTGTCTCTATGATTAACTTCAGCATTTGAGGCAGTAAAATCACGCTCTCAACACCGTAACGTGCCACTGCGTCACAAAAACGCTGGGGATCAAAAGCGTGGTTAGACAATAGTCCTAATCGCTCGGTCTCGTCTATGACAAGTGAGCGACCCATCCAAAGTGGTAAATAAATACCGGCCACATTTTCTAGAAGCGTTGCAAACGGGAGGAGGCACAAATGCCTTCCAAGGCCTTCGGGCTTCAGAGCTATAGCAAGTGAAGAGACAATGGTAAGTAACGTGTCGCCACTGAGACAAGCGCCTTTGGGAGTACCCGTGCTCCCTGATGTGTAGGTGACTTTGCTAAAGTTATTTTGTCTAACAGCGGTGGCACGCGGGAGCCGGCGATAATGTCCAGGCAATAATTCCGAGTTCAAACCCTCACCTTTTATGCGCAGTAAGCCGGCACCGCAATAGATACCATCAACGCCACTGCTCGACAAAAGATGAGCTCTTTGTTGTTCACTAAAAAATAGTGGGACAGGCACCACAGGGATATCTAGGCTGGCGGCGGCCAGATCGACCAGCAACCAGTCCAGATCATTACCGGCAAAAATAGCAAGACGCTCNCACCCAAAGCGCGCTAGCTCATTGGCCACGTGGCTCACACGCTCCACCAGATCGTAATAACTAAGTACATAATTTGGGCAGATAATCGCCTCCGCATCGGGCTGGGCTGCAGCCAACTCGTGCAAGCGCAGAATGAGTGCATTCATATTCAGGCTCCTTTTACAGCTAATNNAGCTAAATCAAGGCTGTAACGCTCGCCAACAGCAGCTAGNCCTTGATGAATATCAATCACTAAAATCTTCGGGGCATTTTGGTAGTAAGTACCCCACTTCCACCGCTCGTCACCGAGTCGAATAGGGTCTGCCGAGCCAATAATGTCAAAGGGCACGCGAGCGCGCTTCAACGCGAGACGCACAGCCTGAGTGCCTGTACAAACCGCATGACTAATCCCGGCCTGTTTTAACCAATGCAACAAAAAGATAATTAGGCGGGCACTCTGAATGAGCGAATCAGCTGCAAGGTTACCCACCTCGACCAGCTGTTCTCGCGCCACAGATTGACCGACGACACGACTGACAGCCTGCTCAATTGGATCGTCAAGGTAACGTTCAACCAAAGTCGATTGATGCCTAAGTACTTTCAAACCCACTACGGCACAGGGCATGTCATGGGCATTTAAAATGGCGAATCGCTGGTGCATCAGTGAAGTAAGTATCGCTCGATGGCTGACCCAGTATTGATTGCGGATGAAATGAGCAGACGCCGCCTGGAGTGCAATGCTGTCACTACAGCGGTAGATAGGAAACAGACAGCCGCCATCTTTCTCTGTAACTGTAGCGACGGGAAGCAGCGACTCAATCTTTATTCCCGGTACGTCGAGTGGCAGTGTATGCGTGAGCAAGGCTGATTGGTCAGTATTAGCCTGTAGATGACGTGTATCGAGGCTCATTGTGCGCTCCATAATGGTTAGAGCGCCTAGTGTGGCAACCGAATATTAAGCCTGTCTTAAGGCGAGGGAACTTTACAAGCTATTGATTNTAAGAAACTTAAAAGAACTCGTATTCAAATTCCAGCTTGACGCTGAAGTCAGTGTTGTTGTCGAGACCCGTGAGCACAACTGCATTCCAACGTAACTGCTCAGGCCCATCAAACTTAACAATGCCCGTCAAACCTGGACCCATTGATAACGTATCCTGCGCCATGAAGATTTCGAGCGTGGGTTCAATAGCCTGACTAGCGCGATAACGTGTTTGGATAGCGAGTGCAGTTTCGATTTCATCATGGATATCATCTCCCCACTCTACAGCGGCGGTTACATTGGTTAGAAAAGTCCAGCGACCCCAGTCACGACTGTTGAGCAAGCCGACGGTAAATTCATGAGCACTGCGATCAAAACTGGTCTCCAACTCGAACAGCATACCCCAGTCGCTGTCGTACTCTCCCTGTTCTGTGATCTGCCATATACCCTCCAGCTCTACCGTGGTGTAAGTCTCGTNCTCAGCAACAGTGCGCGTGACCGCAACTTCGGTGTACAGGTGGTCCCAGAGTGCGGTGCCGTAACCCACTTTCGTCCAGTGACTTGAGGGTATAAGGCTGCGGCTCGATCGTTCGTCATACACGCCCACTAGCTCTATCTCTTTTTCCAGAGGCTGTACATAAGGTGCATAAATCTGACCCGCACTACTGCCATCCGCCAGTGCGATATGCGCGGTGAAGCAACTCAATAGCCCAGCAGTAAGGCGGGGGGCAAACCTCATAAGGTGGTCCTTCGCGAGGCTCGCAATAACAACAGCATGCAAAGCAAACCGCCGGCATACACACTGACATGCCACAGCGTCGGTGTAGCCTCGTAGCCTATCAACGCATACAGCAGCTGACCCAAGGTCGAGCTCTCGTCAATCAGAACCCCGGTATCCCACAAGAGCGCTGATTGGGGCAATCGGTCGACCTGCATCAACAGGGACACGGCTTGCATCAAGATACCGGCGACGACAACGCTCAACATACACAAAATTATGGTCTGTGCACGCTGCCAATCAACGGCCCAAAGCGTTACAAAAAACAACATGACGCCAACGCTCACGCCCGTAATGACACCAACAACACTGCCCAACATAGTGGGAAGGACATCGGTTTCATGGGCAGCGTAACTTTGTAGATAGAGCAGAATTTCAGACACTTCGCGCACCAGTGCCAAGCCAACAATGGTGAACATCGCCGCAGACAACTGAAACCTTTGATTCTGTGGGTAACGAAGTGACAACAGTAAAAAACAAAATGCGGCAAATATGGCGATCTGCATGGCGGCATTTAGCATTTCCTGGCCCGAGTAATCCCATAACTCACTGATCCAGCCAATGGCACCTGCATAAAACCAAGCAGCCGTGCCCCCAACTGCCAAAGACCACCAAAACCATGTGCGTCCCAGGGCCAACCTTTCGGCAAGCGCGAGCAGCAAACTAGCAAGAACCGCGGCCTCGAGCACCTCGCGCAGTACAATAATGATTGCATCCAAATTCATGGCTGCATGCCCTCGACTACCCTCACCAAACCTTGTGCTGTTTTGGGGTTGAACTCACCAAAGAATGGGTAGTCTCCCGGCGCGAGTGGCCCCACAAAAATCACCGCTTTACGTCCCCCAGCAATCACTTTTTCTCGGTTGAGCTCGTAACTCTCAAACTCCTCTGGTGTCGGGTCAGAATTGATCACCATAAGACGTACTTTTTGCGCCGCTGGAATTTCAATCACATCGGGCACAAAAATATGATTTTTTATTCGCAACTCGATAGTCGGTGTTGCTGCATGGGTTCCACTCGCTAGCCAAATCAACAGCCAACAACCCAGTTGCCAGAGACGATTCATATATGTGGCCCACCTCAAGAGTAAAGACTCGACGCATAGTAAGGAAAGGATAGTGATACACAGGTGCCTGTCTCAAAAGACGAGTCGCTGATAGCCAAGTTAGCGTGATGTAGAACAGCGACATGCTGCACGATGCTTAGACCCAGACCACAACCCTGAATGGGTGATCCACTATTCACCCTGAAAAAGCGATCAAGCACACGTTTACGGAGGGTCTCAGGTATACCAATACCACTGTCCTCAACTGACAAAACATAACGCCCTGCTTGTGGTGATAACTTGACCAAAATAGAGCCACCTCTGTCTGAGTACTTGCTGGCATTATCAATAAGGTTAGAGATCATTGCCGAAAGTGCGAATTCATTACCTAGAATTACAGTGGCATCACCGATTAGCTCGATCTCCTGCTCCCGCTGCGCAATAGTCTCGTAGCGATCTTGAATGATCATCTGGCAGAGGGCATGCAAGTCGACCTTTTCGAACTCAGTACGTAAATTCTCAGAGCTAGCTCGGTACAACAACAGCAGTTGGTCAATCAGATGCGACATACGGTTCAAACTGTTAAACAGGTCGTCAATATCTGTGCTGCCATGAAGCTGCTTGCTGAGATTGTAAACATTTACCTTTAGCGCACTGAGAGGTGTGCGCAGCTCGTGGGCGGCATCACTGGCAAAACGGCGCTCGCGCTCGAAAGACTGATCGAGCTGGGCCAACATACCATTCATACTCACAACGACACTTTCAAGCTCACGAGGCACGCCCGGCATTTCAATAACGTTCAAATTGTCCGTGCCTCGCTCAGACACTGCCCAAGCCAAGGCCTTTAGGTGTCTAAGGCCCACCGTAATAATGATCCAAGTCATTACAGCGAGCACCGGAATACCGATAAGAATGGGCAACAATGTCGCATTAACAATTTGCTCCGCCAGCGTAAAGCGATCCCCTACCGGCTCGGCGACTTGCACCATCAAAGATCGATCACTCGACCAAAAGTTCAACACTCGCCACCGACGACCATCAAAACTCATATCGGCAACACCCTCGAGTGCACCGCCAAACTCGGGCATGTCAGGTGCACCAACCGACTGATCGAGCAGCACCCCATCTGAATTAAAGCGCTGGTAATGAATGCCAGAGTCACCGAGTGAGAGCCTGTGTTTCGACGTAGACATGCCGGCAAGCAAGCGCGCGGTAACTTGCAGTTGCTGGTCTAATTGCTGCTGGGTCTGGTCGATTCCTTTGCGATAGCCCTGCACCATCGCCGCGAAGGTCACCAAAGTAATAGCCGCCACGGTGACAACGGTAAGGAAACGTTTTATCGATCTCACTTAACACCCACGCCGTAGCCAATGCCTCTCACTGTTTTGATAAAAGACTTACCTAGCTTCTTGCGCAAACTGTGAATGTGAACCTCAATGGTATTACTGGTGACTTCATCGCCCCATGCGTAAAGTGCGCGCTCCAGTTGCTCCCGCGTTAGCAGGCGGGCGCTGTTTTCCATAAAAGTTTGCAAAAGCGCATATTCTCGACCCGACAATTCAATGGGTTCTCCCGCTAGCAAAACCGTATGTGCATCGACATCTAACGTCACGTCACCTGCGTTGAGGGTATTCGCTGTTCGACCACCCAAACGGCGGGTGATTGCACGTAAGCGGGCTATGAGCTCGGGGATATCAAAGGGCTTAGTGAGATAGTCGTCTGCGCCCGCATCCAAGCCACCGACACGAGCGTTAACACTGTCGCGGGCGGTCAGAATAAGTACTGGCAGGCTTGGTCGCTGACCGCGCATAGCCGATAGAACGGCGAGACCGTCCATGTCGGGCAATCCCAGATCGAGAATAACGGCGTCGGGGTCCGTGTTTGCTATTAGAAACAAAGCGCCCTCACCCGTCGACACGGCATCTACGGTATAGCCCTCTACTAGCAGCGCTTTTTCAACGGCCCGTGATAAATCGTGATCGTCTTCTACCAGTAACAGTCGCATGTTATCTCTCTACAGATTGCCTCAACTACCGATCACTGTGCCAGTTCAATAACGGCGGCGAACATAACGCNCACCNCAAAAAATTGGGGCTGAGTCTACCTGTTAACGCCAATACACGTACAGACCCGACGACCTACATGTAATCACACGAGTGGCCCATCATGAATCAAGCGNCCATGCCTCCCAGACAACNCTATTGCTCCCCAGCCTATCGCTTGTAGTATGCTCATTCGTCAGGCNTATTCAACAGACCTATTCATTGGATCTATTCATTAGACCTATCCATGAATGCTGCTAGTGCTGTCGGGTTATTATTGGCAGGCAGGGGCTTTTCGGCTTTTGGTCAGCGCGCGACCTTACTTCACCGTCCATAATTTGAGACACCGTTATGATAAATGAGTTCACATTGACTGCGACCTGCCCAGCGGCGAGCGGCATTATCGCCGCAGTTACTACTTATTTATCGGACAACGGCTGCTATCTCTCCGAGCTACACCAGTTTGACGACGAGGAAACGGGTCGTTTTTTCTTGCGAACGGTAGGCCGGATCACCCAGGGCAAAAAAACGATTGACGACCTCGAACAGGGATTCAGTGCAATCGCAGACCCACTGACCATGGACTGGGAGTTCCACGGCAATGATGAGCCGATGCGTACCCTTATTCTGGTCAGCAAAATGGATCATTGCCTTGAAGATTTGCTTTATCGTCAACGCAAAGGAGAACTGCACATTGACATTACAGCCGTGGTTTCAAACCACCTTGACTGCCGAAGCAGTGTCGAGCGAGCAGGATTGCGGTTCGTACACCTACCGGTGACACCCGACAACAAGCTGCAACAGGAGCAAGCCCTGCGCGCTATTATCGAGGAGACACAGACCTCGTTAGTCGTATTAGCACGCTACATGCAAATTCTTTCAGACCAACTGTGTCAGGAACTGTACGGCTGCGCGATTAATATTCACCACTCCTTTCTGCCAGGCTTTAAGGGGGCGAAGCCGTATCATCAAGCCTATGAACGCGGCGTAAAACTTATTGGCGCTACGGCACATTACGTGACGACAGACCTCGATGAGGGCCCCATTATCGAGCAGGCCGTCCAGCCGGTTGACCACACGCACACTCCCGACGATCTCGTTGCGGTAGGGCGCGATACGGAGACCGTGGCGTTAGCGCGCGCCGTCAAACTGCACTCTGAGCATCGCGTCTTTTTGTATGGCAACAAAACCGTCATTTTCAGATAAAGCGTCTTTTCCCCGAGCTCGGATTCAAAACCCAAAATCACCAGAAACTGTTATTGTGAAGGAGGCCTGTCTATTTCCTAGACTTCAGGCATTATGTCGATCGTCCATCACACCAGCAATGAACCTTCAGGAGAGCCCGCGTGTTCGAATTTAGCGAAAAGTCCAAGCAGTTACAAAAACAGCTTCTCACCTTTATGGATGAGCACATCTATCCCAATGAGAAAGCCTATGCCGAGTATATGCACACGGTGGAAAACCGCTGGGCACCTGTGCCATTAATGGACGATTTAAAAGAAAAAGCGAAAGCAGCAGGACTGTGGAATCTGTTTGTGCCGCCCAGCTTATCGAACTTTGTGGACCATGATGGATTGAGCAATTTTGACTACGCGCCATTGGCAGAAATCATGGGGCGTGTGATTTGGTCGCCAGAGGTTTTCAATTGCAACGCACCTGATACTGGCAACATGGAAGTCTTCATGAAGTATGGCAATCAGCAGCAGCAAGAGCAGTGGTTAACACCACTGCTCAATGGAGACATTCGCTCCAGCTACCTGATGACTGAACCTCAAGTGGCGTGCTCCGATGCGACTAATGTTGAGTTGAGCATTGTTCGTGATGGCGATGAGTGGGTGCTCAACGGTAAAAAATGGTTTATTACCAATGCCAAGTACGAGCGCACCGCCATCTTTATCGTTATGGGCAAGTCCGACCCGGAGAACCCCAACCGCCATAAGCAGCAAACCCAAGTGCTGGTTCCCAAAGATACAGCGGGCATCGACATTGTGCGTCCTCTCACCACATTGGGCTACGATGACGCACCTATTGGTCATGCCGAGGTTCATTTCAATAATGTGCGTGTACCGGTAGAAAATGTGCTGCTCGGAGAAGGGCGCGGGTTCGAAATTGCTCAGGGACGCTTGGGCCCAGGCCGCATTCATCACTGTATGCGCCTAATCGGTATCGGCCAACGCTCGCTTGAACTAGCGTGTGATCGCGCCTCTTCACGCTCGACCTTTGGGCGTCAACTGAGTCAGCACCAGAGTGTGCGAGAAGATATTTCAAAATCTTTTTCAGAACTAGAGATGGTCCGCCTGCTGGTATTAAAGACCTGCCTTAAAATGGATGAGGTCGGCGCCAAAGATGCCATGGACTTAATCGCCGCGAGTAAAACCACGGTTCCGATCATGATTCAGAATTTGATTGACCGCTGCATGCAGATCCACGGTGCCGGAGGTCTGACTGAGGATTACTGCATGGCGGAGGGCTTTAACTATGCACGCTGGTGCCGCCAAGCAGACGGCCCTGACCAGGTTCATCATATGGCCCTAGGAAAAATGATTATCAATCGCCACACGGCGAGTTAACACTTGGGAGGCCTGAACGTCTGTTTCTGTGATTTATCTTTTTACCACACGGATTACAGCGTCAGGCCACCCTCGGCGACATGGGAGAATCCAGCCAGGGTACACACTGCGAAAATCAGATTCTCCTAGCACGCGCCCATGGCGCTAAAANCCGATGTACCGGACAAAATCACTGTTATCCGCGCGCTCCGAGCGCACATGGTTTGCGGGGAAACTGTCATCGGGATAACCCAATGCAATACAGATCATGATGCTTTCATCATCAGGAATCTGCGCATGTTCATGCACCACATCAGACTGCATAATGCCCTGTCCGTTAATGACACACCCCAACCCGCGCTCCCACGCTGCCAGCACTATGCCGTAGGCCAGTGAGCCCAGCGAGAACTGGCTAATGGCAGCAGGTTCCAAATTGCTATCGTAGGTCAATACCAGTGATACGGGTGCATCGAACTGACGAAAGCCGCGCAACATCCAATCCATGCGCTTTTCCTTATCGTCTCGCTCAATGCCCATGGCTTCGAATAACTGAATAGCCACATCGACCTGCCGTTTCCTGTGTTCACCTTCATATTCCTCTTTGTAAGGGAAGTCTCGAACATAAGGTTTTCCCGCCAAGGTATTTTCCGTATTTCCCTTACGAATTTTGTCCAGCGGATCACCGGTGACAGCATGCACGCGCCAAGTTTGCGTGTTGTAGGAACTCGGCGCCCACTTGGCGGCACTGATAATATCGTCAACGATCTCCTTAGGTACCGGCTTATCCAAAAAGCCTCTGACACTTTTTCTAGATTTAGCAAAATCTGTAAATTCCATGCTTTTCTACCTCTGTTTACTGTTCTAATTACGCGCGTGAAAGCATTCTTTCCACACCAGTGTTCTGTAGTAGCGCATCCACCCGGGTACGATCTGCATCGCCAAGCGCTCTGTACCGCTCATTGGTCCACTGCAGACATTTAGCCTGATAGGGAAACGTTTGCTGCGTCCAGCGCACACCATCGATCTCCGATTCCCAGGTCTTCTCACCCGCTCTCACGGCGCGCGCATTGGCCAACTGCGCTGGGGCATACACTCTCCCTATTTCGTCCAACAGGCCCTTCAAGCTCTCGGGTTGATCCTCCAGACGAAGCCAGTCTTGCTCCTTTGGTTCGAGGCCGCTCTGATCGTGCATATGATCAACCCAGGCCACAGTGCGCGGGGATACTTCGTGGGCGATGGCCCGGGGGGTGGGATCGAAACCCACCAGTTGGGTAAGCTGGCCATACAAACCAAAATCACCCGCAGCCGGACGATTACCCAACATGAATGTTTGGTTGGCGAGGTGATTCTCCATCGCAGCCAAGAAACGTCGATAGCTGGCATCGATAGTTGGCGCCGTCGTGTCATTAGAACCCACCACGTAGAGACGATTGATTTGCCGATCAGCAATGTAGCGTTTGAATTGCTCGTGGGCATCACTGGGCAAGCTTACATTCATTCCTAGGGGTAACAGCGTACCGGCGTTATCCGCATCTTCTTTGGGATACCAGCGATAATGAAACATGTACTTAGTGCACCATTCGTCGGCAAAATCCTCAATCAGATAATCGANAAATGCCAGCGCAGGATCTTNAGGCANCACCGAGCGGCCGGGATACATCTCCTCCAGACGGCGGATAATAGGGGTGGAATCGGTTGTGGCCGTAAGCGCGCCCTCCTCTTCAAAGAGAAAGGTGGGCATGAATATCGGCTTGGGCTTTTCCACTCCCAGCGCGTCACATACTTGGTCTGGCTGACCCCAGGTGATCGCGTAAGGCACACGTCGATAGCGTAAAAGTGCTAGCATTTTTTGGGTATAGGGGGAGCCTGTGCCTCCCACCAAGCGGATGGGTTGCCGTCCCGTCATAGGCACTTCTCCTTCTTCATGAAATAAGTCCGCCCTTTCTCACAGAGACCACGCACAACGTGTGCGTAACCAAAAGCCACTATCGCGACGCCATTTGATTCAACGCGCCTACTATACCTGCACCATCTTTACCTGCATCTATACCTGCCTCCATACCTGCATCTACACCTGCAGCATCTACACCTGCAGCATGGAAACTACGCAGTTGGTCCTGGCGACTAGAACACAGCCATAGACTGTGGGCGCGCGCTGGAACTAACAAAAGCTCGCTATCTCTTCGATTCGCTTTTTCACAGTGGCGGCACGTGGAATCACCGCATCAGCAGCAGGATGACCCACTACGAGCAAAACAAAGGGCCGCTCATTCGCGGGACGCTCCAGTATCTTGCTGAGAAATTTCATGGGATTGGGCGTATGCGTAAGCGTTGCCAAACCTGCTTCGTGCAGCGCGTTAATAAGAAAGCCCGTGGCGATGCCCACTGACTCAGATGTGTAGTAGTTTTTCTGCTTATTGCCCTGCTCGTCTATACCGTGTCGCTTGACAAAAATCGCAATCAACCATGGAGCGGTCTCGAGAAAAGGTTTACTGGCATCGGTGCCCATTTTCTTAAGGTCTTCTAACCACTCGCTGCCTGCCTTACCACCGTAAAACGCTCGCTCTTCGGC
>JGI26082J51739_10000098_pt1 | contig 49050 bp, 30 predicted proteins | sample SaaInl5LU_22_DNA_FD_51739 | JGI IMG/M metagenome (IMG submission 51739)
ATTTGTGATTCTGTAATGGAAAGTGCACCTTGATGTGCTGTTACATCAGATTCGGTTACAGTATAACTTGTTAAATATGAACTTAAATCTGGTGGAGTATATGTAAACACACCAGATGTGTTATCATACGCTAGTGTACCGTTGCCACTTGCAGTTTCCTGCGTTACGCTCAAACTAATTAGTGCAATACCTCCTGCATTAACTGCTGGTGCCCATCGACTATTTCCGTTATCCCATGCTAGTACTTGTCCGTCAGTCGGAGATGCATTATGAACATCTACTAGGTCTGACAGATTAGCAACTGCAATTCTTGCATCTGCTCTTGCATCAGTGTAATATAAGTTGCTGCCTTCTGTTATATTTCCAGTGTTAAACTCAGTGAAGTTAACTGCAATAGAACCTGAGGCAATACTAATGCCAGTACCGGCACTAAAGTGCGCCCTTACCTGGTCTTCGTTTGGCCCTGTGTAGGTTAATACTTTTGTTATACTGTTCCATATTAGGCTGCCATCGCCGCCTGCGTCAACTACTGAGTTAATTCCTGAACCACCACTCTCTATTGTAGTAACTCTTGTATTTAGATCAGTAAAGTTACCGTCCATTTCTGCATGTGTTAATGCAAAACCTTTTGTATTTCTCAACGTAATGGCCATTTAATTTTCCTCAAAAATAATATTACACTTTTATATATTTATACATTACGGGTCTTCCGTATAACCTGGATTAACGTAGTCTTCTTGCACAAAAGAAAGATCCGACGGTGTATTTTCAGCATATCCTTCGTCAACATATCCTTCGTCAACATAGATATCATCAACTCCTGCAAATGTCAATGGGAAAGATATACCTTTTTTATCATTGATAAACTGTGCGGCTTTAGTCAATGATTGCTGCAACCCTTTTCCATCTGATGGTGTACCAGATCCTTTATTATACCAGGTATTGCATTTTGAGTCAGGAACTAATTTATTCATATTAAGAACTATTGTTCCTGTTGTGTGTTCTGATGCACCAGTTCCAGCGACACCTCTCCTAATTTGTCCTAGTATATTTCCATTCTTGGTCCAATATGTGATTCTTTCCCCATTAATAGATATAACCCCAGGAGTTTTTCCAACTGGAGTTGGAAATTCGGATGCATCTTTTAACTCAATCTCAGTGTCGGTGAAACTTAAATCACGTGCTAATTCTGTTGCTTCTTCTTCTGCAATTCTATAATAATTAACATTTCCATTCATGTCATTGAAAATACTATACGTCGATTCGAAATTGTAAATGTTTTTATTCATTTCTGTTATAATAATTACACTAGTATCAGTAACTGATATCGAGTCTGCAAAATATAATGTTCTTCCTTTTGTTACATAATCGAGATTTGCAATCATTTTGACACCATCAATTGATACAAACAATCTTTCTGCTATCTGTCCGTCCCCGAGCTCATACTCAATGTTAAGTTCTTTTACAACGGAAATTCCGTCAAAATCGCTAATATCAAATGCAATATTATCAAAGCCGCCGATTGTTGTAGATGATAAAAACTGATCCGTACCAACAAATACTCTAGTTTCAAATTGGTAACTATCATGATCACTAAAACTCGTAACTGCTAACAAGTCGCCGCGGGCAGGAACAACTCTAAGTAATTCAATATCATTTGTTGTTTCATTGATGGTGTAATCTGCATTACCTGTGTAGGTTATACTAACTCTTGCACCAACTTCAGGTGGTGTAAACATTGTAACAGTAGGTACTGAGTTGCCAGTTGGTGCTGACACAGTATAATCTTGTACTGGATTTAATTTTACATCATTGACCCATACTCTAACTTGAGAATTTGTTAAACTCGTTATTGTTTTTTCATTGGCTGTGTTTGGCAAACGAAAATCAACAGTTGATCCGTCACCGTTGTAATACGCAGTGTTACTCGGACGCAATCTAGAACCATTAAGTTCTGCAATCACTGTTGTGTCCTTTGGAAGATTATTTCTAATAACTTCATCTAATCTAACCACCACTTGAGAGTCTTCGAGTTGTTCAATTTGAGTATAAACTTTACTAATTGTGTTTTGACTATTTCCGCTTAATAACATATGAATATGATCATTTAGTTGTGGTGTAATCGACAAAACAACGTAGGTTACGTGAGTGTTATTACTGATTATACTATAATCTACTTCTTTACCATTGACTAGTACTAGAGAATTTTTAATTCTACTATTTTCAATTTCAAGTGCAAAAACATTATTAGTACCATCACCAGTAAATGTTTTATTTGCAAGAATGTTTTCTCCAATTTGCGCAATTCTTGTAATAGTTAAAATATCACCATCTGCTATTGGAGTGTCAAATACTATTTCGCCGGTTGTCCAATCAATGCTATATGCTCTATCCTCACTACCTTCATAGTATCCACCTTCTATAGTAAACAATGGAATATTGTTATCAGTTTCAGCAATTTTTCTATATCTCGGTCCTGTTTTACTAGTGTATACCAAGAAGTAATCGCCAACATCGTCTTTACTAAAATTAAATCTGGTTTGTACACCATCGCCTGTATAGTTTGTTACACCAAACTTCGGAGAGTAGCCGGTGCTTCCGCTTAAAAGTTGTGTTGGTAGTGTATGTACAAACATTTCTAGCGTATCGTACACACTTCCTGGTACATGTTCTTCTGGAGCATAACTATGATTAGAATCTAAGAATTTACCGCCGCTGGTAATAATGTCTTCTGGTCTGGTGCCTAGTGCAGTATCAGCAAATCTACTGTAGATGCCTTGGTCATAATTACCAGGAAGTGTTTCGGGAACGCCTTCGACTGTTAATTCAACTGGATCAAATGCACCTATATCAAACCCAACATTATCAAATCCTGGAGTTTCATTAAATCCTACACCAACTACTCTGGCGCCAGGAAATACTGTACCATTAAACAACTGTTCTGGGTCGTTTGCAAGCATACCGTCCTTTGGTGCGTACAGTTTCCATGTCCGATCTAGATGACTGATAACTGAACCTGCTTCTAGTTTGGTTAAATTTGTTGTGGTAAATCCGCTTGTAGCACTTGTATAATCAACGTCAACTGTGTAGAAAACATCGTTGTAAAACACAACTTCGCCTTTATAATATGCAAAATTGTTTTTCCAGTCTAGCACACTCGGCGAATTATTAATTAAACTGCCATCGAGTGTAACTGTAGTTCCACTTACATCAATGGTGTTAATGCCTGCATTAGTTCCTAGTGCACGTATTGCAGATTGCAGTGTGGTTTGATGTAGTCCGCGAACAGTATCTCTACTGTCAAAGAATTGTACACGGCTACGTGTTACTATTTCTTTCCAATTGCTAATATCGTCTTGGAAATTACTAGAACCACTGGTGTGTTCTTGTATTGACTTATAATAGCGTTTTTCAGTCTTGTCATTGTTGATGGTTTCAACTAGTACAATTGTGCTTTGAAGATATGTTGTATCTTTTTGCCATTTTTGTACATCACAAAAATTATTATTATCTCTGTCGTTGTAGAATCTAAAGTTTGGTACATTTAATGCTGGGAATGTTGTGCTATCGTCAATCCAATTGCCATTACTAAAAATATCAAGTACTAGGTCTAATACGCTTGCAGCACCTGCGCTTCGTGTGTCATTTCTTGCAAAAATAGTTTCGTTGCTTAGATCTACTGCTTCGCCGGCTGCATTTTTAAACTCAACTAGATATCCGCTGTTGTGGCTAACACGATCAAATTTAACTGTAGTATCAAAACTACGGATCTTTTTATTAACCAACACTGCACTTAGTTTAGCAGGATTATCGCTTTGCTCTTCTACTGTAACAGTAGGGGTACTAATAAATCCACTGCCCGGATTAGTTACTACAATACTGGTAATTTTATTAGCATTTAACACTGCCTTAGCGGTTGCACCAGAGCCGCCGCCGCCGGATATTTTTATAGTAGGTGNAGTCAGATATGTGCCGCCATCGTTTACAACAATGCTTCCAACTTCTAATTTATAGTTATCTGTCCAATCAGCCCATGGTGCTAGTAACAATTTGTTATTGTCTTCAACTGTGCTTCCAGTTGGGCTTCGATAGGTGTTGCTGTTGAAACTATAATAACTGGGCAAATCAAAATCAGTTGTTTTTAAATCTGCATTGTCGGTGCTGTTGTACTGTAGTACAAATTCACTGATTTTTGTATGATACGGTTTAGTTTCTTCAATATAATTTCTAATAAAGTCTTGGTTATCTTTTTGATAAACTGTAACTTGTTGCAGAGCACGTTGCTGCTGATTTATTTTAATTAAACTAGTTTTAGTTGCAAAATCTAAGGATTTGTTTTTACTCAATGCATATTTTAGCATATGCAGAAACCATTGGTTCTTTTCAATGGCATGTTCGTTAACAAAGAAATCTTCATATACAGCTCTAATAATTTTCTGTATTTCAAGACTTGGGTTGTCGTCGTACAATTGCAATCCAAACCCATCTACGTCAAAATTTAAGTTTAATAATTCTGTTTTATAAATGCTTTGATTAATTTTAAGTGTACTGTTTTCTTCTTGAACGGTTACCCACGAATCATTTTGTTTTTGCACAACCTTAAACAAACCTAACCCGTTGTCTTTAATTTTTACAAATTCGCCTTCGCTAGCAACAACACTGCGTAGATTGTATTCATATTCAACAACCTTGCTAAAGTTTCCCGGTACAACTACATTAGGATCAGTCCAAGTAACACGACTAATGTAGCGTGAGTTTTTATAAACTTGTACTCGTTTCTTAACCCATTCTTTGCTAGTTTGTAGTTCGTAAAGTACCCAACGATTCTTTGTAGTTTCATCATTTTTAACCAACACAAGACGACCAGCCTTGAGAATACCAGTATCTAGATATGTTAGTTCAACATAATTGTTTACTGATTCTGAGTATTCATGTTCTTCTGGCTCTGGTTCACTTGCAAGTATATTATCAATATTCTTACTGTAAACAACTGGTGTTGTTTTCATAAATTCGTTAAAATATTCCACAGCTTGCTTTACTGCATCTTTGCGATCAATAAACATTGTCTGCCTAGGTCTGAAGTCAATGCCATATTTTAGATAACTGTTTAAGTTAATATCAGGAACTAGATTGCCGCTGGTGTCAGCACCTGCTAAACTATCAATGAGTTTTGTAATTAAATCTTCGTTAGCAACACTAGTTACATCACCTTCATTGATCAGTTGATATTCTTGATGAAGTAGATTATTGTTTTTCTGAATATCATAGTCAATTGCTAATACTGTATTGTCTGTTAGTAAATCGTCAACATTGAATAAAGCGAATGTATTTGCTCCGGTAAACGCAATAAACGGTACACCATTTAATGTTGGGTTAGAAATTAGATCTTCAATTTCATATATGCTGTAAATTCTATTTTCAATATTTCTAGGTGCACGAGTTTTCCCTACAACCCAGAAATAATATTTTGTAACAAACTGTTGTGTAGTTTGATTAAATTCNGTAACAATATTAAAATTAGTAGGATTGTAAGGATATGCATCTGGGTTTTCGTCATCAAAATACTCTGACGGAGCAACATCACTTTCTGTCCATTCTGCACAAATAATTCTACTCCCCGGGAACGTAAATCCCCAGTTTGAACTGCTGTACTCTTCGCCGTCATGATTGTATTCTACGTAACGTACTTGACTTAGATCCCACCACACTTTTCCTACATAATCAGTACCCCAAGTTAATGCATTTCTAAGATTTTCGGTATTGCTATAAAATGCAGGGTCGATACTTGTTTGATAGGTAATTTCTTGCAACACACTACTGGTTACTTTACCTTTAATTGGGTCAATGATATCAAGATTAGCTAATCTTTCATTTGTTTTAGAATCGTACAAGAACACACGATTAAACATATCTAAATCAACTTGCGGTTTTTCGTATCTTGTTAGTAGCCATGGCATTTTTTGTGTTGCATTTGTAAATTGATACACTACACCACCTTCGGCTGTACTGTCGTCACTGCCAGGTGCGCCTGCAATAATTGTATTTTTTGTAAATTCAATAGAATTTCCAAATTGATCTAAACTGTCAAGGTTCTCAGTATTTAATGATTCTGCAAAGACAAACTGTCCCGGATTATCGATGTTCAACTCGGGATTGCTTAGGAATTGATATATAAATACTCCTCCAGTTTGTGCTTTAGTAACACTAAATGATGTGCTGTTAGTATCAAATTTTGTTTTATTGTTGTCAAAAGTTTCAACTATAATTGCATCACTACGATCGGCACTAATTGCAATTAAGTCTGCTGTATTGTTTACTTTTACTACTTTACCAAAATTATTGTATGCCTTGTCTTGTGGACTATTAATTATTTGTCTAGCTACATAGACACTAATTCCCATGTCTGCAAAAAAGTCTCCAGTCTCTTGCACAAGATTTAATTTATCTGCATACACTTCACTGTCATTTTCTACAGTAAGAATGTTCCCAACACTTAATGCAGTAACACCTGGAATATTTGCATTGTTTATTTTTGTAACTACATCAGTCAGTGTATCTGCTGCATCAAATGCAACTCTAAAATTGTTAAAGTACATTGCAGATCCTACGCTTACTGTTGGATTTTGTATTGTGCCGATTACTTTGCCAAAGAATTTTCCTTGATTTAAATATCTATATACACGGCCTGCGTCAATTGAGTCAACATCGTAATACGGAGCGCCGACATATAGACTACAATTGCTTGGACACAAATCAATACTGTAACCATATTGTGCACCAGCCTGTGCAGTGTCTCCTGCTGTTACTACTGTAGATTCTAAGAATCTATTAGTTTCTATTGTAACAATACTACCGGCTGCGGGTGTTTCGGTTAACACCCATGTTCTTGCACCAACAAAATTATAATCATTTGTTGTATTACCATCTACCGATATTTGATTTCTTCCTAAATCACTAGGCTCCAGTGACGTTACAAATCTATTTGTTGTGCCATCTGCAACCAAATTTTCGATTGATCTGTTAAACGTGCGTATAGTTCCATCGTTTTCGTCAGGTGCACTAACAATAATTTGAACAGCATCAGTACTAGTTAATACCTTATGTCCAAAGTTAGTTGAAGCAGTTCCAGTTAAAGTAGTAATAAAATCAAAGTAGTTGTTGCGAACTATTGAAATTTCAACTACACCAGGTGCTGTTGTGAATATAATCTCATCGCCAGAAATTGTATATTCCTTAAACGGAATCATTAACTTATTGCCAACAATTACTTTAAGTTCGTATATACTTGTTGGCGTAGTTGCTAGTGTAAATGTTGTAGTAATGCCGTCGCCGACAGTGTTTTCGGCAATAGCAAACAAACCTTCTTCATCAATTTCGATAAATTGGTATACTTGTACTTTGTCTACACCAGGTTGACCAACAAACATCCATTTACCGTCGTTACTTATTGCAATATCATTGCCAAATTTCCCATTAGCATCGTGTCCTGGTGCTGCTAAGGCTTGGTCAACGTAAAAACTGCCAAATTGGTTTCTGCGCAGGATATGCACATAGCCAATATTGCTGTTGCTCAGTGGCGAACCTGCAGCGGCATATATATTTGATCCTGCTTCTAGTACACTACCAAATCCAACAATATCGTTACTTGGACTTAATAATTCACTATCTTCAATTAAAACACCTGTGTTGATATTTCGTTGAAATGCCTGAACTTTGTTTGAAGATTCTGCGCCAATGAGAACATAATTATTTCCGTTGTCGCCTGCTAAACTGTAACCAAAACCGTCGTTTGCAGTTGATTCGCTATCACTTAAACTTTGATCAAATGCAAATACATTTGAGTTTTTGTATACACCCCATCCGTTGTTGGTTGCACTGTCGATGTATAGTTTGTCTTGATTCTTCCACCCTTTTGGAGGAACGTTGTTGTTTGCATCTGACAGTGTATCAAAGTGAACTGTGTGTAAGTTATAAATTACTGCAACCAAGTCTTGGTTGTCAAGAAATCCTCGAGTATAGTTTGGTAAATCTGTTTGCACACTAATACTATTGCTGCCACTTTCGATAACTCTATAGTAACCTGTAAAATCAATTTCGCTTGGATCGCTGCTGGTATGCACTTTAATTAAAATATCATCGCCTGCTTCTAGTCCACTTACTTGTGTTGTAGTAAGAATTGCAATTCCCGATGGATCAGTTGTAATACTACTAATACGTGCAGCATTAACAACTGTTTTGTAAACATTCCAATTATCTTGTTTGTCACTGCCGACCCAGATATACTGATCTTCTCCGATATTGTTATCAATATACGATCCTAATAGATCTAGTGTTGGACTAATATAATCAATTTCTGATTTCTGTGCATAACCTGCACTTGGTAAATTGTTAACACGTTTTTTTCTATCACGCATTGTAAATGCATTTTTATTATATGGCAATGGATGCACTAGAAGATCGTCTGATTTATAACCCAGACGACTTGTTGTTTTGTTATCGTTATTATCTAGCATTTCTATTAACAATGGAGATTTTTGTGTGTTATTATTATTAGGAATTTCTAATCTAATTTCAGTGGTATTGCCAACTCCGCCATAATTGCCACTTTTAATTGCCCACTGTTCAAAAAAGTCTGCTCGACTTTCAAAGTTGTCTAATTTTGCTCTTAACATTTTGTTAAGACTGTTGTTACTGCCTTTTTGTCTAATTAACCCTTGATAAAATTTAACTTGGCTAGTGTCACTGATTCCTAAATCATTTAAATATTCACGCTGAGAAAATCCTATTAATCCTTTTGCTAGTCTATCAGGATCAAGTTCAAGATTAGTTTCATTAAAGTCATAATATGACTTAGGCATGCCTGCCTTGTTAGCAAGGTTTGGTAGTAACTGATCAAATTGACTGTATTCGGTTATTAGCCAATCGTTGCTGTTAAATTTTGTATGGCTAGTTACACTCTTTTTAGCTGTATAGTATTCACCTTTAAAAAGTACAATTTCACCTTTGCTATAGTTTCTACCTGCTTGCCACTGTGGTACATTATCTTCATTGATAATAAATCCTGGTGCTCCAAATGTGCCGTCCCAGGCAGATGTTCTGAATCCACTTATTCTAATTCTATACTGTCTATTACCAGTCTCAGGCTGATAGATAATATCGTTAAATTGTGTTTTGTTTTTAAACACAACTACGTGTTCCCAATCAACAACGTCAATGTCTGCCAGATAAATTGCAGTATCGTTTAGTGTTTCTATACTAAAGTTTCTGCCGTCACGGTTGACAATATAGTTGTTTGGTTCTATAATAGCTTTATTGTTATCGTAAATTCTACTACCGTATGGGCGATTGCTAATACTATCAACTGCACCTCGTACACTTCTAAAGTTTAATGTACTTCCAATTGGACTAAGACTAACACTGATACCCTGATCCCATCCTTGTTGTGACCAGAATATAAATTCTTTTGCAGCAAGTTTCCAATTGTGCACTTCGTTTGAACCTTCAACTCGATTGTCAAATTTAAAGCCTTGGTTTTCGAGAAATCTACCGTATCCTATTAAAAATTCAACTACATTTTCGACACTGTTTAATTCAGATCCGTATGCAAGAACAACATTCTCGTTGGTGCCAGTTGCAGCGACTTCTACTGCGGTATTACCAACTTTAATAACTTGAGTATCACTGTTTTTACTTGCTACATTAACAATAAATGTTGGATCATTTAAATCATATCCACTAACTGTAAATCCGTTAGCACTTCTAGTAACAATAACACCACTGTAAACAACACTTTGCCTAGGACTACTTTTAAAAAGTTTAATATCGTAATCATCATCAGGAATTAAAATGCTACTGTTGATACTATTAGGACTACTCTGTTCAGCAAAGAACTTCAAAAACTTTTTATCTGTATATCCAGATGCTTTATAACTTAAACGCAATTGAATATTTCTAAGTTTATCGCCAATAGCGTCTGTAATATTATAATTTAAACTGTTAGCGTATTCTGCAAGCCATGTTGTGTATCCGTTTGTTCTGGCAATAGTACCGTCAGTATTTAATTCGCCATGTACTTGTTCAATTTTAGTTCTAGTATCGGTACTATTAAACTGCCACTGATTATTTTTAATAACCTGATCGTTTGTATCTCTGTACAATCCAAAATATTCTGCAGGTATTGAAAGTGCTAGTGCAATCTGAACTGCAAAAGGATATTCGCTACTGTGCTTCCATGCTGTTTCTACTGGATTGCCGTCGCCGTACTTCCAGCTGCCATTTACAACATTACTATTATTAACACTTAAACATTCATACGGGCTCAGCAATTCGCCGCTGTCATCAACCGGAATAATGTCGCTTAACCCAGGTCTTTTGTAAACACTATCTATTATAATGTTTCCTGGTTGTGCAATTTTACCTGCTTCAAGATCGTCCCATAATACTTTGTTGCCGCTGGTGTAAGGTGCAGGACCGTATACTTCTTCCCACCAAGTTGGTTTTGTTGTTTGCCCGAGCATTTCCCAAGGTCTTAGGTTAGGTTGTTCTGTATCATAAAAATGATTGTAAATACCTCTCCAGTATGCTGCTGGCATTGATTTACCAGTTAGTTTTTCATCAAATAATCTATAGTTCCAACTAAATTTGTCAAGACTCGAAATTTCAACAGTATCATTGATTTTAACATTGTTTTTGCCTAGCCAGCGACTAAAGTTCTGTGCAATAATATTATCAAACTCTGTTTTGCTATATGCTGTTTCTCTAAATGCACCAGGAATATAACTATCAACATTGATTAAATCTTTATTGTAAATTACTTTAACATTGTTATAAATGCGCTTTTCAAGTTCAAGAATAATATTGTCTCTAAAATCTCCAAGCATTGCAATTTTGCTACCGTCGTGGCCTCTAATTACCTGATGTGTATTGTCTCTATATCCATCAGTAATAATCTCTGGTGAAAATAAAGGATACATTCCAAGTTTACTTGGAGTTGGCGGAATATGAAAGCCATCTGTGCTGGTGTATTCTCTGATTTCTAGTTTATCGTCAATGTTTACTTCCAAGAATCTCATTGAGCTAGTGTCACCAGCAGGTCTAATTTTTAGTGTAATAACTGTTCCGTCAATTGTATAATCTAGATTTTTAACTAATTGGGTACCGTTTAAGAAAACTAATACTGCACGGTTGCTTGGAATTTTATCGTCAAATGTTTGGCTCAGGTAGTAAGTATCAATTTCAGTATTGTTTATTTCATATAAAATTTCATTGTAGTCATTGCCTGCTGGACACATATCGCTATGATAAAACGGGAACATCTCGTTTTTATTTGCAAACATTTCAGTTAACAACTCATCTAAAGATGTATTAGAATTTGTTACATCGGTATAACTTATTTCGCCGAGCATTCTATAAAATTTATTTTTAAATGTTTCGTATTCTCTTTGATTGTAGAGTAAACTTTCGATGAAATTTGATTGAACATCATTTAAGAAAAGGTTTGCTAGATGCGGAGCGCCTGCATTCTGAAGAATAGTGCCGCCATTTAATTTAACATCTTTAAGATCTTTACTGTTGTTTAAACCTTGATAATTTCCGGACAAATTAGGAGTTTTTACAAATGTTTCAACAATGTGATTTCTCATCTGTCCGAGTGTGATTTCTACAATGTCAACATTTTTAGCATTATTCTCAAGGTTACTTGGAATTTCCCAATTATTGTTTTTACTAACTGTACTACTATAAATTTTTACACTAATTTTATCAGTAGATTTTAAATCTTTAACAAAAACTAGTCTGCCTACACCTTGTTCGACTTCAACATCGTATGTAGTTCTGTCTATTGGTGTGTTGTTTTTATAAACAATAAGATGTGTTGGCAAAAGACTTTCTGGAATAATATCTAATTTAAATCTATTGGTTTGAGTTTCAGTTGCAAAAATAGTTTGTGTTTGGTATTGTTTACTCTTTTCAGATGTTTTACTCCATTGATTAATGTACTCAACTGTACCATCGGTGTTGTTTTTTCTTACTCTAAGACCTTTTGTTGTTGCAGTAATTGTATTTTCGTTGCTACTTTCATATACAAAGGTATCGTTATTGATAGAATCGCAGAAAACAATATCACCTACATTGTTAATACTTCTATAGCTTAAAGGAAATCCTAACTCAGTGTCGTTAGCTCCTGTGCCTTTTTTGTATCCAAAAAGTTTTGAGCCAAGGAAATTGCTTGCTTTATATGCTGAAGTATCACCAATAGTAACGTTATCGGCATCGAAAAGATCAAACAATGGTTCCTGATTGTTTGATCTTTTCTGTTGAGTTTGTGTCCATGTTCCTGCCTTGTAGTACCAATTAGTTCCCTGGTATGTAGTTCCTAAGTTACTTAGAATAACATCATTATTTTCAACTGTTGCAATTGCTTCAAGTTGTAACTGTTGGCTGTGTTTGTATCTAGCAATTACAATTTGTCCGTTTGGTATTGCGGTGTTAAACACTAATTCGTTACCATCAACACTGTACTGATATGTTGAATTGGGTACCAAAACACCATTAACTTGCACAGTAAGTTGTATGTTTTCTGCTGCAAATCCTAGATCAAATCGTGTTGTGCTACTATCGCCTGTAAATACAAATTGCTCTAGATTAACGTTGCTATCTACGTTAACCCAATTAATACGATAAATTGTTTTTCTAACTTCTTCGTTTAAATCTGCAGAGAAGATTATAGTTTCTCCATTAACTAAAGGTATACCATCTGAATAATAACTACTAACTATCTGATCACTGATACTAACCGGTAAGCCTTGTACATTAGAAAGTGCGTCAGTTTGTTCTGTGTTAATTGTTGTTACAGATTGTTTGTAATTTTTACCAAAATTAAACAATTGTAAATTTTTATCAAATTCAATAATAGGACGTTTTGCTTTATTATCTTGATCCGAGATAGTTGTGTAATTGTTAAATTTGTTAGACTTATTAATTACACTTTCATGAAACCAGCGGTTTTGTCTACTCCATGCACTACCTTCTTGGCTGCCCCGATTAATAACAATATACTGTTTGTCTTTAGGACTGTTAGAATTTCCATCAAATGAAATAGTATCAAATAAATTACTGTCAAACGGTTCTTCGACTACATCCAACCAACTTTCTGGTGTTTGTAAATTAATAACTGGAACAAGTTGTATCTTAGTTCCTACACCTTCAACATAATATTCATTATCTTCGTAGTGTGCCGGACTTGTAGTGCCTACAAATTTAACTTTCAGGCCATTTTCAAATTCTACTCCGTTTGAACTTGTGTATGTACTACTTTCAAGAATATAATTGACATTAATTTCTGCATCATTGCTCTGGTCCACAATTTCTATTAATCCGTATACTTCAGGATCAATGCTATCTTGGTAATAAAGATAATCCAATTTAGCAGTAATAGGCGGTATTAGTTTAATACTATTATCGTTAGTCCTGTAAGCTTTTCTATTACCGTATTGAATACCTTCACTGATGTTTATTTTTTTGTTTACTAGAATTTCTTCCACTGATGTGAGTTTTAGTTTATTGTTAGAATCAATACTAATTCTAAACCAACCTAGTTTTTCTGTCTCAGTTATTATTGCATTGCTATCTTCAGGATCATTCCAGTGGTTTTCATAATCATATACCACCAGGTTGCTTGTAACAAATCCTACACCACTTGTGAAATCTCTAATAACACGATAAACTGTGTTTGAGTAACTGACTAGATCATCTTCCTTGTAATTAGTATTTGCAGTCCAAGCAACCANGGTCTGAGTTTTACTTCTTGTTTCTAAAAACAGTACTAGTTTTCCATTTAGATTGCGTTGACCATCGATGCCGCCGTAATTTCTTAAAAACATCGTTGCATCTTGGCTTTGAATTTCGTTATAACGTAAATGTCTTTGTTGTTTTGTGCTATATGAAACTAAATTTACACCATTACCTTGTATCGGCATCTGTGTAAAGAAATTTTGTGCATCGTTTTTAGGTACGCTGAACGTAACTGTTCCAACATCTGCACCGTTATTAGTAACACCTAGTACTTCTCTAATATTAAGATTATCCTGCCAACTGTAAGAACTTTTTAATCCCGGTTCTGTTTGAATAAAAAAGCCGTGGCCTTCTTGATTGACATTAAATGTATATGTGCCGCCACGTGCTAATCTTAGTAATGGATTTGATGTTGTTCCGATATTGCTAAAACGATACCCAGTTTCGCCTAGTCGTTTAATACTACCTACACTTGTATCATAATTACTGCCATCAAATCCTTCATTGTCTACACTGCCAGTTACTACACTGTAATTCGATGGCGGAGAAACTGTTATATCTAAATTGTATTCAACTTCTGCGTTGATAATATCAACACTATTTGGACCATTAGGTAACCAATAATAGTTACTATAATTTGTAAACTTGTCAAAATCTATAAAACTAGTATATGTGTATTGATCTGCAGCAAACAATCTACTAGGGTTATCGATATTCCCCCCTAGTGAATCGATTTTGTTAATTAAATCAACATATGTACTAACAAATTTTATTTCGCCATTTTTGTTTTCGTAAACACTACTCGGCTCAAGTTGATAATTTTGTCTATCCGGCCATGCTTCAGTAACATAATTGTCAAATTGATTCAGACTAGGATTAAACTTTCTGCCAATATATCCATCAAGACGCTCAACTTCTGGCTCACTGATAAGTTGGTCAACTGTTGCTCTCAGAAGTTTTTCATTAGTCCTAGTTTGGAAAACACTAGGTAAAAAGTTTGAACTTTTCTTATATCCCATAACCGATCTTTCTTTTAATTACTTGTGTATCCGCCGGACACTACGCTACTTGATGGTGCTTTTAATTGATTGCCTGTGATATTTTTAACTATTTTAATATCGTCGACTGTTGCACTACTGATAAAGATTTCGTTAGGCTCACTGACAATTTGGAACAAATCACCAAATGTTTTTAAACTAGCATTTGGTACAATAACAATACTGCCAATTTCTTGAATCATACTCTTATGAATAAAACTAGAAAGTTCGCTAAAGTAAAATGTGTTTCCAAAATCCCAATTTTCAATGTTAAAGTATTCATTGATATACTTTATAACTTTACTCTTAATCTCACTATTACTTAGCCTTGTTCTTTCTGCTGGTACAACTTTAAAAGTTGCCTGGAATTCAGGTGCAGCTTTGGCTCCAAAAATAATTTTATAATTAGCGGCATTAAATGTAATACTGTCACTGACACTTTTTAATTTGTTAAGTTCGCTGTACGCTACTTCCATTTCAAGTAACGTTGGTTTTTCTGGTTCAATTAATGTACCACTCGAATCATTAATCCAATTTCTATATTCATTATTATATGCTTCAGTTAAAACATACATATCAATAATATTACTTTTACTTGGATCAATTCTGCGGTCGTTTGGAGCATTGTGTCTGTACTGGAATTTTAATTTATCTCTACCAACATAACACTGATAGTTGTCACTAGCTACAATTGTTCTTTTATTGTTAACTAGTGTTAACTCGTAAAAATCTTTATTAACTTCAAATAATGTACCTACCGGATGTGCATATCTACCTTCGAGATTTAAAGTAGCAACATCGGTATATCTTGATACAACTTTATTGCTATCAAAGTAACGATATCTTTCAAAGTTATCATAATCGATATATTTCTCAAAATAAACTTTTTCTTTGCTATCTGCTATAACATCAAACACTTCTGGGTTGTCGGGTATGCCATCGTTGTCTTTGTCACCATGTGTAACTTTAACACGAGTGTCATCTCTATAACCATCAACATATTTTACAGTATCGTAAATTTCCAATACTAATTGATTATCTAATAATGTACTACTGTTAGGAAGAGTATTCCCAGTTAAAATTCTAATCTGATCTTTAACTACTGTAGCATTTCTACTATCATATACTCTTACTTTGCTATCAAAATAAAAGCGAGTTTCGATTTCGCTTCCCCAAAGCAATTCAGTATTTCTATAGGTTGTAGTATATCTTCCACTGCCGACATTTGTCATCAATACATGCCAGCTTGCATCTAAATTATTGCCGCTTGTGTCACCGGCATAAATTATGCTAAATTCACCAGTTGTTGCAATATCATTTGGGTTAATAATTTTCCAAAAGCTAGTCTGGTAATCGAAACGCAGTCCAAAATCTTCATTATTGATAATTTTTCTTGTTAGCGTTTGACTTAGATTAATATCAATGTTGTTTACATAAACTGCATAAATTTCTTCTAGTACTGCGCCATTTGGAATGTTTTCAGTTAGTACAATCGGACCCGGGCCACTAGTTCCATTCAAGTAACCATTGCCGTTTGAACTACCGTCACCGCTGATACTTTTAATACTTGCCCAAATTTTAGTTACTTGACCTTCTTTGGTTGGAGTGCCAGTTGTTAACACTCTGTCAATATCAAAAAATTTCCCAGCAGGAGCAACAAACTTACAAACAACACCCGGCTTTAGATATTGTCTTTCCCCTTGACCGCTTTCTCCAACTTGATGTACATAATTACTTAAAGTATCATTATTGTAACCTTCAAAAAAACCGCTGCTGGTGCTGCTATCTGCACTGCCTCTTTTCCATGTAGTATTCGAAAAACTAATTTTAGGATATTTGTCAAAATAAAGATTAACACTTCCTTTACTTCTTAATATTGAACTAAGTGTATTAACTACAAAGTTCTGTACATCTGCTGCCGTTAGCCAATTAAAATTATCAGTTTCTTTGATATCATTTTTATAAACATACCCATCTTCGCAGAAAATATTTGTACTACTGTACTTGCCTGTTACATCTTTAAGTTCTAAGAATCTACTAATACCAGTACTGGTTCTGTTAACACTTTTTATTTTTAAAATATCGCCGAATTTGATATACGGGAGTGTGTTATAGTCTTCACCATTAACCATTCTGTTTTGTGTATAGAAATTCTGAGGTGCTTTTACTTTAATATCAGTTAAACTTTCTCTTGTACTAGCATTGTTTACTGTATACTGAAGGTTTAGTGTAAAGTTAAGTTTTTCCTGTTTGCCGTATTTGTTGACATAAATCATTTCAACAACAATGTTTTCCATTTCTCTCGGACTAATAGTATAACTAGTTCCGTTGCTTGTGCGTACCACACTTCTGAACTGACCGACTGGAATTTTACTAAACACACCATCGCCGAAAATTAAATCAATTTGATCATTTGCACGGCTGTAAACTTCAAAAATCTTTCTATTGTTTTCGCTGATATCATTGTAGATTACGTTACTATCTCTGAGAACATCTACTTTAGTCCATTCATCGAGATATTCGCCTTGGTCGTTGGTTTCAAAAAGCCAAACATCATTATTATTAATATTGTCTACGTTTATACCTGCTAATCTATTTGGCAAACTTTCTGAAATTCTAAAGTCTAAATTGTTAATACGCCCTTGTTTAAATCCTAAAAAGAATCCAGTATTAGAACTACCGTTGCCTTCGCCGCTGTTTTTATACACAAAGCCAAGAGTACTACCAGCAACTGGTGCTTTTTCATATAATCCTGTTTTACTATCTAAACCAACATTGTAAATGTTAAACGCAAGGTTTTGGTTGTCAATTGAAGCACTAAAATTAATTATCGGAACAAGATTATTTCTTGTTTTAAAATCATATAAATCATGTCTAACTGCGCCAATCGTTAAACTACTATTTGGTTTACCAATACGTTGATTATTTGCTAGTGCAGCGTTAATAATACTTGTAAATTGCTCAAGCCAATCGAGGTTTGTTGGATCGTTCCATTTAATTGTTTTATTTGCTAAATCAACCCCATTGCTATCAAAAATGCTTTCAGTAGTACTGATTGCAGTCATCTTTAACATGCCACTACTGCTGTTATTTCTATTAGGAGAATACCCTAACATATTTGCTAAACGATATACACTATCTCTACGTTCAGCAGTTTGTAAAAAGTTTTCTCTACTGTTTAAGTCGTTACGATAACTAATACTTTGTCCCATAAAACTGATTAAGTCTAGTAGTGCAACAAATTCACTACTTTCGATGTAATCGTTAAAATCTTCTGGGTAGTATGTTCTGATATAATCAACCATGCTTTTTCGCAAGGTTTCGTAATCATAACTTTGAAAGTCAGCACTGCGGAAAGTTGTGTATAACTTTTTCCAATCTTCAGCAGCAAAAAGATTATTTTGGCGTATAAATGTTGACATATTATTTCCTCTATAATGTATTTATTTAATTTTATTATATGGTAACATTAAGATGAATAAGCAACTTTACTGGTTTGATCAAACATAAATCTCATAGTATCAGCTTCGTTTGTGTTTTTGTATCTAAGTCTGATTTCAATGATTATGCCACGTTGATATTCATCTACTAGTATATTGTCAACAATTACTCTAGGTTCATAAGTAACTACACGAGTTACATCTTCAATGATAGCATCCTTAATTTCTTCAGTCATTGGCTCGAATAAAATTTCCCAAATGATAGTACCAAAATTTGGATTCATTAGTTTTTCGCCTCGACGAATATTAAAGTGATTTGAAAGATCACGCTTGATTAACTCGAAATCTTCAAGTCGAGTTTTGGTTGACTTATTGTCAATTGTGTTGTAACCTCTGTATAGTGCCATACTATTATTTATCAGCAACTTTAAAGGCATATATAAAGATATGAAGACGTTATACATTTATACTAAAAACGGGTGTCCCGAATGCGACAGTGCTAAAAAATATATAAGCAACTTGGGTATTGCTTATACTGAAATAAACACAGATCGTGAAAGATGGGCACGTGATTGGTTAGCAAGTGAAGGTCATCAAACGTTTCCTATATTTTACGCAGACGAAGACGTTTTTATGCGTGGTAGCTGGCGTATAGTTGGAACTATGACACAACAAGAAATTTTCAGTCGACTAAAATAATACCATATTATATTTTTGTTAAATACTATAGCAATTTTTAAGGATATAGTGTGCCGGGTATTATCAGGAAAAACGACAAAAACGTTCGCAATCAACCTGCGTTAGTTGGTGCTGAAAATTTTAAAATAGAAGATAAAAATGCTATTGTAAAGAATAACCCGGTGGGAAATGAAACATCTTATGTAAAAACAACCAGTAGTTCTAGAAATTTTATTGTAAATGGAAAACCAGTTACATTAATTGGCGATGCGGATACAAACAATGTAACAAGACGCACTGGTAGCAATACGTTTATTGTAGGAAAAAGTTAAATGTCAGCAAGTAATAGAAGTTACCTAGGACCTCGCGAAAATGGTGTAATTTTTGCCAATGGAAGTCTTCGCGGAACTAGCACATATAGTGTTAGCACAGATCCTGCAGATGTGCCTAGACAACAAATTATTGATGCAGTTGATCATGCCAGTGAAATACTTCCGTTAAATTGGGTAGTACAAATCAATCCCGGAGGCGGAACCAATGTTGCTGAAAGTATGAGCAAACAACCAAATGGTTGGGCATTAGATTTGCAGCTCATTGGCAGTAACGGAACACTATATACACCAGGCACTGCTCCAAGTGAATATATTAGTTTAATAAGTGCATTAGTTGGAAATGCATTATTAGATAATAAACATATAGGCATTGGGATGTATAGCTGGGGTATACATTTTGATCTTAGTCCTGCAAGACAAACTGGCTCTGGAGATGTAACTGTATGGAATTCAAATAATACTAGTGACAGTGGTATTAACGAAGGTAGACAACGTGCTGAAAAGAAACAGCGCAGTGTTGCTACAAATATATTTGCAGATGGCACAGCTGACAGTAAAACTGACCCTTTGGCATATCTTAGTTCAACCGACACTGAACTTGAATCGTTAACACAAATAAGAAAAATAAATGAACCTAATGCTAGTAGTTTTTCTGGACAACAATTAAACGGTGCTACTATTAGTAGTTTAGCTAGTCTCAGAGGCAATAACGGTATTGCAATTAACACAGAACTTTCAGATGCTATCGACTTATACGAATCTGGTGCATACCCAAGTGTATGGAAAAGCGTACTTGAAAAACTAGACACTGGGGACTTTAGCATTGACGATAATCCTCTTCTTCCTTGGCCTGGTGCATTTGAAACACTGAGTGCAGGCATAATATCAGATATTGAAAACTTGCATTTAGATAGCGAACATTATTTTTTAACTGGCAAGTTGCTGGATTTTACAAGAGCAAATATTACACATATTTCTGCCACAGATAAAATTCTTAGTGATGCAATCGAAAGTGTTGCAAATGATATTCTTGGCGCAGGCACACTTAATAAGTTTGCAAATACATTTTTAAACACCGTTAGTGCTACTCAAAGTAGTACTAACTTTGGATTAGCGTTGCAACAACTTGAAGGTCAAGTCTTTGGTAAAACTAAAGCCACACAAGAAAATCCTTATAGTAGTATTCCCGGCATGGAATACAAAAGTTTAGCAGGAAGCAAGATCATTGATTTAATCGGCGATCCTGAAGAAAAACTCAAACAGGTAGTAGACACTGATTCTATATTCAATACATTTGGAAGTTTGTACAAAGACTACAACGGATTAACAACGCTTGGTTTCGGATCATTGAGTAGCAATTTAGCTCTGCTTGGTGACGACTTTAATACACTTGGAAGAATAATAAATTTCCAAGATTTAATTAGAATGGGGAAGCCAGGACAAATACTAGAAAAGATATTACTTAGTGATTGTACAGTTGTTAGTGAATTAATGCCTGCACTAAACAGTCTTGGAATAAATCTAAGCAATGCAAATACCAAAGCAAATGATAATACTGCCTTAAAAGCACTAACTGAAATTCAATCACCAGCAATAATACAAGGAGTATTTGATTGTTTTGATATACAAAGAAAAGTTCCAGAACATCTGGGAAAACTTTGTGACCCGGAATGGCAATTTGCAAAAAGTTACAACTATAATAATTTTAAAAATCTAAACGAAATTAGTGTACATTTAATTACTATGGGTATTACTAATATTAGTACCGCGGCAGAGTTTGGAAACATTTTAATTAATATTGAAAGTGTAACACAAGATGATGCACTTAGTGGACAAAATGGTACAATCACCGGAGACGAAATTGCAGATCTGAGAAGTGCATATAGTCCTCTTAGCGATTACAGTGGCGACAACAACCTAACAGTTGCAGACTTTTTAGGAACCGCAGCGGGTTATAGGCACAACAAATTACTACCGATACTAGCCGACGAAATCAATCAAATTGCTGTTACTACAAACGGTTCTGCTTATAAAAGTCTACTAGACGATTTGTTAACTGCACTCGACGGTGGCTTTGCTACACGAATCCCTTACACTATACTACGATACAACGGCGCCGATTACACTAGTCTAAATGATCTAGTTACCTATATAATCAGCGAAATGGAGACTGCATTTACNAATGTCGAAAGCGAACTTACAAGCCCGAGACTAAATCGTTACCAAAGTTATCAAACAGAAATACTACATCAACTTTACAAAGAACTACAACTAAGAACAGACTACGGAATATCCATTGGTAGTGGTGTGTCTGGCAGCAATGACGATATATTGAATTTTACATTAAGTTTAGAGGATGCTGCATTAATCACTGGCCATGGTAGACAAGCTGACTTTATATATCGTGTAACCAGTNCAGACTACCACGGNGGAAGAATTCGCAGCACCATGGCACAAAGTAGAAATAGAAATTTCTTAGATGGACAAAAAGTTAAATTGGAACATCAAAATACCGTTCTAAATGATGTTGCACTAGAAAAAATTAACTACATGAGTGATTTTGTAAAAACAACCGGAATTTGGAGTGCAGATGCAGACAGAAGTAGCGAAATTTATCTCCAACTAAATCACAGAGTTAAAAATCGCTATGAATATACACTAAGACAAATAAAACAAAATCAAACTCAAATGCAAAATATCATTGATACAAACTGTGTTAATATACTAAGACAGTTGATGTTTGTGTCAAACAACAACGTAGCTGTGACTGCTAAATTCACAGGACTTTATAATCAATTTAGTGCATATTATAATAGCATGCACTCGCCGGTACAACATGGATATTTAAAAGTAAACCTAAATAGTGCTTATACCACAAACGGTTATGTACTAGGTCCATTGGAAGAAATTGTTAGAGAACTAGGCGACTTTGAAAGAATGCCAAATAATTATATTGGCGCAGATATTTCAGAAAAAACACAAAAATATATCAAAGCATTAGAGCTAGATATGAAAACAATAATTGGGTTAACACACAAAATATTATTAGTTAATTCAGCACACTATCTTGGCATCGATACTGTAGATTTTGTTGACTTATTTGGTACACCAAGTGTAAGCAGGTACTTGCTCACAATTGTTGCACTGGATATTTAAGATAACTGTTTATCATAATAGTCATTGATACTACCGACGGTTATTCTGCCATCGCCTCCTCGCCATCCTTGATTTTGTTGCCATGCTTTACTGCCAACTTTATACACTTCGTAGTTTTCGGGTTTGTCAGCATGTGCTGGTGCTGCCTGCATAATACCTAAACGCCCGCCTTTATAACTGAATTTGCTGAGATAATAATCATACAGTTGCAGTTGCTCTCCTGGACTCATGTTTTGAATTTTGTTAACATCTGTGCCTAGCCATTTAGCAGTACTTGGCATAAACTGAAACAGTCCAGTTGCAGATGTATTAGGATTAACTGCACGAGTATTAAAACCACTTTCTCCCATTGCTACTTTAAGTATGTGTTCTTCACTAAAGTTGCTGGTGTATTTTTTCTTCATTTCTTCAATTGTTTTTGTCCACAATGGATCTTTTTTCAAGTTAGCAGGTGTTACAATATTTTTACCCGATCCTAAATAAGGTTGTCCGCCGTTATCCCCGGATGTTGTTGTTCCATTGCTTAGACTATTATCTGAGTTAGTATTACCGCCAGTTCCAGGAGTTCCTGATTGTGATTTTTCTGTCACTGTGCCACATGTTTCGCAGCCAAACAATGGACCAATTGCTGCGCCCAATCCAGGTACAATACTGCTAACTGGATTGAATCCGGTTATGCTAGAAATTGCATCAGCTGCTAAATTACTTGTATTACTTATATTACTTATAGTATTAGTCAAATTGTTTTTGCCTGCAGTTACAGTTTCACTTAGTTGTAAATTGGTACTTTTTCCTGTAGGAAGGAATTTATCAACTCCGCCTAACACATTAATACTTTTAATTTTATCTAAGACACCAGCTCTGTTTAACACCGATCCAATGCTATCTATGTCTTTAATTGCAGATAAACTAGTACCTGCTAAATTGGGAATAACATCTCTTGCACTTTGTAGTATATTACTAGATGCATTATCTAAAATAGATCCGTTAATTACTTTTGTAGCCATTTGCAGCAAAACTGGACTTTGTACCAAGTCTTGAATACTTCTAACATCGTCAATAAGTGTTAGTGCTGCACCAATTTGTTGTAAACTTCGAGTGCTTATGCTCGATCTAATTAATTTTAGTTCGTCGCTGTTTAGTATACCTAGTGTATTAACAATATCTTTATCCAATTGATCAACATTGCCAGATACTTTACTAGAAACATCAAATAATTTTTGAGCGCTATTTGTAATATTTTTAAATGTCGGGCGAGATCCTGCAATTCCTGTATCCGAATGTGCAGTCCTGACTACATCACTGAAGCCGCCAAATCCACCAAACTTGTTGTTTTTTGTTTCTTTTACATCTGCAATATTAGTAGGTGATTTAAGTTGCGAACCGCTAACATTTGTGCTATTGTTAGCAACGGCTGTAACATTTCGAGCATTAGAATAAGCATCTTTAACCCACTGTGGAGCGTTGTCTGCTTTCCCTCCTGCACCCCAAATTTTGGAACCTTTTGCAGTTCCCCAAAGATCTACGTGAATACCTGAATTTCCCATATACCCAGGACCTGCGCCGATTCCTTTTGCTCCTGCTGCTACACAAGCACTAATAAAGTCGCTTACTAGTTGGCTATTTGTTTTAGTACTTAATGCTGTAGTACTTGTATTATAAATCCAAACGTCTGCTGCATAACCGTCATCGTGTCTGGTTGATCCAGTTCTTCTAGCATTAGGCGTTCCTTGTACATCTTGCCCTCCCGAAAAAATAACTACATCTACTCCAATTTGACTTGCGGCAGTTCTTAATACATTCATGAGTTTTGGCTGAATTTTTTTGTTTCGTGTTTGATCTTCAAATGATTGACCAGGAGGTCCTTCTAAGTAAGTGACGCTTCCTCCTCCTCCTCCCGGTCCGGTGATTGTGCGAGTGTTAGTTTCATCATCTTTAAAACCTTGCGGTGGTTGCACTGGAACCATATCTTCGTGACTTTCGTCAACTCGAAGACTTGCGGGATCATGACCAGCGTACGGTTCTACTGTTGGAGTACGAGTTGTTGTTGTAGTGTATCCACCTGTTTCGACACTATCTGTTTTAAACATCTGGTCTGGCTCGGACACGCTACCAGTGTTCCATAGAAACTTATCACCACGCAATTTATGTTGACTTGCTTTAATATTAACATCTTTTAAACTTCTAATTTTAATATCGCTACAACAATGAATATCTAAGCTAACTGGACTGGTTAAATTAATATTGTTTCCCCAGAGACTTACTAGTTGATTTCCCTGTAGTCTAGTAGTGTTTCCGCTCTGTATATTAGCATTATTTTCGGCATGCATATTAATATCTGCCTGGGCATGCATATTAATACTTCCGTTTGTTGCAAAATTTATCCCGGCTTTGGCAAAAACATCTAAATGTCCGCTTGCACTTAATTCCATCCATCCGGTGCCGTCTGCATTGATAATGTAAATAAAACCGTCATCGTCATTCATGGTAATCTGGTTACCAGAGCTACTTCTTAATCTGATATGTCTACTGCCGCCGTTTTCGTTTCCATCATCCATTACAAAACTATTACCGCCGGGAGTATTAAACCCAAAAACTCTACTTGGAGATTCTCTTAAACTAGTACTGCTAATAGGTCCACGTTGCGGATCTTTGAACAATCCTTGCTCCGCAAACTGAAATGCTTTACTATGCTGAGGTCTTTCACGATCAGCAATCGGAGTATTAGGATCGTTATAATAGTCAAAATCTCCTCGATCATTTGCTGGAATACTTCCGTGCGAGCCAATTTCTGGCAGACATCCAATCCACACCCCTTTGCTGCGGTCTCCGTTGATAAACAATACTAAGACTTTAATGCCGACATCTGGAGGCTGCATCCACATACCATAACTTTCAAGTCTGCTGCTAGCTTCTGCTGCAACTGTGTTGCTCATTGGTTGAATACCATAAAAAGGTGTCATGTATCTGCACAACAACCAATTACTGCTATCTTTAGGATCCCCACCAAAATCTGGAATATAAACCGATATTCTTCCACTTAGTTGGCTGTCAACATTTTGCATAACTTCTGCAAGATACGGACCGCTATCTTTTGCAATACCAGTATTATTAGAATTTGATTTAGCATTTTGTGGTGTATAGGTATTCATATATTAATTTCCTTTATTGCGGACCTACTCGACTCGAGACTCGGGATTCATCGGTTTCGGCGCTTCCAATATCCATATATGCACTAATTTGTGCTGTTTCATCAACAAATTCTTTTTTAGTAATATTTGGAATATTTGTCGGATCGTTACTGACTTGATTTTGCACACGTATCATTGCTAATTGTTGTGTAAATTGTCCATTTTCAAAAATACTTTCAACACTAATTACTCTATATAACCCTTGTATAAAAGTTTGATCTGTTGTCATTTGCATTAAGCCAGTTTCACTGTTGTAATCTCGCGGAGTTTTAAATTTTATCATAACAAAGACGGCGTGATTATCAGTTGCAATACTATTATTTACATTAAGAGAATCACCAGCTTGAGAACGACCTCTCGGAAGTACACTATTATCCTGCGGTATCCATTCTGGATCGCCGATAATATTTAATCTTAACGTAATCATATCTGCGCCGGGGTTGTTTAATATATTATCCATGTTATCGCTAGCTAACTGATGACCATAACCTCGTGAAGTGTTGACAAGTATATTTGAATTGCTACCTGTTTTGGTATAAACTGCTGGGCTATATGCTTGATCTCCGGCTTGTGTTCTAGTAAGCCCATCGTCGGACATTTCTGTAACGGTTGTCTTGCCACTAGGTGTTCCGTTTACTTTTCCGTGTTCATCAGTAAAAGCAGTCTTTGTTATAAAGTATTGCAGATTGTACTCAGCATCAAAATCGAGTATATCTTTATTTTGACCGGTAAAGATCCAGTCGTACTGTTTCTGCCAGCCCCGTTGTGTTGGCTTGCCTTGTGGCATTCCTGGCACAACATACCCGTATTGTTTTTCAGTTTGTATCTTAAAGAAATACTTTTTGGTATACTTTTTTGTACTGGTGTTGTACTTGCCAAGTTCTTCGATCATTGGAACTACTTTAAGAATTCTTACTGGACTATCTTGGTTGCCAGGTTCACTTTCTGGTGCCCCGGTTGTGTTGAATTTTGCACCAAAATCAGTTGCTTCTGCTAGTTTTTGTATTGCACTTTTTATAGTACTACCTGCAGGAATTTGAATTACTTCTTTAAGTTGAGCAGCTTCATCTAAGCTTCTTCTTGCAGCTTCGACTGTTCTTGCTGTATCTTTGTTATATCCTACCTGACTATCTTTGAGATCAGAATCAAATATTGCAAAATCGTATTGGTCTTTTTCCCTGTTTTGTTGTATAGATTTTGCTTCTTCGCTTTTGTTTAGATGGTCAAAAAACTCTTTTAATAATTCTTCAAATGTATTACCAGTAACACTAAAGTTTTCCTGTACAAAACTCATATGTTGGTCTTGCAAAGGACTATGTGCAAAAGGAACAGCCGTAATAGTATAAATTGTTGCGCCGCTGTTAATTTTAAATTGCATGTTTATAATTTTTACTGGAATATATTTAGGAGATGCACCCGGAATGCTAGTATATGGATTTCCCTGACTATCGTATCCGCTGAATTTAATTTCTAACAAATACGGAATTTCAAAATGATCTGGCAAACCTATTCTACTAGCATACTGAATTAATTCACTCATAAATGCAACACCGTACGGCTCGACGATATCAAATGTAATATTAAAATTATTACTAGCTTTGGTACTAGAACTATTTTGAGAAATAATACTTAAAAAACGTAAATTCTCAATGTGATAATCTTTTCCTTCTCCTAATACACCTTTAGTTCCTGTGCCGCCACTTTTTACTATTAAGTGACTAAGTTCGCTGCCGGGATTTGTTATTGCACCGTTCTCTAATATACTTGTATGCAAGTTTGGTGTCAACATATATAATCCCAGATTGTAGGTCCAATTAGCATAATTATGTAGCACATTTGGTCTTTGTTCAACTTGAGGATTATTTTTTTCGTAACTGCCTATTTGTCCAGTATCATTAGATCGTCTGATGTTTCCTGAATTTAAAACATCAACAGAATTGCCATTGTCTCTATATCCGCTATCATATGGAGCTGAATTTCTTGGATCAAGATCAACAGGTTCGTCTAATCTTAAAGAAGGCGAAGTTGGCGATTGTATATTACCGGGCGGCGGATTATCACTGGGAAATTTAATTTCATCATACCCGCTATCGTCGAGGTTATTGCTGTTAAATGTTGAAAGTTGCCCAAAGTTTTTGTTTACTGGAGAAGAGTTCGGATCCTCATCAAAATTTATTGCGTCATTATTTCGCACTGGCGGTCCGGGTACAAAAAGTCCGTCTGGTCCGATCCCAGTGCTATTAGTATTGTTAGTATTAGAATCAAAAACACCTGTACTGGAATTAAATCCGCNAGGGTTATTGTTAGTATTAGAATCAAAAACACCTGTACTGGAATTAAATCCGCCAGGGTTTTCGTCATATCTAGGAAGATCTGCAGATAAAATATCTCCACCTGGGTTTGATACATTCGGAGGAGGCAACGGAAATAGCATCGGCGTACCTTCGCCCGGAACCCAATCACTAGGCTTTCCTGCGTTTTGCCAGTTGTTATAATCTGTACTGTTAAGAAATTCGTTTGGAACTGGCATGCCTGGTGCAGTGTTGCTTAATGCAGTACCTTCAAATACTTCGTTAGCAACAGTGGTATTAAGTCCAGCGACATAGAAATCTTGTCCGCCTATATCAACTTGTAACGGTGCATTTTCTTGTTGAGGTGGCGGCGGCGGGCTGCCAAAATCAACATAATCATATTTTGCAGCAATAGTTAATGCTTGTTTTTCCATCATTCCGTATGTTATATACGGGCCATAGTCTTTGCCTGATTCAGGATCGATGTCTCGAGGAGTATCAGGATCTTCTCGCACAGACACATTCCATTGCTTTAATTCTATATTAGCACGTCTTAGCTCATCTGCCGCTGCTAATCTTTCAGCGTCAGTACTTTGATCATTGATCTGATTTTTGGCCACTGATTAAATCCCTAGTTCTTTTTCTAGTGTTTGTTTTTTTGGAATGTATATTGTTGTACCGCTTTGAAAATCAAAAATCGGATCTTCAATGATGTTTGGATTTCGTTGTGCAAAGACCCACCATAATCCTGTGTCGCCATAAAGATCATATGCAAGTTTATCTGGCCTTAATGCATGTTGCGCAGTTATAGTGTATTTAGGGTCATCGGGAAATTTTGTAATAGTCCTGTCTGTCATTACATCTAAAGCACCTTGATTTATTGTAGTTGTTTTATAAGGACTACTTTGAGAATATATTGTCATTTAAATGAATCCTCCATTATTACTATTTTGTTGTTGATTTAACAAGCTACCGCTAGCAAAATCACTTAAATTAAATTCGTTTGTCAAACGATCTCTGCTGTACAAAGGCTTTGCTGTGATATTAAATGACTGTACAGTTGGCACACGACCATGTCTATCATCTGTTGCACTTATGTAGTCTACATCGCTAGGTAAGCTTGAATTAAAACTTGTAATTACAATTGGTACACTATTAAGTTGCAGTGCACCATGTCCTTCTAAACGACACACCACCGGCGGAACGCCTGCAAGTTGATCTTGACCGTAAAACATTTTTGTTGCACTCCTGAAAAAATGCTGAACTGCTAATACATAATCAGCATCCTCAGGACTTCTAGCAGAAAATTGCGCAACTAAATTTATTTCACTTACTGCACTACTTTGATAAAACAAATATTCATAGTTGCTGTGAGTCGGAGAAAGCGGAGTATAGTTTGCTGTATGATTAATACTAATTTCTGGTGTATAAGGAAACACTACTTTTCCACTAGTTTGCTGTAGTGGTGCTAATGCCCCGGCGCTGTTACTTATTCTTCCACTAGGATCAGAAATTTTAACTCTAAAATCTTTACTACTACTAGGAAATCTATCAATATTAATAGGAGCAATACGTGGAGAATCTGAATCTATTCCAAAGATAATGTTTCTTAATTCGTCTTTAATTTTATTGAGATTAAAAGCCATTTGTTTTTCCTCCAGATGTTGTAAACAATTTGTTAACTGCCCGTGACCGCCTACTATTCGGTATGCTATTGTTAGGTCGATTTACTTGTTGTTTTTCTGGTGTGTAATTTGCAATCTCTGTTGTTCGTCGTTGACTAATTTCTTGTTGATTGAGTTTACCTCCTAATAGGTGCTGTACATTTCTAGTAGCAGCGCCAGTTGTTCGATTGTAGGAAATTTCCACTGGAATATTATCTTGATAAGTAACATTAGTAATATGTTCTGTGCCGATTCCTAAATCTTTTGCTAATTGATCTAGTAATTTTTGCTGTCTAGTACTAGCGTTTTGGTAAGCCAGTGATGTCATGTTAAACTCCAATAAGATATTGTATTAAGTATTTATCGGTGTTATAATATGCTAGTATTACATTTCTAGGAGAAACAATGGCGTTAAGAAAAAGAAAATATCTTAATAATCGAGACTTACTATCAGAAATTTCTAAAAGCAAAAATAGTTATTCAAGTTATGTAAATCCCGAAGATGCTGATTATGACATTATACTTGACAGTATAGATTCAGTTAACAGAAATACTATTAGTCAAGCAAGAAAAAATCGTGCTGACAGAATTGCTAAAGCAAATTGGGAAGTCGAAGCGGCAGTTGCAAAAGGCGTTAAACAAGATAAATTTTCAATTAATCATTTAGATATTCCAAAAACAGATGTTGTTTTTAGAATTAAAACATTTGATCACATCCCAGAGGAGATCGGGCGTAAAAAGAATCCAAAAACTGTTGCAGATCATCATGTTAAGTTGAACTTTCCTCCTTACCAACATTGGAGACTAGATGAAAACGACGAACTGTTTTGTGTCGGAAAGAGCCATTGGATAGGTGGGATGGAAAACGGATACTTTAGTCTCGACCACGGCGGAATGACTAATACACTAGCAAAAATGTATATGGTTATGTGTGAACGCTACGGTAGCAAATGGAACTGGCGAGGATATACTTACAACGACGAAATGAAAAGCCAAGCACTATTACAGCTATCGCAAGTAGGGCTGCAATTCGACGAGTCTAAGAGTGACAATCCTTTTGCATATTATACTGCAACAATTACCAATAGTTTTACCAGAATATTAAATATCGAAAAGAAAAATCAAAACATCAGAGACGATATGCTCGAATCACANGGATACAAATCCAGTCATACTCGACAACTTAATTCACACTTAAAATGGAAAGAAGACACAGGACAAAGGACAGAGACAGGACAATGAGTTTAAAGAAAAAAGATATACTTGATCGTTTATGGAATTATAGGGAGCTGTGCTTGTCGCATGTATACAGCGAACCCGACAGCCAAATACATCAAAATGTCATGGACCATGTTATTCCAAAATTTGTTAAAGAACATTTCTTAGACNATTCATATAAAATTCTCGACATTGGATGCGGCCAGGGATATGGTATGGAAAAATTCAGTGAGTTAGGATGTACTAACATCAGCGGATTGACTCTCAGCAAAGAAGATGTTAAGGCTGCAAAGAAACGCGGCTTTGAAGTTGCTGCCGAAGACATGAGTTTTCAGAGTTGCAAAGATGGTACATACAATACACTATTTGCAAGACACAGTTTAGAACATAGTCCATTTCCACTGCTCACACTATTAGAGTTTAACAGAATACTAGCAGATGGAGGCCTTGCATACATCGAAATGCCTAGTCCAAAATGCACTCGTTTACTTGAACAATATGATAATCATTATTCGATTATGGGACCTCGGCAATGGTCTGCACTTTTTACTCGTGCCGGATTTAATATTAAAGATATTGGTGAATTGCAGTTTGATATCAGTGATAACAACAACGGCGAATCCTTAGGCACTGAAGTTTATGAATGGTACGTACTCGAAAAACCGGTTGACTGAGTTACGTTTTCAAGTTATTATAAAAGCAATTAGTTAAGTTAAAGGATACTCATGCCTCTATTTGAACGTGCCATCATGTTCACTGATATACACCATGGCAATAAAAGCAACAGCTCTCTGTTTAATCAAGATTGTAGCGACTTTATTGACTGGGTATGCAGTGTAGCAAAAGAAAAAGACATCAATACTTGTTTGTTTTTAGGCGACTGGAATCATAGTCGTGCTAGCATTAATGTGGCTACGCTAAATTACAGCACACAAAACTTGGAAAAACTAAACGAAACATTTGATGCTATACATTTTATTCCAGGTAACCACGACGAATATTATAGAGATCGTCGTGAGTTTAACAGTATGCCGTTTATCAATAACTTTAAGAACATTCATTTTTACAACGATATTACAACCATTGACGATTGTAGCTTTGTTCCTTGGCTTATTGGCGACGAGCATAAAAAAATGCGTAAACTAAAAAGTCAGTATGTTTTTGGACATTTTGAACTACCGCACTTTTATATGAATGCAATGGTACAAATGCCGGACCATGGCGAAGTTAAAAGCGAAGATTTTGGTAGTTGTGGTACAGTGTTTAGCGGACACTTTCATAAACGTCAGGAAAAAGGCAATGTTGCATACATTGGCAATGCTTTTGGACACAACTACAGCGATGCATGGGACGATGCTAGAGGTATTACAATTCTTGATTGGGGCAAACCGCACACTTATATGGAATGGCCAGAAGCTCCTAAATATCGTACTATCAAAATTAGCCAACTACTTGAAGGNCCAGAACAATATCTTAGTAACAAAACTTATGCAAGAATTACATTGGATATTGATATTAGCTATGAGGAAGCAAACTTTATCAAAGAAACATTTGTTGATCAATTTAGTCTCAGAGAACTTAGCTTGATACCAAATAAAAATGTAAATGCATTAGATCAAGAAGCAGTTGGCGAAATTAACTTTGAAAGTGTTGATACCATTGTTACTAGTCAGCTTGCACAAGTAGAAAGTGACATGTATGATAATAATTTATTAATGGACATTTACAGGAACCTTTAATGAAAAATAGATTATATCATACTATATACAATGATATATCCGATAAATTTCAAATACTGGATATAATTGATTCTGTATTTTTTGACTATTTGCATCCTGACGAATTAATAGAAAAAATTAGAGTTTTTAAAGACTTTGAATTTAAAGAAAATCAACGTTTGCTAATATATTACCAAGATACTGGATTTTACCAAAATCTAAATAGCGGATGTAGTGTATTTCTTTATAATTTATTACAAATATTACAAAAGTTTCAAATACCAGAAGAATTTATAATCATTTTTACTAATCATTATGGATTAAAAAAAGAAATTGAACATATAAATTCAATGATTGACTATTCATTGAATAAAATAGTTGAAACTTCGCTTTGGCATGACTATCCCCAGGTTGATCAAGTTAAGGAAGCAATTTATCAAAATCATAATGATTATAAAAAAACATTCTTGTATACAAACTTAAACAATGTACCTCGAGTACATCGTGTTTTAACATTGTCATACCTTAAAGAGAAGAAATTGCTAAACAAAGGTATTATTTCTTATAGGTTTAATAACACATGAATCTAATACACTTTACTAAAGTTTGCAGAATAAACGATCGGTTTTTTACAAATAGTAAACATAAAAAAGTTTACAATAACAATTCTAATTATTTTATTAATTCTTCTTATGTTCACACTCTAGCAGATCAGACCAAAATGTTAAATCAAAATCATGAATATTTTGACAATTTTTCTTTTATTAAAAAATCTTTTATTTTTTTAATAACCGAAACTGTTGGTGAATATCCTTATCCGTATTTTACTGAAAAAACTTGGAGAACAATTCTTAATAAGATGCCTTTTATGATCGTTGGAGGAAAACACAGTTTAAAATTGTTAAAAAGTTTTGGGTTCGAAACTTTCAATGAATACTGGAACGAGGATTATGACAACTACGAAAAATTAGCTGACCGGATTGACATGGTTACACAAAATTTAGCTAACTTGTCAGAGTTAAAAAATAATGAACTTGACAACTTATACCAAAAAATGCTACCAATAGTAGAACATAACTGTAACCATCTTGAGATTTTTTATAAAAAACAACAAAATGATATTAAAGAAAAGTTAGAAAACCTATGACATTTAAAATTAATACACTAACTGTTAAAAACTTTATGAGCGTGGGCAATCAAACCCAGGCAGTTCATTTGGACAGGGATGATCTTACACTAGTTCTTGGTGAAAATTTAGATGTTGGCGGTGGCGAAGGTGGAGCACGTAACGGAACAGGCAAGACTACAATCATCAATGCATTGAGTTATAGCTTGTACGGTCTTGCATTAACAAATATCAAACGTGATAATCTTATCAATAAAACTAACAGCAAAGGTATGTTGGTAACTGTTGAGTTTGAACGCAATGGACTGAGCTATAGAATTGAGCGTGGTCGTAAGCCAAATGTACTTAAATTCTATATCGGCGATCGCGAAGTAGAGCCAACTGATGATGCTGCACAAGGAGATAGTAGAGAAACTCAAAACGAAATTGAGAAACTACTAGGCATGAGCCATGACATGTTTAAGCATGTTGTTGCACTAAACACCTACACTGAGCCATTTCTTAGTATGAGAGCAAATGATCAACGTGCTATCATTGAACAGTTGCTAGGTATTACACAACTCAGTGAAAAAGCAGATTCTCTCAAAGAGCTAAACAAAGACACTAAAAATGCAATCAAAGAAGAAGAATACAGAATCAAAGCAATCGAAGATGCTAATTCTAGAATACAAGAACAAATCGAAAATCTAAAACGCCGGCAGCGTATATGGCAAAAGAAAAACACCGACGATATTAATGAATTACAAACCGGCATTGATCAACTATCGCACATTAATATCGAAAAAGAATTAGCCGATCATTCGGCAATTTTCGAGTACCAGGAAAAGAAAACTCGTTTAGATGAAGCAGTACGCTGGATCAATAGTATTGAATCTGACGATAAGAAACAAGAAAAAGTTATTTCTAAACTTGAAAACGAAATCAAATTGTTGAAAGAACACACTTGTTATGCTTGTGGTCAGGAAATGCACGATGATAAACAAGAGAGCATTCTTGCTTCTAAAGAAGAACAGAAAAAAGAAGCAGCAATGCAAATCTTATCTAATAGTTCTCAATTAACTGAACACTTGGATGTAGTAAATAGCATTGGTGAACTTGGTGATAAGCCTACAGTATTTTATAACAACATCAATGAAGCATACGAGCACCAGAATACAATTAGTGCACTGGAAACTCAATTAGATAGCAAACGCAAGGATGTTGATCCGTATATTGAACAGATCAGCGATATGGAAAATGAAGCAATACAAGAAGTATCATGGGAAACAATTAACGAGTTAACCCGTATCAAAGACCATCAAGAATTTTTGCTTAAATTGCTAACTAACAAAGACAGTTTTATTAGAAAACGTATTATTGATCAAAATTTAAGTTACTTAAATGCACGCCTAGACACCTATTTACAAAGTATTGGACTACAACACAGCGTAGAATTTAAAAACGATCTTAGTGTTGAAATCCAAGAACTAGGAAGAGAGCTAGACTTTGATAACCTAAGCAGAGGAGAGCGAAACAGGCTTATACTAAGCCTAAGTTGGGCGTTCCGAGATGTTTGGGAAAGTTTGTATCAACCAATTAACTTGCTTTTTATTGACGAACTAGTGGATAGCGGAATGGATAGTAGTGGAGTTGAAAACTCAATGAGCATACTTAAAAAAATGAGCAGAAGAAACAAGAGTGTTTGGTTAGTAAGCCACAAGGACGAACTAATTGGGCGTGTTAATAATGTTCTTAAAGTTGTTAAAGAAAATGGGTTTACCAGTTACAACACTGATGTAGAAACTGTATGAAGAACGCACTTACAATCAGTGTACAGCATCCAGATATAACAATGATTCGCTGTGAAGTTAACAGCGAAGTTGTTAAGCATAAACTAATCAAAGGTAACTATTATTTTAGTGCACCAGATAACAGCCAAGTTAATGTTTACTTTGAACCTTGGCAAATTGAGCCTATTATAAGATTTGATCATCATATGGTTAACTATGCACTAGCAGAAATCAATCAATACGATCATATGCTGGAATTTAAAGTAAATACTGATTATCTTGAATACTATTTTTCAAACCAAATTGAATATAAGAAAAAGTTTTTAAATATTACAAACGATAACAAAAGTTTACTAATGGACCAGTTTGTGGGTGTTGAAGTTGACTATAGAGAAATCGAACAATTAATAGACAAAAAGTTAAAATGAAAAAAGCACTGCTGGTTAATCTTCCAAGATACGATACAATTGCACCTAGTAGTGCAATGGGAATTCTTGCTGGATTATGCGAGAATCATAACTGGGATTACGACATTGTTGACATAAGTTATGAAATCAAAAGCCGGTTAACAGTAGACGAAAATTTTGAAATTGATAACTGGCTTACGTTTATTATACCAGAAATAAAACCAGAAACTGAACAAAAGTTGCTGGATATCTGGAGAAGTTTAGTAGTTGATGTTGCAAACGATTACAATTTGGTATGTGCTAGTATCTTTACATACTGGACATTGCCAATTGCTAGACTGTTTTTAACCGATTACCGTCAAAATCTTGCTATAAAAACTCCAATAGTGACTGGAGGAAACGGTACACTTAGTGCTTTCCCGGATACAAAACAAAGATTTTATGATTGGGCAACTAAAAATAAAATTGTAGACTATGTTATTGTAGGAGAAGCAGAAACACCTTTTACAGAGTTGCTCAAAGGAAATGCAACCGGTCCAGGTATTAACAATGAAAATTTTATACAGGAAGAAAATTTAGACCGATTTCCTTTGCCTAGCTATAAAAAATTCAATATGTCAAACTACAGCGGTACTACACTTTATGTTACCGGCAGTAGAGGATGTGTTAGACGCTGTACATTTTGCGATATTCAAAACATGTGGCCAAAATTTAGATTTCGCAGCGCAGAAAGCCTTGTCAAGGAAATAGTAAAGCACTACTACGAAACTGGAATTGAACGATACGAATTCACAGACAGTTTAATTAATGGCAGTACCAGTAACTTTTACAAGTTCAACAGTTTACTTGCTGAAGAAAAAGCTAAAAATAGCGATTTAAAAAACATAAACTATGTCGGACAGGCTATTGTGCGTCCGAGACAGCAAATGCCTGAGTATCATTATGAAGCAATGCACTATGCAGGTTGCAGACAAGTTACAATTGGTATTGAAAGTTTTAGTGAAAGTGTTAGAGATCATATGCTGAAAAAATTCAGCAATGAAGATATAATGTATCATACACAACAGTGCAGTTATTGGGGTATAAGAAATGTTTGGCTAATGATTGTTGGGTACCCAACAGAAACAATCGACGATCATATAGACAACATGCAAGGACTAACAACATATCAAAAATATGCACAACAAGGCATTATCGAACTAATGCGTTGGGGTACAAGTATGCACTTGATCGAAGATACTCCAATTGCAGATCCGCAGATGTTACGTGATTTAGAAATTAATAAAACACACCAAAGTAGCAACAGTACTGCCACTGATTGGCATTATAATTGGGTTAGTAACAAAAACCCAAGTTTAGATTTAAAGGAAAGAATACGGCGCAGGATGGAATTACATTACGAAAGTGTTCGATTGGGTTACCCACAACCTAGAGTAATTGAAGAATTAAAGATCGTAAATGCCCTTGCAGATCATATATAATATAAATTATGCCAAGTAAACAAAAAGCAAAAGGTAGTGGATGGGAACGTGATGTTGCAAAATATCTCTCAGAACTCTACGAAGAAAGTTTCATCCGTGCTCCTGGAAGTGGTGCATATATTGGAGGATTGAATACATTCCGCAAACAATATCTCGACGAGGAAAAAATTAGAACATTTAAAGGAGATATTGTTCCCGGCGAAAGTTTTCCAAAGTTAAACGTAGAATGTAAGAATTATGCTGACTTTCCGTTTAATTTGTTGTATAGTAACGAATGCAAAGTAATCGATACCTGGCTTGATCAGTTATTGGCACCTGCAGATAAAAAAGATATAAACATATTAGCAATGAAGTTTAATCGAAAAGGCAAATATGTTGTATACGAAACAAAACATAAAAAAATAAACCCTGGCTCAAATTACACAACGTACAATAATAAATCTAAAGAACATGGTCCCTGGTGCATAGTTGATTTTGACACCTTTTGGCAATTAAATAAAACAGTTATAAAAACTCTCTCAAAATAAATAGACTATCCTGGCTCAACGATTTTAAACTAACCCGGCATTCTTAACTCATTTAGCATGGCTATATAACCACCTTATAATATATTTCTGAAGGTTGATTGGGACACTCCGATAATTGTCCCTGTGTGGTAAAGTAATGGCTAACTATAGGCTAAATGATTGCGGCTCTGTGAAACAGATACAACCGCTAGGCATTTGTATATCGCTGATATGGTATATAGATGTTTCCGTTGGATGAAGACTAAGGTAGGGAGTACAGGCTAACCGCTTCCGCTGTGTAAAAACAAATCCTTTAATATCAGTGACTAGAACTGTCTAAATCAAGACTTTTTTAAAACCTTCACCCGGAAACGGGTGAAGTATGACTACTCAATCTTAATCAAGTAACAAAGAAAACAATTAATAAAAATATTATATTATATCAATTGTATAAAAAATAATTAAACTGAAAGAAAATAATGCTGAGTGTCAACGAAAGCATTAGATCTACTTAGTAGATCTCTTAACTGAACTAGTAAATTGCTTGTTTAATCTTCTTACTAGTTTCCATGTTGTTCTTGATTAAACTATTAATAGAGGCTCTATCTTTTCCACTGAGTTGCCATGCTTCAGATATGCTTAGTCCACCTCGCATCCACCAACATAAACTAACCACTGAGTCTCTGATTTGATCTGCTTCGCTGTCGAGTTTTTTAAGTTCATCGCCGATCTCTGAAGCACTCAGTCCTAAGAGTCGGCTGCGAAAAAATTTGATGGATTAAATTCGAATTGTGTAGATTCTTTATGTCCGCAGGCTGCACACACAAAAGGAATTTTTGGCGTACTATATTGGGCATTCTTTTCGTCGATACCTTGTTTTAGTAAATTAAAATCTTTTCTACTGCTCTGATTAATAAATTCAATAATATGTTCTTTATTTGTTACTTTACTTCCGTCTGGTAGTATCACATATTCGATATATTCAATCATTTGATTAGTGCTGATTTCTCCGAGTTTTTGTATTGTATCTCTTAAAATCTTTTCTCTAGATTCAATTGTTAATTCTGAGCTTTGTGCAGCAAGAATAGCACGTTGTTGTTCATACAATTTTTGTGCACTTAAATTTGACATTTTGTATGTACTAGGTTTAAGCATAAAATGCAAATCGCCAACTTGTACAGTTGTGCTAAAATCTGGAAACTGCAAACTTTCAAGCACACCGTGTAGATTTATACCAAATTTTGTAGTTTCACTGCATACACTACAAGCTTTTTCGACGTCAAGTTCATTTCCGTAACTAGCAATTCTTAATGCAATAAACAAATATTCAATGTCAACATTAGGACCAGCCCATGCATTTTTAATATTTGGAACACAGCTCTGTATAACTTCAACACTGGTTGATCCGTTCATAAGTCCGTCTGCGTTTTTCATAATTAAATCATCGTGGCCAGTCATAGCCATGATTGGTAATTCTTCGTTAGGTGGAATTTCGATACTACCTTCAGGCCACCATTTACCGCCACTGGGCAATTTGATATAAATTTCTGGTTTTCTTAGATAATTCTTTAAAGGGTTGTCTGTCACTGTAAAATCCTTGATAAATACTTTATAGTACGTGTATATTTATATGCGCAGATAATGGCGAATTTATAATGAGATTTCAAGCAGATATACCTGGTGTTGGACAAATTGATGTTGAAGGCAACTTTGCAACCGACGATAGTGTACAAGAACTAATAGCAATGATGCGGAATCAAGGCAGAACGCCTAGTTCTTCGACTAGTTTTAGCAAAACTGTTCAAGATGCTGAAGGTGGACTAGCAAGTTTTAGCGATGAACTAGAAGATGCTGAACAATCTCAAAAGAAATTAACCGATCGTGTTACAGGATTAGCAGCCAGTGTCCAAGGCGGAACCGACACTATGATGAAATTTAGCGATTCTGGAGGCAACATGACTGATGTTATGGATAGCATGGCACCTGTAATTGAAGATGCTGCCCGAGGCATTGGTGGATTAGTGCCAATATTTGGCGAAGGGTTAGAAGAACTTGCAGGTGCAGCAGCTACCGCAGCATTTGGGCTAGCAACTGCCGCAGTTGGTATGATTGAAGGTTTTATTGGCATTAATAAACAATTATACAATATGAACTTAATGGGCACCGGCGGATTTAAACAATTTGCAGACGCTGCTGAAACAGCACAAATACCTGTTAATGAATTTGCTTCTGCTATGCTACAAAGTACAGATAAACTTAGATTATTTGGCAGCGGTGCGCCTGGCGGCATTGGACAAATTAGCAATGCATTAGGTCAACTAAGTAGAGATGGCACCTTAGAAACTCTATATAGCTTGGGATTTACAACCGAAGAAGTTGTAGCAGGTATGGCTGATTATGCTGTAGCAGCAGAACGCAGCGGTCGAGCACTAAGTACACCAGAACTAGCAGCAGGAAGTGCTGTATATTTAAAAAATCTACGTGAACTGTCAAGGTTAACTGGTGTAAGTGTAAAAGAACAACAAGCAGAAATTGACGCACAACGAGCAAATCTATTTGTACAAAATCAAATGCTAAATCTTGCTCCAGAACAACGTGCACAAGCTATGGCTTTTGCAAGTGCTATTCCCGAAGCGTTAGTACCAATTAAAGACTTTATTATTAGTGGGCAAAGTTTTAATACTGAGAGTGCATTAATGGTATCTCAAATGCCAACTACTGCAACTGCACTTAGACAAGCATATCAGCAAATTGAATCCGGCAATTTAAGTGCAAGTCAAGCACAAGAACTGTTAAAAACTACATTACAAAATAACAGAACAGCAATTGATGAAGAATTAAAAAATGTAACTAAAACATTCGGTGTTGCTCCAGCCGGTGTTATTGCTGAAGGTGAAAATTTAGGCGCAGCAATTTTAGCTGTAACTAAGTTAATGGGTGCAGCTGAAGCAGAAGTACCAGCAGTAATCGGCGGCGGCGAAGATAGCGAACTAAACAAAGCTTTAGGAAATATGGAAAAAACCATAAACGTAGTACAAAGCGAAATTCAGCAGAGTCTAATTACTATGACTGAAGGATTATCGCCAGTGTTAAACAAATTTGCCGACGGTGTTGATACTATTGTAACTGCTATCGGTGACGGAAAACGAGGTATTGAATCCTTGTTTTCCGGCGAAGAAGTTAGTATTCAAAATATGTTGCAAAAATTAGAAGATTCTCTTACAGCAGCTATTACTAGAGGATTTAACAATGTACTAGGAAATACTGATTTAGGCAAAGCATTTGGATTTAAGGACGACGAAGCACAGATCAAAGAATTACAACGACTTACAACTGTTCTTAACAACAAAGATAATCCTTTATCTGGCTATTATAATCAATATGTCGACTACGATGAAATAAGAAAAAAAATTAAAGAACTTGAAGCGCAAGGTTATAGCTTAGACAAAATAAATTATACGCCAGGGCAAGATACTTCAATTGAACAAACAAAACTCAGTCCCTTAGAAGCCTCACTTGACTCATTCGAAGCGCAAGATTCTGGAATACAAAAAGCGAATCTCCAACCATTGCAAGCCTCACTTGACTCAATCGAAGCGCAAGGTTATGGAATACAAAAAGCGCATCTCCAACCATTGCAAGCCTCACTTGACTCAATTGAAGCGCAAGGTTATGGAATACAAAAAGTAAATCTCCAACCATTGCAAGCCTCACTTGACTCAATTGAAGCGCAAGGTTATGGAATACAAAAAGTAAACAACTTTAATGTAGAACCTAAATCTTCGAACAGCAATTCTGCAATGGCTGCTAATAACACGCAACCTGCAGATCAACAATTTGCTGATCTAAAAGTAAGTTTAGACGAAAGTAAAAGCTTATCTGATCTTGTCCAATTGAATAGAAATATGTTACAATACTTAGAGAACGCAAGCCGTAGATTAGACGAAATGCAGAGTGCAATGTCACAAGCTAATATGATTAATAGAAGTGGTAGGATGATAAGTGCATAAAAGCAACATAAATATCTACTACAAACATTTGGATAAAACAAACAATGTCTTATAAGAAACATTTTAAAACTAACACAAGCGGCACAATGAGCCCAATCAGCGGCGCCAGCAGCGGTAATAAAAATTACAGTGCTGATTTTGGTTATAGAAATTGGGGAAGTAGTTTGCCTGATGTTTATACAGGACATCCTAATAGAATCGAACGCTATAATCAGTACGAAAGCATGGACCAAGATCCAGAAATCAATGGCGCATTAGATACTATTGCAGAATTTGCAACACAAGAAAGTGTTGATACAGGCACAGCGATAACAGTGAAATATCATCAGAGTGAACAAGTAACTGATACCGAAAATGAAATTATCACGTCACAGTTAAAGCAATGGTACAATTTGCAAGAATTTGATAAACGTATTCATAAACTTTTTAGAAATGTTTGCAAATACGGCGACCAAGTCTTTGTTCGTGATCCGGAAACATTTCAATTATTTTGGGCAGATATGCACAAAGTAACTAAAGTAGTTGTTAATGAAAGTCAAGGCAAAAAACCTGAACAATATTTTATTAAAGATTTAGGTCCTAATTTTCAAAATCTTACAGCAACAACACCTACTACTACAGACACTTATCAAGCAGGTCCAAGTGTCGGCGGCACTGGCGGTGATTATAGTATGCCTAATCAAGGGTACACTGGCGGTAATAGATTTAGCACAGATGTTAACGAAGGTGCTTACGATGCAGAACATATTGTACATTTTAGTTTAACAGAGGGTTTAGATACAAATTGGCCTTTTGGTGTTAGTATGCTAGAAACTGTGTTTAAAACATTTAAACAAAAAGAATTATTAGAAGATGCTATTCTAATCTATCGTGTACAACGTGCGCCAGAACGTAGAGTATTTTATATTGATGTTGGCAATATGCCTAGTCATATTGCTATGCAGTTTGTTGAGCGTGTAAAAAATGAAATACATCAAAGACGTATTCCTACACAAAGTGGTGGAGGTACAAGTATGATGGATAGTACATATAATCCTTTGTCAATTAACGAAGATTATTTCTTTCCTCAAACAGCAGAAGGTCGTGGTTCTAAAGTTGAAACACTTCCTGGTGGTGAAAACCTAGGACAAATTGACGATTTAAAATATTTTAACAACAAACTACTGCGTGGTTTGCGTGTTCCTAGTAGTTATTTGCCCAGTGGACCAGAAGATGGATCTCAAAGTTACGGAGATGGTCGTGTAACAACTGCTCTAATACAAGAATTTAGATTTAATCAATACCTTAAGCGTCTGCAAAATTTAATAGCTAGTACGTTAGATAGAGAATTTAAGACATTCTTATCCTGGAGAGGATTTAATATCGACAACAGTATTTTTGAATTAAAACTTTCAGAGCCAATGAACTTTGCAGGATATAGAGAAGTAGAACTAGATAGTAGTCGTATTAATACTTTTACAGCAATTGCTGGAACAGAGTATATGAGTAAACGATTTATGCTTAAAAAGTACTTAGGATTGTCCGATGTTGAAATTATGGACAATGAAAAAATGTGGTTTGAAGAGCAAGGCGAAGCATCGAATTCGACGGATTTTTCAAGTAGTGAACTCAGAAATATTGGTATTAGCTCCGGCGATATTGGAAGTGATCTAGATAATCTAGATGATCTTGAATCTACAGAAAATGCTGATGCTGAGGTTGATGTAGACATTAATTCTGACCCAGGCGAAGAATTGCCAGGAACAGTATAAATAGTATTGGAGATAGCAAAATGAATCTTTATGAATTTTTTAATGTAGATTACAAATCTTATCAAGATAAAGAAGATGACAATAGTCGTTTGGATATTTCTGATACTCGAAAAACAAGACTCACATTACGCCAGATACAAAAACTAAGACTTATGAATGACATTCGAGAAGTTGAACAAAAAAACGAAATTGACAGATTGAATAAAATTTATGGGTCTGCTCAATCTGCTGGATAATAATATTGTTCTTTTTTATAAATTTTTTATAAAAAATTAAAAAAGTAGTATATTTTTCCAACACAACACTAATAAGTATGTTTGGAAACAAAAAATATCTCTAAAAGACGCAAAAAATGCGCCTTTATCTTAGCATTATAAAATTTATGTTAAATACTCTATAGTCCCACAGTGGAATAGGAGTATAAGCCAATGACAAAATTTGAACAACTTGTTGAATTTATTATCAATGAAGACGAGGAAAAGGCTCAGGAACTTTTTCACGAAATCGTAGTTGAAAAGAGCCGTGAAATATACAACGATCTAGTTAACGAAGATATCGATGAAGATCAAACTGATGACTTTGTTTCGGACATTGAAGCAGACGAAGAAGGCATGGACGTTAACGTCGAAGAAGACGATGACGAAGATGACATGGAAGCAGATATGGACGACGAAGATATGGAAGCCGACCATGAAGAAATGGAAGACCGTATTGTTGATTTAGAATCAGCATTAGACGATCTAAAAGCCGAATTTGATGCAATGCAAGACATGGAGCCAGAAGCACCAGAAGCACCAGAAATGGATGCAATGGATGCAGATGACGAAATGGAAGAAGATTTTGCGTTTGAATCAGACGACAGTGAAGCTGACGAAGAAGAAGAAATTGTTCGTGAGTACACAGAAAAAGTTGCAGCACCAGTAGGCGGCAGCGACGACAACGCAAACTCAACTGTTGCAGGTAAAAATGATATGGGCGGAACAGCCGGTAACATTGCACAAGGCGGCGACGAAGCAGGCGGTAAAGTTGCAGCACCAAAAACAAACGATGCTGGCAACAAAAACAAGCCAGGTGCAAAGCAAAACTTAGAAAAAGCTCCAGCACCTAAGAAAGGCGAATAAAAATGGTAACCCTTGTAGAGCAACTAACACCTAGTCAAGCAAACATTATTAAAGAATCAAGCGAAGATGGTAAAAGTCTCTATATGAAGGGTATTTGTATTCAAGGCGGGGTTAAAAACGCTAATCAGCGTGTTTACCCTGTTACTGAAATTCAAAATGCTATTAAAACGGTAAACGAACAAGTCACTGGAGGATACAGTGTCCTAGGGGAAGTCGATCATCCGAGTAACTTGCGAATTAATCTCGATCGTGTTAGCCATATGATCGAAAATATGTGGATGGATGGTCCTAATGGATTTGGTAAACTTAAAATTTTACCAACACCAATGGGCAAACTAGTCGAAACAATGCTTGATAGCGGAGTTAGATTAGGTGTCAGTAGCCGTGGCAGCGGCGAAGTTAACGAAAGTAATGGCGAAGTTAAAAACTTTGAAATTGTTACAGTTGACGTAGTTGCACAACCAAGTGCGCCTGAAGCATACCCTCATGCTATCTATGAAGGGCTAATGAATATGAATGGTGGTCAAGCACTATTCGATTTAGCCGGAGAAGCAAATCAAGACCAAAAAGTCCAAAAATATTTGACTGAGTCTATTAAAAAACTCATCAATGAATTAAAACTGTAACATACAGGAGAAGCAAATGTTTAATGCTATTAAACCATTAATCGATAACGGTTTGTTAAATGAAGAAGCACAAGCGCAAATTGAAGAAGCGTGGAATGCCAAAGTAGAAGAAGTTCGCGAACAAGCGGAAACTGATTTACGATCTGAATTTGCAACACGTTACGAGCATGATAAAGCAAAAATAGTTGAAGCTTTAGATCGTATGGTAACTGAAAGTCTTACAAGTCAAGTTCAAGAAATTGCTGAAGAAAAAACAGCAATTGCTAACGACCGTGCAAGCGCAATGGTTAAAATGAACGAGACAGCAGAACAATTTGATAAGTTCTTAACACATGTGTTAGCAAAAGAACTTAAAGAATTCAAAGAAGATCGCAAAGCAAACAAAGAAGCACTAGCAAAACTAGAGTCGTTTGTTGCTGAAGGTCTAAAAGCAGAACTAGTTGAGTTTAACGAAGATAAGCAAGATCTTATCAATACAAAAGTTAAACTAGTTGCAGAAGCAAACAACAAGTTCAGTGCACTGAAAAAAGATTTCATTACTCGTAGCGGAGATGCTATTAGTAGTGCAGTTAATCACACTTTAAAAGCAGAAATTAGCCAACTTAAAGAAGATATCGCTGATGCACAGAAAAACAACTTCGGACGCAAGTTGTTTGAAGCATTCGCAAGTGAATTTTCTGCAACTCATCTTAATGAGAATGCAGAAATGCGTGCTCTAAAATCACAAATTGAAGACATGCAAAATCTACTAGAATCTACAAAAGCAAAAGCAGAAGAAGCAAAAGCAATTGTAGAATCAAAAGATCAGGAAATTCAAGCAATTAACGAAAGTGTTGCTAGAAGCAATAAAATCAATGAACTAATGGCACCGTTATCAAAAGACAAAGCATCATTAATGATGTCTTTACTAGAAGGTGTCGAAACATCAAAACTTAAATCTCAGTATGACAAATATCTACCGGCTGTTATGACCGGCAAAGATAAAATGTTAACTGAATCAACTAAATCAGCAACTAACGTTATTAGCGAAGTTACTGGAGACAGACAAGCCAAGGCCCAAGAAGGTTCATTAGATGATACAGTCAGTAACATCTATGACATTAAGCGTTTGGCAGGTTTATAAGAGAAAAAAGGAATTAATAAAATGAGTAACAAACTCTTAGAAGAAAGCCGCTGGGGAGAAACCAAAGACGCCCTACTTGAGGGTCTAGATGGTTCAAAGCGCACAACAATGGGTGCAATTCTAGAAAACACTCGCAAAGCACTTAACGAATCTGCATCAGCAGGCGCAACATCAGCAGGTAACGTAGCAACACTTAACCGTGTTATCCTACCAGTTATCCGTCGTGTTATGCCAACAGTTATTGCTAACGAAATCGTTGGTGTTCAGCCAATGCAAGGTCCAGTAAGCCAAATCCACACACTACGTGTACGTTATGCAGATGACTTCACATCAAGTGCAAGTGGCGCACCAGGCACAGACGCATCAGCAGGCGATGAAGCATTGTCACCATTCCGCATTGCACAAGGTTATTCCGGTCGTGCACCAGGTGTAACAAGTACAGACGGCAAAGCCGGTGGTACAAGTGCAATGGAAGGTTCTGCAGGTAACCGTATCAGTGTTCAAATCCTAAAGCAAGCTGTTGAAGCAAAAACACGTAAGCTATCAGCACGTTGGACATTTGAAGCAGCACAAGACGCACAAAGTATGCACGGTCTAGATGTTGAAGCAGAAATCATGGCAGCACTTGCTCAAGAGATTACTGCTGAAATTGATCAAGAGATCCTATACAGTCTACGTGCTCTAGCAGCAACAGAAGAAACATTCAATCAAAACGCAGTAAGTGGCACAGCAACATTTGTTGGCGACGAGCATGCTGCACTAGCAGTTCTAGTTAACCGTGTTGCAAACAAAATTGCACAGCGTACACGCCGTGGCGCAGGTAACTGGGCAGTTGTTTCTCCACAAGCACTAACAATCCTACAGTCTGCAACAACAAGTGCATTTGCACGTTCAACTGAAGGTACATTTGAAGCACCAACAAATACAAAATTCGTTGGTACATTGAATGGCGCAATGCGCATCTATGTTGACTCATATGCAGCAGACGATACAGCAGTACTAGTTGGCTACAAAGGTTCAAGTGAAGCAGACGCAGCCGCGTTCTACTGCCCATACGTACCTCTTATGTCAAGTGGTGTTGTTCTAGACCCAGCAACACTAGAGCCAGTAGTTGGCTTTATGACTCGTTATGGTTATGTAGAACTAACAAACACAGCGTCATCTTTGGGTAACGCTGGTGACTATCTAGGTGAAGTTGCAATTAGTAACGTTTCATTCTCGTAATAGTTATTAACATACTATAGAAAATAGCACCTTCGGGTGCTATTTTTTTGACTTTTTTGAATAAATATATTTACACAAGGAGTGTTTATGGGGAACACCATCCCCGTAGCCCTAGAACGGCAAATTAACAGGAGAAACAAAATGGGTAGACCGATTAACAAAAGATTCCTAGGCGCACCGACTGCGGCAGGTAACGAAATCAAAGTACAATTTAATGATGGCACAGGTTCAATGCCAGGTTACATCGTTAAGCAAAAAGCATCAAAGCGTTTTGAATGTTCAAACGCTGGCGGCACAAAAACTGATATTTGTTTACTAGTAGACAAAGCAAGTGCTTCTTTGCTAGCAGGCGAAATGTCAATTACTGTTGACGACAATGGTACTCCACGCCGTGTTACAAAAATTGCAAGTCGTGTTGTTGTTATGAACAACGGCGTACGCCAAGCATGGGACTTTACAGGTACTGGCGCTGTAGTTGAAATGGAAGAAGCAGGCACAGGCGTTGGCGCAGGTGTTGATGTAACACTTGGTACAGATGATGACGTACTAACAGGCGCAGATGATCTCGAAGGCGATGATTAATCAATATAAAAATTGATTTTTTTAAAGTTACAGCATATAATAAGTATGCTGTAACTTTTCTTATTTTATAGTAAAAAACAGTTTCTTTCAAAGGTAAATACAGTATCATGGCAGAAGTAAAAAAGATAAACGACCAATATACAATTAGTGCTCCGACAATTATTATTGACGGTAACTTAACAGTCAGTGGCTCAACAACTAGTGTTGAAACTACAAATTCGGTTATTTCTGATAACTCACTCGTTCTTAACAAAGGCGAAACAGCAGCTGGTGTAACAGCAGGCACAGCAGGTATTGAAATCGACCGTGGTACAGAAGACTCAGCTACACTACAGTGGAATGAGACAGACCCTGCTTGGGAATATAAAATAGGATCTAGTTTTAGCATTACCAGAGGATTGGACCCGGTTGATCCAAATGATTATGCAACTAGAAATTATGTCGATAACAGTGCTGGCGGCGCAGCAGGTACTGTAGCAGGTAGTAATACAGAAATTCAGTTCAACGATAACGGATCGTTTGGAGCAAGTTCAAATTTAACTTGGGACGGATCTACAGTTAATGTTACTGGAAATATTACATCAACCTCAGTTATTAGCAGTGTTGACGTTGAAGCAACAGGTATTTTAGCATTAAGTGATCTTGGGTCTCCGCCTCCTGGTGCAACAGCAGGAAAAACTAAATTGTATGCAGGTACGCCAGATGCGGGCGGTACAGGTTTGTTTTTCCAAAATACCACAGACAATGATGAACTTGTAAGCAAACGCAAAGCAATTGTCTATGGTATAATTTTTTAAAGGATATTTGA
>JGI26082J51739_10000105_pt1 | contig 47720 bp, 42 predicted proteins | sample SaaInl5LU_22_DNA_FD_51739 | JGI IMG/M metagenome (IMG submission 51739)
TTTCTCCTCGATGAGATCGATAAGATGGGCATGGACCACCGTGGCGATCCATCGTCGGCGATGCTTGAAGTTCTTGATCCTGAGCAGAATCACGCCTTTAACGATCACTATTTAGAGGTTGATTACGATTTGTCAGATGTGATGTTCGTTTGTACATCGAACACTATGAACATCCCTGGGCCGTTACTTGATCGTATGGAAGTTATTCGTATCCCCGGCTATACCGAGGACGAGAAGCTCAGTATTGCGCAGCGTTATTTGGTGCCTAAGCAAATAAAGCAGAACGGCCTTAAGAAAGATGAAATCGTTATTGCCGAAGATGCAATCCTCGATATTGTTCGCTACTACACGCGCGAAGCCGGTGTTCGTGCTTTGGAGCGAGAGATCGCTAAGGTGTGTCGGAAAATGGTTAAGCGCTTTACTATGGGCGAACTATCCGGTAACACCGAAGTCACCGCGGCCATATTGCCGGACCTCTTGGGTGTTCGCAAACACAACTTTGGTATTGCCGAAGAAGAGAACAAAGTCGGCCAAGTCACTGGTTTAGCATGGACGTCTGTGGGTGGTGAGCTACTGACCATCGAAACGGTTTCCATCGCTGGGAAAGGTCGTTTAGTGAAAACAGGGTCTTTGGGCGATGTGATGCAAGAGTCGATTCAAGCTGCGATGACTGTCGTTCGCTCTCGATCGCAAGCTCTCGGTGTTCCCGCGGCGTATCACGATAAGCACGATATGCATATTCATGTACCCGAAGGCGCGACCCCTAAAGACGGGCCAAGTGCGGGTGTCGCAATGTGCACCGCGNTGGTCAGCGTCTGTACAGATATTCCAGTACGCGCTGATGTAGCGATGACCGGCGAGATAACGCTGAGAGGTGAAGTTCTACCTATCGGCGGTTTAAAAGAAAAGCTACTCGCGGCGCGTCGAGGCGGTATTAAGACGGTTATCATTCCCAAAGAGAATGAGCGCGATTTACAAGAGGTGCCGGACAACATTAAGGCTAACCTTGAGATCAAAGCCGTTAAATGGATTGACGAGGTGTTAGCGATTGCGCTGGAGCGCATGCCTGATCCTTTAACCGATGAGGAGTTTTTAGCTGAATTGCCTGGGATAGCATCTGCAGGGGAAGATGGCGATAAATCTCGCCCTCATGCCCATTAGATAACGCTTCGGCTGTTGACCTAAAGGTCTCTGCCGGTCTATGCTCTCCAAACTCAATTGGGGCCTTGGCCCTTTATTCTAAAAAGCAAAACAAAGGGGTTTTTACGTGAACAAAAACGAATTGATTGATGCCATTGCCGCTGAAGCGGATCTCTCTAAAGCTTCTGCTGGTCGAGCCCTTGACGCCGCGATTGCAGCGATTACTGGTGCTTTAACTAAGCAAGACACCGTCTCGCTAGTGGGCTTTGGAACGTTCTCTGTTAAGCACCGTGCTGCTCGTGAAGGTCGTAACCCACGCAGCGGTGAGACCATTCAAATCGCTGCTTCAATCGTTCCCGGTTTTAAGGCCGGCAAAGCGCTTAAAGACGCGGTTAACGGTTAACATTCAACTGTCTAGTTCGTGAGCCCTTAGTAGGCGCACGACTGGTAAACGTTTACTCAGGCGCTTTGAAAGCGCCTTTTTTCTTTTGGTATTTGAGATGGTGATTCAGTCAATAAGAGGCGGCGTACAAAGCAAAGCCATCAAAGCCGTAATCTTTTTTATTATTCTGTCCTTCGCGGGCTTCGGGCTCGAGTCGATGCTGCCCAGCGGTTCAGGCACGTCAGTGGCCGAAGTTAACGGGACGGAGATTTCTCCTCAGGAGCTGGAATTCGCGGTCGACGGTCAAAAGCGCCAGCTTATGCAGATTTTCGGTGACAACATCGATCCGGCAATGCTGGAGGATGATCGGCTACGTCCGAGAGCGCTAGAAACGCTTATCGATCGTGAATTACTGTTGCAGGAGTCCGAGCGGCTCGGGCTGAGCGCGACAGATCGAGCGATTGGCCAGATCGTGGCGGAGGTAGAGGCGTTCCAGATCGACGGTCAGTTTAGTCCTGAACAGTACAAAGTCGTGCTTGCTAATGCAGGCTTAACTCCCGAGCGTTTTCGCCGCTCTCAAGCCCAAGAGCTTGTCGTTAGCCAACTAGAAAGCGCAATACTCAGCAGCGATTTCATGACGCCCGCCGAAGTGTCGGCTGCGGCTGATGTTACCGCTGAAGAACGAGACGTGCGTTATCTTGTCATCGATCGCCAGGAGCTCTTAGATGGGTTGCAGATAACTGAAGATGTTGTGATCGCATACTACGAAAACAACGGAGCGGATTTTGTTACCGAAGAGCAGGCTATCGCGCAGTATATCGAGCTGAGTGCCGACGATTTTTTTGCGCCTGTGGATCCCGAAGAACTTGAGGATCAGTTTGAAGCGGTAAAATCAGAATACGAAGTGAGTGAGCAGGCTCGAGTGAGCCATATTCTTCTTGTTCAACGTGATGGTGAGTCAAAGGCTGACTACGCGCTGCGGGTCGACAGCGTCGCATCTCAACTTGCTGCCGATGCAGATTTCGCCGCGTTAGCGGGGGAAGCTTCCGATGATATTGGCTCCGCATCCTTGGGCGGCGAGCTTGGCTTTACCGATGGCTCTTCGTTTCCTGAGGCAATGGAAGAAGCAATCGCGCAGCTCGGCATCGGAGAGATTTCCGCAGCAGTCGAGACCGACGCCGGCATCCACTTTATTCGTGTGGACGACCGTGTGGCGGGTGAGAGCGCGGATTTCGAAACGTTGCGAGCGGAGCTGGAAGCATCCATTCAGCGCAGTAATGCCGAGCAGGAGCTACTTGTAGCAGTGGATGCTTTACGTGATTTAAGCTTCAATGCTGCCGATCTTAGCGGGCCGGCGGAGGCGCTGGGCGTTCCGGTTCAGCTGTCCTCGCCTGTGAGTCGCTCAGAGGGTCTTGGCATTTTTTCTGTGTCCAATGTGCGTAGCACACTGTTTTCTGACGAGGTGTTTGACGCTGGGAATAATAGTGAAGTCCTTGAGCTGCCCGGTAATCGTTTCCTTGCTTTACGTGTCGATTCCAAAATTCCGCAAACGCAGAAACCATTCGATGAGGTAGCTGAGGCGGTTCGTGCGCGTCTGGAAGCAGAAGCTTTAGAGCTACGCTTGGCTGAATTACTCGATGATGTTCGAGTGCGCGTCCAGGACGGCCAGACGTTAGAAAAAATTGCGCAAGCAGAGGGGTGGGAGTGGCGCGTAGAGCTCGCCGCGCGTCGTTCAGGCAGTTTACTGCCACGCGAAGTGTCGGAGCTGGCTTTTCGTATGCAATCAACGAACGGTGCAGATTTAGGCCGGGTTGCGTTACCTGGAGATCAGTATGCAATCGTCGAGCTTGCTGACGTTACCCCGGGTTCTATTGAGAATCTTTCAGATGCAGAGCGCACGATAATTAGCAATCAATTGGCGACTGTCAAAGGCCAAATCGGTCTAGTGGAATATCGTCGTGCCCTGCGTAGGAACGGAGATATTCTTACCCGCTAAGCGAGGTAACGTATGACCTCAGGTGAGCAGATCAAGATCGACCCGCTGCAGCAGTTAGCTGCGGCGGTGAAAGATCCACGATCACACAGCGACGCTTTAGACTCCGTCACCGGCAACCCCATGCCGCCCATTGAGCGTTGGAACCCGGCTTTTTGCGGTGATCTCGATATGGAGATACGGGCCGATGGCACGTGGTGGCACGAGGGTACTGCCATTAAACGTCCCGAGCTCGTGAAGCTGTTCGCCAGCATCCTACGCCGTGAATCAGACGGCCACTATTATCTCATTACTCCCGTAGAGAAAGTGCGTATTCGCGTTGCGTTGCATCCACTGATTGTCATAGATGCTGAACCTCTTCAGGGATCGAATCCTGAAATATTGATTCTGACACTAAATACGGGCGGTCAAATTCCACTCGACGCTAACCATTNCCTTGCNGTTGAGCCTGCCGCGGGNGGCGCTGCATTCTTATCCCTTGATCGTGGCCTGACGGCCTTATTCTCAAGGCCCGCTTGGTATCGCTTAGTTGACCGCCTTGACGACAATGGGATTCTCCATAGTGGCGATCAATCCTTTTCGCTTGTTTGACCCTCGCAGTCAGCGATCAGCAATTCAAAAGCCGCAGTAAAAAAGGGAGGCCTTTTAATAAAGGACTCCCTTTGAATCGACCGGCTTTAAGGCGTCTGTTACATATTGGGGTAGTTCGGTCCGCCAAAGCCCTCGGGTGTCACCCAGGTAATATTCTGTGACGGGTCTTTGATGTCACACGTTTTACAGTGAACGCAATTTTGGGCGTTGATTTGAAAACGCTTACCCGCGCTATCTTCGACGACTTCGTAAACGCCGGCGGGGCAGTAACGCTGGGCAGGCTCATCATACAGGGGCAAGTTTTGGCTTATCGGTACATCAGGGTCGATAAGAGTTAGATGACACGGCTGGTCTTCTTCATGGTTGGTATTGGACAAAAATACCGATGATAAGCGGTCAAAGGTCAGTGTGTTGTCTGGTTTGGGGTAATCAATCTTCGTCGACTCAGATGCCTTTTTAAGACAGGCATAATCAGGCTTTGCATCGTGAAGCGTAAACGGCAGTTTGCCACCGAAGATATTCTGATCGATCCAGACCATGCCGGCGCCAAGAATATATCCAAATTTATGCATGAAGCCCGAGAAATTTCGAGTGGTGTATAACTCTTCGCCAAGCCAAGACGCTTCTACGGCGGTAGCGTAGTCACTGAGATCGCTTGCGGGGTTTTCCGTGCACAGTGCCGCCATGACTGATTCGGCGGCGAGCATCCCGCTTTTCATGGCGGTATGGTTGCCTTTAATCTTGACGCTATTAAGCGTGCCCGCGTCACATCCGATCAATAACCCGCCAGGGAAATGCATTTTGGGCAGCGAGTTATAACCGCCTTTTGCCAAGGCACGAGCGCCGTAGGCAATACGCGTTGCACCCTCAAGATATTTCTTAGTCTCAGAATGGGTTTTCCATCGTTGGAACTCTTCAAAAGGACTCAAATGAGGGTTTGCGTAGTTGAGGTCGGTAATAAGGCCAAGGTAAACCTCATTGTTCTCCGCGTGGTACATAAATGCGCCGCCGGAAGAGTTGCTCTCTGCGAGAGGCCAACCCAGCCCATGAATGACTGTACCTTCTTCGTGTTTGGCCGGATCGATCTGCCAAATCTCTTTGATGCCAATCGCATAATGTTGCGGGTCTTTACCCTCGTCGAGGTTGAATTGACTGAGAAGTTGCTTGCCCAGATGCCCACGACAACCCTCTGCGAATAACGTGTATTTGGCATGAAGCTCCATGCTGGGTACGTAACTGTCCTTCTGCTCTCCGTCAGCGCCGACCCCCATTTCACCCGTAGCGATACCCTTAACGGCGCCATCCTCGTCATACAGCACTTCGGCTGCCGCGAAACCTGGATAGATTTCAACCCCGAGCCCCTCGGCTTGCTCGGCCAACCAGCGACACACATTGGCCATCGAAACGATGTAGTTACCTTTATTGTGAGTGGGTTTCGGAATAGCGAAGTTGGGCAGCTTTACTGCGGAGTTTGCGCCCGTGTAAAAAAAGAAAGTATCTCCGGTTACCGCTGTGTTGAGGGGCGCCCCTCGGTCTTTCCAGTCGGGAAATAGCTCGTTCAACGCCTTTGGTTCAAAGACAGCGCCAGAGAGCACGTGCGCACCCACTTCAGAGCCTTTCTCGACAACGCACACCGTCGTTTCGCGTTCTTGCTCCTGTGCGATCTGCATAATTCGGCACGCCGCTGACAGTCCTGCAGGACCAGCACCAACAATAACTACATCGAACTCCATTGCTTCGCGTTCCATGACGCCCCTCTCTATTCGCTATCTGAGTTAATTACTTCCCGGCTAGGCGGTATGTAATTGGTCCGTGGCACAAAATTTGTTAGGTTTACTGGAAGGTAACCTTTTTGAACTTTGAGTATGTTACACTAAATTTGTTTGCCAAAAAGGTATGAAAGCGTCGCNTCGCGGGCTTTATTCATCAATACCTTAGTCCAAATTAGGGCTTACCACTTGTATAGAGGCGTTCGTGCCGGTAAAAAGGACACCCTCGTNAAGTGACAGTTTATCAAACTAGGAGTGGTTACAGCTATAAGTTGTTGCCGAACTACCTTGCCAGCGAAAAAATGGAGAGGCTATGAAAGCACTGGTTGCAGTGAAACGGGTTGTTGACTACAACGTCAAAGTCCGTGCNAAAGCAGACGGCTCAGATATAGAGCTAAATAANGTCAAAATGGCGATTAACCCCTTTTGCGAAATCGCAGTAGAGGAGGCGGTGCGGCTTAAAGAAGCGGGCACTGTTTCTGAAATTGTTGTCGTATCGGTAGGTGAGAAGGCCTGTCAGGAACAGATCCGGACGGCGCTTGCATTGGGTGCGGACCGTGGTATCCACGTTGAAGTGGAAGGTCGTCCCGAGCCGCTGGAAATCGCGAAACTGCTCAAAGGTGTTGTTGCCAAAGAAGAGCCGCAGTTGGTTATTTTGGGTAAGCAATCCATTGACGGTGACAACAACCAGACAGGACAAATGCTTGGTGCTTTGACGGGCATGCCTCAGGGCACTTTTGCGTCGGAAATAACAGTTGATGGCGATAAACTCATTGTCATTCGTGAAGTCGATGGAGGCCTGCAGACGCTGTCATTGTCGCTGCCCGCTATCGTCACGACTGACCTACGTTTGAACGAGCCACGCTACGCGTCGTTACCGAACATCATGAAAGCGAAGAAAAAGCCCCTCGACGTTATGAGTCCAGACGACTTAGGCGTAAACATCACATCACACATTACGCAGCTCAGCGTTGCGCCACCTCCCGAGCGATCAGCGGGTGTTAAAGTTGCAGACGTAGCTGAGTTGGTTGATAAATTAAAGAACGAAGCGAAGGTGATCTCATGAAAACACTCGTTATTGCAGAGCATGACAATGTCAGCTTAAAGCCTGCGACACTTAACGCGGTAGCCGCTGCGCAGGTCTTTGGCGGTGATCTAGACATTTTGGTTGCAGGCGCACAGTGCGGCGATGCAGCAAACATTGCCGCAGTGATCCCTGGTGTGGGCAAAGTACTTTGCGCGGATAATGCTGTTTACGGGCATCAGCTTGCAGAAAACGTTGCTTTGCTAATCGCTGACGTAGCCGCCGCGTATGACAATGTGATCGCTCCGGCGACAACAAACGGTAAAAACACGATGCCGCGTGTTGCTGCACTGCTCGATGTCGCACAAATCTCGGACATCATCAGCATCGAGAGCGCAGATACCTTCACACGTCCCATTTACGCGGGCAATGTTATCGCGACAGTGCAATCGTCTGACGCAAAGAAAATCATCACCGTCCGCACCACGGCCTACGATGGTGCGCCTGCAGAAGGTGGCAGTGCATCGGTGGAAGCAGTCGATGCGGTACACGATGCAGGTGTTTCAACCTTCGTCAGCGAAGAGGTTGCAGTGTCGGACCGCCCTGAGTTGACCGCAGCGTCTGTCGTTATCTCAGGCGGGCGTGGTATGCAGAATGGCGATAACTTTAAGTTACTAGAGGGCATTGCCGACAAGCTAGGTGCTGCCATTGGCGCGTCTCGCGCTGCAGTCGATGCCGGGTTCGTTCCTAACGACTATCAGGTTGGGCAGACAGGCAAGATCGTCGCTCCCGATTTATACATTGCGGTTGGGATATCGGGTGCTATTCAGCACTTAGCGGGAATGAAGGACTCTAAAGTTATTGTTGCTATTAATAAGGACGAGGATGCTCCGATCTTCCAAGTAGCGGATTACGGCCTTGTCGCTGACTTGTTCGAAGCCCTACCTGAGCTGGAGGCCGCTATCTAATAGTGACCCCTCCGTGCTAATAGTGATCGAGTGCTAGTAGCGCTCATCCTCGTTAGCACTCTTGTAAAAAGCCCTTCTTCGCTTACTCGAGAAGGGCTTTTTTTGTGAGGTGCTAAGCATGTTTGTTAGAGTAATTGCTGAGGAAATATCCCAATAGAATATCCCAATAGAATATCCCAATAGATAGCACTGCTGGTTCTCGCCGAGAAGGGTTTAGTTAACAAAAGTTAACTGAGCATGCGCCAATACCCGATACGGTTACCGTCATTTGATCACCTGCGACAACGGGCTCTAATGGCACGAGGCTACCGGACAAAATAATGTCGCCCGCGTTGAGACTGATGCCGAGTTCGCCCAGTGTGTTTGCAAGCCAGGTCACGCAGTGCAGCGGGTTACCCATGGCTGCAGCGCCTACACCGGTAGACAAGATCTTGCCATTTTTAATAACCTCCATACGGCACGTCGCGAGATCAATTTGAGTCGGGCTTACGGCTGCAGACTCGTTGATGGTAAATAACCCGCACGACGCGTTGTCAGCTACCGTGTCTTGAATTTTGATCCGCCAGTCCTGGATACGCGAATCAACCACTTCGAAGCAGGGTACAACGGCTTCGGTTGCAGCGACGACATCTGCATTGGTGACACCGGGGCCCAGTAGATTCTTCTTGAGTATGAAAGCGAGCTCGCCCTCGGCGCGTGGCTGAATCAACTTCGTTGAAATGGGCATGTCTCCATCAAAGCGCATGGCGTCGGTCATAAAACCAAAGTCTGGCTGGCGAACATCGAGCATATCCATAACCGCGGCACTCGTTACGCCGATTTTCTTCCCAATAATTTTCTCTCCAGCCTCAAGGCGTCGCTCAAGTATTCGAAGCGAAATGTTATAAGCATCATGGATTGTGAAATCGTCATACTGATCGGTCAGCGGGCGTATTGTCGTTCTGTCCAGAATAGCTTGGTAAAGCTGGTCGCCTATGGCGCGGATAGTTTCCGTATTCACTCAATTGCTCCTGTGATTTGTTGCTAAGGCTTGGCCTGCGTTCTCGAAACAAAGGCTATCTAGCTAGGCTACGAGGCTAGTCTAATGCAGACGCATGTGGAAATGTAAAAAGCCACGCTGTGGTGTGCAAAAATGGCCTATNTGCAGCGGATTACTCTCTTATCTGAGCGCGAATAAAATAGGTCCGCACTGGCACTGTATTGAAGAGTGATCGATGAGAGGCCAGCAACCTACAGACAGACTACGTTAATATCTCTNTGCATCTTGCTACGGAGCGCAATGTCGCTTAAAAAGTTTCACACGATANATATCATTGGGCGTAGCGGGCTTCAACGGAGCCTTCAAGGAATAAAACGTGGCTAAAATAAAATGTGTGCTGATCGGCTCTGGCAATATCGGCACAGACCTACTGTACAAATTGAAACGTAGTGAAGTGCTTGAACCCGTGTGGATGGTCGGTATCGACGAAGACTCTGAAGGTCTAGCTCGCGCAAGAGAGATGGGCCTCAAGACCACAGCGGACGGCGTTGACGGTGTGCTGCCTCATTTAGCCTCTGACGGTGTGCAAATTGCTTTTGATGCTACCTCAGCCTATGTACACAAAGAAAATTCAGACAAGATGAACGCGTGCGGTGTCTTCATGGTAGACCTAACGCCTGCAGCGATTGGGCCTCTGTGTGTTCCGCCCGTGAATCTTGATCAGCTGGCAGACACCATGAACGTCAACATGATTTCCTGTGCAGGGCAGGCGACCATACCTATTGTGTATGGTGTCAGTCGAATACAGGGAGTCGAATATGCGGAGATTATTGCCAGCCTAGCGTCAAAATCTATTGGCGCGGGTACAAGAGCTAATCTCGATGAGTTTACCTACACCACGTCAAATGCAGTCTGCGAAGTAGGCGGGGCTAAAAAAGGTAAAGCCCTGTGTGTTATCAATCCAGCTGAGCCACCGATGATCATGCGCAATACAATCTACTGCCTCACGGAAGANGAGCCAGATCAAGAGAGAATCACAGCGTCATTGATGGAAATGATCGAAGCCGTCCAACGNTATGTGCCGGGCTACAAACTCGTTAATGGCCCTGTGTTTGAGGGCAACAAAGTCGGNGTTTTCATGGAAGTCGCTGGTCTCGGAGATTATCTACCCACGTATGCAGGTAACCTCGATATTATGACGGCAGCGGCCTGTCGNACCGCNGAAATGTATGCCGCAAAAATCTTAAATGGCGAAATGCAGTTGGTNGTGGAGGCATCATGAGCAGATCTGATTTAGAAGGGCGTAAAGTTATCTGTCACGATATGTGTCTGCGCGATGGGATGCATGCTAAAAAAGAGCAAATCACAACCGAGCAAATGCGGTCATTTGCTGTCTCTATGGAAGCCGCGGGTGTGCCCATGATCCAAGTNGCACACGGTGCTGGTTTGGGCGGTAACTCGTTGCAGCACGGNTTTGCTTTGCACAGCAATGAAGCGTACTGGGATGCGGTCGCGCCGGTGCTTAACAATACCGTCATGTCGGTGTTACTTATTCCAGGGCTCGGCACCATGAATGAGCTGCGCGTCGCGCACGAGCACGGGGTTCGGAGTGTTCACGTAGCAACACACAGCACGGAAGCCGACACGTCACCTCAGCATATCGCCTGTGGTCGTGAGTTAGGCATGGATACCTCCGGATTCCTCATGATGGCGCACTTGAATACGTCACAAGGCCTTGCGGAAGAGGCCAAGAAAATGGAATCGTATGGAGCGCAGACGGTCTACGTGACCGATTCGGCGGGTTACATGCTCCCCGAAGATGTCACCGAGTACGTTTCTGCCCTCCGNGACACNCTANATGATGCAACGGAAATTGGATTTCACGGCCACAATAATCTCGGCATGGGAATTGCCAATTCGATAGCCGCTATTCGCGCAGGCGCCACCCGTATTGATTGCTCAGTGGCAGGTCTTGGTGCCGGCGCGGGCAACACGCCCCTCGAGGCGTTCGTAGCNGTCTGTGACCGCATGGGCATTCACACAGGCTGCGATATGTTCAAGCTTATGGATATGGCAGAAGAACTGGTCTTCCCAATGATGGATCACATCGTACGCATTGATCGTTCGTCCCTGACGCTCGGTTACGCGGGTGTTTACAGTACGTTTTTACTGCACGCCAATAGACTGGGTGAGAAGTATGGCATTCCGGCTCGGGACATCCTTATAGAGCTGGGGCGTAAAAAAATGATTGGTGGTCAAGAAGATATGATCGAAGACACAGCACTGAGCATGCTTAAGGCCCGCCAAGGTAATTCGGCACAGTAAGGGCAGCGTTAGTTAAATTCGAGTGTTACGCCCAGTTTTGCAAGCGCAGAGGTCGATTGCTGCAACTCCCAGGTAGTCAAAGGGTGCAACTCGCGCCAATCTTTGGGGAGTGAAAAGACGAGGCGTTCAGCATCTGTCTGGACGCTAAAGTCGGGTAGGTCTTCGTGTATTTCGACATACTTCAACACGGCGGCGATTCGGAGAAGGGCGACCATCCGCTTCACTTTTAGCAGCTGGTTTTTGGGCACGGCATTGAACAACGCGGACTTTATCTTTCCTTGCTGTCCGTAAACCAAAATTGACATAAGTTCTTGTTCGCGCTGTGCAAAGCCAGGTAGGTCGGAATTCTCCAAAAGATACGCTGAATGCCGATTGAAGTTTTTCTGCGATATTGCCAAGCCAATCTCATGGCATCGGCCAGCCCAGTGCAAAAGCTCCGTATCACTCTCGTCAAGCGTCCACTCGTCGGCGACTTTCTCTGCTAGCCAGCACACCCGATCGCCGACAATCTGTGCATTGGCTTCATCGACGCCGTAACGCGCCAATAACGCCGTCACCGTACGCTCTCGCACATCCTCATGAGTCAGTCTGCCTATCAAGTCGTAAAGTACCCCTTCGCGCAGTGCGCCGGGGGACACGCGTAACGTATCGATCTCCAGACCATCGAAAATAGCTTGAGTGATGGCAACGCCGGCAGTAATAACTTGGCGACGGTTTTCGTTGAGCCCCTCCATCTCAATATCGCATGCTGCGTCAAATTTAAGGAGCCGTTTTCGGAGCTTTTCCAGAGAATTTCTATCGATTCCTTGAGTCCGCCAGCCCGCCGTGCAAATAAGCGTCTCAATGGCTTGCAGGGTGCCTGAAGATCCGACGGCTTCGGCCCAATGCTTTGCCTTGAACTGCTTTTTAATGTGGGACACCTCGACGAGAGCCCGATCATAAGCTGCCTGATAGTTTTTCTTACTCATTACGCCTTTTGGGAAATGATCTTGTGCGTAGGTCACACAGCCAATTTGTAAACTTTCAAGACGTAATGGTTCAAATCGCTGCCCGATAATAAACTCTGTACTACCTCCACCGATATCGATTACTAAACGGCTCGTTTCGTCATCAGCTAACGTGTGTGCCACGCCGAGATAGACTAAGCGCGCCTCTTCCCGTCCGTAAACGACGTCAACGGGGACATTAAGAATCCGTTCTGCAGGTTCGGTAAATGCGCGCCGGTTTTTTGCTTGTCGCAGCGCGTTTGTGCCTACAACGCGAATTCGTGCTAGATCGGTGATGGCGAGTAATTGTGAGAATCGACTCAAGCAGTCAAGCCCACGTTCAATAGCATCGTCAGATAAGCGGCCTCTACGCAAGCCGGCACCAAGTTGCACTTTCTCAGCTAGGGTTTCGATCGGCTTGAGTTCACCATGCTCGAGTCGCGCGATTATCAAGTGAAACGAGTTACTACCAATATCTATAGCAGCAAGCAGCGATCCCTCTGATAGTGGCTTAAAGCGGTGGGGCAAAATGGCTTCCTCGTGCATGTTCAATTCGTGCGTACGGTATCACATGCCTGGGCGCATATTTCGATGGGGTGTTCCTACCGTAAAGCGGTGTTTGAATCTGGCGAATCAAACGTCGTCAATTAGCTGCCGAGGTAGTCGGTCCGGAAGCCGTGTAAGAAGTTCATAGCCGATGGTTTGTGCATGCTCGGCCACAGTGTCGACACTGACGTTATCCCCCCACAGTTGAGCGACAGAACCAACCCGCACTGAAGCATGATCGGTAACATCAACGGTAATCATGTCCATAGATACACGACCGACAAGAGGGCATATCTGCCCGTCAATGTACACGGGCGTGCCGTTGCGCGCCGTTCGTGGGTAGCCATCACCGTATCCAACCGCAACGGTGGCGATCACACTGTCGCGCTCAGCAGTCCATCGACCACCGTAGCCAACACTGTCCCCTGCTGGAATCGATCGAAGCGCCATAACCTCTGAGTTCAGGGCCATCACGGGCAGCAAGGGGAGCATATCCATGTGCGCCGCAGCGCTTCCTCCGTAGAGCATATAGCCTAAACGATGCCAGTCACATTCCGAGGATAAATGGTGAATCAATCCCGCTGAATTGAGAAGGCTTGTCGGCATCGAGAGTCCCTGAGTAACCTCGCGCCATTGTTTGAGTTGCTCCAGGTTCAGAGGCGAGTCTTGACGTTCGGCATTTGCAAGGTGGGTCACGAGTGTTGGTGTGTNGATACCTAGACTGCTAAGGCGTGAGAGCGCGGTGCTGATATCGCTTGTTGCTATGCCAAGCCTATGCATACCCGTATCGAGCTTAAGCCAGACACTATCCGCAAGCGCACGTTTATGCGACGCAGATAGGCCTTCGAGTAGCTCTATCTGCTCGAAGCTGTGGATCACAGTCCAGCATTGGTTCTTTATGATCGTGTGACAATCGTCGAGATCAAAGGGTCCTTCCAAAATGAGAATGGGCTGCTTAATTCCCATCTCTCGCAGTTCTGTCGCTTCCTCGCAAATCGCGACGGCAAATGCATCCATAACAGGCGCTAATGCATGTGCGCATGCGGATAGACCGTGTCCATAGGCATTGGCTTTTACTGCGGCCATCATTTTCTTGTCATCGCTCAAAGAGCGCGCCACCCGCGCGTTGTGCCTAAGTGCGCCGACGTTGATCGTGATGTGAGTTGGGCGAGGCATGTTTGTTAATCAGTATTCGAAACGAAAACGAGAGAAAAGACGCTGCGCTTCAGACCACATGGGACCAGGTTGACCACTCGCCACAGGCTTGTTGTCAATGTAAGTAACAGGTGCCACTTCTTTTGTTGAACTGGTAAGCCACACTTCTTCAGCGGCGAGAAGCTCACCGCGTGTAACCGGCCGCTCTTCCAGTGGCCAATCAGTTTCCTTGCGAATCATATCGATCAGCATATTGCGCGTGATACCCGGTAATTTTTGATGATCTAGCTCGGGGGTAACGATGGTACCGTTACTGACAACAAAGACATTGCAGGCCGCGGCTTCTGTGAGTTCGTCACAATCATTGAACAGTAAGATTTCATCTGCGCCGCTATCCACGCCTTCCATCATGTGCAACACATTGCCCAGCAACGCTACTGACTTTATATGACAGCGTTTCCAGCGCAAGTCGAGGCCAGTGGCTACCGACAAGCAGTGGGCGGTGTCTTTATCGCCACTGGCTGCGGGCTCGATTTCATAGGTGTAAGCGAAGACGGTAGGCGACACAGTCTCCGGAAACCGGTGGGCTCGTTTCTCCGCGACACCCCGTGTCACCTGTAGGTAGATTGCTAGGTTTCCGGCACCATTGCGGGAGAGGAGGTCATCAAAAAACCTCTGCCACGTTTCCTCATTGTGGGGATTGGGTATGCCGATGGCCGCCAGGCCATGCGCAAGTCTTTGCATATGGCGAGAGAATCCGACAAGTTGTCCACCGTAGCTCGGAATCACTTCATAAATGCCGTCTCCAAATAAGAAGCCACGATCCATCGGCGATACGCGCGCTTCGTCGAGAGGCACAAGCACACCGTTGAGCAGTGCTGTTGTTGTCGATGTCGATGTCGTCATTATTCAGACACTCCCCGCGTCGCTATATCCGCACATATCATGCGCATTTGTTCAATAATGTTAGCCCCGGCATTCTCGGGCAGCCCATCTTCAGTGGGCGTTGCTTGGTGCGTGACACCATCTACCGCACCCACTTCAACTAGTCGCTCTAGCAAGGGTGTCGGATCAAGCCAGCTTAAAACGGGCATACCCTGCATGAATTCAGACATCGCTATGAGCCCATAGGCGCCCCAATTGGAGACATCAGCGACGATCAACTCATCACATGTCGATACCGCTGGCCGTATATTTAACGTCTGCAAAACGTTGCCCGCTTTGGCCATGCCTATTTCATTGCCCCCATCACCAATGGCAATAACTGGGCACGTGGCTAACTCTATATAAGGCTCCGCGGGTCTACATGCAGCGGTAATATCGACGCCGGCGATATTATAGTATCGACCATCCGCTGCAGCTCCTGGTCTTTCAATAACAATTACCAAAATTGGTTCGATCTCCGCTAACAGCTGATTCGCATATTCCTCAGCGGTATCCCGATCAAACGTGTTTAACGTTCGCGCGCGAACCATACCATCGAGCGCATCGACTAATGGTCCGCCGGCCAATAACCAGGGCCGCAGACCAAGCTGCTCACAGTGCTCGTAAAGTGCTAGCGCGCCCGCTGGGCCATCGGTTTCAAATGTTTCTGCTACAGGGAAACCAGTGCAAATTAAGACGTCACCCTGGCGTGCTGCTAGGAGTTGTGCGGCGCGATAAAGATACCCAGCAGGCAGTGCATCGCGAACGCGTGCCATGCCCCGAGGATTCTGCGCCACCAAACACGCTTCAAGCTGCTGGCTCAGTGCTTCCGCGATGACGTGTCGGTGGGTCAGGGAGAGCTCCTTAATTGAGCAAGTGTTAGCTCAGCTTCATAATTTTTCTCAAGCCAGAGTATACGGTCTGCTTCGGTGGGATCCACAGCAATAAATTTAACGGGAGTGCCGATGCTGGCTTGGGAAAGTCGAGCACAATCGACTGATAAGACGGCACCCAGTTTTGGATAGCCGCCAACAGTTTGGCGATCGGCGAGTAACACGATGGGTTGCCCGTCGGGTGGTATTTGAATCGCGCCTAAACAGGTGCTTTCGGACCACAGTTTAGAAACGCCAGTATTCACCGCGGGGCCTGACAGCCGAATACCCATTCGATCACGATTATGACCAACAGAAAAACGCGTATTGTGAAACGTATCGACTACTGCATTGCTAATAAGTTCCGTTTGAAAGCCCGGTATGTAACGCAGGTTCAACTGGCTTTTAGTACGGGGGGGTGCCGCGTATTGGTACGCCGACAGACAAGGGCCAATATCACCATAGGGCACGCTATCGCCTGGGCATAAATTCGCGCCAATGCCGTCACGCATGACCACACTTCGACTGCCCAACACGGGCTCGCTGCNGACGCCACCAGCNATTGACAGGTAGCTGTAAACCCCGTGCTGCGAATGGCCAATAGTGAGCTCGCTACCCGAGCGAACGAATAATGTCGTGTTCATCGGCTTGTCATGCCCATCGATGGCAATGGGCGCATCTGCTCCCGTCACTGCTATGGACGTATCGTGGCTAAAGCAACACCGAAAGCCGGCTAACGTTATCTCGATTGCTGCTGCAGAGAGGGAATTGCCCACTAGTCGTTGTCCGAGTCTATAGGCAAAGCCGTCGATAGCCCCGCCTTGTGTGATACCGGAGTCGAGGTAGCCAAAACGACCCTGATCCTGAACAACCGCTAATAGTCCCACGTCTGAAACGATGAGCTGATTGAGTGTCGACTCAGTCATTGCTGTCACCGACGGTTAACACTTGAGTTAACGGCCCAATGAGTGCAAAGCCTGCTGCGTTTTTGGTCAAAGCTCGCCGCCTAAAGCAACAAATTGCTCGCAATCAATAGGCTCAAATCTGACCCATTGTCCGATGTTGATAAGTGTCGGAGGTGTAGCGTTTACATCGAATAATAGTGTTGGGCAACGCCCGATGATGTGCCAGCCACCAGGCGAGACCTTCGGGTAGACCGCGGTTTGACGATCAGCGATCGCGACACTGCCGGCAGGTACTGCGCGCCGTGGAGTGGCCAGGCGGGGGACGGCTAGACGCTCATCGACTTCGCCTAAATAGCTAAAGCCCGGTGCAAATCCATTAGCATAGGCAAAATAGACCTGCCCACTATGGATTGCTATTAGTTCCTCAAGTGAGAGCCCTTTATGTTCAGCCAGCGATAGGAGATCGGGCGCTACGTCGGGGGAGTAAAGTGTGGGAAGAGCGATAACATGTGCATCGTTGGAAGAAAAGAAATCTCCTGCATAGCGCGCTGTGATTTTGGCAATATCGAGAGACGCCAGTAGGCGTTGCACGCGCTCTCTGGGATAGTGTGTGAAGTCAATAAAGACAGTTAGCGTGGTGTAGCCAATGGCACTATCTATCCAGGCATTACTCAGTAGTTCTCTGATCTCTTGCTGCAGCGCGACAAGCCCTTGGGTTGTGGATGGGGAAGGGTGCTCGCTAAGCACCAGCCGCAAGGCATTCTCTCCAGCAGGTGTCCAGTCCATAGGGATTACGGCGCGGGCTCCATTAAAGCGCTTCGAATCGAGCGTATAATCTCGAGAGCCTCGGGCGTGTCACCATGCACGCATAATGTGTCCGGCCGTAGTGACAGTTTCCGACCGCGCGAGCAGCGCAAGGTGCCTTGTGCGATTGAGAGTGCTTGTTGCGTGGCCTGCTCACGGCTGAGTAGGGCGCCGGCCTTGTCCCTCGACATAAGATGACCGGCGCTTGTGTAACCTCGGTCGGCAAAGGCTTCAAAACGCAAGATCAGCCCATATTCTACGCCCAGCTGAACAATTTTTTTGTCTTTTGGCGTTGCGAGTACCACAAGGTCAACCGGCCGATGCCACGTGGCAACCGCGCGCATGACATCATCAAGAAGATCCAAGTCCGTTATCATGTCGTTGTAAAGCGCCCCGTGAGGCTTCACGTAACCTATTTTGCAGCCTTCGGTGCGCGCAATACCATCAAGTGCTGCCATTTGGTAGTGCAACATATCGACCAATGCGTCTCCGCGGACGTTCATTGATCGTCGACCAAAGCCCATTAAATCCGGATAAGAAACGTGTGCGCCAATCTCTACTTTATGCTGCTTAGCCAGACGCACACAGCGTCGCATGACTGATGGATCACCCGCGTGGTAACCGCAAGCGATATTCGCGGCATCGATGAGCGGCATAACCTCTACATCCGAACCCATGATCCAACTGCCGTAACTCTCGCCAAGGTCACAGTTGATAGTTAGAGATCGAGTTGATTCACTTTTTTTTGCCATAGTTTACAGTACCGCGAGCTCCGCATTGCGTGTGTCAGTAATCAGCATGTAGCCAGGATAGTGGGTAAAAGCCAGAGGTAATTTGGCCTGCTCCAAAGCCATTTGCGGCGTCACACCGCAGGCCCAGAAAACAGGCACTTCTTCCGGGTGTACGGTAACACGAGCGCCAAAGTCAGGGGTGTCAAGGTTCGATATACCAATAGCCTCTGGTGCGCCAAAATGTATTGGGGCGCCGTGCACTGAGGGAAAGCGCGAGCAAATCTGAATGGCTCGAATGGCATCTTTAGGAATCATTGGCCGCATACTCACCACCATATTGCCGGCAAAAGCACCTGCTGGCTGGCAAGGGATGTCCGTCCTGTACATGGGGACATTGACGCCCTCAGTAATATTGCGAATCTCGATGCCTGCGGCCAGCAACGCCTCCTCAAAGGAGAACGAACAGCCCAATGCGAACGCGACATGATCGTCTTGCCACGCGTCCATCAAATTGGTTGGTGTAGCCGTAGCGCAGCCATTTTCCCAGCGCCGGTACAGAGGCGCATCAGTCCGCACGTCAATATCAACGCCGAGATCTGGAAGTGTGGGATCACCTGGCTCTGGACTCATCGCAAGTAGTGGACAAGGCTTCGGGTTACGTTGACAAAACGACATGAAATCAGCGGCACAATCGGCCGGTACAATCACTAAATTGCACTGCACGTAGCCCGGCGCGACACCGCTTGTGACATCGGAAAAGTCGCCGCTGCGAATACGCTGACGGATCAGGTGAGGAGGGCTTGTGTCAACGGAGTGATTCAATAATTTATCCCTTTACGGCGTCTGTGTCAGAGTGCATTAAGGTGTAAGATTACACAATTAAAATCATAACGGAGTGTTTCATGCCTCACTTTTCGGAAACCGCTAAAGCAACCCCTTCGAAACCCGCCTATATCATGGCGAACACAGGGGAGGTTATTACTTACGCTGAGCTCGATAGCAAGAGTAATCAAATAGCGCAGTTGTTCCGTCTATGTGGACTGCGAAAGGGCGACCACATCGCAATGATGCTGCTTAACTGCAGCGAGTTCCTGCAGATTGCTACCGCGGCAATGCGCACGGGTCTTATTTTTACGCCGATTAGCACGCACCTGAAAGTCGATGAGACCGCCTATATTCTCGAAAATTGCGGCGCCAAGCTGTTTGTGGCTTCTGCAGCACTCGACGCAGTTGCCACGCAATTGAGAGGCAAGGTCGCTGNTATCGAGCGTTTTTATATGGTCGGCGGCATAAGTGATGNTTTTGAATCATGGGAAGAGGCAGTTGACGTAATGCCCAATCTGCCCGTCGATGATCAATTCATGGGGTCCCCCATGCTCTACTCATCGGGAACAACGGGTAAACCCAAAGGGATATTTATCCCTCCAGCTACTGAGCTATTTGACGCCCCTGGCACGCTGACTGGCTCGTTAGCGCCAGCTTTTGGATTCGGCCCTGAGACAACGTATTTATCGCCGGCACCGCTCTATCACGCCGCGCCACTGCATTACAATTTGATGGTGCTGGACACCGGCGGCACATCGATTGTGATGGAGCGATTTGATCCAGAGCGCGCGCTTGCGTTAATTGAAGAGCACCGTGTGACACACAGTCAGTGGGTGCCAATCATGTTTGTGCGAATGCTCAAACTGGCGCAGGAGGTGCGAGATCGCTATGACGTCAGCTCCATGCAAATTGCTATTCACGCGGCAGCTCCTTGTCCTATCGAAGTGAAAGAACAAATGATCGAGTGGTGGGGGCCGGTCATCGTTGAGTATTACTCTTCGAGCGAGGCCGCCGGTTTTACCGTCATCGACTCGCCGACATGGCTCGCTCACAAGGGGTCAGTGGGAAAGCCCTTATTTGGCGTGCCACACATTCTCGATGAAGACGGAAACGAGCTTGCGACGGGCGAAATAGGCACAGTGTATTTCTCAGATCTCCAGAATAAATTCGAATACCACAACGAACCCGAGAAAACAGCGGAAGCCTATAATGATAGAGGTTGGTCCAGTTGTGGCGATGTAGGCTACTTAGACGCAGAAGGGTTTTTGTATCTAACGGATCGAAAGAATTTCACCATTATTACGGGTGGCGTCAATGTGTATCCCGCCGAGATTGAAAACGTCCTCATCGGCCACGCTAAGGTAGCTGACGTTGCTGTGTTTGGCATCCCTGATGACGAGTTTGGCGAGGTTGTTCAGGCGGTGGTTCAGCCTGCGAACTGGGCTGATGCGACCGATGAGACGGCTTTTGAGCTCCTTGAGTGGCTACGTGAGCGATTNTCGTCGATTAAGGTGCCTAAAAATCTNGACTTCAACGAGCAGTTGCCTCGGATGGACAATGGCAAGCTGTACAAGCGCCATCTTATGGAGGCGTACAAAAATCGCGAGGGCTAGCNCCAGGTGCAGAAAGGNNCGCNTAAACGTGTTCTAACNGGGCTAGTTACGATAAGGTAGCGTGAAGATTTTCCCATTAAAGAGGTATCCCAGTGGGTAAACGAGCAAGAAGGTTGAAGGCACTTAATAACGAAATGGTGACAGCCGAAAGCTACGATCAGTGGCGAGCCGCGGCCATAGAGCATGATGAAGTGTCTGGTATGGCTGAGTGGCGTGAGGTTGAGAACACGGATCTTTTTGATTTCGCACAGATACGTTTACGCCTCGATCGCCTTCAATCTCTGCGAGCGCGCAATGATTACCAAGGCTTGCTCTTTGCCCTCAATGAAGGCATACACGGCAATATGGGCGGCATGGGGAAAAGCGCTCTCTATCGCCAGGCAAAATTTGGCACTAAACGGCTTATTGAGGACTACATAACCGAAATTGACGCCTCTTTGCGGCTAATCGCTGAGTTAGATGACGAGATTATTCCGGCCCAACAAAAGGTTGAATTCTTTTACCGCTGCAACGTCTGTTTTGGTCGTTCAGCGCTCATGCTCAGCGGTGGTGGCGTGCTGGGTTTTCTGCATTTAGGCGTCATCAATATTCTAGTTGAGCAGGGCCTGTTACCGCGGGTGATTTCTGGCTCTAGTGCAGGCTCGCTCGTGGCGGGTGTGCTGGCTTGCCATACCGATGAAGAGATGACTCAATTCCGTGATCCTGAAATTATGCGGGGAGAGGCTCGTAAGGACACTAATTTCTTTAGGCGCTTGCTGCTTGGAACAGGCCCGCACCTGAGCCTTGACGATTTGGAAGAGCTAATCGAACGTCTAGTGCCGAATATGACGTTTGAAGAGGCTTACGCCAAAACCGGTCGGCAAGTTAGTGTCACTGTCGCACCCGCACAGCCTCATCAACGCTCACGCCTGCTCAACGCCGTAACATCGCCCAATGTCTATATCCGATCGGCGGTAATGGCATCGTGCGCGGTGCCGGGGGTGTTTCCCCCCGTGATGCTGATGGCAAAAAATGTTCATGGAGAGCCTCAGCCTTATCTGCCTGGCCGTCGCTGGATCGATGGTTCTGTTGCGGATGATTTGCCGGCAAAACGCTTATCGCGTTTGTTTAGCACCAATCACTACATCGTGAGCATGGTGAATCCCATAGCTACGGCATTCTTGGCCAAAGACGAGAAAAAAAGTGTGCTGCGCAGCGCGGCAGGGAGTTTAGGTGTTGGTGTTGGGCGTGAGGTGCTTAATTTTTATCGTGGCATTGCGCAAAAGTATGGTGATAACTGGCCGCGCTTTAACATGGCATTACACGGACTCCACGCGTTGATGGATCAGGAGTACTCCGGTGACATTAACATTGTCCCGAGCTTTCGCATTGCCAACCCACTGCGCTTGCTGTCTCACTTGAATGAGTCTGAGCTACTTGAAATCATTCAGTATGGAGAGCGCGCTTGCTTTGAAAAGGTAGAATCAATTAGACGCTGCACCATGATTTCGCGAACGCTAGAGGACATTCTTTATCGCTTTGAATACGGTGACTTGCGCCCTGACCCTAAAAAGGTTCATCGACCCCGTTCATCTCGACGCCGTCCTCCACCCACGAAAGCTCAGCTAGAGCGGCTAACTAAGTCGGTATCCGCCAAGGGCTCGGCGAAGAAGGCCGCAGTTCGCTCAAAGGCGGGCTCTCGATCAGCAGGTGTGGTGACGCACTAGCGTTTTAAGTTTACGCCAGGTGAATAAGTAGAGAGTAATAGTAGGGCGCGTTAGCGCCCGTCTATAGCTTTTAAGCCTAAGTCGGCTAGGGGCTGAACCAAATCTCCTCGACTCGCGGCATCCGGGCTTGAGGCATTGCCGTCAAGAGCACGCTTTTTCACCCCTTGCACAATGGCTGCTAGGCGAAAGTAGCAAAACGCTAGATAAAAATTCCAATCGTTTATGCCGCTGCGCCCAGTCCGCTCGCAGTATCGCGCGATGTATTCCTCGTCACTGGGAATCCCCAAAGGCTTGCGCTCGATCCCGGCCATNCCATTAATACTGCCGCCTCTCGGAAGTTGCCAAGCCATCACTTGGTACGCCAAATCAGCTATCGGATTGCCTAGCGTCGACAACTCCCAATCNAGGACAGCGATGATCTTGGGCTCAGTTGGATGCCACATAACGTTGTCAAGCCTATAGTCGCCATGGACNAAGCTAACTCTACCGTCATCGACAGGCATATTGGCGGGTAGCCATTCAATAAGCCGCTCCATCGCCGGCAGATTCCCCGTCTCAGAAGCTCGATATTGCTTGGTCCACCGGCCGACCTGCCGTTCGAAATAGTTGCCCGGTTTACCGTAGTCAGCTAGGCCAACCGCGTTGATGTCAACAGAGTGAAGCTCGGCTAACACACGATTCATCTCGTCATAGCATGCGGTGCGATCTGCCTGATTGAGATCTTCTAAAACAGGATCCCACATTACCCGACCATCGAGATATTCCATTACGTAGAACATCGAGCCAATTACGGTGTCGTCCTCGCATAGCGCGATGGTTTCTGGAACGGGTACACCGGTATCTTGAAGTGCTGAGATGACTCTGTANTCGCGGTCAACCATGTGCGCGGAGGCTAGTAGTTGTCCGGGTGGTTTGCGTCTAAGGACATAGTGTTCCTTGCCCGCGGTGAGCTTAAATGTTGGATTTGACTGGCCACCNGCAAATTTCTCAGCTGTTAGCGGACCGTCAAAGGCCGGCACAAAGTCTCTTAGCCAGCTATTTAGACGACTAATATCAAGCGTTTGGGTGCTCACACTGCATCTCCTGAGTTACCTATTACAACTAAAATTCGAACATTCGGAAAAAAACTGTATTTGAAGTTGGAAAGTTTGAACCTTGAGTATGCTGTGGTTATGCTTGGCACCGCAAGTTCCTGCTATTACATAAGAAAGCTGTTGGGAGAACTAATGAGCATTATTGAGCATTACAAAGCGGCGCGTGACCTAACTTTACAAAGCGGTACGCTCTTCGAGGTTGGCCCGCAAAATGTTGGCGGGCAAGAACTGCTGGGTTACGTCAACGCGCCTGGCTCAATGCGCGACTTGTGGCTCTTATCCACAGGTCATGGCGACAATGAATATCTCGTCTATGGCGATGAGCGTTGGACGTATACGGAAGCCGCTGCCGACGTTGCTGCCTTCGCTTGTTGGCTCAAGAGTCAGGGGATTGAATCCGGCGATCGCGTAGCGATCTCCATGCGTAATTATCCTGAATGGATGCTGGCTCACTGGGCCATCAATTCCATTGGCGCGGTTGCCGTAGGAATGAACGCCTGGTGGGTGGGAGAAGAAATGTCCTATGCACTAAAGGATTCTAAGCCGCGAATACTGATAGCCGATGACCGTCGATTGGCAACGTTCGCTACCATCGCGGACGAATTCCCTGATATGGCTGTGGTCTCAGTCCGCGCCGACGACTCACCAGTAGCCGCGACCACGTGGCAAGCCGCCACTGCTGCCGGAGGCGACATGCCAGACGTCGTCATAGACCCTGACAGCGAGGCCATGATTTTTTATACGTCCGGTACAACTGGCCGACCGAAAGGTGCTCAGCTGACCCATAGAAGCTGCGTTGCAAACGTTATCAATGTCGCTTCAATGGGCAGGATTTATGCAACGACTCAAGCGCGAGTGCGGGGGGCGGAGGTTAGTGAGCCAGTAGCCCCTCCAGCACCGGCAGCGCTAATTGCCACACCTCTTTTTCACGTCACAGCGAACAACTGTATTTTGCAAGGCGGCACAGTAGCCGGCGGCAAATTTGTACTCATGTATAAGTGGGATCCGATCGAAGCTATGCGGCTTATTCAAGCGGAGAAGCTCAACACGCTGAGTGCTGTCCCGATGATGACCCGGGAGTTACTCAACCACTCCGATCGCGACGACTATGATTTGAGCTCTCTCACCTCTATGGGTGGTGGTGGCGCAGCAATGCAGCCAGACTTGGTTGGCAAAGTCGCCGTGGAAACCAAGCGCGCCAAGCCTACCCAGGGATATGGGATGACCGAAGTCAGTGGCATCATTACTTATATTGCCGGGGATATTTTTCTCGAGCGTCCGGAGAGTGCAGGCCCCTTGGTGCCGACGCTCGAAGGCTGTGCCCGCGACAAAGACGGTAATGCGTTGCCTGCCGGTGAGATCGGAGAAATCTGTGTCCGAGGCACCCCTGTGATCAAAGGTTATCTTAACCGCCCAGACGCCACGGCTGAGACTATCGTTGATGGCTGGCTGCATACTGGTGACCTCGGCTACTTTGACGAAGACGGGTTTATTTATTTAGTAGACCGCGCCAAAGATATGATTTTACGAGGCGGTGAAAATATTTATGGCGCCGAGGTAGAGAACGCAATTTTTGATCATCCGGCGGTATTGGAGTGCGTCGCTTTTGCCGTGCCCGATGAGCGGTTAGGCGAAGAAGTCGGCGCTGCCATCCACCTTAAAGACGGTGCGCTACTCGACGCGTCTGGTCTACGTGAGCACTTGTCGGCGAAATTGGCGGCGTTCAAGATACCGCGCTACATGTGGTTTCTAGCAGAGCCATTGCCGCGCAACGCTAACGGCAAATTTTTAAAGCGAGAGCTTAAGGACGTACTTGATACTGCCAGTGCGGACTAAAACCGACTGCGCACCGCTTCCAATCGAGGATGCTGAGCAGGTCGTTCAACGCGTCGATAGCGATTGCCTCCGGGCTGCGGCGATTCTAGGCATACCACTCAACCCGCCCCCGGTGCTCTTCGATTTAAAAGGATCGGCGGCGGGGATGTTCTGCGCCCGTGGTCGTGACGTTTGGTTACGCTTTAACCCATGGCTATTTGCCAATGACTTCGTTACGCATCTAAACGATACCGTCACTCACGAAGTCGCGCACCTTGGGATTCATCGACTGTTTCGAGGCGGCAGGGGGGTGCGGCCACACGGCGCNGAATGGCAGGGGCTTATGCTCGCGTTGGGGGCTAACCCCCGCGCCACCTTTACCGGTGATATGTCAAATATTCCCATGCGACGGCAGCGGCGGTTTAGCTACGTTTGTGGCTGCCAGAAACATGAGGTATCGACCACTCGCCACAACCGTATTCATCGTTATGGCACCGTATACCGCTGTCGCTATTGCGGAGAGAACCTCCGTCAAAGCCACGCAGAGTAAAATATTCAATTCAGGCCTTAATTGATGCTTGGCGCTTGGCGCCCAAGTGGTTAATCTGTACTCCCGAGACGAAAAACATACGGAGAGTTCAATGCTTGCTCGTCATTTTACCGAAGAACAGCAAATGTTCCGCGAGGCTTACCGCCGGTTTTTGGCAGAGGAGATCGTTCCTCATATGGAGGCTTGGCGAGAAGCAGGTATTGTAGACCGCAGCGCTTTTAAAAAGGCGGGAGATCAAGGGTTCCTAATGGTCTGGCCGGGAGAAGAGTACGGCGGCATGAACGACTATGATATCCGTTGGGAACAAGTGATTATCGAGGAGCTTTCATATGCTCGCGCTTCCGATTGGTTTGGATCACTGCACAGTCGGATCGTGGGTCCTTACATCACCCGTTTTGGCAGTAAGGAGCAACAAGATCGATACATGCCCGGTGCGGTGAGTGGCGACATCATCTTGGCGATCGCGATGACCGAGCCCGATGCTGGGAGCAATCTAGCCGGAATGCGAACCAGTGCTGTAGAGCACGATGACCATTGGGTGCTGAACGGACAGAAAACCTATATTTCCAATGGTATTAACTGCGACCTCGTCGTGGTTGCCGCGAAGACCGACCCTGACAACAATCCTCATGCCATGACCTTGTTTCTCGTAGAGTCGGGCTTTGAGGGTTTTGATCGCGGCCGTAATCTAAAAAAACTCGGGCTTAAAGCACAAGATACAGCCGAACTGTTTTTCAATGATTGCAAGGTGCCCAAGGAAAACGTTCTGGGTGAGGTGCACAAAGGCTTCTATTACCTTATGGAAGGGTTGGCTGAAGAACGCCTTTTAGGCGCTATTGGTTACCTTGCTGCAGCACAACTGTCCTGGGATTTAACAGCAGACTTTGTCAAAGAGCGTCAGGTGTTTGGCAAGCCATTGGCGCATATGCAAAACACCCAGTTCAAGCTCGCCGAATTGCGCACTGAGCTCGACATCACCCAAAGTTTTGTTGATCAATGCACCCTCGCGTTTAATGCTGGTACTTTGAGCCCATCGGATGCAGCAAAAGCAAAATTAAAGACCTCCGAACTGCAGCAAAAAGTCGCCGACGACGGACTTCAACTGCATGGTGGCGCCGGTTTTATGGATGAATACGCCATTAGTCGTCAGAGCGCGGACGCTAAGATTGCTACCATCTATGCGGGCAGCTCCGAGATCATGAAAATGATCATAGGCCGAGACTGCCTGGGCGATGATTACCAGCCGTTTAACACTCGTAACTTCTAGCCACATTGTTACGTAGATAACCCCAAGGATAAAACCGAGAAAAAGTTATGAGTGAATTTGAAACGGTGACAGTTGAGTCTGATGGTCCAGTCGCTACCCTGACTATGAATCGTCCCGACAAGATGAACACCTTTAACACTGCTTTACGGCGAGACGTCCTTGCTGCCGCGCGACAACTCAATCTTGACGACAGCATAAGAGTCGTTGTGCTTACGGGTGCTGGACGTGCTTTTGGGGCAGGAGCGGATTTAAGCGAGTCTCAGGCGGTGGGGATTGGGGGCGGCAACGAGGTTCAGGATCAACTGGAACATGAATATAAGCCGGGTGTGTTGGCGATTGCAGAGTCACCCAAGGTGTGGATTGCGGCGATTAATGGACCGTGCGCGGGTATAAGCTACTCCTATGCAATGGCGTGTGACATCGCGCTCATGGCTGAATCTTCTTTCTTGTACCAGCCTTTTGCAAATATTGGATTAATACCAGACGGTGGCAGCACTTGGTTGTTATCGCGTTTAGTAGGGCCGCGTAAGGCGTTTGAACTGATGATTAGCGGTGAAAAAGTTGGTGCGTCTCTGGCGTGTGAGTTAGGGTTAGCCAATCAAGTGTTAAGCGATACTCGCTTCCGCGAAGATTCGGCGCTCTATGCGCAACACATTGCAAGTAAATCGCCGTTGGCATTGCGCTACACCAAAGAAGCCTTAAGAATTGCCGGTGACAGTACGTTATCGGAAGCAATCTCGACTGAAGCGAGATTGCAGAAGGTATGTATCGATAGCGAAGATTGTAGTGCGGCGATTAACGCATTTTTCGCCCGAGAAACTTACGAGTGGCAGGGTCGCTAAAAAACCTCTGAGAAAATTTAAAACATGAAAATAATAAACAAACANTGTTGTATCGCGGCCCTTGCCTTTGTCNCGACCACTGTCTCAGCGGCCGATAAGCAACTTCTTTGGGGTGATACGCATTTGCACACCACGTATTCATCAGATGCGTTTGCGAATAATAATTTGACGGCCACCCCCGATGTCGCGTACCGATTTGCCAAGGGCGAGCCCGTGCTGCATCCTTATAACGGCACCCGAGTGCAGCTAGAGCGCCCGCTCGATTTTTTGGTGGTTTCAGATCACGCTGAATACATGGGCGTGGTGCGCAGCACATACTTTAACGGTGTCGATAACCAAGGTTTAGATTGGATTACCCAGTTTAAGGCGTGGATTGCATCGGTCATTTTAACGGATGCGATCGATGATCAAGCCGGTCGTGATTTGTTCTTGGATGTCCTTCCTGACCCATTTGATAACCCAACTGACGCTGCAGAAGTATGGGAGGTCAGCGTTGGATGGGTTCCTACACAGCCGCGTGTTGAGGCAGATACCTGGCGACAGATCACAGAGGCGGCCGACCAGCATAACCGGCCCGGAGAATTTAGTGCCATTATTGGCTGGGAGTACAGCAGTATTCCGGGAGGTGGTAACTTACACCGTGTTGTGATGACTGATCTAGACGCGCCAGTAGCCCAAAGCTTTGTGCCGTTTGGGCTCGATCAAAGTGTTTATCCTCAGGACTTATGGCGGTGGTTAGACGATGTTAGCGCAGTCACGAAGGGTGACTTTGTTGCTATCCCTCATAATTCCAATATTTCAAAAGGGGCTATGTTCTCCGCCAAAACACTGCGCGGTGAGCCTATGACGGCTGAGCTTGCCGAGACACGGCGTTATTGGGAGCCCGTAGTTGAGATCACGCAGATAAAGGGCGATTCGGAAACCCATTCGCAGCTGAGTCCTGCTGATCCTTTCGCGGACTTTGAAAACTACCCCTACTATATTCAGAGAGGGCATACGCCCTACAACCCACGTGTCGGTGATTTTATTCGGCCCGCAATGCGGCTTGGGCTTGAGTTGCAATCTGACATCGGTGTCAACCCCTTTCAGTTTGGTGTTATCGGCTCTACAGACGCACACACGGCTTTATCATCCGCCGATGAAGACAATTTCCTCGGTAAAATGGCGACTGACTCAATTCCTACCAATAAGATGTCTTACTGGGGCGATGACGCGAAAGGGACCTTTGGGTGGGCAATGAGCGCATCAGGCCGCGCGGCGGTTTGGGCGAGCGAAAATTCGCGCAGCGCGATCCTCGCGGCGATGCGGCGGCGTGAAGTGTATGCCACTACAGGGCCGCGCATTGGTGTTCGAGTCTATGCCGGTTGGGACCTGTCTGCAAAAGAACTGCAGGCCGCTGACTTCCCATCTAATATCGTAGAGCGCGCTGTACCGATGGGTGGCGAGCTNCAGGCGGCGCTCGATGGCAAGGCACCGACCTTGCTCATAGAGGCAACGGCCGACCCGTCATCCGCTTTTCTTGACCGAGTGCAGGTGGTAAAAGGTTGGCTCGACGACAATGGCGAAAGTCACGAGCACGTATTTGATGTGTCGTGGGCTGGGGACAACCGGGAGCTAGCGGACGGTTCACTCAGGCCGGTAACCGATACGGTCGATCTCAGTACTGGAGCGGTCGACAACAGCGTGGGGGCGCCGCGACTGACTGCAGCGTGGACAGACCCAAGTTTTGAGGCGCAGCAGTCTGCTTTCTACTACGTACGTGTGCTACAGATACCGTCTGCCCGGCACTCGCTCTACGACAAGATAGCGCTAGGTGGTGATGTCGATACGCACCGTCCCGACACCATACAAGAGCGCGCTTACACCTCTGCTATTTGGTATCAGCCGGCTAAGTAGCGATCGCTACTCTAAGCGCCTGCTGCGTGATGCGCGCATGGGCGATAGCGTGCTGGCTGTCGTCGAGTCGCCGGTCCACGGCATCAATTTCCGTCTGCCTAACGGCTGGATTAACCCTGCGCAGATACAGCAGTCGATCACGCTCATTTCCTAACTCGCTTGCAAGCGCGTGTAGAGCGCTATTTTTGAGTGTCGATAGGCGCTCATTCGCAACACGTTCCGCCTCGGCTATTTGCTTCTGAAGCAGTGGTTTTATCTGCCGAATGACATTGGCAGACGTTGTAGGCGGCACGGGTTCCAGCATGCGGTTGAGCGCTTCATGGCCAATGGCCTGTGCCGCTTCCTTGCCCTCGGGCAAAATCACCAAGCGGATCGGAACCATTGGTAAAAAACGGCCTATTTCAAGTGACTCAGGTGCCAAGCAATCGATACCAAACAGCGCCTCAAGAATAACAGAGCCTGGCTTGATCTTGCTGTGCTTAAAAGTGCCCAGGGCGGCATTGCCTAATTCGCTGCCTGCAACCACATCCATGGCTTCACGTATTAAAGGATGTTCCCAAGTGAGAAATTGAATGTCGTCGCGGGCGAGAGCGGTTTCCCGGTCAAATGTGACGGTAATTCCCTCGTCGTCAAGACCGGGAAGTTGACCTGTGATGAGCATTTCCGAGGGCCGCAAGACATAGCATGTTTCTGAGTGGTAATCCTGAGTCACACCAATGCGATCAAACAAGAGTTCCGCATAGTTATCGATCTTCTCTGGCTGCTCTTCTTTTCTTACCGCCTCGATAATATCGCTACCGACGAGTGGGTCATGCGAATTTATTTCCAGTAACCTGTCACGGCCCTTCTGCATCTCTAGCTCTAGGCGCGTGCGCATCGACGCGGTTGCATCAAATAAATCGTGATGCTCCTCCTCAGGGGCCTCCAGCGCTAATGTCAGCGCTGAAAGGAATTCTGCATAGACCGAATGACCCACAGCGCAAGGATGTGTAAATGCGGCCAAACCGTGGTGATGCCAGTAATACAAAACTTCCTGCGCGCTATCGCCAAGATAAGGGACATGAATGTTAACGTCATTGTTTTGCCCGATTCGATCCAGGCGACCGATCCGCTGTTCAAGCAGATCAGGATTCTGAGGTAGGTCAAAGCAAATGAGGTGGTGTGCAAACTGGAAATTTCTACCCTCACTGCCAATCTCNGAGCAGATCAGCGCTTGCGCACCTCCGATTTCATCAGCGAAGAATGCTGCGGCACGGTCTCGCTCCACTAAACTCAGGCCTTCGTGAAAAGCTGCGCACCGGATGCCGGCGCGCATNTGCAAATGGTGCTCTAGAGCGAGGGCAGTTTCAGCATGCGCACATATCACTAGAACTTTCGCTGGGCGCAGCTGACGCAATTTCTCCTCAAGCCAGTGAACACGGGGGTCTTCACTCAGCCACGTTGATTCTGAACATCGCTGTTCAGGATGCAGCTCCCCGCGGTGATCTGCGTAGATGCTTGGACTACTTAAGCGGTACCCCGTGAGTAGCCTTTGCGGGAACCCAGGCACTGAGCTGCGCGTATTTCGAAAGAGTACCCTACCTGTACCGTAGCGATCGAGAAGCTGACGCACCTGACTATCAGTACTCTGGCTGATATCAATGTCATCAGGCAACTCGTCAGGCGTGATTCCCGCTTGAAGCTGCTCAATTAAGGCATTCCACTGGGTGTAATGACGTTGTTCCTCGAGAAATTGCTCTAGAGTATTAAAGCGATCAGGGTCNAGCAGTCGTAGGCGTTCAAAATGGCTTTCGATTCCAGCCTGCTCTGGCGTTGCTGTCAGAAGTAACATGCCTTTGCTTACGCTAGACAGTGTTTCTACGAAGCCATAAAGCGCTTCATCTTCATTGCTACCGCGATGAAGGTGGTGCGCCTCATCAATGACCACCATGTCCCATTCAGCTTCAATCGCCATAGCACGTGCGAAACTGGAGCTGAATAGCGAGTAGGGTGCTAACACTAATTGTTCTGTCTCAAAGGGTGATTCTTCATGGCCTTCTTCAAGCCGAGATTTGTCAAACAAGGCAAAATACAGATTAAAACGGCGCATCATTTCAACGAGCCACTGATGGATGAGAGCATCGGGAACTATGACCAGCACACGGTGCGCGCGACCCGTAAGCAGCTGTTGGGAGAGAATCAAGCCCGCTTCAATGGTTTTACCCAAACCCACTTCATCGGCAAGTAATACACGTGGCGCAAATCGCCGNCCCACTTCTGAGGCAATATAAAGTTGATGCGATAACAGTGATGTTCTGGCACCCAATAGACCCCTGACGGTACTAGCGCTCGCGCTTGCTTGGTGAATGAGCGTGGCATAGCGCAGCCGAAAATCGACTAGCTTGTCGAATTGATTATTGAGTAGTCGATCGATAGGCGCGCTTAGCTGGATGTGAGCATCGAGTTCGAGTTCGGTGATGACTTCGGGCTGCTGTTCACCTTCGACCACATAGGCTAATACACCGTCAAGATCTTCGACATCAGTAACCGTGTACTCATGACCGTTGGCGCGACGCAACGTATCGCCTGCCTTTAATGTGAGGCGAGTGAGAGGAGCTCGATCTAGCGCGTATGTTCGATCTTCTCCGACCGCTGGAAAATGGAGCGTGACTCGCCTGCCATCGATTTCGACCACAATCCCNAGGCCGAGCGTGACGTCGGCATGGCTTACCCACCTTTGCCCAAGCGCGAACTCACTCATGGTGCGTCAAAAAACAGCGCTAGGCTATTTCTCCGTGTGATGGTCAGCAGTTGTTCCACATCGATTTCCTTTAATTCGGCAATCTTTTCGGCAATGAGAGGTAGGTATAGCGGCGAATTGACCCTGCCGCGATAGGGCACGGGCGTGAGATAGGGTGAATCCGTTTCCAGCACAAGTTGGTCGATAGGGGTGGCGCGTACGACGTCACGTACATTTTCAGCTCGGTTAAATGTAGTAATGCCATTGAAGCCCAGATAAAACCCCTCACTAAGGCAGTACTCAGCGAGAGAAAGGCCGCTGGTGAAGCTGTGTATCACCCCTTTTTTACGCAAGCTCTTTGACGCATTCGCTAAAATTGCTTGGGTGTCTTCATCGGCGTCCCGTGTGTGTATGACAACGGGTAGATCGAGTTCTTGAGCCATNGCTAATTGTGCTTCGAATGCAACGGCTTGNGCTCTTCGATCGGCGTGATCATAGTGGTAGTCGAGGCCAATTTCGCCAATCGCAACTATGCGGGGCTGTTGCGCTCCCTCAAAGACAGCTTTGGCAACATCGTCATTCCAGCTATCCGCCTCGTGTGGGTGAATGCCTTGGGTGCCCCAAATATCATCTGCGCGCTGCGCTAANGCTCTGACTACCGATAAGTTATCCGCGGACACAGCAATCGTGACAAAGCGTTCTACGCCTACATCGCGCGCCTGCTGTAAAACGCCATCCAAAGCATCCGGAGCCAGATAGTCGAGGTGGCAGTGGGTTTCTATGATGGGAGTGTTAAACCGGGGGACCGGCCTGGGATTCTTTTTTGACATACCGCTATCAACCTAGATTCAGGCTATATTATCGCATGCTTGACAGCTGAACCCTAGAGTCTCAACCGCGATGTACGGTTCTTACNCGCATATTTCGTACGGTGTCGACGATCTCATTCCATAACCATTGATGGATAGCAGACTGTGCGGTCCTCTCGTGGGCAACCAGTGTGTAATCAACACTTTGTGCTTCATGAGGTGGCAGTGGCAGGGCAATCACATCGCGAGTTGCCCCCTCGTTGCGCGCCAAATAGGCGGGACATACCAGGGTATAATCGGTTTCTCGGAGAACTTCGAGTGCAGTCAGGAGGTGCGATGTTTCTAGCATACCGGTGAGCTCTCCGGCTGACCGTCCTTCNGGCAGTTCCGGCAACTCCACTTCCATACGATCCGATACGTACAAATTAATCGCTGGGTAATAAGATAGCTTCTCTCGCGTAATCGTTTGCCCTATTAGCGGATGTCCCCGCCGAACAAAAATGGCCAAAGGCGAGTTGCCCAGTGATTGATAGCGATACTCGGGTGGGTACTTACTGCGACTGAGCTGGATGGCAAAGTCCAGATCGCCCGACGCCAACTGCTCTAATTGATGCTCAACTCGCGTAATGGTGCGCAGTCGGAGCTTCGGTGCAGCGCGTTGCAGCTTCGCTGATAGGGGCGGCAACAGCGAGATACCGACATACTCGGAGATCGCTATTTGAATCTCGCCTCGGTAAGACGCTGGAGTAAAGTCTTCGCCGTCAAGTAGGGTTTCAATCTTCGATAGGAGCACTTTAANTTCCGGCCCAATTGACTCGGCGCGNGGCGTCGGTTGCATGCCACGTTTGGAGCGCACGAAAAGTGGGTCGTCGAAGGTTTCTCGAAGTCTTGACAGTGTTTTAGACATGGCGGGTTGTGTAATCGACAGGCGCTTGGCCGCCGCAGATACAGACCGCTCCTCAAGTAGTACATAGAGAGCTACAAGTAAATTCAGGTCAGCTTTGGCGAGGGCTTTAAGGTTCATATNCCCAGTATGCCATAAAAGAATATGTTTAATAATAATAATACATTTGATTTATGTGGCTGCCGAGCTTAGATTTGCGCCCAATGTACGTGAGCGCATCCTTGGCGACTGAGCAAGTCGTCATGGTAGTCCACTCAGGTCTGGAGACTTTCTTTTACCCGCCTTCTAGGCGGGTTTTTTTTATCTGAAAATCAGGTCAGNGCCCAGTGACAGGTATCGGTTACCGCTGATGCGGGGCGTTCAGCGGTGACTAGTGTTGGCTTAACGGGTGGTTTGACGGTGGGAGCCTCTAAATCGCTTATTGATGGGCATCAGGGCTAGCGGATGGCTTAAGCGTGCTTGTTTAAGAATACTCGTCCAAGAATACAAACCGGTTTCTGCTATCCTATGATGATGATTCTTCGTTCACTTTTTTACGCCAGCGCATTCATCGCCTTTTATGGTTCNTCTGCCATCGCGACCGAACAACGTCCATTTGGCGTGGGTATCGGTTACCTTGATCAGGCCCTCGAGCCGGTTAATAAGCACACAACTGAGGAGCCTTTCGATCACACTGCGCGGGTTAATACAATTAGTGTGCTTGAAGCAGAGATAGGGCCGTATCACCCCAAACTGTCTGAAGCACTTCTCGAAGCGGCAGAACAAGCGTTACGAGCAGGCTGGTTAGATGAAGCAAATGGCTTGTTTAGTCAGGCGTTGCATAACAAGCGGATTAATGAGGGCTTGTATAGCGAGGGCCAGTTACAAATCGTACAAAAACTTGCCACGATACTTCGAATGCAAGGCGATCGAGCTGGCTTGCGAGATCGAGCTGACTATTACTACCGGATACTGGGGGCGGGCAAACCTCCGCTTACAGAGCAAAAACTGCTGGCCGCTGACCAGTGGTTGGACGTTAGAACCGAGCTATTGGTGTCGTCAGGCTGGCAAGAGTCAGAACGCGATATTAGTGAGTTGTATGAGCACGCAGAAGATTTGCTTAGCGCGGCCTGTTCAGCTGACACCCCAGATAGACAGCATACGGGTGACGGCTGCAAAGCAATTTCCCTGCGATTTCTGGCGCTAGGTTACCTGATCGACTGGCATGTCGAGCCTTTGATACAGAATGAATTTAGCACCCGATACAGTGGGCAAGCTCGCTATTCACGAGAGTGGGACAGGCACCCTTCGACACAACGTATGGAAACGATTGAACGTGGTATCGACTTAACAATGCGACGGGTGATTAACCAGGCGCTGGTGATGATGCCCGAGGACCCTGAATTGCGCTTAGCGCGGGCGGATTGGGATTGGTTTAAGGGTCGCAATGCTCGAGCGCTCATCGAGTACCAAGCACTGTACGGGGATTTTCCAGACTGGTTTACTGCGCCGCACCCCTTACCTCAGCACCCGCGTTTAAGCACTGACCCGCGCTTAGCGGAAGACGTTGACACCGTTTTTGTCAGCTGTCGAATAGGGACGTCCGGCCGTGCCAGTGATGTAACTGTGGCCAACGAAGAGTCCGTTGAGGCCGTGCAGGGTGCAGTTACTCGCGTCAAACGTCGGTTGAGAGAGATTAAATTTAGACCGGCATTTGACGCAGGGGGAGAGCCCGTGGAAGCACTCTTCGCGAAAGAACTTGCGCTACTGAGATGAGCCGCCAATGGTTAAGCGTTGTTAATGACCAGTAAAGCACCGGTAGCCGTCACCGACCCATTCACGGCCCAGTTAATTAGGTCGCCGCCATGCTTGTTGATGACGCGCTCCGCCATTGTGTGAAAGGTGGGGCGTTCGGGATCAGCGATAACAATTTGCTTAACGCCCGCGTCGAGCGCTTTGTCGATCATCACGCTCACAGGCTTAACCAATTCGTCCCAAAAGCAAATATCACCCCCAACTAAGAGATCAATGTCGCCCAGATCTCGCTTCGTTAATTTCTCGAAACGCTTGACCAAGGGCGTTGTGGCTACCTCGTTCAGGCTTGCTACGGCCTCCAGATAAGGGAAAACCGCTGGGTCTGCATCCAATGAAATGACATTGGCGCCCAACTTTTTTGCGCACCACATTCCGGTTATGCCCCAGCCACAGCCAGCATCAAGGACNGTGCGAGAGTGCTCAGGTGGATTTTTATGCAGGTAATCGATGATCAAGCAGCTGGATTTCCAGAGCTTCGTGCCGTGTATCGACGGCTCGTGCCCAGCTCGCTTTACCTGCCTAATAACGCGATGTGATGCCGTGGGCATAACGATGCCTCGGAATTTCCGCTCAGTAACTCTCGGTTTCTTCTTAGCGTGGCTTAAACCGCTGGTCACAAGGGAGTAACGTCTTCAGCCTGAGGCCCGCGGTCACTATCGACTACGTTATAACTGAATCGCTGCCCGGGTTTAATTCGGCGCTTGTCAACGTCGTTAACACTTTTGAAATGCACGAACACTTCAGCACCATCGTCACCTGCAATGAAGCCATAACCTTTTGTGCCGTTAAACCATTTGATGCTGCCCTCGAGCTGGGTGCCCGATCTTGCAGCGGCTGGCTTAGCGGCAGGTAGATTGAATGATGCGCTGCCAACGAGTGCGCTGATGACGGCCAGGACGAGCAAAGCCACCAACCATTGATAATCAAAGGCAGGTACGAAAGAGAAAAGTGCATAAATTGCGACGGCAATAATTGAGTAAACAACGATCTTGCCAGTGCCAGTAAGTTGGTGATCAGGAGAGGCCATACTACTATCCAGTAAAATTTGGCGCATTCTATCAGAGGTGCGCAAGCCTGTCCCAGTCGTTCAACGTTTTATCACGTCTTCTGCCTGTAAACCCTTGGGGCCTTCCGCGAGCGTGAACTCAACTTGCTGGCCTTCGGCCAAGGTTTTATACCCTTCGCCTTCAATAGCCCTGAAATGCACGAAAATATCCGTTTCAGGACTCGTTGGTTGGTTTATGAAGCCGAAGCCTTTAGCGTTATTAAACCATTTAACGACGCCGATCTGACGCTCAGACATACGCCACTCTCCATGTTATATTTTTTATTAAAGAGTGTGTAACAGTGTTCAGCTCTCAACGCAATCCTTGAATCCGCTTTACCTGCTCTTCGAGTTTGCCTAAAGCGTCGCTCGCCGCACCGAGTTTCTCGCGTTCTTTATCGACCACATCGGTAGGTGCCCGATCGATAAACTTAGGGTTTTCGAGCTTACTTTTAAGACGTTGTACTTCAATTTTCTGCTTTTCATACTCTTTAGACAGACGCGCGAGCTCAGCTTCGATGTCGATAACTCCAGCCATGGGCACGAGAATTTCCATGTGCCCGCAAAGGGCAGAGAGTGCGGGAGGAGTCTCATCATCAGAATCCAGAGCCTCTAAAGATGCAGTCTTAGCGAGTTTTTTTAGAAAGGGTGCGTTGCGCTCCATTCGCTCCCGATCTGAAGCGTTGGTATTCTTAATCAGAACATTGAGTTCCAAGCTTGGTGCTAAATTGGCTTCACTACGGACAGTTCTTATCGCGATGATTAGCTGCTTTAACCAGTCTATTTCTGCTTCGGCTTCTTCATCAATCATGTCGGCATCGGCGAGGGGGTAACCCTGAAGCATGATAGTTTTCCCCGTACTGCCGGCGATTGGCGCGACGGATTGCCAAATTTCTTCGGTGATATAGGGCATTAGCGGGTGAAGTAGCCGAAGGGTTTGCTCGAGTATCTCGATAAGTGTCTTGCGCGTTCCAGCAATTAGCGAAGGATCACCTGCTTCATCCCAGAGTACGGGCTTTGACAATTCCAGATACCAATCACAGTATTCATTCCACACAAAATCGTAGAGAGCTTGCGCGGCAAAATCTAAACGGTAGGCGTCAATGGCTTTTGCTGTTTCCTCTGCCGCGCGCTGAAAGCGGCTACGAATCCAGCGATCCGCAAGTGAGTAATGGACGGCATCGCCGCTAAAGTCATGGCCCTCGCAGTTCATGAGCACGTACCGCGCGGCATTCCATATTTTGTTACAAAAGTTCCGGTAGCCTTCCATGCGCCCGATGTCGAACTTTATGTCTCGGCCTGTCGACGCAAGCGAGTAAAAAGTGAAGCGCAGCGCATCAGTACCGTAGCCCACAATACCGTCGGGAAAGTGCTTGCGAGTTGCTTTTTCGATTTTAGCAGCCATCTGCGGCTGCATCATGCCACTGGTCCGTTTCGCGACTAATTCTTCAAGGCCAATACCGTCAATTAGGTCAATAGGGTCAATNACGTTGCCCTTAGACTTTGACATCTTCTGGCCTTCACCATCCCGGACAAGGCCATGGACGTAGACCGTGTGGAAGGGCACATCGTCGCAAAAGTGCAGTGACATCATAATCATCCTAGCAACCCAGAAGAAAATGATGTCGAATCCTGTGACGAGGACTGACGTTGGGTGAAACGCCCGCATTTCAGCTGTGTTTTCAGGCCAGCCAAGGGTCGAGAAGGTCCACAGTGCTGATGAGAACCAAGTGTCTAGAACGTCCTCGTCTTGGGTTAGGGTTACCGAATCAGGAATGTTATTTGACGCGCGAACGTCGGCTTCACTCGCTCCAACGAAAACGTCTCCCTCAGGCGTATACCACGCCGGTATACGGTGCCCCCACCAAAGTTGACGACTGATACACCAGTCTTGTATGTCGCGCATCCAAGAGTAGTAAGTGTTCTCCCACTGCTTGGGTACGAATTGAATTGCACCGTCCTCGACTGCCTTAATAGCGGGCTGGGCAAGTGTTTTGGCATCAACGTACCACTGAGGTGTCAAATACGGTTCGATCACAACGCCTGACCGATCTCCCCGAGGTACCTTTAAGGTGTGGTCGTCGACTTTGTCTAACAAACCTAGTGCGTCCATATCGGCAACGATGCGCTTGCGCGCGTCAAACCTATCGAGGCCACGGTACGCTTCCGGAGCAGTGTCGTTTATCGCCGCATCTGCGGTGAGAATATTAAGCAGGGGAAGTTCGTGCCTCTGGCCCATTTCATAGTCATTGAAATCATGTGCAGGCGTGATCTTGACGCAACCTGTACCGAACTCAGGGTCTACGTAATCGTCGGCAATAATGGGGATTTCACGGCCACACAAGGGAAGCGCAACCATTTTCCCAATAAGTGATTGGAACCGTTCATCGTCAGGATGTACGGCGACTGCCGCGTCGCCCAGCATGGTTTCCGGACGGGTAGTTGCGACGACGACGTGGCCGCTGCCGTCGCTTAATGGATAGCGAAAATGCCAAAGGGAGCCTGCCTCTTCCTCTTGAACGACCTCAAGGTCAGAGATAGCGGTATGGAGTTTAGGATCCCAATTGACCAATCGTTGGCCGCGATAGATAAGGCCTTGCTCATGTAGCTTGATGAATACGGTTTGTACCGCCTCCGATAAGCCNGGGTCCATAGTGAAACGTTCACGCGTCCAATCCGTTGACGCACCGAGCCGGCGCAATTGTCGCGTAATCGTACCGCCAGATTGCGCCTTCCATTCCCATACTTTTTCAATGAACGCATCGCGGCCGATATCATGTCGGCTCTGGCCTTGGGCTTCTAGCTGGCGCTCGACAAGCATTTGCGTCGCAATCCCGGCGTGATCGGTTCCGACTTGCCACAGCGTGTTGTGGCCTAGCATTCGATGGTAACGAATCAGCGCATCCATAATGGCCTGCTGAAAGCCGTGTCCCATATGTAATGACCCGGTGACATTAGGCGGTGGAATGGCAATGCAAAAACTCGTATCACCGCCTTGCGGCGCAAAATAACCGTTGCTCTCCCATTCTTGATACCAACGGGTTTCTATTTCAGCAGGTGAAAATGTTTTATCCATGAGGTCGTCCAAAAATGTGTCAGTAACGGGCGATCGACGTTAGCTATTGGGTGATCTTTCTGTGGGTGCGATCTTACAGGTCATGCTTGGTTAATGGGTAACCTCGATCGCGATAAAAACGCCATGCGTCTCGCAGTGCGTCTATGTGCTCGTGGTCTTGCGTGACAATTTCCGCAACGCGACTAAATCGTGAAAAGAAAGTGGGTGCCGTGCTGTCCAAGTTAATGAGAACGTCATCATGCTGCGTGGGCTCTTGCCCCCAGCCTATTACTACCGGTTCATTCTCACTTTCCTCACACAAAGAGTGAGGAATAAAGCTCGCTGACCGATATGACCACAGCATAGCGTCCAGTTGTTCAGCCTGCTGTCGGTCACATGCGTTTATAAAGAGCGTGTGTCCTTTTGCGAGCACTTTGTCTGCCAAACGCGCTGCCACGGAAAGGCGAGCCTCTGGGCCCGCATCGGCCACTACGTAAAAGTCGACGCGGGTCACTTTGTTAGCGCCCGGCTCGTGCGCGCAAATACTCGACTAACATTGGCACTGGGCGCCCCGTCGCGCCTTTAGGACTGCTTGAGAAAGCGCTTCCTGCGACATCGAGGTGGGCCCATTTATACTTTTCTGCAAAACGCGCGAGAAAACATGCGGCTGTAACACTGCCTGCGCCGCCGGTACCAATATTGGCGACATCAGCAAAGCGTGAGTCGAGTTGCTTTTGATAATCGTCCCAAATAGGAAGTTGCCAACCTCGATCGTTAGACTTGTTACCTGCATCCAGCAATGCGTTGGCTAAGTCGTCATCATTGGCAAAAATACCGGTGGCGAGGTTACCAAGGGCGACAATAATAGCGCCGGTCAGTGTGGCGATATCCACGACTTCGCGTGGTTTGTAACGACCAACGTAGGTCAACGCGTCGCATAGTACTAAGCGACCCTCAGCGTCAGTATTGAGTATCTCGATGGTTTTCCCCGACATACTTTTCACGACATCGCCGGGTTTAGTTGCTCTTCCGCTGGGCATATTTTCTGCCGCTGCAACAACGCCGACTACGTTAATGGGGAGCTTCATATCGGCAATGGCTTGCAAGGTGCCGAACACTGAACCTGCGCCGCCCATGTCGAACTTCATTTCATCCATCTTCATGCCGGGTTTCAGCGATATACCACCGGTGTCAAAGGTGATGCCTTTGCCCACAAGAGCGTAGGGGGCGTCTTTTGCTTTGCCCCCCGAGTACTCCATGATGATTAGCTGCGACTCTTGGTCGCTGCCATGGCCTACTGATAACAGCGAACCCATACCGAGCTCCTGCATCTTCTTTTCGCCCAGAACGGTAGTTTTAATGCTTTCATAACGCTTGGCTAAACTTCGGCCTTGCTGAGAAAGGTACTTCGGGGTGCATACATTGCCGGGTAAATTGACGAGGTTACGTGTCAAATTGGTACCTTCGCCAATGGCTTGACCCGCACCAAGGGGCCCTTTGGTTTTGGCTGGCGATAAGATTGCTCCAGCATTTACCGTTACCTTTTTTAGTACTGGCGTCCCTTTAGGCTTTGCAATAGTTGCGTTGTACACGTAGCAAGCCATCGTGACATGCTTGGCGAACATTTCCAAAATAGTGCCTAAATCGGCTGGCGTTACGGGCAAGCGGGCGAGGCTGAGTGTTGCATCTCGAGCCTTGCCTTTCGCCATTGCNGTTGCGGCAGTCTCTGCGAACTTATGTTGCGCTGAAGTATCGAANGAAGCCGCGTCGCCGCAACCGATCATGATGACTCGTTGAATGCTCTTTGTGCCAGCCAGTGCCACATGAGATCCAGGCTTCGCTGAAAAATCGCCTAGGGCCAGGGTTTGGGAGAGTGCGCCACCGAGCTGTTTATCGATGCGGCTGAGATCCTCGCCTAGCACGTGATCTTCGAACATCGGCACAACAAGCATGGGGGTCTTATGCTCGGCAATTCGATCAATTTTGCGCGCTGTGAAAGACAACGTTGTCATGATTTCTCCTAATGGCATGTTTTAGTGGTGCATAGTGTATGATGGACTGGCCCGTAACAAAACAAGCTTGCGACTGCTCTTATGAGAATTTTCCGCTATTTGACCGGTGATGTTCTCTCACACACTGCTGCCGTAGCCCTAGTGCTATTTTTGGTCGTATTCAGTGGCCGTTTTATTAGCTATTTAGCTGAAGCGGCAGTGGGTGATTTAACCGCAGATATCTTACTGCCTGTCATGCTCTATAAACTGCCAAGTTTCTTTGAGCTCATCCTGCCGCTGTCTTTGTTCATTGGTATTCTGCTTTCGCTCGGCCGTTTCTACGCAGAAAGTGAGATGGTGGTTCTNCGCGCTTGCGGATTATCGCCACTGCGCCTCGCGGCATTACTGTCTCCGATGGCGCTATTGATCACGGTGCTCGTTGCCGCAATGTCACTCCAGCTGGCTCCCGCGGGTTCTGCTCGTGCGCAACAACTGCTCGATGATCCTCGCTCATCGGGTGGCTTAGGAGCGCTTACTGAAGGGCGCTTCAAAAAGCAGCGACGTGGCGAGGTCGTTACNTATGCTCAAACCGTGGATGACACTGGTGTAATGCACAATGTTTTTGTTGTTGAGCGCCAGGGTGCTGGAAGTGATCAGGTGACCATTACTTACGCCGAGACCGGAGAAATTATATTCCGCGATGACATCTCGCGTCGCTATTTTGAGTTGCGAAATGGCACCCGCTACAGGGGCACCGCTGGCACACCCAACTTCGACGCGGTTAGTTTTTCGGTATACGGAGAATTAGTGCCCGAACCGAAGGGAAGCTTGCGCGCGCGTGTGAAGACGGACGCGGTGCCATCTACAGAATTATGGCAGAGCACAGTGGCAAAAGATCGAGCNACTCTCTATTGGCGACTGTCGTTACCCGTGTTGGTNCCCATAGTGACGCTTATCGCAATAGCGCTCAGTAAAACCGATGCACGGCGGGGTCGCTATGCTCGCTTAGGCACAGCGCTTGCCGTTTTTTTGGCCTATTTTATAGCGTTAACCCAATCACGTAGTTTCATTGAGGCTGGCGGAACCTGGTGGAGCCTTGTACTTAGCCATCTCTTATTTGCAACACTCGCTTTGGTATTGCTCCAGTGGGAGACCCTTAGCAAGCTACACAGAAGAGGGGGGCGGCAGCTTGGCCAAACTCGATAGTTATATCGCTAAGAACGTTTTAGGCGCGACGTTTGGAGTGCTTTTAGTANTGGTCGGATTGGACGCTCTCAGCGCTCTGATAGATGANGCTGGAGACATCACCCCGACCTATCAATTTGCAGATGTTCTAAAATATGTCGCACTCACGTTACCTCATCGCACCCATGAGTTTGTTCCTTTTGCTGCACTGATTGGTACTTTGGTCGGCCTTGGTCGCCTTGCGAGTGCCAGTGAATTAGTCATTGTCAGAGCCGCTGGGGTTTCCTTGCCGCAATTGGCCATCATCGTTCTGAAGCCAGCGCTTTTTTTTGCGCTTTTTGGTTTTGCTATTGGTGAATACGTGACTCCCGTGACTCAGCAAATGGCAGTGAGTGAACAGGCGCTAGCGCAGCGGTCCGACTCAAATTTTGCGGGACGAGGAGGGACCTGGAATCGAGATACAAATACCTATATCCATGTGGCCGCAGTACAGCGAGGCGGCCTAATATTTGGTGTTACCTTACTCACGTTCGATGACCAACGTCGATTGGTCGAGAGCCTACGTGCTGAGCGTGGCACCTTCGTTCGAGACCACTGGTTATTGGAGAATGTAGAGCGAAGTCGTATTAGTGACGCGGGAGTCACCGTCGAGAAAGAGACGATCTGGCCGTGGAGGACGGGAATCACTCCTGATCTGTTGGTATTGGACGTTGTGAAGCCCGACAGCCTGCCGGTTCAACAGCTATGGCCTTATGCAAATTTCCTAAAAGCTCAAGGGTTAACGTCGGCGGACATCGAGTTGGCGTTTTGGCGGAAACTGCTGCAGCCCCTCGCGGTAGGCGGATTAGTGCTGGTTGCCATGTCGTTTATTTTTGGCCCGCTGCGTGAAGGTAATATGGGTGCTCGGATCATGGCAGGCGTGCTTGTGGGCGTCGTCTTTCGCATTTCACAGGATTTCTTCGGCCCCGTCAGCCTGCTGATTAACCTACCTGCCTTGCTCGCGGCATTGATGCCAATCGCAGTTTGCTGGCTTGCCGGTGGGTGGCTGTTGTTGAGAAAAACCTAGCTTATTTTTTCCCCTGAGGTTTAGGCACTAAGACGAGTCGAGTTTTTGATGCAATGTCATGCCATCTGCGTCCCTNTGGATCAAACAGAGACCACCAGTAGCCCAACCCGCAAGCCCCCAGCGATAGCACTGCGACAGAGCATCGCGTAACACACTGCATAATAGAAGGTGTTTCGCCTTCCACGGTTTCTAGCTTGATGCGCCAAGCCTGCATCCCTAGCGTTTGACCACTTTTGCGCCAAAATATTGTGAAGAAGAGAATAATCACAACGAAGCTCGTGGATTGCATGAGCCATGGCGGTACTGTGGGTGTTGTCGCGTCGGCCGTCGGTCCGAAAACAGTCACCCAAAGGAAGCTGTTTGCCATGAGCAGCGGCGCCACCAAAAAAATGTCGTAAACCATGGCCATCAAATTTCGCCATAAGCCTGGCCGATGGGCAGTCATTGCTCTAGAGGGCTCAGGTGCAGATGATCAATCTCTGGGTGTAACGGCGTTACATCGTCTTTAATGGTCGGTATGACCTCACCAACCTCGGCTATCTCGTAGTCGGGTGGGGCAACNTCGGGAGCGCAGGGCTTTTCTGTGAACTCTGACATGATTGATCCTGTAGGCGCAATGTCCCAGCTGTCTGGGCCATTATCTGAGCCACTTGGTTTCTTGGACACTACGGGTTGAACCCATTCGACGGCCTCAGCAGCAGTGCCCAGGCTTTTGGGTGTGCCCGTCGCACCGAATTCCGCGGGCGTCGAGGGTTCACTCGGCTCCGCAGGCAACGGTGGCTCTTCCCCTGTCGTGCTAGATGAGCCCACGTTGGGGGCTACACCGTGGCGTGTAACGGCTACTTCAGCACCTGCTGTTACAAGGGCTTCCCTATATTTCAGTGCCATTGATTTGTCGCAATTACTTTTAACGCGGCGAAAGCTGCCCTTGAGTAGCTCNTCTGCAGCACCGCGCTCGAGCGCAAACAAACGGGCAACGGACTCGATTACCGCCTCTCTTTNAAAGCCGTTCACTGCGTCGCCTGTGATATAAATATCAAATCGAGGGTCCAAATTTCACCTCCAGAGTCGGTACAATGTGTAGTGTAAACTAAGCGCGCTTCTATCGGGTATTTTACTCTAGTCGGTAACGCGAGCTTATCCGTTCACAATTGACATCAGCCAGCGAGTCTCAACGAAGCGATTATGAATATAGAAACCACTTTGATCCAACGCTTACAGGCCCAATTCAACCCCGAACATCTGTCCGTAACTAATGAAAGCTANATGCACAACGTGCCAGCAGGAAGTGAGTCGCATTTTAAGGTTGTTGTTGTCAGTGAGGCGTTTAATGATTGCAGGAAGGTACAACGTCACCAAAAAGTCTACGGACTTGTCGGGGATCTGTTAGCCGGCGAGCTGCACGCCTTAGCGATTCATACCTATTCGCCCGATGAATGGCGGGCTACCAATGGTGCGCCCGCATCCCCAAATTGTCGCGGGGGAAGCGCCTGATGGCGGTGAGAGAGTCCATTGATGAGCCTCGCGTCGTAGCGGCGCTGTATAAATTTGTGACCCTTGAAAATTATCGAGAGATGCGTGAGCCCCTGCTTGATGTGTGTCTAGAGCAGGGCATTAAAGGTACCGTATTACTTGCGGAGGAGGGGATTAACGGCACGGTATCCGGATCGCGCTACGGAATCGATTGCCTGATGGCTTACCTTCGTAATGACCCTCGTTTAGCGAGTCTAGACTGCAAGGAATCGTACCACCTGGATCAGCCTTTCTTACGTATGAAAGTTAAGCTTAAACGGGAAATTGTGACCATGGGGATCCCTGGCATCGATCCTAACAAGGTGGTTGGGACCTACGTGAAAGCCAAAGACTGGAACAGCGTTATTGACGATCCGGACGTCGTATTAATAGATACGCGCAACGACTATGAAGTAGAAATTGGCTCTTTTCAGGGAGCTCACGACCCCAAGACCGTCACTTTTAGAGAATTTCCTCAGTGGGTAAGAGAAAACTTAGATCCCAAAGAGCACCGAAAGATCGCCATGTTCTGCACAGGCGGCATTCGGTGTGAAAAAGCTTCTTCTTTCATGATCCAGGAAGGTTTTGACGAGGTGTACCATCTAGAGGGCGGCGTTTTAAAATACCTAGAGGAGGTGCCCGTCGAAGAAACACGTTGGGACGGTGAGTGTTTTGTATTTGACAGTCGCGTGGCTGTTAATCATCGGCTCGAGAAAGGGCAGTACGATCAGTGTTTCGCCTGTCGCCACCCAATCACGGATCAAGACAAGTTGTCCGCGCAGTATCAGCAGGGCGTTTCATGTCCACGATGCTTCGCGACGCTAACGGATGATCAGAGGGCTCGTTTCGCAGAAAGACAAAAGCAAATCGAACTGGCTAAAGCACGCGGCGAGGAGCACGTAGGCGCGCAGCCTCCTGAAAGGCAATCTAAGGACCGGTCGCTTTGACTCCGGTTTCGCCTTGTTTCAATCTACGCGCGTCGATACCCCGCGAATAGGCGCAAACAGTAATTCCCACTCGTTGCGCAGCGCTGATATAACGCCGATGACTGCAATAGTTGGTCCGTCACGAACAAGGATTGGCCCACCCGACGCGCCACGCTTTGCCGAGCAGTCGCTGCTTATCCATTGCTCTGCAAGCGCAGCAATCGTGCAATCGTGCTCTATTATTAATTGGCGCTCCCCGGCATCGGTCTTATCAAACCCCGCTACAATNATTTTCCTACCTAACTGAAGATATTGAGACGACGTATCGATGTTTACTCTTGAGACGTCGTGGTTACCTTTGACCGTAAGAATCGCCCAGTCAGCCTGCATGCTCTTACCGTGCTGTCGTAATCGCCCTTGATGCCAAAGGCCATTAATGAGAACCATAGGGGGGTTGCTTAAATCGTCATAGCCGTCGAAACAATGCCAAGCGGTCAGTACTGTCGTGGGCTTATGACTGATCACGGTTCCTGAACAGATCTCTTCGTGGTGGGAGCGCTCTCCATTGACCAACCGTCGCGTTGGCACTCGCAAGGATACGACAGCACTTTGCCAGCTCTGTGGTTCAGTCTCGCTAGCGTGTTCGCGCGAACCCTCGTGATGATTTGCGTAAGCAACGCTTGTCGTGCCGATGAAGGCAGCGATTAGAACGTGTAATACTGTTTTCACGAGGGGTTTTCCTAAAATTTAGTAGTAGCTGTTGGTACCAATGAAGTATGTATTTGCGGTAACTAGCGTTGGTTTTAGGTTAATAATTTTTCACGATACACCGTTGCTTACTCGGTCGCCAGCTGGGCCATTTGAAAGCTCACGCTGAACAAACCCTACAGGTTGGAGTTAACGCTTTAGTGAGTGACCTCTTGGGCGATAAAGTTAGGGGGTAAGCTTTGAGGGGCACCTTTTTTGGAGGGGCAACTTTTGGAGGGGCAACTTTTGGAGGGGCTACTTTTGG
>JGI26082J51739_10000107_pt1 | contig 47563 bp, 46 predicted proteins | sample SaaInl5LU_22_DNA_FD_51739 | JGI IMG/M metagenome (IMG submission 51739)
ATGCGCATAGCAGAAGTAGTATGTAAGCGCCCCACTCAGCTGCCTATTCCCAAACCCGCAAAATCCAAGAAGCCCGCACTCAAAAAGCGCAAACCTAAGCCCTTTAACGCTCCAAAGCCTCACAACCTCAGCTGACGGGCAAAGCTCTGGTAGCTGTCGCCGTTAATAAGCAGGCGTAAGGCAGTGAGTTTGGCAAAACGGCTGCGTGTGGCTGTAAACGCGGGTTGGCGTGTTACGTGGGCTCTTGTGTAGAATATATGCGGATGTTGAAATTTGTAGGGTCCTTAGGTTTTGGTTGTGAATATGTACGACATGCATACTTGAAATAACCCAAGGTGGTGCTCCCTCGTTTACTGGACGAAGATGATAACGGCTAAGCTCAGCGGAAATATGTGCATCTCGCTGCTAACAGCAGGTTTGAGCCAATTCTGTGAAAAAAAGTGTTGCAGCTGCAGAAAGCGGCGCTCCAGATAGAACCCAAGCGCCTTTCTTGTCAGGCTTCGCGCATTTGCTGCAGTGCAGGAAAGCCTCCTCTTGTGCATTGGCTTTGCCAATACCCTGCCGGGGAGGGGAAAGGATCAAACGAAAGACACTCGTGACTCGACGCTTGCATAAAAGGCAACCTACTGCATAATTAACCTAATTTAATGTGACATAATTCTTTTTTAGTTAAGGCTAACTAAGTTCCAAAAACCTTTGCGAACTACAACGATGATAATAAGTTTGCGCATTTACGCGTAAAATCAGGTCAAGCAGCCTTGAATGCCGCTATCGCCAAATTCTATTCTTGGAGTGCAGTCAAATGTCAAATGAAGAGATTACTTCAACAGACCGAGAATACCACAATACCATAGAAATTCGAACATATGAGCAAACCAGTACCAACATACACCGCCTGACAAATGAGTTACCCGAAGATGTTGTAATGAGTTTGGCGAGGGAAGTGATTAGCCGGGTCGGGTCGCGTGAAAACAAACTACTACGGACTCCGGCAGTCCCCTCAAACTTAGAAATTATAGCTTTGTGTGATGCGTTGTTGTCGCAAGACGAAGCGGCGGCAGCACAATTCATCATGCATTTACGCCATGATGGCACAAAAACCGAAGACATTTACCTTATTTACATGGCGAGAGCGGCTCGCATGCTTGGCGATATGTGGGACGATAACAAAATTGACTTTGTAACCGTCACCTTGGGAACAGGGAGGTTACTGGCAATAATGCGTGGCATGCGCCCTTTATTTGAAACACCCTTACGAGTGCACGGCAAAACTGCCATTTTTGCGTCAGTTCCAGGCGAGAATCATACAATTGGTGTGCGTATGGCGACTGATATATTTCGTAAGGATGGTTGGGAAATAGACCTGAAGGTTGGGTTGGACCATAATTCACTTGTCGACCAAATAGAGCGTCAGCCGAGTGGAATAATAGGCCTGTCAATTGGTGGCAAACATACGATGGAGCCGCTCTCGAAGCTAGTGGTCGCTTTAAATATATGTTGCCCTCATTCTTTGATATTGGTCTGCGGGCAGGATGTGGAACACAGTAAACCTGTTTTGCAACTTATGGGGCTGGATGCTATTGCAGAAACATTTGATGAGGCAAAACAGAAAATGGCAGAGCTCTGGGACCGCAAGACTGAACAATCTCTAACGCTCAGGTCTTACTGATAAGCCCAAATTTGTGCAGCTTGACATAAAGCGACTGGCGGGAGAGACCTAGCATCTCAGCGGCGGCAACACGGTTGTTTCCTGTCATCTCCACCGCACTCTCGATGCAAATCTGTTCCACAACATCCGTCGTTTTCGACACAATATCTTTCAAAGACTGGCCGCCGATCAGCTCGATCACAGATTGTGTATCCACATCCCTAATTTTCTTCGTCGGTGTGCGGCTATTATCTACACGCCTGGAATCGCGGATAACAAGGCCATAAATAAATTTTCCATCCGAATTCAACTGGGTGGTGGAAATCTCCACTGGCCGCTCTGTGCCATGTTCGCTAACTAGCTTGGTTGCATATAAGCGCATGCACCCAGTTCGGCGCGCGTTCTCGAGCATGACATTTAGATCAATAGATCCACGTAAAAAAAACTCGGCAAGAGATCGACCCTTTATAGATGGAATATGCGTAACATCAGCTAGACGCGGAAAGGAATCGTTCGCGCTTATAATATTACCGGTGCTATCAACAAACACCATGCCGTCCACACCATGCTGATAAAACTCCAACAAGCGGGCAACCATCTGGTCAGCGGTTGTATCGGACTTGCCCAACGTCTTGATCTTGCACAGTAACATCTGGCTTTCTGCGCCACGAAACAGGATTGGCGACAGTGCAAGGCGGCGGTTACGATGAACCAATTCGCCGACGACAGGTAAAGTCGAACGTTCAGTAGCGGCGAACACAAGCCTGTCGAGGATATCAACCTCCCCCAGCTCATCAAATACTCGTGCAAATACAGAATCCACCAAAGTATCGCGTCGCTCGCCAAACAATTTCTCAGTAGCAGCATTGCAAGCAACTATAGTGCCTGTTTTTACTGAGACGATCACCGTTGCCGTNCTGGAGGCTTCGAGCAGTACACGAAAGCGAACATCATGTTCACGCTGAACTTCATAGTCGTTTTCTAGCGCAATCTGTGCTGCAATCAGTTGTTGTTGCATGTCAGCTACAGTGCTCAAATCAGTCCCCAACATCAAAACAGACCCAGATTGACCTGTACTATGAAAAGTATAGCGCATTGGAAGTTCGCTGTAATATTCTGTTGATTGGTGATTAAGTTCCGTTGGCAGTTTACTACCGTCACCTTCAATAAAACTCTTAAGTCGCATGTCAAACTTGGGCACAGACTCTACTGTCAAAGTATCGTGAATCTGACTATCAGCCCAAGCCATTACAGCCTTACACGCAGAGAAATTCGGGTTAGCCATGACCTGCGTAATATGCCCTGAAGTAGAAATAACTAACGCCACATCGGACACGCTTGAGATGATATCCGTTACAGCATCANGACCAATAATTGGTATTAATCCTTCCGCCCATCTTATTTCTTCAACTGACACCATGGACCAGAGCCTTTTACTTTTCTTTAAGCGGATGACTACAAAAAAGTTTCCTGATACCGCTCATTCCTCACGGCTGTCTGATTTAACTAAATCGAGAGCTGCATGAATTTCATTGGAGACGTAGTCACTTCCCGTTACTAAGGCAAGGCCGGACTGTTCAGTCGCAACGCCGCCTCCGAGAATTATTTTAGCACTTGCACTTTTTTGACGCAGCCTTTGAATAAGCTGCCTAAGATTTCCAATGTTTGCTTCGGCAGGTGCGGAAATCATAACAGCATCTGGGGACTGGCAAGCAGCGAAATGTCCAGCAGTGACGTTGTCGACACCAAGTGCCATTCTCACATGTGCCCCTGCCGACCGCAGTTGGTCAGCCAGAACAACAGCACCCAAAGTATGCTGAGTTCCTTGAGGTACAATTACTAGACAGTTTAGGGGAGTAATCAGATTAGCCGGATGAATTAGGCTGGTAAGCCGATTGGTTTTAAGGCACCGGACGAGATTCTGCAATCGCGCGCACCCAATAGTGACATCTCCAAATGTTGCTCTATCTCCAACCCAATTTTCACCTAACCGTCGCGCAACTGCAGGAACAAGGAGTGTTTTTATCTCCTGACTCGACACCCCAACCTCTTTGATTTCTTTAATCACTTGCCCAAGTAACGCCCTATCGGGTGAAACTACTGCAGCACAAAGCTGTGGAGCAAAGTCGAGAGCAACAACCTGTTGCTTCACGGATCGTTCCTTTGCGATGCTTAGAATAGATAGCGCCTTAAACGCGATTCTGCTGATATCACCAGAACGGTCCGATCGAAACACTTGCTGATGCTGAGACATACCTACCCCACTAATGGCTGATCAGTACAGAGCCGGTCAATCCAACATCCGACAATACACATATTATCGTCAGCGAAGCCGGGATTTATGTCAATAAAAAATTACAATTTGCAAGACGTAACTAATTATAACACAAAATAAGTTTATAAGGGTGATGTTTGGCATTATAAAATTCCACCACGGAGTGTAAATCAAAGTTGACACATCGCCTTAGCGCTGCCAGATTATTGTATAAGCAAGCCACCAGGGAGGCTACATAATGGCAAGATCGTCACAGCTTTATACCGAAGCCCAACGCACGCGCCGCGATACAACGATGTGGACACAGGTCCAAGGCATCCTAGCCCTGCTACAATTTGTGGTTTTTGCTATTTCTGTTGGGTTGGTGTTGCGGTTTTTGCTTACAGGTGAAGGGTACCACATTGCCACAGTGTCGATCGTCGCCAAGACGGCCGTCTTATATCTCATTATGATTACGGGCGCGATTTGGGAAAAGATCGTATTTGGCCAATGGCTGTTTGCTCCAGCATTCTTCTGGGAAGATGTGTTTAGCTTCGTCGTAATCGCGCTGCATACTACCTATCTTTTTGGCTTGATTACTGGTGTTGTAGCAGCTGAAACGCTGATTGTGATCGTACTCGCGGCCTACGCCGCCTACATCATCAATGCCGGACAGTTCTTATGGAAATTGCGAATTGCGCGCTTACAGTCGCAGGTTGTGGCATGACCAATTTTGCACCCGCGCCCCCCACACTGGGCTGTCGCACGTCTCCTGTCCTCAAACAGCGTGGCCAGCGTGAGGTCTTTTGTGGCCTCACGGGAATCATCTGGCTGCACAGAAAAATGCAGGATGCATTCTTTCTGGTCGTAGGTTCGAGAACTTGCGCACACTTACTACAAAGTGCGGCAGGCGTGATGATTTTTGCTGAGCCGCGCTTCGGCACTGCAATTCTAGAAGAATCGGACCTTGCAGGCCTCAACGATGCGCATGCCGAACTGGACCGCGAAGTGGGCACTCTGTTGACGCGCCGACCTGACATTCGCCAGTTATTTCTGGTAGGCTCCTGCCCTTCTGAAGTAATCAAGCTGGACCTGAGTCGAGCTGCTGAGCGTCTGACCAAGCTATATGCGCCTCGGGTTCGCGTTCTTGAATATTCCGGCTCTGGCATCGAGACGACATTTACCGAAGGAGAAGATGCCTGTTTGGCTGCAATGGTGCCTGTCCTGCCTGAAACGCAAGCTCGTAATCTGGTAATTGCAGGCGCGTTGCCCGACGTGGTCGAAGACCAAATGTTGGGACTGTTGAAGGATTTAGGCATTGGTCAGGTGCAGGTTTTACCTGCCCGCACCGTTGAAATGGAGGTAGAGGTGGGGCCGAAAACGGTCTTCGCCCTCACCCAACCTTTCCTCGGGAGTACGCACGCTGCCCTCGTCCGCAGGGGCGCCACCTTTATTGCAGCACCTTTCCCGCTCGGCGAAGAGGGCACAACAGCATGGCTTGCAGCAATCGCTAACGAATTCGAAGTAGACCGTGCAACATTCGACGCCGTCACAGAAGCACCACGCCGTCGTGCAAGACAGGCTGTCGCCAAAGCAGCCGCGGCACTCGAGGGCAAATCGGTATTTTTTTTCCCCGACAGCCAGCTAGAAATCCCACTGGCGCGCTTTCTTACCCGCGAATGCGGCATGACCTCACTCGAAGTTGGCTCCCCCTATATACACGACACTCTGCACGGCCCCGATCTGGATCTGCTGCCTAAGGGCCCGCAGATCTCAGAAGGACAAGACGTCGATCTGCAACTAGATCGCTGTCGTGCTGCGCGCCCTGATCTGACCGTCTGCGGTCTGGGGCTGGCCAATCCGCTGGAAGCCGAGGGCCTGTCCACCAAATGGGCGATCGAACTAATCTTCACCCCTGTTCACTTTTACGAACAGGCTGGTGATCTAGCGTCGCTTTTTGCACGGCCACTGCGCCGCAAAGGTATTTTGGAGGCCGCCGAATGAAACTAACGGTCTGGACATACGAAGGTCCGCCCCACGTTGGTGCAATGCGTGTCGCTACCGGCATGAAGGGGCTGCACTACGTCCTGCATGCGCCGCAGGGTGACACTTATGCTGACTTGCTGTTTACCATGATAGAGCGCCGTGGCCACCGCCCACCAGTCAGCTACACCACATTTCAGGCCCGCGATCTTGGCTCTGACACCGCCAGCCTGTTCAAGCTCTCTTGCCAGGATGCCTATGACCGTTTCAAACCCGAAGCGATCATCGTTGGTGCGTCCTGTACCGCCGAGCTGATCCAAGATGATCCGGGCGGCTTGGCCGANACGATGGGCCTACCAATCCCTGTTATCGCATTGGAGCTACCAAGCTACCAACGCAAGGAAAATTTTGGCGCAGACGAGACCTTCTTCCAGATCGTACGCCATTTAGCCAAACCGATGGAAAAAACTGCTCGCGTCAGCTGCAACATAATCGGACCAACCGCCTTAGGTTTTCGCCACCGCGACGATGTGGCTGAGATTACTAACCTGCTCTACGAACTGGGTATCAAGGTCAACATCATAGCACCCATGGGTTCCACCCCTACAGACATTGCACGAATGGGTCAGGCACATTTTAACGTGCTGCTCTATCCCGAAACAGGCGAAAGCACGGCGCGCTATTGTGAAAAAACATTTGGCCAGCCTTATACAAAACATGTGCCCATCGGTGTGGGTGCTACCAATGATTTTATCTCCGAAGTGCGTGCCCTATCAGGGAGCAAAGTCCCTGTCGATGAGGCGCGACTACGCCAGAGTTGGTGGAGCAAATCGGTCGACAGCACCTATTTGACGGGCAAGCGTGTCTTTATTTTTGGTGATGGAACCCATGTTAAAACTGCCGCCCGCATCGCACGGGACGAAATGGGATTTGAGGTCGCTGGTATCGGATGCTACAATCGCGAGTACGCACGGGACGTGCGTACTCTTGCCAAAAATTTTGGCATTGAGGCACTTATCACCGATGATTATCTGGAGGTCGAGCGGACCATCGAGGTGCTACAACCTGAGATGATACTCGGCACGCAGATGGAGCGCCACATAGGTAAACGCCTGGGCATCCCCTGCGCGGTGATATCAGCACCTGTGCATGTGCAGGATTTTCCCGCACGCTATTCGCCCCAGATGGGGTTCGAGGGCGCCAATGTGATCTTTGACACTTGGGTGCATCCACTGGTGATGGGCTTAGAAGAGCATCTACTACATATGTTCCGCGATGATTTTGAATTCAACGATGCGGCGGGACCTTCACATCATGGAGGTCATGCGCTTGCCGCAAACAATGCTGTGGCGCAAGCGGCCGGAAGTTTAAAAGCCACAATAAGCCCCGAGGAAGAGTGCACTACAACAGATGGCGAAGTGATCTGGCTGCCCGATGCAGAAAAGGAACTGAGAAAAATACCTTTCTTTGTGCGTGGTAAAGCCCGCCGAAACACAGAAACATACGCTACTCAAAAAGGTTTGGCTAAGATTTCAATCGACACTCTTTATGATGCAAAGGCTCACTATGCGTGATGAAATGTCATATGCGAGGTATAATTTTGTCATCGTGACACTAGACCGTCATGCCGCAGGCCCAGCCGCACGGGTTGCCCCGCGGCTGGCGATGGATTTCCCAGGACTGAACGTGACCATTCACGCTGCAACAGAATGGGAGAAAGACCCCACCGCGCTTCAATCGGCTCTCAATGATATTGCAACTGCCGACATCATTGTAACTTGTGTACTGTTCCTTGAAGATCATCTGCGCGCAGTTTTGCCTGCGTTGAAGGCCCGCCGCGATAATTGCGATGCGATGATCGGTGTGGTCTCGGATCAAGAAATTACCCAGCTGACACGCATGGGTGATCTGGACATGTTGAAACCTGCGTCGGGCGCGATGGGTCTTTTAAAAAAACTCAAGCCAGCGAAAACCTCTGGCAAAGCGGGTGCCGGCCAAATGAAGATGCTGCGCCGTATCCCCAAAATCCTGAAGCTGATCCCGGGCAAAAGCCAGGATTTACGTGCTTGGTTTTTATCTATGCAATATTGGCTGGGTGGCTCGGACGATAACATCGAAAACATGATCCGTTTTTTAATTGCACGCTATACCCATGTGGCCAGATGGCGCTTAATCAAAGCCAAAGACCCTGTAGAATACCCCGAGGTTGGTCTCTATCACCCCGATCTACCGGATCACGGCATCACCACAAACCTTGCCGATCTGCCACGCGCAACCAACAGCGCGACTATCGGCCTGCTAATGCTGCGCAGCTATATCCTTGCAGGCGATACGGCCCATTATGACCACGTCATCCGCAGTTTTGAAGCCAAAGGCATTCGCGTAATACCGGCTTTTGCCGGAGGTCTTGACGGGCGGCCCGCCATTACTGCCTATCACGAAGGCCAGATTGACGCTCTGGTATCGCTCACCGGTTTTTCGCTAGTTGGTGGCCCTGCCTACAATGATACCGAGGGGGCAATTGTTGCACTTCAGGCGTTGGACGTGCCCTATATTGCCGCCCAACCGCTAGAATTTCAAACTTTGTCGCAGTGGGCAAATGGCCATCAAGGCCTCAGTCCAATCGAGGCAACAATGCTGGTCGCCTTGCCAGAGATTGACGGTGCAACAAACCCAACGGTTTTCGCCGGACGCCACAGCAGTGACGGTTGTGACGGTTGTGCGCACAAATGCAGTGTAATCGGCGAGACCAAAGGTATGGCGCCTTGTATCGAACGGATTGAAGCACTCGTTGAAAAATCCCACCGCCTTGCTTTACTACGGCGCAAGAGGAACGATGAAAAGAACGTTGCAATTGTGTTATTTGGTTTTCCACCGAATGCAGGAGCCGTAGGCACTGCTGCTTACCTATCAGTCTTCGAGAGCCTCTACAACACATTGCACCAGATGGCGAGAGATGGCTACGATCTAACTCCCCCAGCCACAGTTGAAGATCTGCGCAATGCGGTCCTGCATGGCAACGCAAAAACCTTCGGTCAAGCCGCAAACGTCATCTCACGTATCAGCGCTGACACCATCGTGGCACAAACCCCGTGGCTTCAAGAAATAGAGGCTACATGGGGCCCTGCCCCTGGCCGCATACAATCCAACGGCAGTGAAATATTTGTGCTGGGTGCACAATTCGGACGCGTTTTCGTTGGTGTACAACCTACATTCGGTTACGAGGGAGACCCAATGCGCTTGCTGTTTGAACGTGGATTTGCGCCAACACACGCGTTTAGCGCCTTTTATAGCTACCTCAAGAATGATCTGTGCGCCGACGTGGTGCTGCATTTTGGCATGCACGGCGCGCTGGAGTTTATGCCCGGCAAACAGAACGGACTTGGAGGCCGCGACTGGCCAGAGCGGCTGATGGGGAACATGCCTAACGTCTATCTTTACGCAGCCAACAACCCCTCCGAGGCAACGCTGGCTAAGCGTCGTGCTAATGCAGTGACAATCACACACCTTACACCACCGTTGCAGACCGCTGGACTCTATCGCGGGTTGGCAGACCTGAAGGATAGTCTTGCTAAATGGCGAGCGCACCCAGATGATGACATCGGACTGTCTAAGCTGATTGCAGCGCAGGCGGAGACCGTTCATCTGGATGGCAGTGATCCTGATACGCTTTGGCTCAAACTTCTGGAGACCGAGGAGGCGTTGATCCCAGACGGTCTACACATTGTCGGTCAACCCATGTCGCCTAACGCAGTTGAAAATATGCTAGGTCTCATGAGCTTTGATACAAAATCTGAGCGCGAAACTGCGCGCAGGCATCTGTCGGGCAACGACGAGGTTAACGCTCTGATGCGCGCACTGAATGGTCAGTTCATCGCACCGGTTTCTGGCGGGGATGTGATCCGTGCACCTGAAATTCTGCCCACAGGCCGCAACATCCATGCATTTGACCCCTTCCGAATGCCCACTGCTTTTGCGATGGAAGATGGCGCGCGCCAGGCGAACGAACTGCTGCGCACGCATCCAACGCTCCCCCGCACGATCGCACTGGTGTTGTGGGGGTCGGACAATATCAAATCTAACGGTGGGCCTATTGGTCAGGCTCTAGCTCTGATGGGTGCTACTGCGCGGTTTGATAGCCATGGCAGGTTGTGTGGCGCAAATCTGGTGCCGCTGGAAACACTTGGTCGTGCACGCATTGATGTTGTAATGACACTGTCAGGCATCTTCCGCGATTTGCTGCCACTACAAACTAAGCTGCTGGCCGATGCCGCTTTACAATGCGCACTGGCGGACGAACCTGTAGAAATGAACCCGATCCGTGAACATGCCTTGGCTTTTGCGGCATTACAAGGGTGTGACATGAAGACGGCGGCACTTCGTGTATTCTCCAATGCCGAGGGTGCCTATGGCTCCAATGTGAATCAGTTGGTTGACAGCTCCGCGTTTTGCGATGAGGGCGATCTAGCAGATGCATATCAAGCCCGTAAAAGTTTTGCATATGGCACGGACGGCGAAGCAACGCAGCAATCTGCCCTACTGAATAATACATTGCAAACCGTCGAGCTTGCTTACCAAAATATCGAATCCGTCGAGCTGGGTGTGACCACAGTTGACCACTATTTTGATACTCTGGGAGGTATCGCAGCTGCTGTCAAACGCGCTCGCAAAGGCGCTGATACGCCTGTCTACATAGGCGACCAAACTCGTGGCAGCACCAAGGTGCGAACCTTGCAGGATCAGGTTGCACTTGAAACGCGTTCGCGCAGCTTAAACCCCAAATTTTACGAGCCGCTATTTAAACATGGACACGAGGGTGTGCGTTTGATCGAGGCGCATATCACCAATACTGTCGGCTGGTCAGCAACCACTGGCAAGGTAGACCCTTGGATTTATGCAGAGCTGAGCCAAACCTTCGTGCTGGATGAAGTGATGCGCAAGCGCCTAACGGATCTAAACCCACAGGCCTCCATGAGGATGGCGAACAGGCTGATTGAAGCATCAGAACGGGCTTACTGGACACCAGACGACGCAACACTGGCAGCACTACATTCCGCAGCCGATACAATTGAAGATAAATTAGAGGGCATTGCAGCAGAATGACCCAAACCTTTGGAAAGGGACCAAAATGAGCCCACTAGATCGAAACATACCCAACTTAGGCGGCGATGGGGAAGGCTCCGTCCAATTTCATCAAGACGATAGCACAAAAATCGAAGGTGCTAAGGTTTTTGCAGTCTACGGCAAAGGTGGAATTGGTAAGTCAACCACGTCGTCAAACCTGTCAGCTGCTTTTTCAAAGCTGGGCAAGCGGGTTTTGCAGATAGGTTGTGACCCTAAACATGACAGCACGTTTACACTAACTGGCCAGTTGATCCCCACGGTCATTGATATTCTCAAAGATGTGAATTTTCATGCCGAGGAATTGCGCGCTGAAGATTTTGTATTCGATGGCTATAATGGCGTAAAATGCGTTGAGGCAGGCGGCCCACCTGCCGGCACAGGCTGCGGCGGTTATGTTGTGGGCCAAACGGTCAAACTGCTAAAGCAACACCACCTTCTGGAAGACACGGATGTGGTGATTTTTGACGTACTGGGAGATGTGGTTTGCGGTGGCTTTGCAGCACCTTTGCAACACGCCGACCGTGCGCTGATTGTAACCGCTAATGATTTTGATAGCATCTATGCGATGAACCGCATCATCGCAGCGGTCGAGGCTAAATCAGCTAACTACAAGGTCCGTTTGGCAGGCTGCGTTGCCAACCGAAGTCACGACACCAACGAAGTAGACCGCTATTGCAAAACAGTAGGCTTTAACCGACTGGCGCACCTGCCCGATCTAGACGCCATTCGCCGTTCGCGCCTGAAGAAAAAAACGTTGTTCGAAATGGAGCTGGATGACGATATTGCGGCCGTGCAAGCAGAATATATCCGCCTAGCTACTACCTTGTGGGAAGGGACCGAAGGACTTGCGCCTCGGTCTTTGCCTGACCGTGAGATCTTTGACCTACTTGGGTTTGATTAATGACATACGAAGCCACCCGTGACCGCGTCGAGACGTATTTCGACACTACGGCGACCCGTACATGGGAGCGCTTGACATCTGATGCGCCTGTGTCGGGCATACGTGCAACGGTACGGGCTGGCCGCGAACAAATGCGGAATCTTCTAATTGCTCAGCTACCGCTAGACCTCAGCGGCGCGCGATTGCTAGACGCAGGCTGTGGTACTGGCGCACTAGCGGTTGAGCTGGCGCAGCGCGGTGCGGATGTGGTCGGCATAGATATCTCTCCACGCCTTATCGACATTGCACAGAAACGCCAGCCCAATCACGTAGTGGGCAGTCTCACCCTTAAATCTGGTGATATGCTGGACCCTGCATTGGGTCGGTTTGACCACATCATAGCGATGGATAGTCTAATCTACTACGCTGCTGACGACATCGGCGGCATTCTTGATAATTTGTCCCCCCGTGTGGGGAGTGTGATATTTACCGTGGCGCCGCGCACTCCGCTACTGATGGCGATGTGGCGGATGGGCAAACTCTTTCCGCGCAAGGATCGCTCCCCCACCATGGTTCCGCATACAACCTCTGCGATTGCTGCACACACCAGTGGCAAAATTCGCGCCATCAAGCGCGTCACCTCTGGTTTCTACATTAGTCAAGCCTTGGAATTCCGGCCATGATGTTCAACGCTCGCGTCAAGACAATAACGCTGAATATGCTACCATTTGCCGATGCTGCTAGCGATGGCCTACCTCTGGGTGCGCTGCTACGCCTTTCGCTGTTCCAGATTTCCGTGGGGATGGCTGCGGTGTTGCTGCTTGGTACACTAAACCGGGTGATGATCGTCGAGCTGTCTTTGCCCGCAATCATCGTCGCTACGATGATCGCAATTCCCGTTCTGATAGCGCCGTTCCGGACCCTTCTAGGTTTTCAGTCTGATAACTTCCGCTCTGCCATCGGATGGAAGCGGGTACCATATCTTTGGTATGGCACACTTTGGCAGTTCGGTGGGCTGGCGATTATGCCGTTGGCGTTACTAGTGCTGGCAGGCGATAGTGTGATTGATGCGGGAATGTTCGGACAAGTTACCGCAGCTCTGGCGTTTCTGCTGACAGGCCTTGGCATGCATATGACACAGACGGCCGGCCTTGCATTAGCTGCTGACCGCGCAACCGAGGAAACCCGGGCCAAAGTCGTCTCGCTTTTGTATGTCATGTATTTACTGGGCATGGGTATGTCGGCCCTTATCATCGGCACTTTGCTACGCAATTATACCGCACTGCTACTGGTACAGGTTGTTCAGGGAGCTGCGGTTATGACGATGATTTTCAACATTATCGCTTTGTGGAAACAAGAAAAAATGTCCCCGATGACCAAAGTAGAGCGGAATGCTCCGCGNCCGGCGTTCAGGGATGCATGGGCGGATTTCAACAAAAACACAGATGTGGCGCGGCTGATAGTGACCATTTTCATTGGAACGATGGCGTTCAATATGCAAGACGTCTTGCTGGAACCTTATGGCGGTGAAATTCTGAACCTCTCAGTTTCCTCCACTACACTGCTGTCTTTGATGTGGTCTGGCGGTGCACTGCTCGGTCTGGCTCTGGCTGCGCGCTGGTTGTCGGGAGGGATTGATCCCTACCGCATTACGGGACGTGGAATAGTCGTGGGAATAACAGCGTTCAGCCTTGTCGTGTTGTCGGCACCGATGTCGTCGCAAGCTCTTTTTTTCATGGGCGCAGGCCTTATCGGCACGGGTAGCGGATTGTTTGCCGTCTCGACGCTGACTGCGGCCATGACCTTGGACATCACAGGAAACGCTGGGCGAGGTTTGGCCCTCGGGGTTTGGGGCGCAGCGCAGGCAACAGCCGCGGGTGTGTCCATCTTTATCGGTGGTGGATTGCGCGATATGGTGAATGAGGCCGCAATAAGTGGGGCGCTTGGGCCGGTGCTTAATGGCCCCTCGGTGGGTTATTCGGCAGTCTACCAGTTGGAAATCATACTGCTCTTTATCACCCTAATCTCTCTGGGTCCGCTTGTACGGGCAAAAAACATCACAACACAGGGACCGGTCAGGTTGGAACTGCCCGAATTCCCCACCTGATTAATAAGGAGACCATCATGGTTGGCAACGAATTTTTTGGTAACTTCGATCTGGCAAGCGCCGCAATCTGGCTGTTTTGGGTCTTCTTTGCCCTGCTGATTTACTATTTGCAAACAGAGAATATGCGCGAAGGCTATCCACTCGAGCAAGACGATGGCACCATCGCCCCAAATCAGGGCCCGTTTCCTGTGCCTAAGGACAAAACATTTATCCTACCCCATAATCGTGGTGAAGTGACCGTGCCCTCTGGTCAACGTGGCGATCGGGCATCACTAGCCCTCGCCCAGACATCTAAATCAGGGGGATCTCCTTTTGTTCCAATCGGTGATCCGATGGTTGANGGTGTCGGTCCCGCCTCATGGGCGCCGCGCCGTGATGTGCCTGAGCTGGATGCGCATGGCCACCCAAAAATTAGACCCATGAAAGCGCTACCAGAATTTAAAGTCTTCGCTGGACGTGATCCACGTGGAAAGGTGGTTGTAGCAGGTGATGGCGAAGTAATTGGACGTATCGTCGACATGTGGGTCGACGTTCCTGAACAGTTGGTTCGCTACTTGACCGTGGATCTGAATCCTGAAGGTACAGGAAAAACAAGGCTGATCCCTATCAACTTTTGCAAGATCAAAGTGGATCGCGTGACGGTTCGCTCAATCTATGGCAAGCATTTTGACGGTGTTCCACAGCATTCATGGACCGATCAAGTGACCCTGCTCGAAGAAGAAAAAATCATGGCTTATTACGGTGGAGGTACACTTTATGCNGACCCCGCCCGTCTTGAACCACAGCTTTAATCCACTCTGTTGGGCTCTTAGCCAGGGCCGGACACAACGCAGATAAGGGACTGATAAATGCACCACGATGATTTCAATTTCGAACCTGTGCGCGGCCTACCCGAAGCATTACCTGAGGATGAACATATTTTGTGGCAAGGTCGCCCCGACGGACTGCGCCTTGCCAAGGAAGCGTGGGGCCTCAACTGGGTTCTGGCCTATTTTGCAGCGCTGGCCTTGGGCCGCGTCATNATATCTTCTGCCGAGATGTCCCTGACTGCCGCTATGGCACTGGGTCTACCATTCTTGTTGNCAGGTGNTGTTGCCGGACTATTGCTAATCGGCGTGGCCACTGTTCAGGCGCGCAGCACTGTCTATACGCTAACCAATAAACGCGCTTGCATGCGGATTGGGGCAGCCCTGACGATGACGTTAAACCTTCCATATGTCTGCATAGGCAATGCCGCAGTCACGACGCGCAAGTCCAGTCTGGGCACGATTACCTTCGAAATGATCGGCGATGCCCGCCTGTCGTATCTCATGACTTGGCCCCATGTACGTCCGTGGCACTTTATGCGTACNCAGCCATCGTTTCGAGCGATCCCAGACGCAGCCCATGTCGCCGCAATCTTCGTCGACGCCGCCGAAACTCGCGTCTCAATTCCTAAAGTTAGCCGCGTCACACCATCTCTCGGCACGATTGCAGTGGAGTAATACACATGCCTGAAATACGTTCTCTCGCCAACCAAATGAAACATCGTGACCGAGAAATGGTACCTCAATTTCTCGTCTGGGGCATGTTTACTATGATGTTCGCAGCCGTTGCTTTGGTCAGCTATGCACGCATCTCAGGCCGTGAAGTGACATCCGTGGTACCACACAGTGATATCATCAAAGAGATATTCGTCACTTTGGAAGGTTCGCGTAACGAAGGCGTAGCCGTTCTAGACATAAATGGAAAGCAAATCGCTCACTCAACACAAGACAAAGCAGGGTTTATCGACGTAATCTGGATGTCAGTAATGCGTGAGCGCACTGTGCAAGATGTAACATCTGAGATGCCAGTGAGAATTGTACAACGTGAGAACGGACGTGTTGCGGTGATTGACGACACTACCGGTTGGAAGATCGAATTGATCGGATACGGTCGAGACAACGTCGCAGCCTTCGCCAGGCTGATTGACTGAGCTAACATAGCCAAAGGGACAGATATTATGGGACTTCTTACACGAACGAAAGAAACGGCACCCTGCACCGTCACAATCTCGCACCGCTTCGAAGAATTGTCGGCGCATGTGAGATTCAATAACGGCGCCGTCATTGGCCCGGGCGATGTCGTGCTGGTCCATGGGCCCGAGATTATGGCAGCATACGGCGAGGTGATTTCCGAAGAGCGCACCGCAACTATCACACGCGCCTCAACGGTCGAGCGGGCCTGGACACGCGCCACCGGTGATTTCGAATTTATGGAACTGTGCGAATTCTCGTTTTCTGAAGGAGTCCTGTCATGAACAAGCCAACTCATTCAGCATTTGCCAATACCGCCGACGAGGCTATTGCCGCACAAGACGCACTCGATAGCCAGATGACCTCTNATATGGCAACACAAGTTGCAATGCAGAACACGCTGCTAACACCGCGGTTCTATACTACAGACTTTGACGAGATGGACGCTATTGACGTGACACCCGTGCGCGCCGATTGGGACGCACTGATTGCGCAGATGAAAGCTGATCCAAACAAAGGCCATTTCAAGAAAAATGAAGACTGGGACGATGTAGACTGGGACGGCATGGAGCCGAAACTTAAGGCTGAATTCATCGACTTTCTGATTTCCAGCTGTACTGCTGAATTCTCGGGCTGCGTGCTCTACAAGGAAATGAAGCGGCGCGGGTCCAACAAGGACATCACCGAGCTGTTCCAGCTGATGGCGCGCGACGAAGCGCGACACGCAGGCTTTATCAACGATGCGCTGCGCGAGGCTGGCATCCGCGTGAACCTCGGCTTTCTGACACAGCAAAAGAAATACACCTATTTCCGCCCTAAGTTCATTTATTATGCTACATACCTTTCAGAAAAGATCGGCTATGCCCGGTACATCACGATATTCCGCCATTTGGAGGACCACCCCGATAAGCGGTTTCACCCCATTTTCAAATGGTTCCGCGAATGGTGCAATGATGAATTCAGCCACGGCGAAGCCTTTGCCCTGCTTATGAAAACTGATCCAAAGCTAACAAGCGGCATCAATAAACTCTGGATTAAGTTTTTCCTTACGGCTGTCTATTCCACGATGTGGATCAGGGACCACCAACGCCCAGTGTTCCACGATACATTGGGGGTAGATGTGACATGGTATGGGCAGGAAGTGTTCCGCAAAACCTCCGAGATAACTAAACAAATTTTCCCGCTGACCCTAGACATTGATCATCCGCGTTGGCGTCCCAATCTGGACCGTATGGAATCGGCGAGCTGTCAGATTGCAAAAGCCAAAGCAAGCGGCGGCATCAAGGGGTTTATTAGTCGAATGACTGGTATTGCCAAGGCAGCAACCGCGTTTATCGCCATACTAACTATCCCTGCACAACAAAACACCGTTCCCGCAAACCCACGTCTTAACCCGTTATACTAATGTTTGCCTCACCATGGATAGCAGCGGTTTTTGCCATATTCGCGTGGTGGTTCTTTACAGGGATCATCCTGCTTGTGGTGCGGCGTGCAGATAGAGCCCTTCAGGGGGCTCACCAAGCAGCCGTGGTAGTAAGCGTACCACTGCTTGCCTTGGGCGTTGCGGGCCTGGTGATGTCTACGCATACGTTGACTGTAGCAAACACCTACATCTCTTTCACCTCGGCCCTGCTGATTTGGGGCTGGATAGAGCTGGCCTTTCTGACGGGAGTGATCACCGGCCCCGAAACACGGCCCTGTCCTGCCGGTCTGAGTGGCTGTGCGCGGTTCAAGCGGGCATGGCATACGCTATCGTATCACGAAATGCTGCTGTTGACAGGATTAGTGGCTGTAACAATCGCCTCTATGGGCAGTGAAAACCTGTTCGGATTGTGGGCCTATGTGGTACTTTTGGTCGCGAGGATCTCAGCAAAACTGAACCTGTTTTTCGGGGTGCCACGGATCAATACAGAATTTATTCCGACGCCACTGACCCATCTCAAAAGCTATTTCAGACAGGGAAATGTTACCCCCACTTTCGGGATTGGCGTAACTTTCCTAAGCGTCGCAACCGGCTGTTTCGCCGAGCGCCTGATCGCAGCACAGACGCCTCCTGAGGTTGTTGGTTTTGCTCTTCTTACCGCCCTATCAGCGCTTGCAACTCTTGAACACTGGCTGATGGTTATTCCACTTCCCGATGCAAAACTCTGGCGCTGGATGTTGCCTACGTTGCCAACTAATTCCAAGACAGGAGGTTCCAATGAACTTTGACACACTTTTTCAGGCTCAAATAGATACACTGAAGAATGACGGCAATTATCGCTATTTCGCAGAACTTGAGCGTAAGGCCGGCAAGTTTCCAAAGGCCACAAGTCATTTAAACGGCGAGCAGCGGGATGTGACAGTCTGGTGTTCGAATGATTATCTGGGCATGGGCCAACATCCTGCTGTGATTGCAGCTATGTGCGAGGCAGTGAATCGTACCGGTACCGGCGCCGGCGGTACGCGTAACATTTCCGGCACAAACCACGATCACTTGTTGTTGGAGAGAGAACTGGCAGATTTGCATGGTAAAGAGGCAGCACTGATTTTCACCTCAGGCTATATCTCCAACTGGGCCACACTGGCTACGCTGGGCAGTCGTCTCGAAAATTGTGTGATCCTTAGCGATGCAGGCAACCACGCGTCAATGATCGAAGGCATCCGACATTCACGCGCACATAAAGTCATCTGGAAGCACAATGATGTGCATGATCTGGAAATGAAGCTCCGTGCGCTCCCAGAAGAGTATCCCAAAATCGTCGCCTTCGAGAGCGTCTATTCCATGGATGGTGACATTGCCCCCATCGAGGCAATTGTTGAAATAGCCGAAAAGTATGGCGCCATGACATATATAGATGAGGTGCATGCAGTGGGCATGTATGGCCCTCGTGGCGGCGGTGTCACGGAAGAGCTAGGGCTGACGAACCGTATCACTCTTATTGAGGGAACATTAGGTAAGGCATTCGGTTGTGTTGGTGGCTATATTACAGGCTCCAAGGTGCTATGTGATTTCATCCGCTCTTTCGCCAGCGGTTTTATTTTCACCACAGCCCTTCCCCCTGCCATTGCAGCAGCTGCACGGACCTCTATCGCACACCTTAAAGTTAGCCAGTCCGAGCGCGCAGGCCAGCGCTGTCAGGTTGCGCGCTTGCGCGCTGCACTGGACCATCATGGCATTCCGTATATGGCAAACGACAGTCACATCGTTCCCGTGATTATCGGTGATCCGGTCAAGACCAAAATGTTGGCAGACTACCTGATGCTGGAATGGGACATCTACGTGCAGCCTATCAATTATCCAACTGTTCCAAAAGGCACAGAGCGCTTGCGCTTTACGCCGTCACCGCTACATTCAGATGATGATATCGACCATCTGGTCAACGCGCTGAAAACACTTTGGAAACAATGTGCCATTGCCCACGCCGTAGCTTAAAAGACAGCGTGTTCGCCACGATACACCTGTGTGTTGCCGGCAATCACACTAGCGTAATACGCCTCAAGCGTATCCGCCCCGGTTGAAGGCGTAGCGTCAGCATCATAGCGACCAGTGGCAGTATCCAACACCAGCATTGATTCAGTTGCATAGTACCGCCCGATCCGCGCCAACTCCGCTTTGGCCGCGAGTTTTGGACTGACCTTGCCCGCAAGTGACAGCCCTTGCTGGATAACTTCCAACATCCTCACAGGCACGTACCGGAATTTCGGAGGCATCCCCGTCAGCGCAAACAGCATATTTCCTTGCTCTATTGGGGTTATAGCCACACCCGGTCCGCCAATAGGCAGTATACGGTTGTGTCTTCCAGAATCTGTGATGCACCCAGCAATGAAACGGCCTAGATCATCATCGCTGATTGGCTTGCACGCAGTTAGTACCCCATTTCCAAAAACTAGAAACGCTTTGCCNTGCCGAACACGGTCGATCTGCCCTGATAGTGATTTGAAAAACGCAGTCGGNCGAACGATGGAATAAGTTATACCTGAGGCTATCAGAGCCGCTTCGAATGCCAACTTTGCTTGCTGGAAGGGCAACAGCGGTCTTTGCACACATATTGCAGACAGCAGGATAAAGTGCTTAGCACCAACCTGTTGAGCCAAATCAAGTATTCTTAGATGAGCACGGTAGTCTATAGCCCAAGCATCATCCGGCGCACCGCTTCGTGAGGCGAGACAAGACACTACAACATCAAAATTTCTATTAATTCCGGCATCTATTCGGCCAGTCACATCGCCGATTATATCGCCTTCAATTGCACGGGGTGTGCGGACAAAACATGTTACGACTTGACCTTGTGCAGATAGTGCGCGGACAACCCCCTGCCCCGCAGTACCTGTCGCTCCAAAGACCAACACCCGTAGGGAAGCAGGATGCTGATAGGCCCTCATCAAAACAGTCCTATTACGCTTAGAAAAACGGATATCAATGTGTACACTAGGCCTCACACCATTGTTGTTAGTATTCATTATCTATTTGCAGAGTTATTTATCTTGTTACAACACTGGTGTCAGTCTAAACTTACACTATGACAGATTCCAGCCCCCTTTCGATCCGGACCCTGCCTGAACCTGTGGCAATCCTCTGGCTCATTAAACCTATCACATGGTTTCCGCCTATGTGGGCGTATTTATGCGGCGCAGTCTCTTCAGGGGCGTCTCCGGAGGGACAATGGGATCTGTTGTTTCTGGGTGTACTATTGGCCGGCCCCATCGTGTGCGGGATGAGTCAGGCGGCCAATGACTGGTGCGATCGTAACGTTGACGCTATAAACGAACCAGACCGCCCTATCCCTTCAGGCCGGATCCCCGGCCGCTGGGGCTTGTGGATAGCGGTATTTATGTCTGCGCTGGCACTGGCCGTCGGATGGCAGCTCGGTTNTTGGGGCTTCGGTGCTACCATCTTTGGTGTGCTCGCGGCATGGGCCTATTCGGCCGAGCCTGTGCGTTTGAAACGCTCAGGCTGGTGGGGGCCTGGACTTGTCGGCCTTTGTTATGAAGGTTTACCTTGGTTCACAGGGGCCGCCGTTCTGTCTTTCGGCGCACCTAGCTGGCCAGTGATTATTATCGCGGCACTGTATGCCGTTGGCGCACATGGGATTATGACCCTCAATGACTTCAAAGCACTGAAGGGGGACCGCCAGACAGGTATAAACTCGCTACCCGTCACCTTGGGGCCAGAACGTGCAGCGCGTATTGCCTGCTGGATAATGGCTCTTCCGCAGGTTGCTGTGATTGCGCTTATGCTGATGTGGGATAAGCCAATTTACGCTGCGGCTATAACGCTGTTGCTGGCAGGTCAGATCTTGGCGATGACCGTGCTGCTGCGCGACGCAAAAGCATTTGCACCATGGTACAATGGCACGGGCGTTACGCTCTACGTCTCAGGAATGATGGTAGCCGCCTTTGCCCTCAGGGCTATGGCATGAACCCCACTTCAGGAGGGCACAAAATGTTCGACGTTGTTGTTATTGGCGCAGGGCCATCAGGCGCTACCGCGGCAGAAGACCTTACGCGCTCTGGGCACAGCGTAGCCATGCTGGATCGGGATGGACGGATCAAGCCCTGCGGCGGCGCCATTCCACCCCGCCTCATTAACGATTTCCTAATCCCCGACAACCAGATCGTTGCCAAAATAAAGACCGCAAGGATGATCTCGCCAACCGGTCGCAATGTGGATATTCCCATCGAAGACGGTTTTGTTGGTATGGTTGACCGCGAATATTTTGACGAATTCTTACGGAAGCGTGCTGAGATTGCAGGAGCAAAACGTTATACTGGTACCTATCTACGCATCGATCGTGACGGTGATGGCACCCATGTTGTATACCGCGACAAGACCAGCGGTGAGGAGCGGTCCCTCCACACGCGACTAGTGATCGGCGCAGATGGTGCGCGCTCGGGCGTGGCTAAAGCCGAAGTTCCAGGAGGCGAGAAGATCAACTACGTGATCGCCTATCATGAGATCATTGAGGCTCCCACCACCAGTGCTGCCTATAATCCAATACGCTGTGACGTAATCTATGATGGAGTTATCTCGCCCGATTTCTACGGTTGGGTTTTCCCGCATGGCAAATCTGTCAGCGTTGGCATGGGTACGGGCATTGAAGGTGTCGACCTGAAAAATGCCACGGCAGAACTACGCGCGCGCGCAGGCCTGACCGAGTGCCTAACACTCCGACGTGAAGGTGCGCCTATTCCCCTACACCCAATGGATAAGTGGGACAATGGCCGCGATGTGATTCTAGCCGGTGACGCGGCAGGCGTCGTCGCCCCGTCCTCAGGGGAAGGTATTTATTACGCAATGGTTGGCGGCCGTGTTGCGGCCACTGCGGCCAGTGCCTGCCTTGTGACTGGCCACACGCGTGATCTACAGCTCGCCCGTAAACTGTTTATGCGCGAGCATAAAAATGTTTTCAAAGTTCTGGGAGCTATGCAGAATGCTTATTATCGCAGCGACGAACGACGCGAGCGTTTCGTCTCGCTCTGTCATGATGTTGACGTTCAGAAACTTACTTTCGAGGCCTATATGAACAAACGTCTAGTCAAGGCGCGGCCTATGGCCCATCTCAGAATCGGTATCAAAAATCTGGCACATCTGACGCGGATGATTCCCGCTACACGCGTCTAATGGCTATCATGATCCCTGCTTGGGTGAACGGTGCGTTACAGCCCGTTGAAAAGTTGGCGGCTCATCAACGCGGCTTACGGCACAAAGCAGTCTCAATTTTTGTTCTGCATGGGCAAGAAATTTTGATCCAGCAACGCGCACTTTGCAAGTACCACACCCCAGGTCTTTGGGCAAATACCTGCTGCACGCATCCCGACTGGGGTGAGGACACTGCCGATTGCGCTCGGCGCCGACTGAACGAAGAACTGGGAATCAATGGATTACCACTAGAGCATCGTGGGCAGGTTGAATACCGCGCAGATGTAGGTGATGGCTTGATCGAGCACGAGCTTGTGGACGTCTTTATAGCGCAAGTTGACACTTACATACCAACGCACGCAAACCCTGACGAAGTAATGTCGAGTAGGTGGGTGCCGCACCATGCGTTAGTGGCGCAAATCACGCAGATGCCACAGCTTTTCACTCCATGGCTGCGGATATATCTATCATCCCACGCCGATATGATTTTTGGCGACAAAGCAGCGATCTAGAATTCTGATCTTTCCATCTTTTGCAAAACAACACCTGTAGCCTGCATTGCAGTAGCGGCGATGTCAGTCGCCGTCAGGCCCGCATCGGCATACATCGCATCAGGGTCCGCATGGTCGATGAAGCGGTCAGGTAATGTCATTGTCCGGATTGCCAGATCCCCGTCCAGCAGTCCATCCTGTGCCAGATCGTGCAGCACCATCGCACCAAAACCACCCTGTGCGCCCTGCTCTACTGTGATCAGTGCATGATGGTCTTTAACCAGTTTCCGGATTAACGCACGGTCCAGNGGTTTGGCGAAGCGGGCATCNGCTACCGTGACAGAGACATTTTGTAAAGCCATCAGCTCAGCAGCTTTTAGGCACTCTCCTAGATGCGAGCCAAAGGACAGGATAGCTATATCCGTCCCTTCGCGCACCACATGTCCACGTCCAATTTCCAACACATCACCAATCTCTGGCACTTCTACTCCCGTACCACTACCGCGCGGATAGCGGAACGCGATCGGCCCCTTGTCATAGGCTGCAGCTGTAGCAATCATATGTACCAGCTCAGCCTCATCCGCAGCAGCCATCACAGTCATGTTTGGCAACGCACATAAATACCCAATGTCAAATGCACCAGCATGTGTCGCACCGTCCGCTCCNACCAATCCAGCGCGGTCAATCGCAAAACGAACAGGTAGATTTTGCAAAGCCACGTCATGGACGATCTGGTCGTAACCACGTTGTAAAAACGTAGAATAGATAGCACAAAATGGCTTAAGCCCACCCGCCGCCAAACCCGCAGCAAAAGTCACACCATGCTGTTCCGCAATGCCTACATCAAACATACGTGCTGGAAATTTATCCGCAAAAATATCCATCCCGGTGCCTGCAGGCATAGCGGCGGTAATACCAACGATTTTTGCATCCAGACTAGCAAGCCGAGTCAGTGCATTACCAAAAACACTCGTATAACTCGGGGCATTCGCTTTCGCTTTCGCTTGCGTACCAGTCGCTACGTCAAACCGCCCAACACCATGATATTTGTCTACTGATCTTTCGGCAGGTGCATACCCTTTACCCTTTATTGTACAACAATGAATCAAGACTGGGCCGGTTGTTTGAACTTTAACCGAGCGTAAGACGCCCAATAGTAGGCCCATATCATGCCCATCAATAGGGCCGACATACTGGAAGCCAAGTTCTTCAAACAGCGTACCACGGCTACCACTTGATCCAGTTACCATTTGGCGCAGGTGTTTTGCTTTGTCCCGTAAAGGGTCAGTTAGTGCCGCTTCAAACCCTTTTGTCACCTTTTTCAGAGTGCCAATCTGTGAAGAATATAGCCCTGAGAGATATTTAGACATGGCTCCTACAGGCGGCGCAATGCTCATCTCATTGTCGTTCAAGATGACTATCATGCGTCGACCCATGGCACCTGCATTGTTNAGCGCCTCATAGGCCATACCTGCAGAGATCGAACCATCCCCAATCACTGCAATCGCATCACCAGTAGGCTGGCCCATGTCGCGCGCTACAGTAAAGCCAAGCGCAGCCGAGATAGAGGTAGAAGAATGCGCTGCACCAAAGGGGTCAAACTCAGACTCACTTCTCTTGGTAAAACCCGAAAGTCCCCCTTCCTGCCGAAGCGTTTTCATTAGAGAACGCCGACCGGTTAAGACTTTGTGTGGATAACACTGATGGCCAACATCCCAAATCAGTTTATCTCGCGGGGTGTCAAACACAGCATGAAGAGCAACAGTCAATTCTACAACACCCAATGATGATCCCAAATGGCCACCTGTCTGCGATACAGCGTCAATGACTTCGGTGCGAAGTTCATCCGCAAGGCGTTTGAGATCAGAATCACTCAGAGACTTAAGGTCTGACGGACCTGCGATGCGGTCGAGTACCGGTGTGGTGGGACGGGACATCAATGTCATCCTTGTTGTATGGAATTTGCGCGTTGGCTCGGAACAGATGAGGCACAGCACGCAAGAAACCATCATCTGCCTCCCGTAGCCAACAGGAACGGTCAGGACATAAAGGTCCCAACTTTTCCAGCCCCTAAGGGACTTAGAGAGCCGGAATACATGGTCGCCAGCCTAAAGCATGACGGCTAGCAACGAACTTTATACCCTTGTGAACTTTTCTTCAGTCAAATTGAATGAAAAAGGAGACGGGTCCGGTGTTTCACGAGATTGCTCGGGCAGCATTTTGCCAACCCAGACGAGCGCAGTAAGTCCAAACGAGATTACCAAACAAAAAACCACTGCATAACCCGCCCCTTTTAGCATCAGTGAAAGCCCATCAGCGCGTAGCCTGAAGCGTCTGTCCCCGCCTGTTCTCAAATAGTCGTTTTGATCGCTCATAATCTTATTCCTTTTGGCTTAGAGCGGTTTAATCAAGCGGCGCATAGCCGTGTGCCTGTGCCCAAACAAACCAGTTATCAACAACGGTGCCCGTCAACAGAATTCCAATTCCCCCCGTGAGGGTTGTGAGTACAGCAAACCACCATGCCCAACGGTGAATCCCTTCCATGGTGGCATTGAAACCCATGGTCCACCGCCAGAACAAGGCAGCGCGCTCAGATGCTGTACCACGGTCCACAATCTGTTCGATCTCACGCTCACCACCATACCGGCTAACAGCCAGAATAGTTGCACCATGCATCGCAAATAACAGTGCAGATCCATAAAGAAAGGCAATCGAAAGTGCATGAAACGGATTGTAAAATAAATTACCATAGGTCAACGAAAACAGATTGGTCCAGTCGAGGTGCGAGAAAACACCGTAAGGCACTGCTTCTGACCATGATCCCATCAGGATTGGGCGAAATAGCCCCAGTACTAGAAAGAGCCAGATCGCGCTGGCGAAAGCCCAGCTGACATGTTTTCCCATGCCCAACTCTTCAGCCCTAAGGTAGGTCCTAACCCACCACGATAGGACTGAGACCAGCAAGAAAAAAGATGAAATGAGCCACCATCCTCCATCGTTTAGCGGAGCAAAGCCAAGGCCATATTCCTCGGCAGGAGGCTCAAGAGAGAGCCAGAACAACTCGCGCAAAAACAGAGCTGGTGAATAGTCAACCTGCATCCAAAAGTTCATGCCAACGATGAGAAACCAGATTAAACCAGTTGCAATAGAAACCACACCGAACGCCCCCAGATGGATGGGACCAAGTTGTGCATTGCCAAACAAACCCAGAAGGCTAGAGAACGTCGCTGATTTTGTACGTTCCCGCGCCAATGATCCAGTTGGAGTCAAACCCATTTCAGGGGGTCCTTGAACCTGAACTTGTGTAAAGATATTTTGATATTCAGCCATGTCCTTACCTCCTCCTAAAGGTCAGCCCACCAGGGTAAATTTGCGTACCAGTCCCACCAGCTTGACCAACTGTCAAACCAGATTGTCCCAGATATAACTATACAGATAGCACTCCAAATCACGGCATTTAGTGCCAAAAACAAGCCTAAACGGTGGATACCTAACGGACCTATCGAATAACCTATAAGATCACGGAAATAAGTATCTTCGTGATCGGGTGTGGTCATCGTCTTACCGTTGCCCGGATTTACCGCTGACAACACAAGAGACCCGTGAAGTGCTAACGCAAAGCAGGTTGTAAAGAAAAACGTGATAGCCACCATGTGCGCAGGATTGTAATGGAAGTTGCCATAAGAGTAACCCACATTATTCACCCAATCGAGGTGGCTAAAAATTCCATATGGAAATCCGTGTCCCCATGCACCCAGCAAAATAGGGCGAATAATAACCAAAGTGACATAAGCTAAAATTGCGATGCCAAATGCAAAGGGGACATGATACCCCATCCCCAGTTTACGGGATATCTCGACCTCCCTCATCATCCAGCTGAGAAACGCAAATGTTGCGCAGATGGTGATGGCTTGCCANAGACCTCCCTCAGCCAATGGAGCAACGCCCAATCCAACCTCCAGTGCCGGAGGATTTATCGAAATCAGCCANGGATTCCATGTATCACCNAGAGCTGCCCCGTAAAATATTAGAATAGTCCCAAGTGCTGCAAAAAATAGCGTCGTGACACCAAAGAAACCAACATAGAAGGGACCCACCCAGAAATCGAACAGGTCACCACCCAACAAGGTNCCTCCCTGNACCCGGTACTTCCTTTCGAAGCTGAGCATTGCCATCTTCTATCTCCCTATCAAACGGTCACCCTTCAACGGCCACCGCGTTAATAAATAATGCCTAGGTTGCTGCGGGCGAAATCATTTTCAGGCCTCGCCCACAGCGGCTTTAAGTAAGCTGGATTATTCAGCTGCGACAGCCGCGTCACCAAAAGCGCGGTTGAACCAGTTGGTTTCTGGATTGCTGAGCAGAACGAGATGTATCATCACTGCCAACAGGAACAGAAACACACCCTGTGCCACGAAGACGCGGCGGGGATCAAAAATCAGCCAGATTTTGTAGAACTGTGCCATGTGTTTGGTCTCCTTACCAAGCAAACCAAGGAAGTTTGATGTACGTCAGCACGTGAGCGACGATTGCAATAGTCGTGAAGATCGCAAACCCACTCATGTAGACCGAGTGCAACTCTTGAGCTTGCTCGTCTGTGAGACCTGTGAAGCTCAGGTCAGTTTTATCAGCCATGGTTTTCTCCTGAAAATATGTACCGACGCCGCAAAACCCCTGCGGCCGGGTAAGACAAGGGCTCATCCCCTGCCGTGTGCCACTTCTCCCAGATTGGGNGACAGCGGATCTTTGGCCCTGTTTTCTAGGGCTTTAATATGCCCAGAATATCCGTGGTGTAACAGACTGTGCCTCGCTCCAAGCGCGGCGGACTGGACCGATGTTCAATCTGTCAGTGGTTGTTACTAGCGCGTAAACCCACTGCAATATGCATATCGGCAATGCAGCTAAAAAAATAAGTGCAAAATAAAATGAATACTCAGTACGGGACCTGCGCTGGTGCTTTCGCCCAAATGACATGTGTTTGGAATGTTGTCTTGAAACGGTCATTTAATTACTCCTGTTTCTGATTGAAGACTTTCCACAATTTCCACAAAAACCCGTTCGGCACCTTGTTCGAGGGCGCGCTTTTCAGCAACATCTCTCAGTGTCTTAGCAGCAGAAATACGTGTTATGACTGGATGACTTTCGACAATCTCATCCAGTCGGTTCTGCGCATCCATGTCCCACGGAAAGTCACGGCGCAGCGCAGTTGGCGTGGCTGGCGTCTTGTCCATTTCAGTGCCCAACGGCAAAATATGAAACAAGGCGTCAAACAAACTGTTACATACTTCCTGCAACAGATAGGTGGCCCCTGCATAACCCATAAAGGGAGTTCCAATGGCGCGCCGGATAGCCGCGCCGGGGAACGAGGCAGGAATGAACGAGGGTGCAGGGCCAAAGCCCGCTTTTAACTCAGCCAGATACATTTTTTCGTTTATGGATCCCAAAACAATCAGAGGCCGTTTTGCATGCAGTTGTGCGCGCACAACATCATTGTCAGTTTTTTTGCCACGCACACGCGATATTGCAAAATCACAGGGCAACCCCAAATCATCTTCTAGATACTTGCGTAAGCCGCGTGCGTAAGTCTCGTTTGCGACAATCGCAAAAGATGCAGTGGCAAAGAAATCCTGTGTGACAGAGCGCCACAAATCCCAGACCGGCTTTATCGTAGAGTGTTTCTCTTGTGAAATGAATGGTTCTGGGTCCAGCCCCAGCATCTCACCCAAAGTGCGCAGAAACTTTGTAGTGCTATCGATGCCAATGGGTGCTTGTAAATAGGGTTTTCCCAGCAACTCGCACAAGCCGCGACCGAATTCGCGGTACATACAAATGTTCACATCCGCGTTCACCAGATTGCGCATTTCAGCGACATGGCTCCCCAGCGGCATAACCATATTTACGTCCGCACCAATGCCTTCGACAAGTCGGCGGATCTCATGTAGGTCTGATGGCATGTTAAAAGTTCCGTACATCGGCCCAAGGATGTTGACGCGGGGGGCAGCACCCTCCTCGCGCTTTTTCTCAGGCGGCATGCGGCCTTTGGTCATTCCGAATTCGGTGAAGATCCAAGCCATTGCACGGTCAGCAGATTCCCACTGATCTTCGTCGATTGTGCGCGGTAAAAAACGCTGGATATTGGTGCCATGCGGAGTAACCCCACCCCCNATCATCTCGGAGATTGAACCCGTTACAACAACTGCAGGTAATGCAGCGTCCAGAAAACTCCAAGCGCGCTTCATGGATTCCTCGGTACCGGCGCCCATTTCAGCTTCTCCCAAACCCGTCACAACGATGGGTAATTCATGAGGCGGCAGCGCATCAGTATAGTGTAGAACAGATGTCACGGGCAGATTTTCACATCCCACTGGACCATCGATCACGCACTGCAAGCCCTTAACCGCGCAAAAGGCATAGACCGCGCCCCAGTACCCTCCCGCTCTGTCGTGGTCTTGTACTAACATTATATCATTTCCGATGCTTTGGCCGCCTTAGCTGCGCGNTCGATCTTTTTAAGGTTCGTTGCACGGAATAACGGATGCAGGTTTGGCGATTTTTCCCAAACACCAGCCGTGTCACCATGGCCCACGCCCTCAAAAAAATCACGCATGGAGTTCATGCGGTCTTTATTACTAATCGCGGCATTGACGACCTGCGCCAGTGATCCTGCACCTGCGACACCCAATAATGGCCGCGCTGAAATCAGATTGGTGAAGTAGAGCGACGGGATGCCCAGCTCTTTGCCTTTTTGCACNACAGGCGTTGTACCAATGGCCAAATCGGGGCGGATTGCCTCCATTGCGGCGCAGTCATCTTCCAACGAAGCGCGGTATTTCACCTTTACGCCGCGTGCCCTCAGCCATGCTGCATCATCCGCCGACCAAGGAGTTTTGGGGCAAGCCGTGCCCACATAAGGCACATCCGCACCACTCTCGATTAACAAGCGTGCGACCAGCAGTTCACTGCCCTCGTAGCCCGACAGCGTAATTGTGCCTCTGATCGGCTTTGCCGCAAGGGCAGCCTTGATCATCGGCAGAAACTGATTTTGCGCCGCGGCAACAATATCCGACGGCAGATTGAACGCCTCGCCAATCGCGGCCAGCCAAGCGGCGGTGCCGTCATGGCCCACTGGGGCAGAGCCAATCACCGGACGGCCAGCCGCCTGAAACTCCCGAACGGAAGCGGTGTAAAACGGGTGGATCGCCGCCACAGCACCACAATCAAGGGCTGCATAAAGCTCACGCCACTCACGAGCGGGCACAACCGGCCCCACAGCCAATCCCAAAGGCGCAAGCATCTGACCAATCACCATCGGATCGGCTGGAAACATCTCGCCCAGCAAGGTTACGGTGGGGCGATCGGACTTACCGCTGACAGGCATAGGCACGGGCCCATCCTCAATCTCTTTGCGAGCGTAGTTAAGCATGGCGCCAGCGAGAACATCTTTCGCCTCGGCGTGGGTTGGTATACCAAAACCCGGCACGTCAATGCCGACGATGCGTACACCGTCAATTTGAGGCGGCAGCAAGCGCAACGGCACCCCAGAGGCCGTAGGAACACAGAGGTTTGTCACAATAATCGCATCGAGTTTCGCAGGATCAGCAATCTTGTGAACTGCTTCGCGAATATCCTCAAACAGTTTGCCCGTAACCAGCGTCTCGGAATTGAACGGTACATAACCGACAGAGCGTCGCGCACCATAGAAATGCGACACAAATGTGAGTCCATAAACACAACACGCGGAGCCACTGAGAATGGTCGCAGTGCGTTTCATTCGCAACCCTACGCGCAAACTGCCAAAGGCAGGGCACATGCTTTGCGGTTTATCGTGGGGACCTTGGGGATAGTCGCGGGCATATTGGTCCAGAATATCAGATTTACCTGCACTACGCGCAGCCTCAAGCATCGTAGTCTTGCCTGCTGTGCAGCCGCCTTCCAGCGCTGTTTCCTGTGTGGCAGCCGTGTCGGCGGGTGTAACCTGCACCTCGCCATCCAAGTTGTAGCTCACTTCATATCCCTGACGGTCGCCATCATGCATCGGTCAGCCCTCTGGTTACGTCGATGTTGTACTTGCACTCAGACATCATCATACACCACTTCAAGGCTGGCCTTCGGCTCGGCGTTTTTGCCGCGCATGTCCAGATCTGAGGCAGGCACCAGAACGTAGTCGCCGCCAGTGTCTTTTGCATCAAACAGCGCCAGAAGGCCGTCCTGATCCAGCGGCGCCGGGCGCACGGGCGGAGCAAGACCCACAGCATCGCCCAACTGGGCAAACAGATCACCCCATTGCGATTTAGCAGTGCCGACAATCTGGTAATTGGCAGATTTCTTCCGAAGATCATCGTCCTGCGGGATCGCCGCCAGCACGGGAATCTTCACCGCTTTGGCAAACGCGGCCGCCTCGCCGGAACCATCGTCCTTATTGATCACCAGACCAGCAATACCAACGTTGCCACCCAGCTTGCGGAAATATTCGACCGCCGAGCAAACGTTGTTGGCCACATAAAGAGACTGCAAATCGTTGGACGCAACAAGGATCACCTTCTGGGCCATGTCGCGGGCAATCGGCAAGCCGAAACCGCCACAAACCACATCACCGAGAAAATCCAACAGGACATAATCAAAATCCCAGTCGTGAAAGCCCAACTTCTCCAACAACTCAAAGCCATGGATAATCCCGCGTCCGCCGCAGCCACGGCCCACTTCCGGCCCACCCAGCTCCATCGCGAAAACGCCACCGCGTTTGAAACACACATCCCCAATCGCAACTTCCTCGCCCGCCAGTTTTTTCTTGCTGGAGGTCTCTATGATTGTGGGGCAGGCCTTGCCGCCAAACAGTAGNCTGGTGGTATCAGATTTCGGATCGCACCCGATAAGCAGCACACGCTTACCCTGCTCGGCCATCATATAGCTGAGGTTTGCCAGCGTGAAGGATTTGCCAATGCCACCTTTACCGTAGATAGCTATAATTTGTGTCCGCGACGTTGGGGCACCTTGAGGGACCTCCATCGTTGGCTCGATAGATGCTTCATCCCGCAAGCGTTTGTTAAAATCATTTAGATTTGGCACTTCGTGTTTCACGCCACGCCCTCCCAGTTTAAAATCATTTTCAGGCAGGCAGGGTCACTGAATGCAGTCTCATATGCCTGTGGTGCGTCGGTGGAGTTTGCAGTGTGTGTAATCAAGCCTTCAAGGCACAGTGCGCCGGATTCGACCAATGCGCGGGTGGCGATCATATCATCACGCGCCCATTCTGCTGAAACGCGAAAACGCGCCTCTTTCATAAAGGCTGGCGGAAACGCAAAGCTTATGGGGTCGGTATAGAAACCAGCCAGAACAATTTCGCCGCCCCGTGCAATGTGGCCAATAAGATTACTGATCACAGGAACTGACCCCGAAGCGTCATAGATAGACGTGTAATCGCGGCGGGTATCAGTGGCGGGGTCGATCACCTCATAATCGACAGCACCTGTGCGGCGGGTAGGGTCAATCTCCCAAACCGTTGGCGCAGGGGCGCCTGATGCCACAGTTAACCGCGCCAGAAGGCGACCCAAAACGCCGTGACCCACGATCAGATCAGGCACCGCTTTGCCCGGCCCAGCCATGGCGTGACGTGCCGTAGCCGCCAGTGCAAGCAACGCTCCAGTTGAATGCAGCCCGCCATCAATGCGGGTGACACGGTCGGCGGCAGTGACCAACAAACGCGACGCACCGCCGAATAAACCAAACGCGCCTTCGTAGCAATTGGCACCTGGCACATAAACTGTATCACCTGCCTTGAAGCCGCTGCCCACTCCTGCCTCAACCACTTCGCCTGAGGCCTCATAGCCCGGCACTAGTGGATAGCCCATGCCTGGAAAAGGCGGCATTGTACCAGACCAAAACAATTTTTCCGTACCCGTAGAAATGCCTGAATAGTTGATGCGCACTACCAGATCACCTGAAACAGGTGGCTTGATTTCAAGCACGTCAAGGTTCAGGTCGCGAGGGCCTTTCAGTATGACGGCTGTAGTCTGCATATCGGCTCCCCTCCATGTAGCACCTGACAAAGGCTCGGCTGCGATGGTTTCTTTATATGTAAACTAGATGTGACTTTTTAAGCTGTCAACTTTCATTTACACTTTAGTGAGGACTATCCCTTCCGAAACTCGACGCAGCGGGTGACAAACGGCCGAAATGGCTTAGGCGCTGCCACAATATTGAAGCCCGCTGCGACACAAAGCGAAGAAATCTCCATAACTGAACGAGTTTTTCCAGTCTGCATAGCTAGCGTATAAAGGGCAAAATAGACATCACCGACAGGGTCAGGCACATCACCACCCAACATCGGTTCTGTGATAATCAACCGCCCGCCCTTTGGGAGCGCATTGAAGCATTTCGTCAGCAGATTGGCGACAGTTCTGTCGTCGTGATCATAGAGTACACGCACAAGGCTAATTGCGTCAGCCCCTTGCGGTATCGAATCGGTCTTGAACGAACCGCAGGCGATGCGTGTTCGATCGCCGATACCTGCACGATCAAAACGAACAAGAGCTGCGGGCGCAACTTCCTCCAGATCAAAAAGAACCATTTCTATCTTTGGGTAGGCTTGCCCGACTATCTCGATAAATGCTCCAGATCCGCCACCAATATCCAAGAGAGTTTTGACCCCCCCAAGGTCAACCTGACACAGGCTGTCTTCTGCCACCAGAACAAGGCTCTGAGCCATAAGATCGGAATAGGTCGCAGCCACCTCGGGTTGCATCGCACCACCAAAAACATACGGCCAGAAATGCGCCAGCTCTGTCGCCGTTTCGCCCCGAAAGAAGGCAGCTGGATCCGCAAGGTCACGGTAGAATACATCGTGATGCCGGATCATCGCAGCTAGACCGGGCACACCAACAAGCGCCGCTCCACGCCGCGTTGGCCCAAATTTGCCGTCACGTCTGGCCTTCAATAGCTTCAGCGCCACTGCAGCGCGCAGTAAAATTACCATCCTGTCAGCTGGAACATTACATCTTTGCGCCAATACCTCCGCGCTCAGAGGCCTATCCAACACCATGCGCAGAATGTCTAATTGAACCAGCGCCATAAGAACCTGCGACTGACAAAACCCCGACAACAGGTTAAATAATGCTGCCCCTTCGCGCCGCACAACACCCCGCGTAAACACTGACCGCGTAGCCCATTTCTGAAACCTGCGCGACGCAATCATCCGCGCGAACCAGCCCGTCAGGCGGCTGCGTGGTATATCAGCAGCGGCATCTGTCACTTACTCGCCCGCGATCCGGCTCGCCTGCTCTGCACGCCACTTGATCGGCGTAAGTACCTCCGCTTGCGCGCTGACGATCCGCGCTAGCAGCGCCTCGCCCGGACAGCGTGGAATAGAGGCGATTGCCCCACTCAGAATATCACGCATGCGGCTGATGGCACCTTGCACACCAAGCTCGGTCACGGCATTAGGCCGGCCGTGCAAATCGTCCTGCCCCGTAGGCTTGCCCAGTGTTTCCTCGTCATAGAGTGCATCGCGCAAATCATCAGCCACCTGAAAGGCTTCGCCAATGCGGGCGCCTAGATCCTCCCACTGCTCGCCGTCCTGACCGGCGGCAATCGCGCCCATCTGTGTGGCAGCAATGAACAACGCCCCTGTTTTAGCGCGGTGATAGGCGGACAGGTCAACAACATCTTCGCTTTCCCATCCCTGACCCGCACAAATGCCCCCCGGCATTCCGGTGCGCGCCGCCAGCACCTTGAGCAAGGCAATGGCGCGGACAGGATCAAGGTCTGCTGCCTCTGTCAGTACCGAAAACCCCATAACAATCAGACTATCTCCGGTAAGCACCGCCAGTGGCTCACCGTAGGCGCAGTGCACGGAGGGTTTACCGCGCCGCGTCTCCGCATCGTCAAAACAGGGCAGATCATCATGCACCAACGAGGCGCAATGGATCAACTCTAGCGCTGCTGCTGCCGCATCGGCCAATGCTGGGTTGTCATCGCCACAGGCAGAAGCCACGCTGAGCAAAATCGTAGGCCGCACCCGCGCGCCCCCGGGCGTTACCGTGTAGTGCAAGGCCGATGCCAACTTGCTCGGCGACGGCCCTGACTGCCCGCGCTCTATCGCAGCCGATAAAGCCTTTTCGATCCGGTTTGTAAAAGACATCGACGTCTCCTATGGTTTGTACTTTGATTTGTACAATTTATGTGTAAATTATACTGGACACTTACACCCATCATGTCAATCCATAGCTTCGCAAAAGGACTGCTCTTGTGACTTCCTCCGCCCCGCATGTGGTAATTATTGGCGCTGGTATTGGCGGACTTTCTGCTGCGCTGCGCCTTGCTTACATGGGGTTCCGCATTACTGTTATGGAGCGTCACTCTACACCGGGCGGCAAAATGCGCTCCTTGCCGACGGGAGCGGGCCCAGTGGATGCGGGGCCAACAGTTCTAACGATGAAGCCAGTCTTCGAGGCATTGTTTGCCGATGTGGGGCTACGGCTGGCCGATCATGTCATTCTCGACCAACAGGATACACTGGCACGCCACTTCTGGCCTGATGGCACACAACTGGATTTGATGCGTGACCATGAGGAAAGCATCGCAAACGTTCATTTGGCCTTTGGCCCTCGTGCCGCTGCAGAATTCGCTAACTTCAGTGCTCGCGCCAAACTGCTCTTTGACGCCTTTGATGCGCCGATGATGCAAGCCCCTGTGCCTACCCTTGGGTCGATGACCCGTTGCGTTCTGCGCAATCCCCGACTGATTCTTGCCATGACCCCGCACTTGAACCTTGCACAGAGTTTGCGCAAGCAGTTCACTGATCTACGGCTGGTGCAGCTGTTTGCGCGCTATGCGACCTATGTCGGGGGCCTGCCTGATGCCTCCCCCGCACTGATGGCGCTGGTCTGGCATGCCGAGCGCTCAGGCGTCTGGCATGTCCGAGGTGGAATGTATGCGCTGGCGCAACGCATAGCAGAATGCGCCACTGGTTTCGGCGCCACATTCCGTTATAATTCCACAGTCACAAAAGTCGAAACACATGGTGGATCCGTCTACGCTGTGCATGCTGATGGCGAGAGAATCAAGGCGGATGCAGTGCTGTTCAATGGCGACCCAGCTGCACTTGGCCAAGGATTACTAGGCCGTGATGCGAAAAAGGCGCTCCCTCGGAGCGCTGCCATGCCGCGCAGCCTATCTGCCACAGTTCTTAACTTTGCTGCTGTTCCTCAAGGCGTCGATCTTGCCGCGCATAATGTGTTTTTTGCTGACGATCCGCAGAGTGAATATGCGCCGCTCAAACTAGGCCGCCAGCAAACCGACCCCACGCTTTACATCTGTGCGCAGGACCGTTTCTCTGACACGCCCTCAGGGCCGGAAAGGTTCGAGATCATCCTTAACAGTCCTGCTTTTCATCCCCACAACACAGACGATCAGAAAGAGAGACCTGCATGTCACAAAATGATTCTCGATCAACTCACGCGCTTCGGTCTAACATTCAATCCTGCGCCNATGCTGGACGCGGTGACAGCGCCCCGAGATTTCGCAAATCTTTTTCCCGCGTCGGCGGGGGCACTTTACGGGCGTTCGCCNCACGGGATGATGGCGGCCTTCAAACGGCCGACAGCACGGACAGCACTTCGCGGGCTTTATTTGACGGGGGGCGGAGCGCATCCGGGAGCGGGGGTGCCGATGGCAGCCCTCTCCGCACAGCACGCGGCCGCCGCGATAGCAGCGGACCTGCCTTTGACCTCACCGTCCCACCAGGCGGTTATGCATGGTGGTACATCGACGGAGTCAGTGACGACGGCAGTCGCGCCATCTCGGTAATCGCTTTTATAGGGTCTGTTTTCTCGCCTTGGTACGCGTGGTCGGGGCGCAGCAATCCAGCCAACCACTGCTGCATCAACGTNGCGACATATGGAGCAGGGGGCCGCTTTGCAATGACAGATCGCGGGGCTGCCGCCCTGCGCCAGTCACGGGATTGTTTGCAGGTCGGTCCTTCGTCCATGCGCTGGACCGGATCGGAGCTGGTGATCGACATCAACGAGGTATCTTCGTTGCCACTGATCTCGCGCATGCGCGGACGGATTTCTCTGAAACCTTCGGGCGTGACAGATGTGGAGTTGCCGCTGACACCTGACAGTGCCCATATTTGGCGGCCTTTCGCACCGACAGCACTGATCACTGTGGCGCTGGAGGCCAAAGGCTGGAACTGGAAAGGTCACGGCTATTTTGATGCCAACTTCGGCACGCGCCCGCTAGAAGCAGATTTTAAATCATGGACATGGGCACGTTATCCCTCACGTACAGGGGCGACCTGTTTTTATGATGTGACCCATCTTGATGGCAGTAAGTTGGCCACCGCAACGGCTTTTTCCCCCGAAGGAGTAGCAACGCCAGTGACGGGACCACCNCTGACCCCTTTCAAACGAACCCTCTGGGCACTGCGTCGCGAAACGCGTGCTGACACTGGCACAACCCCCCGCCAGATAAAGCCGATGCTGGACGCGCCTTTCTATTCCCGCTCGGTCGTAGAAACGAAGATAGATGGTGAGATGGTTCAGGGCGTACATGAGGCCCTAGACCTTGTGCGCTACCGCTCACGCCTGTTGAAACCGATGTTAGCAGTGCGTGTTCCACGCAGACGTGGTTGGACGTTCTAGAACTTCACTTGGTTAGTGCTTGGACAGATCCAACGGCTGCAAATCAGGGTTCAGCCTCACGACAGTCAGATTGAGTATGCCCGCAACACTNACCCANACCATATAGGGCAGCATTGCCAGCCCTGCCCAGAAATCTAGCTGCCAATTAGCAACCAAACAGCCCAACACGGACAACCACAAAAACACCATCACAATCAGCGCGCCTTTCATTCTGCGTAGGCCAAAAAACACCGGCGTCCACAAAGCGTTAAACGCAATCTGTGCCGCCCATAATGCCATCGCATACTCGCTACCTTCCATACCCGCAACGCGCGCAGCGGCAAATGAAATCAACAGATAAATCGAGGTCCACACGACCGGAAATGCCCAGTCGGGTGGGGTCCAGCTTGGCTTGTCCAAAGATTTATACCAGTAACCAGGTTGAAAAACCGCACCTGTGGCTCCCGCCCCGAGACACGCCGTCAGAAAGATAGCAAATAAAATATAATCCATGATACTTTTATACTATGATCCTCATTCCGCCACCACCCTTGATAATTCATCAGCTCTTTCTCGGGCCCTCAACTCGGCCAGCACTGACAACAAGGCGCCTGTCCTTCCTTGATTGCTCTGGGTCTGGTCGGCAGTGGCCTCGATTATAAATCGGACTTCCTCGAGTGGCTTGGCAAACAGGATGGGTGATCGGGGCAAAACAATGGTAGCGCCTGCGCGCATCACAGAGGTACAGATCAACGCAATCTTTTGCCGTCTGGTTGTTCTGGCTCTAATATTGACAGTGTCAAACCCGTTTCGCGACACCACCGCACCAATAGCCGCATAGATATAGCGCGCCGCAAATATGCTGGTTCGGGAGCTGCGTGGCAGGCAGGCGATACCAGATTCAGATCGAAGATAAAGCCTCCGCGCCTCTAAAAGCAACTGCTGCACCATACGCCGCACCTCAGCACTCGCCATTGGTGCGCGTATAAACTCTTCTGCGTCCACTCCCGACTCGTGGAGCCAGTTCAAAGGAATATAAATACGTCCTGCCCGGGCGTCCTCGCCCACATCGCGGGCGATGTTGGTCAGCTGCATTGCGACGCCCAGATCACAGGCCCGTGCGAGTGCATCCGCATCGCGCACCCGCATCAACACGCACATCATAGCACCCACAGCTGCCGCAACACGCGCGGAATAAGANCTGACTTCAGAAAGGGTGTTATAGCGCCGCTCGACCGCGTCCCAGGCCAAACCCTCCAATAGAGCCTCAGGCAAAGCACGCGGCATCTCGAACTCTTCTATAATGGCAGTAAATGCGCGGTCTTCGGGGGCATTCAACGGGCGGCCTGCATAGGCCTTGTCAAGCCGCTCCTGCAACCGCAATACGGCACCACCTTTGTCCGATCCCTCGTCCACTTCATCATCTGCGAGGCGACAAAACGCATAGAGCGCTAGCGCCGGATCGCGAACCTTTACGGGCAACAGTTTGGACGCTGCGTGAAACGAGAGCGAACCTGTACGGATCACCGCGCGGCAATGGTCCATATCATTGGAATCTATCATTCAGCTGCCAACTTTGTTTTTACCAAATGGCNCGACATATCTGGCACAAGCTTTCCCAGCACTTCGGCACTAGCAACCACACCGGGCAAGCCTGCACCTGGATGGGTACCAGCACCTACCAGATACAGCCCGCGCGCCTCTTCGCTGACGTTATGTGGCCGGAACCATGCGCTTTGCAAAATCCGCGGCTCGATCGAAAAGCCACATCCATGCGGGCTGAGATAACGGTCACGGAATGTCTCGGGGGTGAACACAGTTTCGGTGCTAATGTGGTTCTGAAATCCGGGGATCAACCCCTCCAAAACAGTAGCAACCTTAGCACGGTAGCGCGGTTCTTCCTCCGTCCATTTAACCGGATCATCCCAGCCCAAATGCGGCACTGGTGACAGCACATAAAACGTGTCGTCGCCTTTGGGCGCTACAGACGGGTCTGTCACAGACGGACGATGCACATAAAGGCTCATATCGTCCGCCAGCTTGCCCTTAATAAAGATATCGCGCAGCAAGCCTTTATACCGAGGACCACCTATAATCGTGTGATGTCCCACATCAGCCCATTGGTCCGCTGTGCCTTTGGTTCCGAAATACCAGACATACAGGCCCATGGACCACCGCCTGCGTGACAGCTTGGCCGGCGTCCAACGCCTTTTTTTGTGATTGCGCAGTAAGTGGTCATAGGTATGGCCAGCGTCTGCATTACTCACTACCAAAGGAGCCTCCAGCCGCGTACCATCGGTAAGCTGTACGGCTTGTACTACGTTATCCTCCACAATAATCTCATCTACCACAGTGTTATGCCGGATCGTGCCGCCTTGGGCGCGAATTACATCCACCATCGCATCGGCAATCGCTTGCACACCGCCAATAGCATAATGTACGCCAAAACTCTTCTCCAGATGAGACACTAGCGCATAAATCGACGTTACATGCATCGGGTCACCACCAATGAACAGTGGGTGGAACGACAGCGCCATGCGCAACCGCTCGTCCTTTACGCGTATCGCCGCATGGGAATAAATCGAACGGTCTGCTCGCAGCTTCGCAAAAGTCGGCAGCACCTTGAGTGTGTCCCAAATTCGGTGCATCGGCTTGGCAACCATGCCTTCATATCCAATAACATAGCGCACGTGTGCGTCGTTTAAAAATCTCTTGAAACCCTTCACATCATGCGGACTCAAGCGCGCGACCTCGTCAACCATCGCCGCCCCGTCAGAGCTTGCGCTNAAATGCGTTTTATCAGGAAAGCGAATTTTATAGAAAGGCTCTAAAGAACGCAGATCAACATCAGTTCGGAAATCGAACCCACAATCAGCCCATAGGCTCTCAAACACCTGCGGTACGGTCACAATCGTCGGCCCCAGATCAAAGCGATGACCATCTTGCGTGATGGACGACCCCCGCCCGCCTGCACGGTCAAGCTTGTCCAGAACCGTCACTCTATAGCCTTTGGCGCCCAGACGCATGGCCGCTGCCAACCCGCCGAAGCCTGCGCCAATGACGATAGCACGACTATCAGGCTGTTGCAAAAGTGGCGGCATAGAATCCTCCAGCAGGAACGGTGCGTCTAGTTTAGTTTACAATTTTAGACCGATGAGCCTTCACAGCGCAAGGAATATGTGTAAACTAAATCTGACAGATATGGATTCTTCACAGCATGCCTCAAGTCGTTAGCTTCAGCTTCTTCCGCTTCGGATCGGTCAGGGCACGCCTTTGGGCTTTTGTCATGATGGGTCTGGCACGTCCCGCCATGGCACGGCTGGAAGGGATCGGCTTCTGGAAGCTGTGCGGCTCAGGCACAGGCGAAGGCTTCACGCCACGCCCAAATCTGTCGATCTACGCCATCCTTGCCACTTGGCCAGACGAGTTAACGGCACACAATGCGATCGAGAGATCAAGCATCTTTGCACGCTACCGCCACATGGCATCAGAGGACTGGACCGTATTCATGTCCACCGACAGCGCACGCGGGGAATGGTCAGGAAAGACGCCCTTTCAGCCCTCGGACAATATTCATACTGGTCCACTAGCAGCTTTAACCCGCGCAACTATCAAACCAAGTAACATTGCACGATTCTGGCGGCGAGTACCGGATATTTCCATCGTGATTGGACAAGACCCTAATGTGATGTTCAAAGTAGGCTTAGGAGAGTTGCCATTGCTAAACCAAGTCACCTTCTCGATCTGGCCCGATACCGAGTGTATGGCCGGGTTTGCGCGCACCGGACCCCATGCCAAAGCCATCCATGCAGTCCGCGAGGAGGGGTGGTTTAACGAAGAACTCTACGCTCGCTTCACACTCTTGTCGGATTTGGGCACATGGGGCGGCACGTCTCCCCTAAACGCAAAGGACAACACATGAACAATCCCTTTCCCTTTTCCGCCATCGTCGGTCAGGAAGAGATGAAGCAGGCGATGATCTTTACTAGTATTGATCCGTCCATTGGCGGAGTGCTAGTGTTCGGGGACCGAGGCACNGGCAAATCCACTGCCGTGCGCGCACTGGCGGGGTTGCTGCCGCCTATCAGTGTGGTCAAATCCTGCCCTGTCAACTCTTTCCAATTTGAGGATTGTCCAGACTGGGCCAACATCACCGACAGGGCCATGATCGAAGCGCCCACCCCCGTGGTTGATCTTCCACTTGGCGCGTCAGAAGACCGTGTCAAAGGGGCGCTAGATATCGAAAAGGCACTTACGCGCGGTGAAAAGGCCTTTCAGCCTGGTCTGCTGGCAAAAGCGAACCGCGGCTACCTGTATATTGATGAAGTAAACCTGCTCGAAGATCACATAGTCGATCTGTTGCTCGACGTGGCCCAATCAGGCGAGAACGTGATCGAGCGTGAAGGCCTGTCCATCCGCCACGCCGCGCGGTTTGTCCTTGTCGGCTCCGGCAATCCCGAAGAAGGAGAGCTGCGTCCGCAGTTGCTCGACCGGTTTGGTCTGTCGGTCGATGTGGCCTCACCCACGGACATCAACGAACGGGTCGAAGTGATCAAGCGTCGCGATGCGTATGAGAACAACCATAGCTCGTTTATGCTGCGTTGGCAGGCCGAGGATGCCGCCCTGCGCGACCGCATCATCACCGCCCGCAAGGCGTTGCGCGATCTGAAAACCCCTGACAAAGCCCTACACACAGTGGCCGAGCTGTGTCAAAAACTCGGTTCGGATGGCCTGCGCGGCGAGCTGACTCTGCTGAAAGCCGCCCGCGCCTATGCGGCGTTCCGCAATGATACCGTGCTTGGCACCTCCCATATTCGCAGCACTGCCGCGCTGGCTTTGCGCCACCGTCTGCGGCGTGATCCGCTGGACGAAGCTGGATCAGGGGCGCGTGTCGGTCGTATCGTGAACGAGTTGCTGGGCGCCTGAATGACACCATGGAACCGTGCAGTACTGGCGCTAAGTCTGGCAGCGATTGATCCGCGAGGTCTGAACGGCGTGATTATACGCGCNCGACCCTCACCTGCCCGCGATGCACTAATGCAGGCAGCNCGTTCGCTACGCTTGCCCCATGTCCGGTTGCATCCTGTGATGACCAAGCAGGTGCTCGACGGTGATGTAGATGTCTCCGCTACGTTAGGCAGTGGTACCGTGTTGATGCAGCGCGGATTGCTGGCGCGGGGCCCTTCGATGCTGGTCTTACCGATGGCAGAACGTGCTAGCGTCTATCTNTCTGCTCGTCTGGGTCAAGCGCTGGATGCCAGCGAAGGNCATCTGTTGCTCGCACTGGACGAAAGTGCGGAAAACGACGAGGCATTGCCCGCCCGCTTGGCGGACCGCTGCGCATTCGAGGTCATCCTCGATGACATAGCGCTTGGCGACATTCGGCCGCCAAATTTACCCGATGACATTGCCAGCCTACAAAAGGCTGCACGCAACGTTGTCATTCCGGCCGACATTATTGAACAGCTAGTCATGCTAGCTGTCAGCTTTGGTATCACCAGCCTACGTGCGCCAAGCTTTGCTTTGCGCGCTGCGGGAGCCCACGCAGCCCTGAATGGTCGTACCACGCTGGACACGGACGATATCAGCGCTGCTGTCATGCTGGTATTCGCACATCGCGCCACACAACTTCCCGAAACTTCGGAGCAGAACGAGCCACCCCCATCCCAAGACCAGCACAAGACACAGAACCAAAACGACGGACTTAACATACCAGACGACCTACTGGTGGATGCGATAAACGCGTGCCTTCCGGCGGGCCTGCTTGACCGGTCTTCCGCCGGAAAAGGCAAAACNGGTGCCGGATCAGGCGCCAAACGCGCTGGAGCACGCAGGGGTCGCCCGCTGCCCGCAGGCACAAGTGGCAACAGCGATGCCAGCATTGACCTGATCGCCACCTTGCGCGCGGCTGTCCCTTGGCAAACCCTGCGCAAACGAGGGCAACCCCAGAGCATCCGCCCAGTCATCTATCCTTCCGACCTGCGCAACAGGCGCTATGAGACACTCTCTGACCGCCTTCTGATTTTTGTCGTCGACGCCTCCGGCTCTGCCGCCATGGCGAGACTGAGTGAGGCAAAAGGCGCAGTGGAATTAATGCTAGCTGGCGCCTATGCCCGTCGAGATCACGTGGCGCTAATCACGTTTCGCGGCACGAAAGCGGATGTGCTACTGCCACCGACACGATCCTTGGTGCAGACCAAACGCCGCTTAGCCGAGCTGCCCGGCGGTGGGGCCACCCCACTGGCCTCCGGACTGACTGCCGCATTTACGATGGCCCAAACCGCCTCACGCAAAGGCATGACTCCCACTGTCATCACGCTGACAGACGGACGGGCGAACATCGCCCTTGATGGTCAGCCCAACCGCCCCCGGGCCGCCAGTGACGCACAGGATATCGCGCGCAAACTGGCAAATGGAGGAATCGACGCGCTGGTGATCGACACCACCCTTCGTCCAGACCGCACCCTGCGCGCGTTGGCAGATACCATGCGTGCCAAATATATCGCCCTGCCGCGAACCGATGCTCAGAGTGTAAGTGCGGCTGTCTCTGCCTCATTGGCGGGATAGCCTATGGATTGGGCTCGAGACCACGCTTCATGGCCGATGGCTAATCTGTCACGCCGCGTGCTTTGCAAGCCGCACCGCTGGCATGTGCTGGATATCGGAACAGGTCCGCTAGTGTTATTGATCCATGGTGCGGGCGGCGCGACCCATAGCTGGCGACATCTCATCCCATTACTTACCGGTTACCGCATCGTAGCTGTTGATCTACCAGGCCAGGGCTTCTCGCAATGCGGCGCGCAAGAGCGCTGCGGTCTTGAACCTATGGCTGAAGATCTACATGCGTTGTGCTACGCTGAAAATCTGTTCCCACAAGTAATCATAGGCCATTCCGCTGGCGCTGCAATTGCGCTGCGCATGGCAGAGATGATTACACCCGCGCCCAATGTGATTGGCATCAACGCCGCTCTTGATACGTTTCAAGGCGTGGCAGGTGTGCTCTTTCCACTTATGGCAAAGACCATAGCAATGATGCCCATGGCCGCTAATATCGTTAGCGCAACTGCATCATCGAACCGCTCAGTTGGGCGGATCATCAAAGGCACCGGATCAACCCTGTCCCCCAATGATTTGGAGCTATACCGAAGGCTTGTCGCCAGCCCAACGCATGTGAACGCTACATTACAAATGATGGCGCAATGGAATTTAGAACCATTACTTTCCCGTTTGCCTAAGCATTCGTCACGTGCTCTGTTTATTACTGGTGACCAGGACCGTGCAGTACCACCCACAGTGTCACACAGGGCAGCAGAACGAATGAACCAAGCCAGTTGGACAACGCTGCCACGCCTTGGGCATCTTGCCCATGAGGAAAATGCGAATGCTGTTATTACCCCAATTCGTGTATTTATAGATTCTCANTAANCGACTATTCTGCAGCGACTAATGTACTGGCCTTAATTGATCCTCGCCCCATAATCCTTGCCGCCATAACAGCAGCAGCAATAAAAATCACAGCCTCTAAAGCAAAAACAATACCAAAGGCTGGACCATCAGCCATCACCCCGCGCATCACATCTACGGCCACAGCACCTGTAAGGCCACCAAAGCCCGCCGCGATGGCCTGCGCTGCACCCCAAAGACCCATCCGCGTTCCTTCGCGTTGCCCACGCCCTTCGGATGCAAGCGCCATCATCGCACCAATGGCAGCAACTGCAAACACTCCGTTAAAATACCCCAGCCCAATTACCAGCGGCACCAGCTGAAAACCTAAATCAGTCAATCCTGTAGTNGCAATCATAACCAGCATCGNCGCCGAACCTAAACATCCCACCATAACCCATGTTCGCAGTGCACCAATTTTGAAACCAGTTGCCGCAATGCCAACGGTCAGCATTCCTAAAAAGACACCGCCATTCTGCATTCCACTCAGCGAAGTAGACTCTCCTGGCGTAAAACCAAAGATCAGACCGGCATAGGGTTCAAGTATGAGTTCTTGCATGAAATAGGCATTCATAGACAAAAATACAAAAATTGTGAAATGCCGCGTTCTGGTTTCGCGCCAGACATCGCGCATGCCGTCAATGAATGACATCGAAGCAGGTTCAGCCTTTAACCGCAATCCCCGCTCAATCCGACCCATCGCCAGAATTGTCACAACAAAAGCCGCCACACAGATCACCGACACAACCATCATTAACCGTGAAGCAGAATAGGGATCAAGAAAGCTCCCTGCCAATCCCGCGGTTAGAGCAATGCCAAAAATCATCATCAGCCACGTAATCATAGCTGCAGCTGCCCGCTGATGCGGTGCGGTCGCAGTTGCCAAAAGCGCCAGAAGCGATGTTCCAGAAGCACCCACACCTACACCAATTAACGCATAAGCTAGCAGAGAAAGTAGCAACGCCAACTGATAGCTCTGCGCAAAAAGCGTGACGCCCAAAGCAGCGCCTATACCTCCCAACGCCAGCAAACCCATCCCACCAATTATCCAGCGCGTTCTTTTACCACCCGTATCCGAAGTGAAGCCCCAATGTGGACGTGACAACTGAACCCCGTAGTGAAGCCCTACAAGCAGACCAGGCAACGCAGCAGGCAAAGCAAATTCCACAACCATTAAGCGATTCAAGGTAGAGGTTGTCAGAACAACAATCGCCCCCAATGCCATTTGTACAAGGCCAAGCCGAAAGATTTGTAAAAAACTCAGGGTCATATAGATTTCTTTCCATTAAAACGCTACCTACAAATGTAAGCTCAAAAATACATAAATGTCCACATGATCTGTAAGTTAACAGTTACACTCCGTATTTGCTTAACTTCCAATTTGCTTTAATACTAAATAATGATTACGATTATTTACGGTAGAAATATCTTTATCAGAAAGAACGAATATGCAGCATCTGATCGCACTTAGCCTTGGCCTTTCATTTTTAGCGTCACCACTATTCGCCGACGGACATGCAACCGGAAATCCCAGTAAAGGCGAAAAGGTTTTTGCAAAATGTAAAGCTTGCCACATGGTTGCATCCCCAGACGAGACAATTGTCAAGGGCGGGAATGTAGGCCCCAACCTGTATGGCATCTATAACCGTAAGGCAGGCACACAGACAGAATACTCTAAATATGGTAAATCAATTGTTTCCGCTGGAAACGCTGGTTTGCAGTGGGACGAAGAAGTTTTCCTAACCTATGTTGCCAACCCAAAAGACTTCCTCATAAAATACCTTGAAGACAAAAAGGCTCGTTCAAACATGGCGTTCAAGCTCAAAAGCGAGGATGATGCGAAAAACGTCTGGGCATACCTTGTTAGCCTAAGCTCTGAAAACTAACATCTGGTTCTATCCAGCCGAGGTCTTGATATTTGACTTCCGAGATGGGGTGCTTGAATAGCGCTAGCGAAGCCCCAGCTCGCAACAAATCCAGAAAAACAGATCAATGGCTATCAGTAACTGAGATAGTTAATGGTGGCTGCATGGTAAAAGCCAACCTTTGCAGGGGAGAATAAAATTTCACCTTTCCGTTCGTTCGGTTTTCAATCGAGTTTTTTGAAGGTTCTAAAACCAGTCATTGGCACTCTTGCACCGAAAACTCACTTTGTCCCGCATAGCAGTCATATAAACGCGCAATTGCGAGTATCTGCCTAATCAGCCAAAACTAGCGCTTGTGTTTGCAACATTGTCACTAACTGCTGAGGTCGACACAGGGAGAAATCTTAGTGTTCAACACAGCGTTTCCGCCCTACCCTATAAATGACACCAAAAACACACTTATACACACACCAAAAATATAACCGCACAAGCTATTGTTTATAAATATATAATTTATACCACCTCCATTGA
>JGI26082J51739_10000117_pt1 | contig 45821 bp, 38 predicted proteins | sample SaaInl5LU_22_DNA_FD_51739 | JGI IMG/M metagenome (IMG submission 51739)
TTGGGTAAAATATTAAACGAATAGAAATCATAGGCTTTAGTTAGCAACGGATTATCGGTTTTGGAAAACTCGAGAATCATCAGTTTGCCACCCGGTTTCAAAACGCGCTGCATAGAGCGAATTGCAGCATCTTTGTCCGTTACATTACGCAGGCCGAAGGCGATGGTAATGATATCGAAGCTGTTGTCGGCAAAGGGCAGGCATTCAGCATTGGCTTGTACGTACTCTACATTGCCGCTTATACCTGAGTTGATCAGTTTGTCGCGCCCCACATTTAACATAGACGCGTTAATGTCGGCCAACACGACCTTGCCGCTGGGGCCGACAATACGCGAGAAGCGCTTAGTTAAATCGCCCGTGCCTCCGGCGATATCAAGGATATGTTGACCCGCACGTGCGCCGCTGCTTTCGATGGTGATGCGTTTCCACAGGCGGTGAACACCACCCGACATCAGATCGTTCATTAGATCGTATTTGCCTGCGACTGAATGAAACACATCTGCAACACGCTGTACCTTCTCCTCAACGGGAACCTCGGTATAGCCAAAGTGTGTAGTTTTGTTGTCGTCAGACATCTTAAGACCTGTTTGATAATCAATTGAGTTTATTAGATTGCCTATTCTAGACAGACTTGAGGCTATTGTCCCCATTCAGCACGCATTAGCCTGTCGAATCTATGCACCCGTTAAAGCGTGTTTGTAAATAAGTATCTTTAACCGCGAGCGATCATGCCGTTATCGCGACTTCCGCCTTCGCGCTCTAAGCGGGCTAAATAGTCAGCCCAGAAGGCATCATGTTTGTGAGCGAGTTCATACAGGTATGTCCAGCTATACAAGCCCGAGTCATGACCATCATCGAAGGTGATTTTAAGCGCATAGTTGCCACTTGCGGCTAAGCTTTTAATGCCGACCAGCCGTTTACCTGTCTGCAATACCTCTTGCCCAATACCGTGACCACGCACCTCGGCCGAAGGTGAGTGAACGCGCAGAAATTCTGCACTGAGCTCAAAGCTTGCATCTTCATACACAAGCTCTAGGGTTCTAGATTTCTTGTGTAGGTTGATCGCGGTTGGCATGGGGCGTTGCGACATTGCGCTCTCCGGCTGATGGGCATTAGTGGGGCTTGATGCCCCATCCCGTATTAGTAACGCACTCGTTTTAAAGAATGTAGTGGCTTAGGTCCTCGTTGGCGCTAAGTTCACCAAGATATTGATCGACAAAGGCTCTGTCGATCTCTACTTGCTGACCATTACGATCTGAGGCCGCAAATGAGATCTCTTCTAGCAGCCGCTCCATCATGGTGTGCAGTCGACGCGCCCCGATGTTCTCTGTCTTCTCATTTACTTCCCAAGCCAGTTCGGCGATGCGCGCTATACCCTCATCGGTAAAGCTAAGACCAACACCCTCGGTGGCCATCAAGGCTTTNTACTGCTCAGTCAACGACGCCTTAGGTTCTGTCAGNATACGGCGGAAGTGGTCTGGTGTTAATGCCTGTAATTCGACGCGAATCGGTAGACGACCTTGAAGTTCAGGTATCAGATCTGAAGGACGCGCTAGATGAAAAGCGCCTGATGCAATGAATAGAATATGGTCGGTCTTGACCATGCCGTATTTAGTTGAGACTGTGCAACCCTCAATTAACGGCAGCAAATCACGTTGCACACCTTCACGGCTAACATCAGCGCTGCTGTGGTCGGCACGTTTACACACCTTGTCNATCTCATCTAGGAAGACAATCCCGTTCTGTTCAACGGCCTCAATTGCACTCTGTTTAATATCTTCTTCTTTAACGAGCTTGGCGGCCTCTTCATCCACCAACAGTTTAAACGCTTCAGCGACCTTAATACGGCGAGTCTGTTTGCGCTCTTGTCCCATATTGGAGAAGAGGCTCTGAAGTTGGTTGGTCATCTCTTCCATGCCAGGTGGTGACATGATTTCGACGCCGACCTTAGGCTGGGCCAGTTCGATCTCGATCTCTTTATCGTCAAGCTGGCCTTCGCGAAGCTTCTTGCGAAATATCTGGCGAGTGGCNGAGTCTGTGCGTGATGGCTCCTGTGAACCTACTGGACGAGCAGCGGGTAATAGTGCATCCAGTACACGATCTTCAGCAGCATCTTCAGCTTTTGCACGGTTGGCATCTACAGCCTGTTCGCGGTGCATTTTAAGGGCTTGATCGACCAGGTCGCGCACGATGGTTTCAACATCACGGCCAACATAACCCACTTCGGTGAACTTAGTTGCTTCAACCTTGATGAACGGTGCGTTAGCCAGTTTAGCGAGTCGGCGCGCTATTTCAGTTTTACCCACCCCTGTAGGGCCAATCATGAGGATATTCTTGGGGGTTACTTCTTGGCGAAGCTCGGGCTCGAGCTGCATTCTACGCCAGCGATTACGCAGCGCGACGGCAACTGAGCGTTTAGCATCATCTTGACCAACAATATGACGGTCTAGCTCGTGCACGATTTCGCGCGGAGTCATATCAGACATCTGTTTCTCCTCAAGCAACGGATTCGAGTTGCTCGATCGTTAAATTAGCATTAGTAAATACGCAAATATCGGATGCAATTTTTAGGCTGTTCTCAACTATATCTCGTGCGTTCATCTCTGTGTGCTCAACCAGTGCACGAGCCGCCGCTAGGGCATAGTTTCCGCCTGAACCTATAGCAATGACGCCATCTTCAGGTTCGATGACATCACCACTACCCGAAATCAGGTAGGTTTTTTCAGAGTTTGCTACGAGCATAAGCGCTTCAAGGCGACGTAAAACTTTGTCAGATCGCCACTCTCGTGCCAGATAGATGACCGCATTCACAATGTTGCCTTGGTGTTTGTCGAGCTGTTGCTCAAATAGATCGCGCAGGGTGATGGCGTCAGCGGTACTGCCGGCGAACCCCGTCATAACCTGATGTTTGGTGATTGTGTTTACTTTGCGCGCGCTCCCTTTCATTACCGTATTACCAAGGGATACCTGTCCATCGCCGCCGACCACTACTTGATTGCCGCGGCGTACACTTACGATCGTTGTCATGCTGAGCTCTATATAGTTAGTACCTAAGAGCTTGATGGGGATCTTTAACGAGAATTCAAGCCGCNTCTAGTCTGCCTTGCGTTTAACGGGGTGGATATTGAGCTTTTCAAGTTTTGAAGTTGCACTTTTGAGCTCACTAAAGGTGTTAAAGGGGCCCGTTGTTACGCGATACCAAACGCCATTAGAGCCTTCCGAGCGTGCGGCACGAACGTTTGGTAAACCGGCTAGGGTTAGACGTGCGCGCATGGATTCGGCATCGCTGTTCGAGCGAAAAGAGCCCGCTTGCAGTAGATAGGGTGTCTCTAATGCAGCTGTTTTAGGTGTAGAGGTATAGGCAGACTCCTGTGGCGTCTCTATCTCTGTGTTTTTTAACAAACTGTAGAAGTTAAATCGCTCATCCTGCTGCAGCTCGACCTGATCTAGCGGCAGGCTCTCACCGGGCGCGCGTACCGCTGCTGTAGGCTCTGGTGGTATGCCAGGTTTCGTTTCAGATGGCGGGGGCGCCAAGGTTTCGCTGGCAAGTTCACGGGTTTGCATCTGTCCGCTTAGGAAGAAGACCAGTGCACCCAGCAGACCGGTTGCCAACAAGGCCGAGAGAATAAGCCCGACCGGACGCCCTTTTTGTACCGCTTTTTGTGGGGCAGAAGCAGGCCTTTGACGTGTGGCAGCAGGCTTCGCCGCTGATGGGTTGCGGTTAGGCTTGCTGGCGTAGTCGCGACGTGCCATTGGGCTACATCTTCTCCGGAGCGCTAACGCCCAAAAGTGTCAGGCCATTCGCAAGCACCTGGCGTACTGCCATCGAAAGGGTTACGCGGGCGTTACGCAGCGGTGCGTCATCAATGATCATCTTGTGGCCGTTGTAGTAAGTATGAAAGTCAGAGGCCAGTTCGCGCAGGTAGTTCGCCAGCAGATGCGGTTCAAAGTTTAACGCCGCATTATTGAGTGTCTCAGGGTACTTGCGCAGGGCTGTTACAAGATCACGCTCGGCATCTAGGTCGAGTCGAACTAACGCTGACAAGCCTTCGGTCTGATCCCAATGCATGCCCTCAGACTCTAGTTTGCGCAGAAGTGAACAGACGCGCGCGTGAGCGTACTGTATATAGTAGACCGGGTTGTCTTTAGACTCGGATTTAGCCAAGTCTAGGTCGAAGTCCATGTGCTGGTCGGCTTTACGCGTAACGTAGAAGAAGCGACATGCATCTTTTCCGACCTCTTCGCGTAGCTCGCGAAGCGTCACAAATGAGCCCGAGCGCGTCGACATCTGCAAGCGTTCGCCACTGCGGTAAAGAATGGCGAACTGTACCAGCTTCACAACTAGGCGTTCCGGGTCATAACCCAGTGCCTGTATTGCCGCTTTTACGCGAACGATGTAACCGTGGTGGTCTGCACCCCAGATGTTGATCACCTTGTCGAAACCACGCTCGAACTTGTTCATATGGTAGGCGATATCAGAAGCGAAGTAGGTGGTCTGTCCGTTGGCACGTTTCACAACGCGATCTTTATCATCGCCGAAATCAGTGGAACGGAACCAGAGGTTACCCTCTTTCTCGTACAGGTGTCCGCTCTGTTGTAAACGCTCTAATGCCTGATCTACATCACCACTGCTGGTAAGTGAGCGTTCACTAAACCAGCACTGGTAGTCGGCACCAAACTCGCCAAGGTCTTCGCGAATGTCGGCCAAAATTGCATCTAAACCAGACGCGAAGAGTGTATTGTAATCATCTTGCAACAGTGCCTGAGCACGCTCAATTAGGGCATCAATGTGCTTCTCTTTATCGCCCCCCTGAGGTTCATCAGCGGGCACATCGGCAAACACCTCATCTATTGAACGCTGTAAGCGGTCACCGCAACGCTGTTGTAGGTCGCCAGCGATATCACGAATGTACTCACCCTGATAACCGTTTGCAGGAAAGACAAGCGTAGCGCCCTGTAGCTCTAGATAGCGTAACCAAACACTGGTTGCCAGAATGTTCATCTGACGGCCAGCGTCATTGACGTAGTATTCGCGCTCAACGTTAACGCCGACCGCTTGCAGTAGATCGGCTACAGTTGCGCCATAAGCTGCTCCGCGTCCGTGGCCAACATGCAGTGGCCCGGTGGGGTTAGCTGAGACGAACTCGACTTGAACTCTTTCGGAACTCTGCGCGCTATTAAGCCCGAACTGTTGACCGGCCTCGAGTACTTCGCCGATTACCGAGTAGATAGCGCTGTCGTTAACGAAGAAGTTAATAAAACCCGGACCTGCAATCTCGGTTTTATCAATCACGGCGGCACTGGGTAGTGCGTCACAAATTTGTTGTGCCAATGCACGGGGGTTAGTTTTCGCCTGCTTTGCCAGCGTCAACGCTAGGTTAGTTGCAAAGTCACCGTGCGTCTTATCTCGGGTGTTCTCTACCTGAATATTAACGCTGGTATCAGTAGGTAATAGGTTCTGATCGATAAGTGACTGTATTGCAGTTTCGAGCAGTTGCGCGATCTGGGCTTTCATGAAATTACTCTGTGAAAAACGGGCGCCGTACTGGCGAATTAATGTATGGGTGCATTATATCGTTGCATGGCGGGCAATTGCCACCGAGTGATTTAGGTCGACTCGACAGGGTCTACATCGATGCTTAGACGTACCCGCGGAGCCTCGGGGTCAACCTCTATCCAGCTGCGGGCTTGGCGCAGTAGGTGCTGTAAGGCTGCACGTTTGGGTGCGGTAAGAATGAGGTAGGCACGAAACATCCCCGCTCGCTTCTCCATATTGGCGGGGAAAGGGCCCGCAAGCATCAGTTTTAACTCCTGAGCGCCGGCCTGTTCAAGCAGCTGGCGCAGACGCATTAGATAGGCTTCAGCCCAGCCCTGTCGCTGAGCTTCAGCTCTAACGATGGCCTGGTAGCTAAATGGGGGAAGCCCAAGTGTTGCTCGGCTCTTCAGCTCCTGCTGTGCATAGGCAAGGTAGCCATGCTGCAGCAGTGTTGCCAGTATTGGATGCTCTGGATGCTGGGTTTGTATTAACACCTTACCGGGCTTAGATGCTCTTCCTGCCCGACCTGCTACTTGCAAGAGAAGCTGAGCCGTCCGTTCCATCGCTCTAAAGTCGGCACTGAGTAAACCGGCATCGGCATTTAAAATCACCACTAGGGTGACATCCGGAAAATGGTGACCTTTCGCTAGCATCTGAGTACCGACTAGGATCTGTGGTTCACCCGAATGCAGATCAGACATGAGTGTCTCAAAAGCCTGACGAGACTGAGTTGTATCGCGATCGACGCGTCTTACTGGATAGTTTGAAAATAGCTCGGCCATTCGCTCCTCTATACGCTCTGTACCACTGCCAACGGGCCTTAGCTCGGTTGAGTCACAGTGTGAACAGCTGCGTGGAATAGGGGTTTGCCGATCACAATGGTGACAGTGCAGGCGAGGCGGACGGCGATGCAGTGTCATAGCGGCATCACAACGTGTGCAATGTACCGCCTCGGCGCAGCCTTGGCAGACAAGGCTCGGTGAAAAGCCGCGGCGGTTAATGAATACCAGCACCTGATTATTGCTCGCCAGATGAGCGCTTATCTGGCGCAAAGCCTCAGCGGTAACTCCCGTCTCCAGGGGTTGGTGACGCATATCGAGCAGTTCAAAACTGGGTGGCTTAGCTTCGCCAGCTCGTTGTTCTAGCAACGAAAGCTGATAGCGTTGCTGGTGGGCATTATGCAGTGTTTCAAGAGCCGGTGTTGCGCTACCCAGTAGAACGGGTATGTCAAGCTGCTGCGCGCGAACCAGCGCAAGGTCACGCGCATGGTAGCGAAACCCCTCCTGTTGCTTTAACGATGTGTCGTGCTCTTCATCAATTAGAATCATCCCCAGGCGCTTTGCCGGCACAAAGATGGACGAGCGTGTGCCAATAATAAGTCGAGCAGCGCCCGAGCGTGCGCGCTCCCAAGCCTCATAGCGAGCACGGTCACTCATCCCTGAATGCAGCGTGACCAGGGGNGCGTCAAAACGAGAACTAAAGCGTTCAACCAACTGNGGTGTAAGCCCAATTTCTGGGACAATAATTAAGACCTGCTTACCCGCAAGCAGATGAGGTTCTATTGCTTGCAGATAGACCTCAGTTTTCCCTGAGCCTGTAACGCCAGCAAGCAGGTGACAGGTATAACCAGAAGTTGAGCTGATATTAGAAAGCGCAATCTGTTGTTCTGAATTGAGTTCAAGGTGCGGCTTCGAAAGCCCTACACGTATCGGCTCTTCGTCTGGGCTTTGAGTGAAGCTCTCAATAAGCTCGGCGTCAATTAAGCTGTTCAGCACCCTACGCTCAAACCCTGCCTCTCTGATTGAGCTTGAATCCAAGGCCTTTCTGGCTTGTTGCATGTGCAGAAAGAGCGCCCGCTGTTTAACTGAACGCTTTGACAGCGTCTCGATGTCAGCGTTTTGATGCAGTCGAAACATTGGGGTCGGGGTTGGTTCAGGGCGAATCTCTTTGCGAGCGAGTATAGGGACCAGATGCAAAAGAGCATCGCCTAATGGGTACTGGTAGTAGTGAGCTGCCCAGCGGCCAACGGATAACAACTCCTGATCTACCATTGGCGTTGCATCGAGTAACTGCAATATAGGTTTTAATTTATTCGTTGGAACTTGACTGGTCTCTACAACTTCGGCGATGAGTCCAATCAGTGTCCGTTTGCCAAAACGTACCTCTACGCGAGCCCCGACCTCGCCCGTGTTATCCAAGGGTAGATAGTCAAAGAGCTTGTCTAAGGGTAGTGGTAGTGCAACGCGAAGAATCATCTATACATCCAGCGAACAAAAAGGCTGGAAAATCACCACCAAAGATGATTTCCAAGCACTCTAGTCTAGGGAGCGGCTCAAATCAGCGCAAGTCTGGTTAAAAACTGTTCAAAAAGTGATTGTTGTATCGAAAAGGTGTACGTATAATCCGCGCCTCGACATTCCCAACGCATTTTGCGTCAGTCGTGCGGTGCCTGAACCTGTTGGTCTCAGGTGGCGGCACATTTTAAAGAGGTTTACACCATGAAAGCCGATATTCATCCACAGTACAACGAAGTAAAAATCAGCTGCTCTTGCGGCAACGTTATGACTCACCGCTCAACTATGAGCAGCGATATGCCAGTTGACGTGTGCAGCCAGTGCCACCCGTTCTACACAGGCAAGCAGAAAGAAGCAACGACCGGTGGTCGTGTTGATCGTTTCAACAAGCGCTTTGGCGCACGCAGCCTGAAAAAGTAAGAGCTGCTGCACATGTTGAATGTAAAAAAGGTGCTCTCGGGTGCCTTTTTTATTGTCTTTTTTTCATCCACCTCCTNTATGGCTGTGGCTCAGGCAAACTGTCTGCCAAATAATTCAGTGACTCGAGTGGGTGTAGACACTGTGGTTGATGGTGACACTGTGCGCCTCAACTCCGGCCGCTCGGTTCGTCTTTTAGGTGTCAATACGCCTGAGCTTAAAATAGGCAAAGGCGCACCAGAGAAACGTTCGCCAGAACCATTCGCTCATGAGGCTCGCTCGTTTCTCGAGAGGCTATTAACCGGTAGAGAGATTGGTTTAGCGCTCGGTGCTGAGGCTGAAGATCGATATAAGCGTCTGCTCGGTCATCTAGTTATCGAGCAGCAGACGGCATCTGAAATGATACTGTTAAGGGGGTTAGGCTGGGCGGTAGCGATTGAGCCTAATACCGAGCTTGCTGAATGTCTTTTTAAGGCCGAACGCCAAGCACGCGATGCAAAACTGGGTATCTGGTCACGGGGTGTCATGTCGGCGGCCAGCGTGCGCCAGGGTGGCTTCGCACTGATTAAAGGACGGGTCACGGGCGTTGACAGCACTAAACGGTATATCTATTTAGAGTTAGATAATCAGGTGGCAGTACGTTTTAGCCGTCAANACATGGGTGTAAAACAGATATTGCAGCTTGAGGCTAGCCTTGGGGCATTAGCAGAAACACGTGGATGGATTATTGATCGTAGTGATCAGCTAAAACCTGGATCGCGCTTTAAACCCTTTTTACTTCCCATCACTTCACAGTGGCATTTTGCATTTTTATGAAAAATTACGCTCTTTTTTTTCGTATGACGAAAAAAAGTGGGTTCGATAGTCGTATACGGGTTTTGCCGCTTGATGCTTTTCTATATCATTCCGTGACGACCAAAAAACACAGAGGCTTAGTGTGGTTTTAAGCACTCAGTACCTCAATAAATATTAGGAACGAGATATGTCTCAGGATTTTAAACAGGCTGCGCTGGATTACCATGAGTTTCCCCGTCCAGGCAAAATAAGCGTTGAGATATCAACGCCTGCTCAGACTTCACTTGATCTGTCACTAGCCTACTCTCCGGGTGTTGCAGAACCGGTTCGTGAAATCGCTAAAGATCCTGAAAATGCCTACCGTTACACTGCTAAGGGTAACCTAGTTGCCGTTATCTCTAACGGTTCAGCAATTCTTGGACTTGGTGATCTTGGCCCATTGGCATCTAAACCCGTCATGGAAGGTAAAGCACTTCTATTTAAACGCTTTGCCAATATCGATTCGATCGATATCGAAGTTGATGCAGAGAGCCCACAGGCATTCATCGACACAGTAGCGCGTATTGCGGATACCTTCGGTGGTATCAACTTAGAAGATATTAAAGCGCCAGAGTGTTTCGAAATTGAGCGCGCGTTGATAGAGCGTTGCAGCATTCCAGTGTTTCATGATGATCAGCACGGTACCGCTATCGTTACCGCTGCAGGGATGATCAATGCGTTGGAACTAGCCGGTAAGAAGCTAGAAGAAGCTTCAATCGTTTGTTTAGGCGCTGGTGCAGCTGCAAGTGCGTGTATGAAACTGCTCATTAACATGGGCGCACGCAATGAAAACATCTACATGATCGACCGCAAGGGTGTTATCCACTCAGGCCGTAATGACCTGACGCCAGAGAAAGCAGTTTTCGCTACTGAAACTGACAAGCGTACACTTGAAGATGCAATTGAGGGTGCTGATGTATTCCTAGGACTCTCAGGTCCAGATCTTCTCTCTCCAGAAAATCTGTTGAAAATGGCAGAAAGCCCAGTCGTATTTGCCTGTGCAAACCCAGACCCAGAGATCAAGCCTGAGCTTGCGCGTGCAACACGTAGCGATGTTATTATGGCAACGGGCCGTTCTGACTACCCTAACCAGGTAAACAACGTGCTTGGTTTCCCATTTATCTTCCGTGGCGCACTTGATGTTCGTGCCGTTCAGATCAATGAAGAGATGAAAGCGGCAGCTGTTGTTGCGCTTGCTGCTCTAGCGAAAGAGCCTGTCACCCAGGAAGTATTGGATGCTTACGGCCTCGAGAGTCTTTCATTTGGTCGCGATTACATTCTACCAAAAGCCACTGACGCACGTCTGTTGGGCACCATCTCATATGCTGTTGCTAAAGCCGCTATTGATTCAGGTGTAGCGAAGAAAGATATGCCTGCGAACTACCCGCTAGGTTAATGCTTTCGAAATAAAAAAACCGCGATTTATATCGCGGTTTTTTTTATCTATTTATCCATTTGTTTGTGCTTTTAAGCGTTTTTCTAACGCTCAATATTCGCTAGTCAATACAGCCGTAACCGCTGTTCAGCGGAATAGCTGCTCGCTGGTAGGTGCCTGTTGTTGAGTGTTCGGATTAGGTGCAACCTCAGTGGGTAGCTCCTCCTCTTTAAATACCTCTATCATCGCATCACCCTGGCCCTGGTAGGCGAGTTTGCCGCTTGCTGGATCAATGCGTGCCGAAGCAATACCTGCAGGCTCAATTGGCAGAGACTCCGGTATATCCTTAAGCGCATCGCGCATAAAGTCGATCCAAACAGGTAGCGCAGCTGTGCTACCAAACTCGCGACGTCCGAGTGTTGCCGGTTGATCGAATCCAACCCATGAGGTGGCACTTAGTTGGGTATTGAATCCGCTAAACCAGGCATCCTTCTGATCATTAGTTGTACCCGTTTTGCCACCTAGGTCATTGCGTTCCAATACCAGTGCGCGTCTGCCGGTCCCTTTTTTGATTACATCCCGCATCATATCGTGAATAAGGTAGGCGGTACGTTGATCAATGAGTCGTTCTGCTAAAGGTCGACCATCAAGGGTTGTAAGCTCTGAGCTGGCCACAGTCTCTTGAATTTGATTGGTGGCAAGGGCTAGCTCAGCGGCCTCTGCCGCCATAAGGTCGGCCTGCTGGCGCTCTGGACAGAGTGCACAGGCAATTTTCGGATTCGCTAGGAATTGCTCCTCTCCATTTGGACTTACAATTCTATTTATAAAGAAGGGTTCAACTCTGAAGCCTCCATTTGCCAAGACCGCGTAGGCCGTTGCAACCTGGAGCGGTGTTGCATCGGCACTGCCCAAGGACAAAGACAGATTTTCAGGTAATTTGTCCGCCTCAAAGCCAAATTTGAGCAAGAAATCGCGCATCGGCGCAATACCAAGTGCGCGCATAAGTCGAATCGAGATCAGATTGCGTGAGCGGTATAGGGCCTCGCGTAACCGGGTGGGACCGCCAAAACGGCCGTTATCGTTCTCGGGGCGCCAATCGCCTTCAAGGCTAACATCGTTGATAACCACCGGCGCATCATTAATAACGGTTGCCGGTGTATAGCCCTGACTGAGTGCATAGGTATACAGAAGCGGCTTGATGTTCGAACCCGGTTGGCGATACGCCTGTAACGCGCGGTTAAATTTATTGAGATAAAAGCTAAAGCCACCATTAAGTGCTTTTATCGCACCATTTTCTGGATCAATAGCGACAAAGGCCCCTTGCACTTCTGGGATTTGAGCTAGGCGCAGCCCCTCCTCTGATTCACGTATACGGATAAGATCACCGACTTCTAAAATATCCGCAGCGCGTTCAGGTTCTGGCCCCATCGAATTGACAGACTGAAATGCGCGAGCCCAGGTCATGCCCGTCCACGGCAGTGTGACGCTGCTGCCGTCGGCAAGCAGAAGTTGAGCACTTTGCTCGGCTACCTCGGTTACTAGCGCAGGCTTTAAACCGCCATACTCAGGGGTTGATTCTAACTTGGCTTGTAAGGTGTCAGAGCCCAGAGCGCTCAGGTCAAAGTGCTGTTCAGGTCCGCGGTATCCATGGCGTTCAGAGTACGCAAGCAGACCATTGCGCAGGGCAGCGTCGGCACTTATCTGTGACTGACTATCAATGGTTGTATAGACGCTTAACCCATCGGTATACAAATCTTCACCGTAGGTCTCATAGAGTTGGCTGCGAACCATCTCAGCCACATAGGGTGCTGCGATCTCTATGTCGGCACCGTGGTAGCGTGCGGTAACCGGTGCGTTTATCGCTTCGTCATGAGATAGCTTGTCAATGTAGCCAAGGGTTAGCATTCGGCCAACTATCCAGTTACGCCGCTCTACAGCCCTTGTGGGGTTTGTAATCGGGTTGAACGCAGAGGGTGCTTTTGGCAGGCCCGCAATCATTGCAAGCTGCGCCAGATTTAGCTGGTCGATGCTGGTGCCGTAGTAAACCCGTGCCGCCGCTTGAACGCCGTATGCGCGATGTCCAAGGTAGATCTTGTTGACGTAAAGCTCGAGAATCTCCTCTTTACTGAGCTCTTGTTCAATGCGTAAAGCGAGCAGTATCTCAATAAACTTACGCTCGAAGGTTCTCTCACGCGTTAGAAAGAAGTTTTTTGCCACCTGCATAGTGATTGTGGAACCACCNCTTTGTATCTGTCCNCTCGTACCTAGCTGATAAGCCGCACGCATCAGGCCGCGAATATCTATGCCTTGGTGTTCGAAGAACCGTGAATCCTCTGCGGCTTGAAGTGCAAGAACGAAGCGGTTAGGTATTGCTTCAAAACTAATCGGGGTCCGGCGTTTTTCGCCAAATTCTGCAATGAGTTTCTCGTCCGCTGTGTAGACACGAAGAGGGGTTTGAAACTGAACATCACGCAGAGTTTCGATATCAGGGAGCGCTGGGCTGAAGTAATAGTAGATACCCCCAGCCGCAATAGCTGCACAGACAAGACCGAAAAGAGCCAATCTGAACAACCATTTAAACAGTTTTTTAATAAAACCCATCGAAACCTTCAGTTTTAAACTTATTGTAGGAACAAATTATATAGACCTAGGGAAAAGGGTCTACACTCAATTTATAGTTTTACCGCGTTAACACAAGTCGGTATAAAAGAATTCGATAAAGAATGTTGTTTGTTGAGCATAAGGAAAGATCTGTGGTCAGCCTATTTGGAACAAAAAACGCGGGCTGGATCGGTGTAGACATAGGGTCCTCTTCAGTAAAGCTTGCCGCCGTAGCAGGTTCAGGTAAGTCGGCTGAGTTGATTGCCTACGCTATTGTATCCTTGCCCGCCTCCGCGGTGATCGATGGAAATGTTCAGGAGCCCGATGTGGTTGCTGAAGCGATTGAGCGCGGTTTGAAAATTAGCGGTGCCAAGCAGAAGCTTGCGGTGACCTCTGTCCCCTCTTCGGCCGTTATTACCAAAGAGCTACAGATCAGTAATGTCTTTGTCGGCATGGAGCTCGAAGAGCAGGTGAGGATAGAGGCGGATCAGTTCGTACCCTATGCACTAGACGAGGTCGCCCTAGACTTCCAAGTGATTGGTCCACTTAAAGGTAATCCGTTACTGAATGAAATTTTGCTGGTTGCCTGCCGGCGTGATGATGTCTCTGCACGCGAAGATGCCCTCGATACCGCTGGTTTGAAGTGCGAAGTCGTTGATGTTGATACCTATGTGATTGAGCGTGTGCTGCCCTGGTTGGATCGCGACAAAGAGGCGGGCACCATAGGGATCGTCGATATCGGTGCCTCTACCCTTACGCTCAATGTTTTGCGCGATGGTAAGGTCATCTATAACCGAGAGCAGGCATTTGGTGGGAATGAGCTGACTAATACCATTCATAAGCAGTATGGGTTGGACGTTGCCGAAGTCGAAAAGCAACTGCGTATGCGCGAGATTTCAGAAGAGATTGAAGAGATGTTAGTTCAGCCTTTCGCGAGTGCTGTCGCTCAGCAGGTTTCGCGATCGCTGCAATTCTTCTACTCGTCTGGTGCGCGTAATCAGCTCGATAGGCTCTATCTCTGTGGTGGTGTTGCAGGCATTGATGATATTGATTCAATTGTTGGCACCGAGATAGGCGTTGACACCTTCATAGCTAACCCAGCGGCCGCCATGAAACTAGCCTCTCGGATAAATCCCGCTAAATTAGAGGTTGATGCTCCAGCCCTAGTAAAGGCCGTTGGCCTTGCTTTGCGTAGTTTGGAGAAATCAGCATGAGTATGACTCAAATTAACCTTCGGCCTTGGCGCGAAGAGCGTAATGCACTTTTACAAAAGCGTTTTATTATCAATCTGGCCGCTGCTGCAATACTGGGTGCATTGACGGTGTTTGGTGTTACCTACTACTTCGATATGCAGATTGAGCGTCAGCGCGATCGCAACAACTACCTTACCCAGGAAATTAGCCGCTTGGATCAAAAGCTGGCCGAGATTCGTGAACTCAAGCGTCAACGTGAGCGCTTGCTTGAGCGCCTCAATGCGATTCAAGAGTTGCAGGGTAATCGACCTATTATTGTTCGAAACTTTGATGAGATGGTTAGGGTGCTCCCAGATGGCCTTCACTACTCCTCGTTAACCAGAGCCGGCGAGGCGATCACTGTCGATGGTTTGGCCGCAGTGAATGAAGATGTGTCAGAGCTTATGCGTAATTTAAATGCATCTATATGGTTTGGTGAGCCCAACCTCTCGCGTGTCAATGCACAGAATGCTCAGCGAAGCTTTAATCTTCGTGTCCCACTGGCGAAACCCAAAGCTGAGGAGACGGTGAAATGAGTTTGACGACTAGTTTCAAAAACGCCTTCCGCGGATTCGATATAAATAATGCGGATTTCACAACCGCTTGGTCTTGGCCTGTTGGTGTAAAATTTGTCTGTTATTTACTGCTGTATTCGGCACTCGTTGGGGGTGGGGTTTACTACTTTGTAGTTGATCAAAACACGACTTTAGAACGCGAGATTGCAAAAGAGAGCGACCTTAAACAGCAGTTTGAGTCTAAGGCGTTTCAGGTTGCATCACTCGAAGCACTGCGCAAGCAGATGGAAGACGTTGAGTTGCGCTTTGCAGAACTATTACGCCAGTTGCCTTCTGATAAGGAAGTGCCGGGCCTACTTGAAGATATCAGTGCAATCGGCAAGAACTCGGGGCTTGATATAGATTCTATCGCGTTGCAGGCCGAGCGTAAGGCTCAGTTTTACGTAGAGTTGCCAATCAATATACAGGTTCGCGGAACCTATCATCAGATGGGTGAGTTTGTCAGTGGCGTTGCAGCGATTAAACGTATAGTAACCCTACATGATTACTCTATCCGACCCGCGGGTGGAAACATGTTAACCATGAATATCAGTGCTAAGACCTATCGCTATGATGATACAGAATAAGTCAGTGTCCAAAGCAGCTTCCCCTCGGCCGCTCGCCATTGCGGTTGGCATTATGCTGTTGATGCAAGGTTGCGTCTGGGTAGAAGATACCACGGACCTTCGCCAATTTATTGCGCAAAAATCAGCTCAGCCGGGGGGGAAGATCGAGCCGCTACCAGAGTTTAAAGCTTACGAGAGCTTTGTGTATGAAGGTTCAAGTTTGCGTGACCCCTTTGTTCCGCTCGTGATGCTGACTGAAGAGCAGGTGCCCATGCAAAATGGTACAACTGACCTTCAGCCAGACAACGAGCGTCTAAAAGAGTATCTAGAAGAGTTTCCCGTCGATCAGTTAGTGATGGTTGGAACGATTACCGCACTACAAGACCGTGAATTAATATCGCTGATTAGAGATACCAATGGTGAGGTTCACCAAGTACAGGTAGGTAATCACATGGGTCTGGACTATGGTGTAGTTATGGCTATTGATGAAAGGTCGATGAGGTTGGAAGAGATTGTTTCCAACGGACGCGGTGGTTGGATGAAGCGTCCACGAACAGTTACCTTGCCGGAAGTGGAGTGAATTTAGGATGTCTATTGAAATGCACCATAAAAACCGGATAAACAGGATGCAGCGAATTTCTCGCTGGTGTGTATTGGCTACTCTTTCACTTTTAGCCTTACCTGCGATGGCAGAGTCGGCGCTTAAAGAGACGAGCTTTGCTGCGCTGCCAGGTCAGAAGATCGAGATCAGATTTAGTTTTGATGCGCCTCCACCCGCGCCAAAGGTGTATCTAATTGAATCACCGCCACGCCTAGTACTCGATTTCTTTGGCGTTACTAATGAGCAGGCTCAACGTGCACTTTCCGTTGATTCGGGGGTCGTGTCGTCAATTAATTTTGCTGAAGCTCAAGGACGTTTACGGGTTGTTGCGAACTTAACTGAGGCGGCTAGCTACAGCACTTCTGCAGACGGTAATAACCTTTTTGTCGAGCTAGGTGATGCCCGTATGGGTAGTGGCGGTGTTGCGCAAGCAGCACCTGCAGACCGTTCGGTAAAATCAGCGCCAGCTGCTATGCCAACGAGCGATCAAACCCGTGTGCAAGGTTTGGACTTTGAGCGCATGGATGGTGGTATTGGCCGAGTTACCATCACTATGAGTGATGACGAAGCGGGCCTAGATATTATTGAAGAGGGTAACAACATTGTTGTTAATCTTTTAGGAGCAGCGCTTGCCGGTGATTTAGAGAATCGTACAGACGTACAGGCTTTTGCTACGCCCGTCTTGTATATTGATTCGATGTCAGCAGGTCCAAATACCGCGATTCTTATCAAGCCCTCTGCTGAGCCATATGACTACATGGCTTACCAGACTGGCAAACAGCTGGTGTTAGATTTTAAACCGATGACCTTAGATCAATTGTCTGATCGTAAGGCTGACCTCTTTCCTTACAGCGGTGAAGAGATTGACCTTAACTTCCAAAATGTTGAGTTGCGTTCAGTGCTACAGATCATCGCTGAGGTTGCAGAGAAGAACCTTGTCGTCGGTGAGGAAGTGGGTGGTAATATCACTCTACGTTTGAAGAACGTTCCTTGGGACCAGGCACTCGATATCATCTTGCAAACCAATGGCTTGGATAAACGCATTGTTGGTAACGTGATGCTGGTCGGTGGTGCGGGTCAGATTGCTGAACGTGAACGACAGGAGCTCGAATCACAGGAGCAGGTAAAAAATCTTGCGCCACTCTTAACCGAGTATCTACAGATTGATTTCCGCCGTGCTTCGGAGATGAAAGGCTATCTCGAGCAGGCGAATCTGATTACCGAGCGTGGCTTTGTGCTCGCTGATGACCAGACAAATGTGTTGATGGTGCGCGAAACAGCCGTTGCTATTGAAGAGATTCGCAGAACACTTCAGCGGTTTGATGTAGAAGTTGCTCAAATCATGGTAGAGGCGCGTATCGTAACCGCATCCTCTAGTTTTGCAAAAAGCCTTGGTATTAAGTGGGGGCTGTCTAAAACAACTTCTGCATTGAACGGTGGTACTCTTAGTATTGGTTCATCTATAACAACTCCCGGTGCTGTTGATACAGGGCTTAATGTTGATTTTGGTGTTGCGGGCCCATCTATCGCAGTAGGGTTTTTAAAGAACTCTTTGCTACTGTCTGCTGAGTTGTCTGCACTCGAAAGTTCGGGTACTGGTGAGGTAATTTCGCAGCCAAAGGTCATTACGACTAACGGTAAAGCCGCAAGCATAACCTCGGGCCAGCAGATACCCTATCAGACAGTTGAGGATGGCAGCACCAGCACCGCATTTAAAGACGTTGCATTGTCATTAAACGTGACACCCCAGTTAAACCCAGGTGATCGAATTGCTATGGATTTAACAATAAATCAGGATAGTATTGGCCGTACATTGGCCAATGGTGAAATTTCTATCAACACTAACCAGCTGAATACCTCGGTTGTTGTGAATGATGGTGATACCATTGTGCTCGGTGGGGTATTCCGTACCGAAGCTTCAGATGGTGTCGAGAAGGTTCCTTTGCTTGGTGATTTACCAATTGTGGGGGCTGCGTTCAGAAACAAACAGACAACTGAACAGAAAAACGAACTGCTGATCTTCATTACCCCGAAACTGATTCGTGAGGCCCTGACCGCGCGTTAATACTGGGTTGGCTGTTTTTGAAGATATTTCTTATAGGTCCTATGGGTTCTGGCAAGAGCACCATAGGCCGTTTCCTTTCTAATGAGCTGAAATTAGAGTTTATTGACTCTGATAAGGTGATCGAAGAGCGCGCGGGTGCCAATATTCCTTGGATCTTTGATGTCGAGGGAGAAGATGGTTTCCGCAATCGTGAAGAGGCGGTCATCGATCAGGTCAGTGAGCAGGATAACATCGTACTGGCGACTGGCGGTGGTGTGGTGATGCGCGAAAATAATCGTAAGGTTTTGCGCGAACGTGGCTTTGTTATCTATCTTCTGACCAGTGTTGATCAGCAGGTAGAGAGGACGGCTCGTGATAAAAATCGACCTCTGCTGCAAACTGAAAATCCGCGTGCCAAGCTTGAAGCACTGCTCAAAATTCGTGACCCCCTCTACCGTCAGACGGCAGATCTGATAATGCGTACCGATCGCCGGCATCCCAGGGGTGTCATTGGTGAAATTGTAAAAGCCCTCAAGAAACATCGTATTTTGGGACCGAGCGAGTCCGAACTGGAGCAACGTTGATGCGACAACTGAGTGTCGATCTAGGGTCGCGTAGTTACCCTATTTATATTGGTGAAGATCTTTTTAAATCGGTTGACCTGCAGGGTCTGATTAAAGGTCGTCAGGTTATGATTGTTACCAACGAGACAATTGCACCCCTCTATTTAGAACCGCTTAAGCAGCAGTTGCCCGAGCTGCAAGTCGATGAGGTGATCCTTCCAGATGGTGAGTCCTTTAAAACCTTGGAGCATTTAAATTCAATTTTTGATGCGCTTCTGCAGATGCGGCATAACCGCACAACGACACTTATTGCTTTGGGCGGGGGTGTGATCGGTGATATGACCGGCTTCGCGGCTGCCAGCTATCAGCGCGGCGTGGACTTCATCCAAATACCCACAACCCTGCTATCACAGGTGGACTCTTCTGTAGGGGGCAAAACAGGCGTTAATCACCCCCTAGGTAAAAACATGATTGGTGCCTTTTATCAGCCCAAAGCTGTGCTGGCCGATACCAGCGTGTTGCGCACCCTACCACCGCGCGAGTTAGCGGCTGGGCTGGCAGAGGTGATTAAGTATGGCCTTATCTACGATGAGTCATTTCTCTGCTGGATTGAAGATAATATTGACAAGTTAAACGCCTGTGAACCGCAGACACTGGCCCATGCCATATTGCGCTCTTGCGAGATTAAAGCGGACGTTGTAGCTCAGGATGAGCGTGAGGGCGGCATTCGTGCCATTCTTAATTTGGGGCACACTTTCGGTCACGCTATAGAGACAGATCAAGGCTATGGCAATTGGCTACACGGTGAAGCTGTTGCTGCCGGCATGTTGATGGCAGCCGATCTATCCTGCCGTTTAGGCTGGTTAGATAGCGCAGATGTTGAGCGTACTAAAATGATATTGAAGCGCGCACATCTTCCTACACTGCCACCCGCTGGCATGACAGCGGATCGTTTTCGCGAGCTTATGTCTGTAGATAAAAAGGTATTAGCAGGCAATATTCGTTTGGTGCTGTTAAAGCGTATCGGTGAGGCTGTGGTGACGGAAGCCTTTGCGCCAGAGTTGCTCAACGAGACGCTGACATTAAATTACGTTCCCGAATCTGTTCTAAGCTGAGGTGCACATGCGGGTGCCAAATATTCACTTTGAACCCGAGTCTCGACAATTACAGACCGCCCGTTTAGAGCACTTGCTCAGTTTTTCAGATCTCGTTGTACTGCTTATAGCTGAGCAAGGGTTAGGACGAAGCCATCTGTTATCTCGGTTGGCGCCCGATCAGAGCCCGATGCAACCTACTTGGGTTCAGCTTTCGCTTGATACAGCCTTTGATGTGACTCAGCTTCTTGAGTCGCTAATTGCGCAACTCGGACAAAGCTGTGAGCCCAATAACCGTGCACGTTTAACCGCTTTGCATGCCTATTCCCGCAGTTTACAAGAGAGTGATCTACAACTTGTCATTTGCATCGACGATGCCGATTTCCTTTCGGATAACGCGCTTGAGTTACTGATTAACTTTTCACGCGTTGAGAATGCAGCTCCACGCATAGTTTTGGCGGGTTTACCTGAGTTTGAACAGCGCTTTTTCAATCGCGAGTTTAATCGGCTTGTAGAAGGCTCTCTGCATATTGAAACACCTGCAGCCTTATACAAGTGAAGAGGCTCGCGCCTTTGTGGATGCTCATCTACTGGATGGACGTGTGCTGAAAGATAGTGAGTATCGGCGGCTCCTGGCTGAGAGTCATGGGCGTCCTGATCAGTTAAAAAACGCACTGGCAAAACGGCTTGATAGTCTAAGCAGAGAAAAAGCTCCGCGTGGCAACAACCGATGGTACTGGGGGGGGGTTAGCCTCATTCTTGGTATTGTGTCTGTTGCGCTTGGGTATCTCTATTTCCCTAATAATAGCGGCGAGAGCGAGGTTGTGCCGCCAATAAGTATCGCTATTCCAAACGTGCGAACTGCGGATACTCAATCACCCACGGCCCTTATNGAGGCGCGAACCGAACTGGCTAAACGTATCGCTGAGCAAGAAGCGAAACTGTCCCAGGTTGCTGAATCCATCGATTTAACTGAGGCTGAACAGCTAAGGGCCCCAGTGAACGCTGCGGTTGAGTCTGTGGCATCTAGCCAAGTACTGATACCGAACGCAGAGACAGATGTAGCTGCTCTCGTGAGTGAGCCAAGTCAGCGATTGGGCTCGAGTGCTTCAGCGCAAAGCCTTGCGCCCGCTCAGCGATCTAGCGCTAGTAACAATCCTATTGGCACAGCTTTTTCAGGCGCTCGCCTTTCTGGAGCAGAACCCCCTGAGGTTGACGAACCTGCCGAGGTGGTTGCCCTAACTCAAGCGTTAGGTCAGATTTCGCAGGTGCAATCGGAAACAGGCCCGGTGCTGTCGCAACTTCCGCCGGGAACACCCGCAGACTCTTCAGTTAACACTGCGCTCAGTAGTGCCACTGATAGCGCCACCAATAGCGCCACCAATAGCGCCATTAATAGCACTTCCGCTAATTCAATAAGAATGACTGATGATGCCCCTAGCCAATCGATTCAAGCTGTCGCTTCTGCTACTGATCAGAGTCCGCAGGTAGCCACTACAGCTGTAGTACCTACTCAGTCGTCGTCCCTTTCAAAACCAACACCAACACCAACAGTTACGCAGTCAGTGTCAGGGGTTTCAGATTCTCCCTTCGATCCACAAATCGATCAAGTTTTGAGCTGGCCTGCAAGTGATGTGACGGTTCAATTATTAGCTGCACGAGTTGAAGCAAGTGCTGATAAGTTAATGGCGCGCCATCCAAGTGTTAAGGGTATTTTAAAACTTGATTACCCTTTCAAAGGTGCAACGCGCTATACGCTCGTGTTGGGCCATTTCCCGAGTCGCGATGCAGCGACCCGCGCTGTTGCAGCTCTTCCCGAAGAACTGCAAAATTTAAAACCATGGATTCGTTCAGTTGCGGGTCTCAAAGCTGAACTAAATCAGGCGTTTAATCCGTAAGAGCCTAGGTTCCGACGAGTTGTCCGAAAAGTTTTAAAGTTGGCGGATTTGTAGCCAACGCCCTTCACGTGTAAAATCGGGACCCCTTTCGCTTGTATTGTATATAAAAGCGACCAGATTCAGCAGGTTAAATCGCTGATTTAATTAGATTTTTATTTGGAATTAGGCGTATGAGCAACGGTCTGTTTCGTGCGGATGAGTTTAAAGATAACTGTGGCTTTGGTCTTATGGCGCACATGGAAGGCGTTGCCAGTCATGGAGTACTAGCTAAGGCGATTGAGGCTTTGGCCTGTATGACACACCGCGGTGGTATAGCGGCTGACGGAAAAACCGGTGACGGTTGTGGTCTATTAATGCAGATGCCACGCGGCTTTTTGCGTGATGCAGTTAAAACCGAGTTAAACATCGAGCTTGCCGAATCATTTGCCGTCGGTATGGTCTTTTTATCTCAGGATAAAGCGCTTGCAGATACTGCGCGCGATGTTATGAATGCTGAGTTGAAAGCTCAAGGCCTTGATGTTGCCGGTTGGCGTCCAGTACCAACTGACACAGATTGTCTTGGCCCTATAGCTAAGGAGACTCTGCCACAGATCGATCAGGTATTCGTGAACGTGGGTACTCAGAGCGCGCGCGAACTTGCGGTTGCGCTTTTTGTGGCACGTCGTAAAACTGAAATTGCTCTATCGCAAGACCCAGATTTTTATATCTGTTCTTTGTCGGATAGCGTTATCAGTTACAAAGGCCTGATGATGCCGGTTGATCTCCCGGTCTTCTATAAAGACCTTGCAGATCCTCGTTTGGAGACCGCTGTATGTACTTACCACCAGCGTTTCTCTACTAACACGGCTCCACGTTGGCCCTTGGCTCAGCCGTTCCGTTTCTTGGCTCATAACGGCGAGATCAATACGATTGATGGTAACCGTAACTGGGCGCGTGCACGTGCTTCTAAATTTGCGACACCATTGATTCCTAATCTGGATGAGTTGCAACCGATCGTAAACTCCACCGGTTCTGACTCATCATCTATGGATAACATGATCGAGTTCCTGCTGGTTGGTGGTATCGATTTGTACCGTGCGGTACGCATGATTATTCCGCCCGCTTGGCAAAACGTTCACACAATGGATGCAGAGCTGCGTGCGTTTTACGAGTTTAACTCGATGCACATGGAACCCTGGGATGGCCCAGCCGGTATGGTAATGACTGACGGTCGTTATGCGGTCTGTATGCTTGACCGCAATGGTTTACGTCCCTCACGCTGGGTAATGACCAAAGACGGTATGATCTGTACCGCCTCTGAGATTGGCGTATTCAGTTATGAGCCAAGTGATATTGTTGCGCAAGGTCGTGTTGGTCCAGGACAGATTTTAGCGATCGATACTCAGACTGGTGAGATCCTTCACACTGAAGATGTTGATAACCGTCTTAAAAAAGCTCAGCCGTACAAAAAATGGTTGAAAGAGAATACGCTTCGTCTTGAGAACACTATGTCTTTGGTGGAGGAGTCTAAATCCTTTCCGGAGATGTCAGTTGAAGAGGTGAAGACACATATGAAGATGTTCAATGTGTCTTTTGAAGAGCGTGATCAGGTACTGCGCCCATTGGGCGAGTCAGCGATGGAAGCCGTAGGCTCAATGGGTGATGACAAGCCTATGGCTGTGTTGTCAGAGAAGATCCGTTCACCCTTTGACTACTTCCGTCAGCAGTTTGCACAGGTGACCAATCCTCCGATCGATCCATTGCGTGAAGCGATCGTTATGTCACTAGAGACCTGTCTAGGCCGTGAGCAGAATGTCTTTGAAGAGACTGCCGATCACGCTCGCCGTGTCGTTTTAACTATGCCTGTACTCTCGGCTAGTAAGTTCTTACGCATTAGCCAGAATACAGTAGAAGGTTTCGAGCCGATTCGTCTAAGTCTGAACTATGACCCAACACAAACGCCTCTCGAGCAAGCGATCATGGCTGTTTGTGATGCGGCTGAGCAGGCGGTTCGCGATGGAAAGTCTATCGTTATCCTATCTGATGCAGATATCGAGAAAGGCAAGTTGCCGATTCACGCGTCAATGGCGACAGGTGCTGTGCATCACCGCCTTATTGATAAGGGTCTGCGTACAGACGCGAATATTATTGTTGAGACCGGTAGTGCTCGTGACCCACACCACTTTGCTGTGTTGTTTGGCTTCGGCGCGACGGCCGTTTACCCCTACCTAGCTTACCGGGTACTGACTGATCTTTGCCGCACTGGCGAGATGTCGATGGATCCACTAGAGAGCCATGAAAACTACCGTAAGGGTATAGATAAGGGTCTGTTCAAGATTTTATCTAAGATGGGTATCTCAACCATCGCCTCATACCGTGGTGCACAGCTATTCGAAGTTGTTGGTATGTCTGACCAGGTGGTTAATCTCTGTTTTAAAGGCGTTACCAGTCGTATTCAGGGCGCGCGTTTTGAGCACTTCGAGACCGACCAAGCAGAACTTGCTAAATTGGCATTCAATCCGCGTAAGGCACTTAGCATTGGTGGCCTGTTGAAGTACAAGTTTGGTGCTGAGTACCATGCCTACAACCCTGATGTTGTGCAGTCTATACACGCAGCAGTTAGAACGGGTGAACAGCAGGATTACGACCGTTATGCCAAGCTAGTCAACGAGCGCGGCATCGCAACGATACGTGACATGTTGGGCTTGAAGAAAGTGACCCCCATCAGTCTCGACCAGGTTGAATCGGTTGAATCTATCTACCCGCGCTTCGATACAGCGGCAATGTCTCTGGGCGCACTTTCGCCTGAAGCGCATGAAGCCTTAGCCGTAGCGATGAACGAACTCGGCGGTCGCTCTAACTCAGGCGAGGGCGGAGAAGACCCCGCGCGCCATGGAACTATCAAGCGCTCCAAAATCAAGCAGGTTGCATCAGGTCGTTTCGGTGTAACGCCAGAGTACTTGATGAACGCTGAGGTCATGCAGATCAAGGTTGCGCAGGGCGCCAAGCCCGGTGAGGGTGGTCAGTTGCCAGGCGGTAAGGTCAACCAGTTGATCGCACGTCTACGCTACTCGGTGCCTGGTGTCACACTGATTTCACCTCCTCCGCACCATGATATCTACTCAATTGAAGATTTGGCGCAGCTAATTTTCGACCTTAAGCAGGTCAACCCTGAGGCACTTGTATCGGTGAAGCTGGTCTCTCGTCCGGGAGTAGGCACTATCGCCTGTGGTGTGGCTAAAGCCTATGCCGATTTGATTACGATTTCGGGTTACGATGGCGGTACTGCAGCATCACCGCTGACCTCAATTCACTACGCGGGTTCGCCTTGGGAGTTAGGTCTGGCTGATACGCATCAGTCGCTGCGCGGTAACCAGCTACGCGGATCCATTCGCCTGCAAGCAGATGGTGGTTTGAAAACGGGTCTGGATGTCGTCAAAGCTGCGATGCTGGGGGCTGAAAGCTTCGGTTTTGGAACCATGCCGATGGTAGCGCTAGGGTGTAAATACCTACGAATCTGTCACCTAAATAACTGTGCAACCGGTGTTGCGACACAGAATGACCGCCTACGGAGTGATCATTTCCGTGGTACTGTTGAGATGGTTAAAAACTACTTCCGCTTTGTTGCTGAAGAGACGCGCCAGTGGATGGCCCAACTGGGTATTCGTTCACTGCAAGACCTTGTTGGTCGCTCTGATCTATTGGAAGTTATTGAAGGCCGAACTGAGCGTCAGCGCAGTTTGGATCTATCGCGCATTATTAGCGATGCAGGTATTCCTGCTCAGTACCCTCACACAGTGCAGAAAACACGTAACGAGCCATTTGATAAGGGCGAACTCAACACCCATATGCTAGCGCTCGCGCAAAGCGCGATTACGGCGGCTGCAGGCGGTGAGTGGACACTCGAGATCTGTAACTGTGACCGCTCAGTGGGTGCACGCACTTCGGGTGCTATTGCTAAGCAGCACGGTAACCTCGGTATGTCTGATCAGCCGATTACATTTAATTTCCGCGGTCACGCTGGGCAATCTTTCGGTGTCTGGAACGCGGGCGGTCAAAACCTGATCCTTGAGGGTGATGCTAACGACTACGTTGGCAAGGGTATGACAGGCGGTAAGCTCGTTATCAAACCGTTCAGTGAAGTGAGTTTCAAGAGCAACGAAACAGCGATTATCGGTAATACCTGTCTATACGGTGCGACCGGTGGAAAGCTATTTGCTGCGGGAACTGCGGGTGAACGATTCGGTGTNCGTAACTCTGGAACGCATGCGGTTGTTGAAGGCGCTGGCGACCACTGTTGTGAATACATGACAGGGGGGCTGATTACCGTTCTTGGCTCAACGGGTTACAACTTTGGCGCAGGTATGACAGGCGGGTTCGCTTATGTCCTAGACCTAGAGCGTAATTTCGTCGATAAGTACAACCATGAACTGGTTGATATTCATCGTATTCATACGGAGTCGATGGAGCAGTACCGTAACCATTTGCGTTCAGTAATTATTGAGTTTACGCGTGAGACCGGCAGTGCTTGGGGTAAGGAGATTATCGATAATCTCGAAGATTACCTTGGCGCGTTTTGGCTGGTTAAGCCCAAGGCTGCAAGCCTCGGGCAGTTGCTTAACAACATGACTAACAAGCCTGAATAGGGCTCGGTAGAAAAATTTAAGTCTATGCCTGCGGGTGACCGCAGGCGATAAGTTAGAGGTGGGATTATGACTACCCGTCTGCATAACAGTTTCCAGTTTGTGGAAGTTGAACGTGAAGGCCCTGCGAAAATTAACGCTGAGGTTCGTCGCGGTGAGTTTGCTGAAATATACGAGCCCTTTGCCAATGAAGATGTGGCAGAACAAGCACATCGCTGTCTAGAGTGTGGTAACCCGTACTGCTCTTGGAAGTGTCCAGTGCACAACCATATCCCTGATTGGTTGAAGCTTGTATCTGAAGGTAACTTACTTGAAGCGGCTGAGCTGTCGCATCAGACCAACTCGCTGCCAGAGGTATGTGGCCGCGTCTGCCCGCAAGATCGCCTGTGTGAGGATGCGTGTACACTCAACGAGGAGTTTGGTGCCGTTACCATTGGTGCGGTTGAAAAGTACATCACTGATACCGCCTTTGCCTTGGGTTGGCGTCCTGATACGTCTAATGTTGTTTGGACTGACAAGAAGGTCGCTATCATAGGTGCAGGCCCTGCTGGCCTTGGGTGTGCCGATATCTTGGTACGTAACGGCGTAAAAGCAGTGGTATTCGATCGTAATCCGGAGATCGGCGGTCTGCTGACCTTTGGTATTCCAGAATTCAAACTTGAAAAAGATGTAATGGTTCGCCGTCGCGAAGTGTTCGAAGCTATGGGTGTTGAGTTCAAGCTGAACATGGAAGTGGGTAAGGATATCAGTATCCAAGATCTCATCGACCAGTATGACGCGGTCTTCCTCGGAATGGGTACCTATACCTACATGAAAGGGGGATTCCCTGGTGAAGATCTTGATGGCGTTTATGATGCTTTGCCATTCCTGATTTCAAACGTAAACCACTGCCGTGGTTACGAGAAAGATCCGGCTGAATATATCAGCTTCGAAGGCCGCAATGTTGTCGTGCTTGGCGGGGGTGACACTGCAATGGATTGTAACCGTACCTCCATCCGTCAGCATGCTGCCAGCGTAACCTGTGCATACCGCCGTGATGAAGCGAACATGCCCGGTTCTAAACGCGAGGTTGTTAATGCTAAGGAAGAGGGTGTTAAGTTCCTTTTCAACCGCCAGCCTGTCGAAGTTGTTGGTGAGAATGGTAAGGTAACCGGCGTTAAACTCGTTACTACGCGTATGGGTGAGCCGGACGCCAATGGTCGCCGCCGTGCTGAGGTTGTTGAAGGGTCTGAAGAAGTTATTGATGCGGATGCCGTTATCGTAGCCTTCGGTTTCCGTCCAAGCCCTGCGCCGTGGATGACAGACTTGGGTATCAATCTTCACCAAGATGGCCGTGTAGACTGCTCGTTAGACGGCAAGAAGCTACCTTTCCAAACCAGCAACCCTAAGGTGTTTGCCGGTGGTGATATGGTAAGAGGTTCCGATCTTGTTGTAACCGCAATCTACGAAGGTCGTGAAGCCGCTGAAGGGATCATGGACTTCCTTGAGGTTTAATGGCCTAAACGCACAGGCTTAACAGCTGTGTAATAAGGTGTAAGCAAGGGGAGCCCTAGCTTATAACCGAATAGTAGAAGCCGCTGCTCTGTCAGCGGCTTTTTGTTAGCGGCATCTAAAGCGTTAACAGGTTACAATTCTCAAAATTATTTGTGTAAAGGATATCTGTCTGCGATGGCTGAGTTGAAGAACGATCGCTTTCTGCGAGCACTGTTAAACGAACCTGTTGACCTAACACCTGTCTGGATGATGCGCCAAGCAGGGCGTTATCTACCTGAGTATCGTGCAACCCGTGCGCGTGCGGGTGATTTTATGGGGCTCTGTGCTAATCCTGAGTTAGCCTGTGAAGTGACCCTGCAGCCGCTTGAACGCTTTGAGTTAGATGCAGCAATTCTCTTCTCTGATATATTGACTGTGCCAGATGCTATGGGTCTTGGACTCTATTTTGAGACTGGCGAAGGTCCGCGATTTAAAAAGGTCATTCGTTGCGCTGCGGATGTTGAGTCTCTCCCCATTCCTGACCCTCAGGCGGACCTTGGGTACGTTATGGATGCAGTTAAGACGATTCGTCGTGAGTTAAATGGACGTGTCCCCTTGATTGGTTTTTCTGGAAGCCCTTGGACACTGGCGACCTACATGATTGAGGGCGGCTCAAGTAAAGATTTCCGTCATATCAAAGGGATGATGTACTCTGAACCAGAGGTTTTACATAGTCTGTTAGACAAGCTAGCCGACTCAGTGATTCTCTATCTAAACGAGCAAATACGTTCGGGTGCTCAAGCTGTACAGATTTTCGATACCTGGGGTGGCGCTTTAAGCGGTCCTATGTACCAGGCGTTCTCGCTTAAATATATGCAGAAGATTGTTGCCGGTCTGATTCGTGAAAATGAGGGGCGCAAAGTTCCAGTTATTCTGTTTACCAAAAATGGCGGCCAGTGGTTAGAGTGGATGGCTGACGTGGGTGCTGACGCTTTGGGCCTAGATTGGACAACGGATATAGGTGACGCACGAGCACGCGTTGGTGGACAGGTTGCTTTACAAGGCAATATGGACCCATCGGTTCTCTACGGTACACCGGCGCGTATTCGCGAAGAGGTTGGCCGCATTCTAGAGGGCTACGGAGCGGGGTCAGGTCATGTTATGAATCTGGGACACGGTATTCATCAGTTTGCTGACCCTGAGCGTGCTAAAGTCTTCGTAGACGCTGTTCACGAGCTGAGTTTCAAATACCACAACTAAAGGCTCAGCATAAAGTGCTTGTAGGGTTAAACGCGAGGTGATGACACCCTGCGTTTAAAATCCTTTAAAAGATCGCATCTTAATAGAATCGCTTCACTGCCCAAGGAAGCTGTGCATGAAAAAGCTAAAGCACCTGTTTGAACAGAACGCTGACTGGGCTCGCAAAGTGCAAGCTGATATGCCGGGTTTCTTTGAAACCTTGGCGGCTCAGCAGGCACCTAAGTATCTATGGATCGGCTGCTCCGACAGCCGTGTCCCTGCAAATGAGATTGTAGGCTTGTTACCCGGTGAGCTTTTTGTTCACCGCAACGTCTCCAACCTAGTGGTTCATTCCGATATGAACTGCCTATCTGTTTTGCAATACGCCGTTGAAGTGTTGGGTGTGAAGAATGTTATGGTTGTGGGGCACTATGGCTGTGGCGGTGTAAAAGCGTCTATGGAAGAGCATCGTCACGGACTCATTGATAACTGGCTCACCCATATTCGTGATGTCTATTACAAGCATAAAGCGGCGATTGGTTCGTGGAATGCAACGCATGAGCAGATCGATCTGTTGTGTGAGTTCAATGTCATTGAGCAGGGTTTTAACGTCTGCAACACGACTATCGTTCAGGACGCTTGGGCACGCGGGCAGGATCTCAGCATCCACGCCTGGGTCTATGGGCTGGATGATGGCAATATTAAAGATCTAGGTTTTTGTGTCTCCTCCCGTTCAGAGGCCCGCGGGATATATGAAGCCTCAGCCAAGTATATCGAGTCGAAACGGCGCTAGTCATTGCCCAAAGGGTTTTGGGACGCGCTATACAAAAAACCCAGTAGAGAAATCTACTGGGTTTTTTATTTAGCTCGATTAGGCCTTAGTTAGCGCCTGATCGAGGTCGCCAATTAGATCATCAATATGCTCTATACCAATCGATAGACGCACCATATCGGCGGTAACGCCTGCTGAGGCGAGCTCTTCATCGTTTAGCTGACGGTGTGTCGTTTCCGCTGGAATAGAGGCAAGCGACTTGCTGTCACCGATGTTAACCAGGCGCAGGAATATCTCAAGTGCATCATAGAATCGACGAGTCGCTTCACGTCCCCCTTTAACACCAAAGCTCAATATGCCCGATGCTTGACCGTTCATATATTTTTTAGCTAGCTTGTGATCTTGATGTGACGCTAAGCCAGCGTATTTAACCCAGGTTACCATCGGATGCGCCTCAAGGTACTCGGCGATTTTCTGAGTATTGGCACAGATGCGTTCCATACGCAGTGGTAGGGTTTCAAGGCCTTGCAGAAGCAGGAAGACGTTCATAGGAGAGATAGCCGCACCTGTGTTGCGCAGCGGTACTACACGTGCGCGTCCGATAAAGGCCGCAGGCCCGAAGGCTTCTGTATAAACAACACCATGGTAGGAGACGTCAGGCGTGTTAAGTAGAGGGAAGCGATCTTTGTGATCAGCCCAAGGGAACTTACCCGAGTCCAGAATCAAACCGCCAATAGAATTCCCATGGCCACCGATGTACTTAGTTGCCGCAGTAACAATTATGTCAGCGCCCTGTTCAATTGGACGCCATAGTGCGGGGCTTGGAACGGTATTGTCGACGATCAGAGGGATACCATGACGGTGAGCAACCTCAGCGAGTGCCTCGATATCGGCAATACGGCCGGACGGATTACCAACTGACTCACAGTATAGAGCCTTAGTATTCCCATCGATTTGAGCTTCAATCGCGGCAATATCATTGCTCGCTACGAAACGCACAGTGATACCCTGGCGCGGAAGCGTGTGTGCAAATAGGTTGTAAGTACCGCCGTAAAGATCGCTAGATGAGATAATGTTGTCACCCACCTCGGCAATAGTTTGAATAGCGTAGGTAATGGCAGCCATGCCCGATGCAACAGCAAGGCCTGCTATTGCGCCTTCCATTGCAGCAACACGCTGTTCTAATACGTCTGTGGTTGGGTTCATTATACGCGTGTAGATATTGCCAACGACCTTCAGGTCAAAGAGGTCTGCGCCGTGCTGTGCATCGTCAAATGCATACGAGGTCGTCTGGTAAATTGGTACCGCTACCGCCTTGGTTGTTGGGTCGGCTTTAAATCCAGCGTGTACTGCAAGTGTCTCTAGTTTCATCGTCATGCCTTAACTGAATAGGGTGAAATATACCTAAGTTTATTAATTCCCTTAGGGGAGGGCTAAAAAGTTCCTTTAATCAAAGGTTGGGTTGACCTAATCACCGCTCCCTTGATGTGTTTTAATACTGCACTTTCAGTACCTGCTCGTAAAGCGCGGAGATCTAATGGCTAAGACTAAACAGGCATATGTATGTAACGATTGTGGTGCTGACTTTACCAAGTGGCAGGGTCAGTGCTCGGCCTGTCGAGCGTGGAACACGCTGACTGAAGTTCGCCTCGGGAGTGTTCCAGCGGGTGGTGCACAGGCGGCCTTGAGGCGAACGGGCTATGCGGGCGATACGGGTATACAGGGTAAGGTCGTCAATCTAAGCGAAGTTGCGCTGGCAGATATGCCTCGTCTTGCNACTGGAATAGGTGAGCTTGACCGCGTTCTTGGCGGTGGGCTGGTGCCCGGCTCTGCCGTACTTATTGGTGGTCACCCAGGTGCGGGTAAAAGTACCCTGCTATTACAGACGATGGCCGAACTCGTTCGCCAGATGCCAGCCTTGTACGTTACCGGTGAGGAGTCACTACAGCAGGTTGCAATGCGCGGTGTGCGCTTAGGGCTCAATGTAGGCGACCTGAAGATGCTCTCTGAAACCTCGGTGGAAACGGTCTGTGATGTGGCGGATCAAATAAAACCTCGGGTCATTGTTATAGATTCTATACAGGTAATGCATGTGGCCGATGTGCAGTCTGCGCCGGGATCTGTTGCCCAGGTTCGTGAAAGTGCNGCATACCTGACGCGTTTCGCAAAGCAGACTGGAACCGTTATCTTCTTGGTCGGCCATGTCACTAAAGATGGCGCCTTGGCGGGTCCTAAGGTACTGGAGCACATGATCGACTGTTCACTGCAGCTTGAGGGCTCCTCGGATAGTCGTTTTCGTACGCTGCGAAGTCATAAAAACCGCTTTGGTGCGGTGAATGAATTGGGTGTTTTTGCGATGCTTGAGAGTGGTTTGAAGGAGGTGAAGAACCCTAGTTCAATCTTCTTATCGCGTGATGATGCGTCGCGGCCAGGCTCTGTGGTTATGGTTGTTTGGGAAGGTACGCGACCTATGCTTGTTGAAATTCAGGCATTGGTAGATAGCTCGCATAACGCTAACCCTCGCCGAGTCGCTGTGGGTATGGATCAGAACCGCTTGGCTATGCTGTTGGCCGTGTTGAATCGACACGGCGGGTTGATGACAGGCGATCAGGATGTGTTCATTAACGTGGTGGGTGGTATTCGTGTAGTTGAAACGGGTGCCGATCTCGCGTTGTTGCTTGCCGTTGTCTCGAGCTTTCGCGATAAGGCGCTTCCATTAGATCTGATTGTACTCGGTGAGGTAGGACTTTCTGGCGAGATTCGACCGGTTCTAAACGGTCAGGAGCGCATTCGTGAAGCCGCTAAGCATGGCTTTAAACGCGCGATTATACCCAAAGGAAACAAGCCAAAAGACATTATCCCTGGCCTAGAAGTTATCGCAGTGGATCGCCTCACTCAGGCGCTAGATGCTATTTAGGATCTAAGCCTAGCTCTGCACCAGTGCTTCTAAGTTTCGATGTATCAGCTCATCTGAGCCAAGGTTAAGCTCCACTAATCGGCGTAGGTGGGCGACGCTATCAAGATCGAGCCGTTGCACTTCAAAACCATACTGCTGCTCTCGCTTAGAGCGCAGCAACGATGGCATACGAATCATTACTTCGTTGGAGAGGTAGAGTATCAACTCCGCTTCATTGCCTATTTCAAGCTCAAGCTCTTTTGGGCTGATCACTAGGGCTCCATGAAGCGATATGTCATGTAACTGCACGACGGCCGGCGGTTGACCATGTATGTGCAGCTCACACTCGGCATCAAACTCCACTCGATCAAAACGGCGCTGGGTTGGATTTGGCATCTGTGCGTTAACCTTTTACAAGAGTATTAGAAGGTTTAGCACAGCTTCAGGTTTTTTGCGCTAAACAGCACCATTTTTAATCCTACTTTGANGATCGTTGCTAAGCTGTGTTTGCGCTAAAAAAAGGGGCCTTATCGTCTAAGGCCCCTGTTTGGCTAGCTAATGCGGCGGTACTTAATCCGCTCGGGTTGATGATCCTTACCAAAGCGTTTTTTGTAGTCGTCTGCGTACTCTGTGTAGTTACCTTCAAAGAAGGTGACCTGTGAATCCCCTTCATAGGCGATTACATGGGTACAGATTCGGTCGAGGAACCAACGGTCGTGCGATATAACAACCGCAGAACCTGGGAAGGATAAGATCGCTTCTTCAAGGGCACGCAATGTCTCGATATCTAAGTCGTTGGTCGGCTCGTCAAGTAGCAGTACGTTGCCTCCCTCTTTTAAAAGCTTGGCCATATGCAAACGGTTGCGCTCGCCACCTGAGAGATCTTTAACAAACTTCTGCTGATCTGAACCCTTAAAGTTGAACCGACCGCAATAGGCACGCGCAGGCGTTGTGTAGTTGCCGACGGTAATCATGTCTGATCCATCAGAAATTTCAGCAAATACCGTTTTAGATCCATCTAGCTCACGAGACTGGTTAACGTAGGCAAGTTGTACAGTCGAACCTAGCTCGATGCTGCCTGAATCCGGCTGCTCTTCGCCAGCGATCATTCTAAAGAGTGTCGATTTACCGGCGCCGTTTGGTCCGATAATGCCAACGATTGCTCCGGCTGGAATTGAAATATTAAGATTTTCAAATAGCAGCTTGTCACCGTAACTCTTAGTCACATTATTGATCTCAATGACCTTATCACCCAAGCGCGGGCCAGGCGGGATGTAGATCTCTTGAGTTTCGTTACGTGTTTGGAACTCTCTAGAGTTCATCTCTTCAAACTGTTTCAGGCGCGCTTTTGACTTTGTCTGGCGACCCTTCGCACCCTGACGCACCCAGTCGAGTTCCGCTTTTATTGCTTTGCGATGTGAGGCTTCTTGCTTGGACTCTTGTTCCAGACGCGCATCCTTCTGCTCCAGCCACGAGCTGTAGTTACCCTCCCATGGAATTCCGTGTCCGCGGTCAAGCTCTAATATCCAGCCTGCTGCGTTATCAAGGAAGTAACGGTCGTGGGTAATCGCCACCACAGTTCCGGCGTACTCTTGTAAGAAGCGCTCTATCCAAGCGATCGATTCTGCATCCAAATGGTTGGTAGGCTCATCCAATAACAGCATGTCTGGGTGGTCTAGCAGCAGGCGGCATAGCGCTACGCGGCGACGTTCACCACCCGACAGGTTTTTAACCTCAGCATCCCAGGGCGGAAGCCGCATTGCATCGGCTGCTCGCTCAAGGGCGGCATCGATGTTGTGGCCATCTTTAGCTGTGATCAGGTTTTCTAGCTCACCCTGGCGCTTGGCCAGTGCATCGAAGTCCGCATCAGGATCTGCGTAAGCGGCGTAGACCTCATCCAGTTCTGATAACGCGTTCTTCACGTCAGAGACTGACTCCTCCACGACTTGGCGAACTGTTTTCGTCTCGTCGAGTTGAGGTTCCTGTGGCAGGTAACCGACTTTTATTCCAGCCATTGGACGTGCTTCACCCACGATTTCCGTATCGATACCCGCCATGATACGAAGCAGAGTTGATTTACCTGAGCCGTTAAGCCCGAGGACACCAATTTTCGCGCCTGGGAAGAAAGAGAGTGAGATATCTTTTAGAATTTCGCGTTTAGGTGGAACTACTTTACCGACGCGATTCATCGTGTAAACGAACTGAGCCATCGTTAACTCCTAAATAAATTTTGTGCGAGTTTACCTGTTACGAACCCGCTTCGCTATTTACCGCTTTAAGATGAGCCAATTTGGTATAACCGGTGATGCTAATTCAAGTGAAAAACACATCAGGTTGACATATAATGTTGCGCAAATTTTAGGACGATTAAGGATGCGATCCGAACCCAGCGTTTGATCATCGCCGCCGACCATTAGAAACAGAGGACTGTCATGTTTACCAAAGATATGAACATCGCAAGCTACGACCCTGAATTATGGGGCGCAATGCAGTCGGAAACTCAGCGTCAAGAAGAGCACATTGAGCTGATCGCGTCTGAAAACTACACGAGTCCTCGTGTAATGGAAGCACAGGGTTCAGTGCTCACGAACAAGTACGCTGAAGGTTATCCTGGCAAGCGTTACTATGGTGGTTGTGAGTACGTCGACATCGCTGAAGAGCTAGCAATCGAGCGTGCTAAAGAGTTATTCGGGGCGACCTATGCCAACGTGCAGCCGCACTCAGGTTCACAGGCGAACGGCGCAGTATTTATGGCGCTGTGTAAGGCTGGCGACACAATTCTTGGTATGAGCCTTGCGCATGGTGGCCACCTTACCCACGGAGCATCAGTTTCCTTCTCAGGTCGTATCTACAACCCAATTCAATACGGACTGAATGAAGCGACTGGCGAGATCGACTACGACGAAGTCGAGCGTTTGGCGCTAGAGCACAAGCCAAAGATGATCATTGCAGGCTTCTCTGCCTACTCGCGCATTGTTGACTGGGCGCGTTTCCGTGAAATCGCAGATAAAGTCGGTGCATTCTTGTTTGTTGATATGGCGCATATTGCAGGCCTTGTTGCTGCAGGTGTTTACCCAAGTCCACTGCCGTTCGCCGATGTGGTAACAACCACTACGCACAAGACGCTTGGCGGTCCACGTGGCGGTCTTATTATCTCTGCGCGCGCTGATGAAGAGCTGCAGAAGCGTCTTAACTTTGCCGTATTCCCTGAGTCTCAGGGCGGCCCTCTTATGCATGTTATCGCGGCTAAAGCGGTCTGTTTTAAAGAGGCGATGGAGCCAGAGTGGAAAGCCTATCAGGCACAGGTTGTTAAGAACGCTCAGGCGATGGCGACCGTGTTCGCTGATCGCGGCTTCGACGTTGTCTCTGGCGGTACCGATGACCACCTCTTCCTATTGAGCCTAATCGGTAAAGAGTACAGCGGCAAAGATGCTGACGCAGCCCTTGGTCGTGCTTTTATCACCGTCAATAAAAACTCTGTACCAAACGATCCGCGCTCACCATTTGTGACTTCAGGGTTGCGTATTGGTACACCCGCGGTTACACGTCGCGGTTTCAAAGAAGCAGAAGTCAGCGAACTCACCCACTGGATCTGTGATGTTCTTGAGAACATCAACGATGAAGATACAATTACGCGCGTCAGAGAGCAGGTTAAAGCTATCTGTGCTCGCTTCCCTGTGTATAAATAAACACAGGCTGTTATCGGGTGTTTGAGACTTAGCGCTCAACACCCTAGAATAATAAGGGCAGCGTTAGGCTGCCCTTTTACGCTCTTTAACGGACCCCCGCGTCCAGCTCGCAACGAGGCGACTATGCATTGTCCATTTTGCAGCGCATCTGATACCAAGGTCATTGACTCGCGTCTTGTCGCCGAGGGTCAACAGGTCCGTCGTCGCCGTGAGTGTGTTAGCTGTCATGAGCGTTTTACCACGTTCGAAGAAGCTGAATTGTTAATGCCGCGTTTAATTAAAAACGATGGTACACGTCAGCCATTCGATGAGATAAAGCTTCGTGGCGGTATTCAACGCGCACTTGAGAAGCGTCCAGTCAGTGTTGAAGATTTCGAAGCCTGTATCACGCGAATCAAACAGCGCCTTCGCGCGCCGGGCGAGCGTGAGATTCCATCCGTTATGGTTGGCGAAGCCACCATGGCTGAATTGCGCCGGCTCGATCAAGTCGCCTATGTCCGTTTTGCCTCTGTTTATCGTAGCTTCCAAGATATTAACGAGTTTCGTCTAGAGATAGAACGACTCAATGACGTGGACGAAAGTTCTGAAGCGGCAACTCCAATCTCTGCGAAACGACGTAAACGCAGCCCGTCCAATGGGCCTCAAAGCCCAGACCTTTTTGCGGAAGAGAGTTAATGTCGCTATTTTCAGTAAAAGATCATGAGTTTATGGCCCGAGCGATACAGCTCGCTTGGCAGGGACTCTATACAACTGATCCTAATCCGCGTGTTGGCTGTGTGCTGGTGCGCGAGGGCAAGGTGATTGGCGAAGGCTATCATGTACGTGCTGGCGAAGGGCATGCTGAGGTCAATGCGCTGGCGCTAGCGGGTGATGCCCGCGGCGCTACCGCCTATGTAACGCTCGAACCCTGTAGCCATTTCGGAAAAACACCCCCCTGTGCCAAGGGTCTAATAGAAGCGGGTGTAAGTCGTGTGGTGGCTGCAATGGTCGATCCAAATCCCGAGGTTGGGGGGCGCGGTTTGCAAATGCTGCGTGACGCTGGAATAGATGCACAAAGCGGTCTGCTGGAAGCCCAAGCACGAGAGCTTAACCCCGGGTTTCTATCTAGAATGGAACGCAAGCGACCTTTCGTTCGCTTAAAATTGGCCATGAGCGCCGATGGCCGTACGGCTATGGCNAGTGGTGAATCTAAATGGATAACCGGTGAGCAAGCGAGAGCTGATGTACAGCANCTGCGCGCGCGCAGCTCAGCGATACTCACGGGTGTGGGTTCCATTTTGCTGGATGACTCAGCCCTCACAGTGCGCCCGGANCAGCTCAGCGACACTGTACGCGCAAAGTTAGAGCCAGCAAATGGCCAAAATGGGCAAGGCCAAATGAAGCCTCAGCCGTTGCGAATCGTTTTAGATTCGAAGCTACGCACACCGCCCCATGCTCGAGTTAGCGACTCAAACGCGCCTACGCTCATTTGTCACGGCCAGGGCGAGACAGCACCGCAATCGAGTCACTCAGGTGTGCGATATCTGGGCCTGCCATCCAGTGGCGAAGGTCTAGATCTGACCCGGCTATTAGAGCACCTTGCGAGCGCTGAAAATGTAAACGAGTTACTCGTTGAGACAGGTGCAACGCTCGCCGGTGCCTTCTTAAAGGCCGGCCTGGTTGATGAGCTTTGGGTCTATATGGCGCCAAAGTTGATGGGTAGCCATGCACGCCCCTTAGTGGGACTAGCACTAGATTCGATGGATGAAGCGGTCAATTTAAAGCTTAAAGATCTGCGCCAATTTGGTTCAGACGTACGATTTATTTGGCAGCCAGAATAATGTTTACAGGCATAATTGAAGCGCTAGGTAAGGTGCAAGCGACAGAAGCCGTCGGGGGTGACTTACGACTAACGATTGAGGTCGGTGATCTCGATATGTCTGATGTCCAGCTGGGTGACAGCATCGCCACTAATGGCGTCTGTTTAACTGTTGTTGCATGGGATCATCACAGCTTTAGCGCGGACGTATCACAAGAGACATTGCAGCACAGTCGCATGGCAGATTTGACTGTTGGAGACTGGGTCAACCTTGAAAAAGCACTGCTGCCTACAACGCGTCTGGGTGGTCACCTGGTGTCGGGTCATGTTGATGCTGTGGGCGAAATTGAGTCGCTAGAGGCTGATGCGCGTTCTGTAAAAATGGCGGTTAAGGCCCCGTCTTACTTAAGACGTTACATTGCGGCTAAGGGTTCGATCACTGTTGATGGTGTTAGTCTTACGGTCAACAGCCTAACGCTAAACGGTTTTGAGCTGAATATTGTACCGCATACGGTTGCAGGCACTATCATTAGCCATTACAGAGCGGGTTACAAAGTGAATCTTGAGGTCGACATGATCGCGCGCTATCTCGAGCGTTTGCTCGATGCCGGGCGTGATGATGCAGATCATTCTAAGGGTGTTTCGATGGATCTATTGGCCTCAGCCGGTTATCTGCGCCGATAGTTATAGGAGTTAGGATGCAACTGAACACTACGCAAGAACTTGTCGAAGATATGCGTCAAGGCAAGATGGTCATTTTAATGGATGATGAAGATCGCGAGAATGAGGGTGATCTTGTCATTGCAGCCGAGATGGTGCGTCCTGAAGATATTAACTTTATGGCGAAACATGCGCGTGGTTTGATCTGTCTTACACTCAGCCGCGACCGCTGCGAGCAGCTACGTCTACCGCTTATGGTGCAAGCTAACGGCGCCGCCTACTCAACGAACTTTACCGTCTCTATCGAGGCCGCTGAAGGTGTAACAACGGGTATTTCAGCGGCTGACCGAGCGTTGACAGTACGCACGGCCGTTCGCCCTGATGCAAAGCCTGCGGATATAGTTCAGCCAGGACATATTTTCCCGCTGATGGCACAGCCCGGTGGTGTATTAAGTCGTGCAGGCCATACCGAAGCGGGTGTAGACCTGGCCAGAATGGCCGGTATGACAACGCCAGCCAGTGTTATCGTAGAAATTATGAATGACGATGGCACCATGGCGCGCCGACCTGAACTAGAGGCCTTTGCGCAAGAACACGGGCTAAAAATTGGAACTATTGCTGACCTAATCCACTACAGAACGACCAATGAGACAACAGTCGTAGCGACTGATGAAGGTGAGATGAACACTGATTATGGTGTGTTTAATTACCGGATATATCGCGATGACATACAGGGTTGTAACCATCTGGCTATGTATATGGGTGAGATTGACCAGGAAATACCGACGCTGGTCCGGGTACATAACCGCGCAGAAGTGTTACGTGATGTGGTGGGTGTACACTCAGATGATCCAAAGTGGACACTAAGACGGGCGTTAAAACGCATCAGTCTAGAGGGCAAGGGTGTGGCGCTACTATTGGATACCGGTGTACGTGTTGATCTAGGCGATTCAGTGCGTGCATTGGATAGTACCAAGCCCTCTAAGGTGAATGTGAGTGCGTCTGGCGCCTACCTGCAGGTGGGAACAGGCTCACAGATACTTCGCGATCTAGGCATTCGCAAAATGCGCTTGCTGAGTTCGCCAATGAAATTTAACGCGATCTCGGGTTTCGACCTAGAGATAGAAGAATATATCCCTTTTGAAGAGTAAAAGAGCATGAGTGTGATAAGTGTTGAAGGCAATTTTGTTGCGGCTGAGGGCAAATACACCCTAGTCGTTGGACGATTCAACGAATTCGTCGTCGAGAGCTTGGTTAGCGGTGCAATCGATACCCTCAAACGTCACGGTGTCAGCGAAGAGAATATTCGTATTGTTCGTGTGCCGGGTGCGTTCGAAATTCCTCTGGCGGTAAAACGTGTTGCGCAGCAGAAGCGCGATGATGCGATTATCGCATTAGGTGCTGTTATACGAGGCGGTACACCGCACTTTGAATTTGTTTCAAATGAGAGTTCAAAGGGTGTTGCACAGGTCTCATTGGACTTTGATATCCCGATTGCAAACGGCATATTAACCGTCAATAGCATTGAACAAGCGATCGAGCGTTCCGGTACTAAGATGGGTAATAAGGGTGCAGAAGCTGCCCTATCTGTCATCGAGATGGTCAGTTTGCTTCGTCAGCTTGAGGTCTAATATGAACGACGAGAAACCGCAAAAGAGACGCTACTCCAATACAGAGAAACGTCGTAATGCGCGTAGCTATACCTTGCAAGCACTCTATCAGTGGCAGTTGGCGGGTCACCCTGCGAACGAAATTGAGGCACAATTTCGTGTCGACAACGATATGTCAGATACTGATGTGCCATTGTTCTCCGAACTGCTTCACGGCGTGATTAGCAAGCGTTCAGAGCTTGATATTGAATTTTCGAGCTACCTTGACCGTTCTGTTGATGATCTCGATCCTGTCGAACTATCGGTCTTACGTATTGGCAGTTATGAGCTAATTCACCGAATCGAGGTCCCCTATAAGGTTGCCATCAATGAGAGTGTAGAGCTGGCCAAGTGCTTTGGTGCAACTGAAAGCCACCGTTATGTTAACGGTGTGTTAGATAAGCTGGCGCAAAAAGTGCGTGCGCTTGAGATAAGGGCTGCGCGTCAAAAGTAATGCCCGGTGAATTTGAAATCATTCGGCGCTATTTTGCGCCGGCTGCCCAACCAACATCTTCAGTAAAGCTTGGACTCGGTGACGATTGCGCTCTTGTGCAAGCACCTAATGTAGATGAACTTATCGCTGTTTCGACCGATACCCTCGTTGAGGGTGTCCACTTCCTATCAGACATCGAACCTGAAGATCTAGCCTGGCGTTTAGTTGCAGCGGCTGTCAGTGACCTTGCCGCTATGGGTGCAGAGCCTTTGTGGCTTAGCCTTGCCCTAACATTGCCAGATTCAGACAGGCATTGGCTTGAGGCTTTCCAAAAGGGTTTAAAGGCATCTTTGCAAACCTATGATATTGCGCTAATCGGAGGTGATACAACCTCCGGTCGTCTACGTGTTTTAACGGCGCATGTGCAGGGCTCTGTACCCGCAGAATCAGCGTTAACCCGTGCGGGAGCAAAACCGGGTGATCTGATTTATGTAAGCGGTACCTTAGGGGATAGCCGTGCCGGACTTGAGTTACTTCAAGATACCAGTGCAAGGGTGTATCAGGCCCTTGATAATCAGGTCCGGTCATATCTAATTAACCGTTTTTTAAGACCAACCCCCCGCCTTGTTTTAGGCAAAGCCTTGCGAGGTTTAGCGACCGCCACTATTGATATATCCGATGGTTTGCTTGCGGATTTAACCCATATATTAGAGCGCTCAGGCGTATCAGCCTTGGTGAACATAGACAAGCTACCGATCTCATTGCAACTGCAGCAGATGTCAGATGATGCTCAAGCACGTCAGTGGGCAGCCACCGGCGGAGAGGATTTTGAACTCTGTTTTACAGTGCCAGCTTCGCGTAAAGATGAGGTTGACACGCTGGCACAAACACTTGGCTTAGATTTATCGCTGGTGGGTCAGGTAGGCTTGGGCTCTGGTTTGAAAACAGTATACGCAGGTGCTCTTTGGCACCGTGAAGCGCAACCTGGCTTTGACCATTTTGGAGAAACTAATGCGACATGCTCCGAGTAGTGTTTGGCGCAACCCCGTTCATTTCCTTGCCTTTGGTCTGGGTAGTGGTGCTGTTCCAAAAGCACCGGGTACCTTTGGTACCCTAGCCGCGATCCCGATATGGTGGTTGTTTGCAGATCTGGGAACCTTCCCTTATCTGATGCTATTGGTGGTCAGCTTTATTCTGGGCTGTTGGCTCTGTGGAAAAACTTCGACTGACCTAGGGGTGCATGATCACGGTGGGATTGTTTGGGATGAATTCGTTGGTCTGTGGGTTACGTTTATAGCCTTACCTGAGGGCTGGATATGGGTCTTTATTGGCTTTGTGCTTTTTAGGCTTTTTGATATTTGGAAGCCTTGGCCAATTGGTTGGGCTGACAAGCAGGTTTCGGGCGGTTTGGGCATCATGCTAGATGATCTATTGGCTGGATTAATAGCGCTAGGCTGTGTTCAGGGTCTACACTACATAGTCTAGGGTCGAATATAAGTAGACTCTTAAAGATCTGAGTCGACCCTGTTGGCGTAGATAGCGTAATGTGTAATCAACACAAACGTTTAAAAAGGGCAGCAACGGGCTGCCAAATGTGAGGTTAGAGTAGTGACTATCAACTTTGTAGCGGAATCTAAGTTACCCACCCCTTGGGGTGTGTTTCGCATGGTTGGTTTCGAAGATACTGAAAGCGGCAAAGAGCATGTTGCCCTTGTTTATGGTGAAGTTTCGGGTGATACACCGGTATTAGCGAGACTTCATTCCGAGTGTTTAACGGGCGACGCTTTGTTCAGTTTACGCTGTGATTGTGGCTTCCAGTTACAGGAAGCGCTAAAACGAATTTCTGAAGAGGGTAGTGGCGTTCTTCTTTACTTGCGTCAAGAGGGTCGTGGTATTGGTCTATTAAACAAGATTCGTGCTTATAACCTGCAAGACTCTGGTTGTGATACGGTAGAGGCAAATGAACGTCTTGGTTTTGCTGCGGATATGCGCGATTACTCAATGTGTAAGCCCATGCTAGAGCACCTTGGTATTGCGCGTGTAAATCTAATGACCAATAACCCACGCAAAGTAAATGCTTTGACCCGCGTGAATGTTGATGTTGCTGAACGTGTTCCGCTTCAGGTTGGTAAGAATCGTTACAATGAACATTACCTTGAGACGAAGATGGGTAAGCTCGGCCACATGATGACTGAGGTTCATTTTCAAGCTGACGAAGAGCATAANGTACCTTAGTACTATTTATAAATGCTCTGTTCGTTTCGCAGATAAAAACCCTTAGGCATGCCTAGGGGTTTTTTTATTGCCCATCAGNGCGGTCTAAACTCAATTTTAGCTATCTGTAGACATATTATTCCCTCACTGATGATAATTGAATTTATCTTTGACCTTCTATGGCAAGTTCATGCTAAGGCTCTATGCTTGTAACGAGCGCTTTACTTCTTACCGCACTAAAGCCAATTCTTGCAGGACCTCACATGGATGACATAGAACGTCAGTATTCGAAACTAGAGATCGAGTTGACAGAGCTGTCTGCTAACTTCGATGAACAGAAACGAATGCTTAATCGTTCGCTAAAAATGCTGATGGGTACGCTGGAGTCTGACAATCCACAGAGTGTTCAAACCATCAGTAGGCAAAAAATCGAGACCTTATCTCAGGCTCAGAGCCTCGTGCGTGAGCTAGAGCAATGTTACCGCGGATTCACCATGGAGCGCGAAAAGATTGCAGCACGCCTGTATCATGCAGTTAGTAACTGGATTGCGCAAAAACAGCGGACTATTCCAGAGGCTGATAAATTATCGCTTGATACACTAGCAAAAGAGTCAGAGATCTATTGTGAGAGTTATACCGGGTTAGCTAAATTGCTTCCCGCCCTGCTTGAGCTTGACTCAATCCAGCCAATCACAACTCCCGATTCAACCGCGCTAGATGCAAGATCGGTCGATAGATCAACTGCGCAGCTTGCACGTATGCCGGTTGAAGTTTTGATCTCGATTAAACGCATGCTAGACCTTATTCCACTTGAAGATAGCGAGCGCAAGCGTGCGGCTGAGATAGTCGAAGGTTTCAATGAGGCGATGGCGTCGGGTGCACTCGTCGAAAGCCTTAAAGATATTGTCTCCATTTTAGAGCAGAGGCAGGCACGCGATGTTGATGAGGTAGCGAATTTCTTAAAGAGCCTCGCCGAGCAACTAGCGGCTCTGCAACATGAGCTACGGGAGTCCCGTGCAGAAGATGAGGCGTTTGAAAATCATGAAGACTCCCACTCTGAGCAGATGAGTCAGGGTTTTGATGATATTAAGAGCGGCCTAGATACGGCCAAATCTTTTGATGAGCTCAAGTCGGTCGTTGCCAGACAGCTTGATAAGTTGGTTGTCAGTTTTGCCGAGTTCAAGCAGCGTCGCGAGGAGCGAGCTGAGCTGATGCAGACCCGCTATGATAATTTGGTGGCTCGTCTTAATGTGGTCGAGACAGATGCAAATAGTGCACACAGTACAATTGACCAAGAGCGCAAAAAAGCCCTAACCGATCATCTGACGGCAATTCCAAATCGGCGTGCTTATGAGGAGCGTTTACGTGCTGAGCTCTATCGTTTGGAGCGCTACCACACACCCTTTTCAGTTCTTGTAGTTGATATCGACTTCTTCAAAAAGGTTAACGACTCTTTAGGGCACCTCGTGGGTGATCGTGCATTGAAGCTGGTCGCTCAAGTATTGGGGCGCCTGATACGCGAGTCTGATTTTATTGCGCGCTACGGCGGTGAAGAGTTTGTCATAGTACTGGCTGGAACCGAGTTAGATGCAGCAGCACGCACGGCGGAGAAGCTGCGTCATGCAATCGAACGCGCGCCGTTTAAATATAGCGGTAATCTTGTTGATATCCGAGTCTCAGTGGGTGTTACTCAGGCGATGCCAAAAGATACAGCTGCAAGGCTTTTTGAACGCGCCGATAAAGCGCTGTACAAAGCCAAGCAAGCGGGACGCAATCGAGTCGAGCTTAATTAACTGATGCAGTAGATGCAGACGGGAGTGCGTACGGCCCTATAGACCTCTCAGGCGCTCTCGAATACTGGATTCTATACCGCTGGCGTCAAGACCGACACGCGCGAGTTGTTGTGCACGGCTTGCATGCTCTATCCATTGGTCGCCAACACCGAGTGTTAGCAGGTTAACGCCAATCGTATGAGCCTCTAACCAAAGCGCCAGACTACTTCCTACACCGCCTATGAGTGCATGATCTTCAATGCTAACTAGCAAGTCATGGTTACTAGCCAGTTCAGACAGCAGAGTTTCATCTAGAGGTTTAACAAAACGCATATCAACGAGTGTGGCGTCCAGCTTTTCTGCCACAGGTTCAGCTGCATCAAGAAGTGCGCCAAAATTCAGTATTGCTACGCGCTTTGAATCTGCGCTACTGGAGCGAATAACGCGTCCCTTACCCAGTTCAATGGGTGAAGAGTTTAGCTGTTGAATGGGTGCGACTCCACGAGGATAACGCACTGCAACAGGGCCTGGAAAACTTAAACCGAACGCCAAGGCTAAGCGCTGCTCATTCGCGGTTGCGGGGGCAAGAATGACTATATTGGGAAGGGGTTGAAGCATTGAAAAATCGAAAATACCTGAGTGTGTAGGACCATCTTCACCCACTAATCCAGCTCGATCGATGGCGATTAATAGATCTAGGTTTTGCAAGGCGATATCGTGAACGACTTGGTCGTAAGCGCGTTGCAGAAAGGTTGAGTAGATCGCTAACACGGGTTTCATTGCTGCACATGCAAAACCAGCCGCAAGAGTTGCCGCGTGTTGCTCAGCTATGGCTACATCGAAGTAGCGCTGTGGAAAAGCGGTTGAAAACTCGACTAAATCTGAACCCTCGCGCATTGCCGGTGTGATAGCAACCACACGTGCATCTGACTTCGCCGTTTCAGTTATCCATTCGCCAAAGTGGTTACTAAAGGTTTTAACACCAGCCGTGTTGT